>Ga0073928_10001118_pt1 | contig 53511 bp, 45 predicted proteins | sample PaiPotPPA55metaG_FD_76969 | JGI IMG/M metagenome (GOLD analysis project Ga0073928, IMG submission 76969) | Iron sulfur acid spring bacterial and archeal communities from Banff, Canada, to study Microbial Dark Matter (Phase II) - Paint Pots PPA... ... | reverse complement strand
GTCTGTCATCCCTATCCCCTGCGTCGCATGGGCGTCCTTACCTAAGGCAAGAGCCGGATGCGGTAGTGCCGCTTGTCCGGATCCGTGGAGGGGGTTGTGAGCAATCATGATCCCTACTCCGACATTATCTTACTGCATGCAAATAATATTATATGAGCGTATCATTGTCAATATAAATTTTAGACCGTCCGTAGATTAAGGTAAGTCTTTTATTTACATTAGTATATTGGATCCCTCGGTCCCTGACTTCTGTGAGTCAAAGCCAACGGCTACCTGTTCTGCTACCAGCCTCCATTGCGGTCTTTCTCTTTTTCGCTCACCTTCGGATACTGCTAAACTCCCCTGCGATGCGCATTGATGACCTCGATTATCACCTGCCCACCGGCCAAATCGCCCAGAGGCCTCTTGACCGACGTGACGCTTCGCGCCTCCTCCAACTCTCACGCTATGAACGCGGCCTGAAAGATCACCATTTTGTGGATTTGCCCGACTTGCTGGACGGCGACGAACTTATTGTTTTGAATAACACTCGCGTCATCCCCGCCCGTCTCTTCGGCCGCCGCGCAGGCGTCCATGCTCAACCTCCCTCTCGCACCACACACCGCGAACATCTGACCGGCAAGGTAGAAGTCTTTCTCACCAAGCAGCTCGATCCGCAAACTTGGGAAGCACTGGTCCGACCGGGCCGCAAGATGCAAACTGGCGAACGCGTCCTTTTTGGCGAAGGGGAACTCGAAGCTGAAGTGGTTTCTCGCGGCGAACTGGGGTTGCGCACACTGCGCTTTGTTTCACGTGACACACGTTCTGTTTCGGAGCACCTCGATCGCCTCGGCCATATTCCGCTGCCGCCTTACATCCATCGCACCGATGAAGACTCCGACCGCGAGCGTTATCAAACAGTCTTCGCCAAACATCCTGGCGCCATCGCCGCTCCTACTGCGGGCTTGCACTTCACGCCGGAAATCCTGGAAAGAATTCGTGGTCGCGGCGTGGAAATCTGCGAGCTCACGCTAGACGTCGGGCTCGGCACGTTTCAACCCGTCCACGAGGAAACGCTGGAAGACCACGTGATGCACGTCGAGTCTTACGAAATTCCTTTACAAACCGCGCAACGCATTCAGCAAGCGCGAGCCGCGGGCCACCCGATTCTTGCCGTAGGCACCACTGTGGTCCGCGCTCTTGAAGCCGCGGCTCTCCGCGTAACCGAATCGGGCTCCGCGGAATTATTATTCTCCGGCAAGGCCGAAGCCCGCCTGTTCATCTATCCTGGATTTCAATTCAGGATGGTAGACGCACTGCTCACAAACTTCCATCTGCCGCGCTCAACGCTGCTCGCGCTGGTATGCGCATTCGCTGGACGCGAAAGAGTGCTCGCGGCCTATAGCCACGCGGTTCAAGCAGGCTACCGCTTTAACAGCTACGGAGATTGTATGTTGATTCGCTAACTGATCTTCAAAGGGTATTCGCGAAGGAAAGAAGAAGCTTTTAGAGGCTGCCTGCAAAACCGCGACAGGCGCTGGATCGTCTCGGCAACCGCCGAAGCCGGTTCCTGCCATTTCAATCTTGTCCCGAGAATCTTACGAGCAGAGAGGCCACCGTCGCGAGCAGCCTCCCTCTCGTCCATTCGAAGGAGTCACAAAAACTCCTCGCTTACTCGCTGAATACAAAAACGCGAGTCTGGCCCGAAGAACGGATTTCCTTCAATTGGCCGTTTTCGCCGATGAGCACGGAATCGTTTGTGGCTTTCGTGCTGCGATCTTCCCAGCGCCCTTCGGATTCCGCCAGCACGCGGTTTCCCTTCTGGACGGTCGCTCTGTTTCCGTCGATCTGCAGGCGATATTCACCTGCTCGGAGATCAGCCTTGCCGATCTTTGCCGACTGGGTAATGTTGATGGTCTTGCTGAGCGGCTTTGCGAGGAGTGGCACTGTCGAGGCCAAAGCGGCTGCCAGCGCTACACTGCGGAGAATCGAATTGAATTTCATGCGTGTCAACTTCCTTTCCATCAGAATCGAGTCAGCCGCATTTCTGCTGCCGCAAGCGGAACAGAATGTTGACACGCGTGCTCGGGGCGAGTAGTCTCACCCGCAAGACACCTCGTTCTTCCTGGACTAACGGCCGGAAAGACTGCGTGTCACCGCCCCGCGGCTGCCACCGCGGGGTTTTTCTTGTAAATGCTCTGGCTTGCCTGCGCAACTCTGCGGGCTGCACATGTATAGACGAAGCAGCCCCCGCGAATGTTTCGCTGCCCATCAGGTATTCTTCTTTATTCTTGAGATTATTTGCCTTATTTAGCTTTAGTAAATGTCTTCCCGCTCTGGTTTAAGTTCGAATTTGTAAAATTTTCATAAAGAATCGGAATTTCTTACGAAACCTTTTTCCTTTTCCTCCGTCAGCCTTTGATTCTTTCCGCGATCCATTCCGCGATCCCGCCGTGCATCAGCTCTCTTCTTCATCTATACTCAATGGCATTTTGCGGATGACATGAATGCGCATTCTTGTTCTTAGCGATCTTCACGCAAACGCCACAGCTTTCGCTGCTGCTCTCGATTCCGCAGAGGGCCGCTGGGATGTTTCCGTGTGTCTCGGCGATGTTGTCGGCTACGGGCCCGATCCACATGAAGTAGTGGCTCGCCTACGCGAACTCGGCACGCAAACCATTCGCGGCAATCACGACAAAGCCGTCGCCGGGCTGATGGACACCACCGATTTCAATCCCGTTGCGAAGGCCGCCGTGGATTGGACGCGTTCGCAGTTGAACCCAGAGGATCTCGCGTGGCTCTCTGAGCTGCCTCACGGCCCGCTCGCCACGGACGGAATCGTTTTGGTGCACGGCGCGTTTCAAGATGAAGACGAATATGTCTTCACGCCCGCGCAAGCTCTGGACGGCCTTCTCGATTCCACCGCCGAAGTCACTTTTTTTGGACACACTCATCACCAGGGTGGCTTCTCTTATCAGGATTCCAATCTCGAAGTGCTTCAGATTCGTCCGCGCGCCTCGGAATCTTTTTCCGCGCTGCGCATCGAGCAGCCGCGCCGCTATCTGCTTAACCCCGGCTCCATCGGCCAGCCGCGCGACGGTGACCCGCGCGCGGGTTTTGCCATCGCCGATCTCGAGCATCAAACCGTCGAGTTCTGGCGCGTGCCCTACGACATTTCCTCGGTCCAGGAGCGCATGCGCTCTGCCCACCTTCCCGAACCTCTTGTTCAACGGCTCATCGTCGGCCGTTAGAAACAAGGCGCTCAGGATGCCAGCTTTTTTCTCACGTCGACGTTCCTCACACCCGCTTGACGCCTGGCAACTTTCAGGCCAGCATCGTCCTTTCAGCAATCTCCATGCCTGACACTTTGCAAATCGAGACTCAAGATCAACCGCAGCCAAAAACTGGCCGTTCCTGGATTGCGTGGATGGGCGCTGCCACGATCGCCATCGCCCTCGTCGTCGTCATGTGGCCCGGCGCAGAGCGCCGCTCCACTTCCAGAACGCGCGAATCCCATCTTCCCTTTGGCTCAGCCGAACAGGCCTACGCTCCAAACCTTCAAATTGAAAACCTGGCTCTCAGCCGCGCCGAGAATTTTCTAAATCAAGAAGTTACTACGCTTGCCGGCGGCCTCACAAATTCTGGGAATCTTCCGCTTTCCAACGTCGAGCTCACCGTCGAATTCTCCGACCAGCTTGGCCAAATCGTTCTGCGTGAATCGCGCGCCGTGTTCGCGCCCCAAACGCCTCCGTTTGCTCCGGGCGAACGCCGCGACTTCGAAGTTTCCTTCGAGCACATTCCTTCTTCCTGGAACATTCAGCAGCCCCTCGTTCGCGTCTCCGGCATCCTGTTTACTTCTAAGAAAGAATAATTTCAAATTCAATTGTTTCCTTTATACTTCCCGGCGTGGACTTATTTGCTGAACTGCAAGCTTGTCTCAAGGAATTCACCGCGGATGGCGCTATCGAGATTCGCGAGAATGGCGGGCGCGTCGCTCCCTTCGCGGGACTTTCCTGGGAAGTGCGCGGCGCGGCCGAGAAACCTCTCCTGCACCTGTGGTCGGAGAGTCACAATCTAACGCGACGCGTTCTGGCCATCACCGATCATTCGGACCAGCGTCTCGCGCTTGCCGTCGAGCGGTTCGGCCGCCCCAAGCCTGACCGCCTCGAATTTATTCGCATGGAATTTGAGCGCGCCCAGCGCGATCTTTCCCGCGAAGCATTTTGCGATAGGCTGGGGCATCTCCTCGCGGAACAATTTCCCGACGAATCGGTCGAGTCTTTGACGGCCTCGCCCGATCTCGAGCATTCTATTTCCGGCAACTATGTTCGTGGCCTACTGCGTCGCCGTTCCTCTCACTTCGCTGTCCTCGCCGTTCCCGACGGAGAATCGGCGGACACCGTGGAAGGCAGCCTCACGTTTGCGCTGCTGTGGCTAGAACTCGCGCGTAACTCCAACCGTCGCGGCACCGTCGCCGCTCTTCGCCTGATTTTGCCGAAAGGCGCCGGGCGCCACGTGGCCCATCGCGCCGCCGCACTGACTCCGGATTTGTCTATCGAACTCTACGAGCGCGACCCTGTTCGCGAAACCCTGGAAAGGATCGATCCTCGCCGCGCCGGAAATCAAGACGCTTGGCTTGTTCCCCATCGCGAATCGCAAGCGCTGCTCGATCTTTCGCGCTCTGTGCTTGAGCCAGTCGTCGCTCTGTCGCCGCGCGCTATCACCGTCCATCCCATCGCGCAGTCTCTCGAAGTGCTGCTGCGCTTTCGTGGGCTCGCATTTGCCCGCTGGGATGATGGACGCGTCTTCTTCGGCTGTCCCGACGCCCGCGAAGAACTCCGTCCGTCTTCATTGCCAGCGCTAAAGAATTTGCTCCAGCAGCTTGAAGATTATCGGCACCCGCTCGCCACCGAAACTCGCCATGCTCTTTATCGCGCACAACCGGAGCGCTGGCTTGAGGCTCTCGTCCGCGAAGATGTCACTCGTGTCGATGCTGCCCTGGACGCGCGCTTTGTTTATTCGCAAGTCTTCGCGCATGCCGGCGGCGAGCACGGCATTCTCGATCTCCTCACCGTGACGCGCGCGGGCCGTCTCGCCATCCTCGAACTTAAAGCCAGCGAGCACATTCACCTTCCATTGCAAGCCGCCAGCTATTGGCTTCGCATCCGCCATCATTTGGCGGAGCGCGATTTTGCCCGCTACGGATATTTTCCAGGAATCGAATTGCAGGATGTTCCGCCTCTCGTCTATCTAGTCGCTCCCGCGCTTCGCTTCCATCCTTCGACGGACACTCTTCTGCGTTATCTTTCCCCCGAGTTGGAAAGCACGCGCGTCGGTTTGACGGAAAGCTGGCGCCGCGGTTTGCGCGTCGTCATGCGGCAATAGGCAAGCACCTCTGCGATTCCATCGCCCCCATGCCTGTCAGGACGCCGGGCAAGATCGGTCCGTTTTCCCCAGCTTTCACCACGTTTTCTTCCTTACGAAATGCCCTGTTCCGGATTGCCCCGGCACAGTAGAATTACCTTTACCAGCCACCAGGAGCGCATATTGGACTTTTCCGCGACCATCCGGCATACGCCACAAGCTTCTCTCATTGATCTTCGTGGCCGTCTCACGTTTTTCGAAGTTGGCGTTCTTCGCGAAAACGTCGCTCGCCTTCTCGGTGAAGGCCACAAGCATATCCTCCTCAACTTGAGCGAATTAAAATATCTCGACAGCTCCGGCATTGGCGAACTGGCGCGAATTTACGTGATGGTGCTCAAAAGCGGCGGTGAAATGAAGGTTGTCGGATTATCCCGCAATATCGAGGAGATTTTGAAAGTAACTCATCTCTACCAGGTCTTCCCGGAATTTCCCGATGAAGAAGCCGCGCTGCAAAGCTTTACCGGATCGAGCGCTGACAAGCCGTCTGCAAGCACCGAGCTAGTAGAAAACCACTAGAGCGTATTGCACAACCCATCTAAGTTATTGATTCTATTAGGCCGAAACCCGGTTGTGCAACAGCTTCTACAAAAAAGCAGCCCTAAAAGGAGAGAAGCAGCTAAGGCGTTGAGCCTTAGCTGCTTCCCGGGGTGTGTCCTCGAAGTGGTTAGTTATTATTTTAGATGCACGCCAGCGAAAAAGGTTTCCATCATCTATAAAAAAACTCACCCTCACGTATTTCGCTGAAAACACCTAATAAAACAGATACTTACGCCATCGCTCGTCTCGGTGTCCGATCAGCCTCATCAACTGCCGGGAGGTATGCAGCGTGAACGGCCGTGGCCGCCTCGCCAGCTTGAAGCCCGCCTCTTCCGGTGTCCGGTCGCCTTTGCTGTTATTGCAGCGGTAACAGCACGCCACCAGGTTTTCCCACGAAGAGCGGCCGCCGCGCGACCTCGGCACAACATGGTCCAGCGTCAATTCCGAACTGGGAAAAATCCTCCCGCAGAATTGGCACGTATTGCGGTCTCGCAGCAAAATGTTTTTCCGTGAAAGAGCGCGGCTCTGCTGTGGAATATGCCGGTACGCCAGCAAACGAATCACAGAAGGCACTTTGTGCGCATGCGCCGCCGAGTGCACTTCCGCGCTGTGCATTTCCTCGGCCTGCGCCACTCCCTTAAGGAGCAGCACCATGGCCCGGCGCACCGCCGTAACATTGATCGGCTCATACGTTGCATTGAGCACAAGCACAGGCTCTTGCATCAGCGATGCACGCCTCGGCAAGGTTGGGTTGTGGAATCTACTGTCCGCGGGATCCGCGGACCCGGGCACAGTGGCACTACCCGCTTCGGGGGCGTACCGCCCTCGGAAATCGCCCGACTTTGGCCGGTTTGCGCTCATCGCGCTACCCTAGGTTAACCACCCTAAACTACAGGTTACCACTATCCGGAGTCGGCAGGGGATTTCTCGCAGCTCGCGCTACGGTCAGTCCTAGTACAGACTTGGCTCCCGACTCCAGCAACGCCCTTGCACACGCATCGAGCGTCGCCCCAGTGGTCATTACATCATCTACCAGTAAGACGCGCTTATTGTCAACTTGGCTGCCCGGACGTGTGGCAAAAGCGCCACGAACAGACTCCCAGCGCTCCTTTAAACTAAGCACTTGCTTGTCCGGACGTGGCCGTGTCCTCATCAACAGCACCGCCTTATGTGGCAAACCAAGCTTCCGGGCCAGCGGCTTGGAAATGAGCCCGGCTTGGTTATAGCCGCGCTGCCGCTCCCGGTCCATGCAAGGGAACGGGTACGACCACGTCCGCGGCCATAGCCTTGCCCGCCCGCGCAACCACCTCAGCCAGCCGTTCCGCGAACCACGCTCCCAGGGGGTCGATCCGCTCCCACTTTAGTAGGAGAATTGCCTTCACCAGCGGCCCGTCATACATACCGTAGCTTCGCGCCCGCTGAAATGCATACGTCTTCTGCTGGCAGGCCCGGCAAACGAACGGCTCCTCCCCCGTCAGCGTCATCCATGCCAGCGCCTGCCCGCAAATCTCGCAAGACTTCTCGGGATGCGCCGCAAACGAAGATGAACACTCTTCGCAGATCGGCACCCGGCTCGCCCGCGTCAGCAGCCCGCCGCAAATCCTGCACCCCGCCGGAAAAAAGACGCTCACCACGGCGTCGCTAAGTTCCGCCAGCCGCCCGCGCACACCCCTCCGGAGACTCCCCGCCATTTGTATGGAAGAGCGATCTGCCATAGCGCAGAGAGAAATCTACGCCTCTCCTTGTTATATTGAAAGAGAGAATGTACGCTGAGGTAATCCCACGGCAAACCGACCCTTAAACGTGTAGGGCCAGCCCTTCGAGGCTGGCCGCTCTTCCCAACCGAACCCAACAGGCGTTACAACAGTCCCTGCTCCATTTTCTCCTGGCAGGTGATGCAGTGCTTGGCCCACGGTACTGCTTCGAGCCGTTTCTGCTGCAGCTCTTCCTGGCAGTTCGCGCAAACGCCGTATTCATCCGTGTTGATGCGCTTCAGCGCCGCGTCGATCATGTTCAGGATCGTGCGGTCCGTATTGGTCATGCCGAAGAGAAACTCCTTGGTGTAGGAGTTCGCCGCTTTGTCCGCGAGGTCAACCGTCGGATCTTCGTCCGCGGTTCGTCCCTCTTCTTGCGTTCGCGCGATGGTCTTCATCAACTCTTCGCGCCGTGTCGCTAACTTTTTCTTGTAGTACTCGAGCCTTTTCTTGTCCATGGAAGTCCCGCCCCTCTGTATGCTTTCGGGGCCATCTAAAAACTATGTAGTGTAGGCCTGCTCGTCCAGAGTGTCAAGTTAGAGCGTTCTTAACGCTCCTTAGATGCCCTCAGGGCTCGATTGGTCGCAAGCTACCGCACGATGGGAAACCCGCGGCCGCGGTTCGATCTTTTTGCCTTCACTTTGGAAAGACGCATTGCAGCTCGATCTGGAGCAGAGTATAGTCGATCATCGATATACCGACTATCGACTACACATGCCAAAACGAAAACTCGATCCTTTGCCTTCCGCTGCCTTCCATATCCTCCTTTCTCTTGCGGAAGAAGATTTACACGGCTACGGCATCATGCGCCAGGTCGCCGAACAGACCGGCGGCCGCATGCGTCTCGGCCCCGGCACGCTGTATAGCTCTATCCAATCTCTGCTCGAAGAAAAATTCATCGAGGAGCTTGACCAGCGCGAGGACTCGGAACTCGGTCAGGAGCGGCGCCGCTATTACCGCTTGACCTCCGCTGGCCGCAAACTCGCCCGCGCCGAGGCCGACAGACTCGCCGGCTTTCTGCGCGTTGCCCGCACCAGAAAGATTTTGAGGGGGGACTATGTCTGAGAAAATCTACGCCCTATTGTTGCGCCTCTTTCCTTCTCATTTTCAAAAAGAATACGGTGAGGAATCCCTGCAACTGTTTCGCGATCGTGCTCGCGATGAAAAAGAATTCACCTCGCGCCTTCGTCTCTGGTTCGACCTGCTCGCCGATTTGGCGATTTCCGTCCCGCGCGAGTACTTCTACGCCGAACCGGAGCTTGTTGCCGCCGCAGGCCATCGGTTGGGCCCCACGCCCTCGTTCTATTTCTTAGGCGACGAATCTCCGCGTCCGGGAGCTCTGCTTTTGGGAGCTCTGCTCTCTCTGACGGCGCTCGCAACCTTTTCGACTCTACTCGGCCAGGGCGGATCCCATAGCCCGCGAAGCGCCTCTGTCCGCCAACTTCGGCAGTCCGCCCCGCCTGCGCATCCGGCGCGTCAGATCGCCAGCGATAAAAACTCTCTAGCAACCGGCACGAAAGAGACGCCCGCTTCGGCATCCTTCGACCAAGGCGATTCGGGCGACTCCATGCAAGCAGCGCCCAATGAAGCCAGTACGGCGGCGACCGCTCCCGTTGGGCACGGAAACGTGGACGCTACCGAGCGCCAACGCGTACTGAATGCAGCCATTGCGAATCTAAAACGGCACTACGTTTATCCTGACAAGGCGCAGAAAATGGTCGAAACGCTGCTAGCTGACGAGAAGCGCGGCGACTATGACGCAATCACCGACGGCGATATCTTCGCGCATCAGCTCACGAAACAGATGCGGGATGTGAGCCACGACATGCACCTCGAACTAGTCTACAGCCAGGACCCTTTGCCACCGCAGCCGACAGAGCAAACACCCGCAGAGCTTGCTCGTTATCGCGAAACGATAAAGCGGATAAATTGCGCCTTCGAAAAAGTCGAAATCCTGCCCCACAACATTGGCTATCTGAAACTCAATTTTTTCCCGGACCGTTCCGTTTGCGAACAAACGGCGACCGCAGCGATGGCCTCTCTAAACAACGCGGACGCTCTCATCGTTGATCTTCGAGACAACCGTGGTGGCATGCCAAACATGGTCGCACTGATGGCTTCCTACTTCTTCGACCACCCCGAATATTTCTTCAACCCCAGAGAAAACACCACGCGGGAATCCTGGACGCATTCCCCCGTCCCCGGAAACAAGCTCGCCGACAAGGCGGTCTACGTTCTCACCTCGTCCAGGACTTTTTCCGGTGCCGAGCGATTCTGCTACGACCTGAAAATGCTGAAAAGGGTCACGCTTGTCGGCGAAACAACGGGAGGCGGTGCCCACTCCGGCGTTTGGTATCGCATCGACGATCATTTCGGTATGGGCATTCCCGAAACCAAGCCCATCAATCCCTACGTAATCCCCGACTGGGAAGGCACGGGCGTCGAGCCCGATGTAAAAGTTAGCGCCGCCGACGCTCTCGTGGAGGCCGTGAACCTGGCACAAAGCAAACTGCAGAAAAAATAGTCGCTCGAGCTCTTTCGAACGAGCTGCTGGAAGTTATTTTCACGCCGTCTATGGCACCATCGGCACAATCAGCGCAGAAGGATGCGTTTTATCGTGATAAATCACATTCGTCGCCTTGATCATGCGCGTCGCGCGCGCTTGAAACTCGCCAGTATTCAGATTTCGGTCAAACCGCGGGAAATTGCTGCTCGAAACTTCCAGCCGCAATTTGTGTCCCGCCAGAAAAACATTGCTCGTCGCCCACAAATCCACCGTCACGTGATACGTTTCGCCCGGATTCGCAAGCTCCGGCTTCTCCTGCGAATTCCGGTATCGCATTCGCAGGATACCGCTCGTCAGATTCTGGGCAAATCCGTTCGGCCAAACATCCACAAGCATTCCAGCAAAGTCTGTGTCCACGGCCGAGCTGCTCACGTACAAATCCAGCGTCACCGGTCCGGTCACTTCGAAATCCTTGTTAAACGCCGGCGTCGTAAACACCAGCACATCCGCGCGCGTTTCCGCCGGCCTCTGATCTTCCGGTCCGATTCCGGTGGGGAGTGCTCCGCAGCACAAAGGTCCGCCAATAGTCGGCGTAGCGTCGCTCGGATCGTAAACGTATTGGTCAGCTTTTTCTTCTCCCGGCGCCGACGTGCTCAGCGTTCCGTTGCCCGCCAGCCCATTCGCACCGCCGCTCGTCGAGTGCAGGAAATACCGCGTGTTCTTCGCGCGCGCCAAAGGCCAGTCATCTTCGTCCCGCCACTCATTTTTCCCCATCACAAAAATCTTCACCGGCTTCTCACGCTCCACGCCGTTCGCTAACCCTTTAAAGATCGAGTCGTACCAACGCAAAGTCATTTCATCCTGATCGATCGGCAGCTTCTCGCCAAAATCCACTCCGCCCACCCATCTGCTTGCCGAGCCTCCCGCATGCCCGCCTACATAGACGACCAGCCGCTGCCCGTGTTTCGCAACGTCCGTTCCCGCTTCTGTTTTCAAGCGCTGATAATTCTTCAGCGACCCGCCCAGAAAAATGTCGTACCAAGCGGCAAAACTCAGCACCGGCACTTGAATCTGCGCGTAGTGATCCTCGATCGACCACTGCTTCCAATAACCGTCAAAACTCGGATGCGCCAGCCAATCCTTGAAGTACGGCGCAATCCCCGCCGCCGACGGCGCTTCGAGCACGGCGTAATCCGCCAGAGGCAAAGTCTTCATCCCGCCGAGTGCGCCGCCGTTTTCTTCCACGCGCCGCCGCATTGTGTTCATGGCCAACCCCGTGCTCCACGATTCGTTGAACCATTGCTCAAACGCTCCGCCCTGATAAGTCCATCCATCGTGATAATTCGAAGCCGTCACCGTCGGGCAAATCCCCGCGAGATGTGGCGGCTTCGCAATCGCCGCCAAATATTGCGTAGCGCCCACGTAGGACCCGCCGAACATCCCCACTTTTCCATTCGAATAAGGCAACGCCGCCGCCCACTCCACCGTATCGTACCCATCCTGCGACTCATTCTTGAACGTGTACCACTCCCCCTCCGACGCAAATCTCCCCCGCACATCTTGCTCGACCACCACGTATCCCCGCGCCGCTCCCTTCATTCCAAAAGAGGACTCATTTGTCTTGTCGTAGGGCGTGCGCACTAGCAGCACCGGAAATTTCCCCTCCGTCTTCGGCCGGTAAATGTCCGCGCGCAGCGTAACGCCGTCGCGCATCTTCGCGGCCACGTTCCGTTCCACCAACACATCATATTTTTCTTCCGCCGAAATCACCCCGGGCGCCACCAGCTCGAGGATCAGCGCGCCTGCGACACAACCCCATCCCCAGCGTGCCCGAGATTTGAAGTCTTGCTGCCGAACCATTCGCATTGGAATCCCCCCATTCACTTTGCCACTAAAGCTTCCGTCCGATCTCTCTCAAAAATCCTTAACTCGTTGCGCGCTTTTTATTTTTAGTTCCGCGAACAACGAAGTAAACCACCAGAGCAGTAACGATCACCCCTACAGAAATCGCCACGAGCGGATCCCCGACCTTAGCTAACAAAGGGAGCGACTGTCTCCCATAGCGCGCTGCCAGGTATGCCAGGATCGTATACCGCACAATTCGTCCCAGCGCCATCGCCGCCAAAAATTTCTTCACCGAATAGTGCATCGCGCCCGCTGTCAACACAAACGGAACCAGCGGCATCGGAGGCGGTAGCAAAGCGGGAATAGCGATGGCTGCAAATCCGCGTTGCTCAAAAATCTTGGTAACTTTCTTCATCGTTTTTGGCGATAACCGCTTTTCGAGCGTTTTCTCTCCGCCTTTGCGCGCCAGCCTGTAGGTAACGAAAGCTCCGAGCACCGAGCCAACCGTCGCCATCGCCGCGTAATAAGGCCACAGCTTTGCATCGCGCGCCGCTAAGACGATGGTCAGCACATCCATGCTTCCGGGTATTGGAATTACGGAGCTGTCGATGAGTCCCAACGGAATGAAACCCAACGCGCCAAGATGATATATCCAGCGCCTAAAGCTATGCGCTACAGTAGGCGCGGCGGCAAGCAGCAGACGAGTAAGCATTCTCTTGGAAGTCCGCGTCTATTCTCGCATGCTTCAAGACGTGATCAGCATCCCCGCCGCTGCCGCCGTCATCACCACAAACGTAGCCCATCCCAGATACCGCAGCACAGGCGAATTCACATGCTCGCCCATCACCTTGCGGTTGTTTGTCAAAAGTATCACCAGCAAAATCAGCGGCGGCGCCAACAATCCATTAATGACCGCCGACCAGAACAGCATTTTCACCGCATTCAATCCCAAATAATTCAGCGCGAAGCCTAACCCCATCGCCACGGCCATCACCCCGTAAAACGCCCGCGCTTTTTTGGGCCGGTCGGACATCGAGCCGCGCCAGTTCGCTGCTTCAGAAACAGCGTACGCGCTCGACCCTACCAGCACCGGCACTCCCAGCATTCCGGTCCCGATGAGCCCCAGCGTGAAAAGAAGGTAGGCCCCATTCCCCGCGAGCGGGCGTAGCGCTTCGGCCGCTTGCCGCGCCGTCGTAATGTCGGTTTGTCCATGCGTATGCAAGGTAGCGCCAGTCGTCAAAATAATGAAATACATGATGAAGTTCGAGAAAAACATTCCGACGACCGTGTCCGTGCGCGCATCCTTTAATTCTTCCGCAGTCGCGCCCTTGCGCTGCGCGACCGTCCTTTTGCCCTTGGCTCGCTCTTCTTCTACCTCTTCCGCGGCCTGCCAGAAAAAAAGATATGGAGAAATCGTCGTCCCCAGAATCCCTACGAGCACAGCCAGGAAGCCACGTGACCATTCCAAATGCGGCACTAGCGTCACGATCAGCGCCTGTTTCCAATCCACACGCGCAAAAAACGACGTCAGCACATACGCGAAGAGCACCAGCGTCATCCACTTGAAAACTCGCGCGATCGACTTGTAGGAAGTCCAAATCAACAGCCCAAGAATCACCAAGACATAGAAAGGAATCCAGACGAACGGCCGAATCCCCGTGACCAGCTCCGTCGCTTCCGCCATGCCGCCAAGATCGGCTCCAATGTTGATGACGTTCGCCACAACCAGGATCGAGCATGCTCCCCAAAGCACCCATCGAGGAAAGTTGCTGCGCACCGCCGCGGCCAGTCCTTGCCCGGTAACAATGCCCAGCCGCGCGCACATCAACTGCACCCCGGCCATCAACGGAAACGTAAGCAACGCGATCCACAGCGTGGCATATCCGTAGGCCGCGCCAGCCACCGAATACGTCGAAATTCCCGACGGGTCATCGTCCGCTGCCCCCGTGATGACTCCCGGCCCCAAAACCGCAAAGGTCCGCCGCAGAAAGCCCGGCCTCCTGCCGCTTTCGGCGCCTCCATCCGGTAGCTTGCTCAGTAATTTGTCCGGTTGTGCGGCCGGTGGTTCGTCAACCGGGTGTTCGGTTGGTTTTTTTTCAGGCATCCGTCCCTCGCAATCCGTGCCCGCGGCAGCGAGGGATCGTGCTCTGCACGCCACTGAAACAGGGCCGCTCTAGCATGTGCGAGAACAATTTGGCTTGCAAGTTCTTTGGCGACGCCTCTGCCAAGTTGAATGCAAAATTTGTGAACGCGGAGAACTGAGAACCAAAGAGCAGAAATTCTCGCCGGCTCAGCTTACAGATTTATTTAAACATCCCACAGCCAGGATGACCGCAGGCGGAATGCCTCCGGTCGATCTCCCGCCCGATGATTTGAAGGCCCTCATCGCGTACGTCGAAAGCCTCAAGTAGCCCGAAATCAGCAAAGCCCGCGACGGGCCAGGAAGGCCAGCCCACTCGCCCAGTTCTGTCTTAGGGTTTCATCGGAGTATACTACATCGCTAGCGATAGTCGAGGATGGTTCAGGCGGGGAGTCTCATGCCGAGCGAGCGTCTCGAAATTGGACGTCAAGGAATTGCAAAGCTACTCAAAGACGGCAATCTTTGTGTTCCACCGAACCAGCGCGAATACTCCTGGAGAGATGAGCACATCACCGATTTGTACCAGGACTTAGCCAAGGCCATTGCCGACGACGAACCAGACTATTTTCTGGGTTCAGTCGTAGTCGCAAAGACGAACGGTTCACTTCAGGTATTCGACGGCCAGCAGCGCCTCGCGACAACAGTTATCTTGCTCGCCGCCATCCGAGACTATTATCTCGATAATAACGATAGAGACCGAGCTAGTATCATCGAATCTGACTATTTGATGTCGCGCAATCTTGGCACCCTTGAACCGCAGCAGAAGCTTGCGCTGAGTAAAATCGACAACGACTTCTACCTGAAGAAAGTTCTCGATCGAGACTCAGCCATACGTGCTGGAACAATCGCCGCCTGTGAAACGCACCAAAGAATTGAGAAAGCTGCTGAAATTGCTCGACGGCACGTCCAAGCGATTGTAGCTCCATATCCGGAGAACGCGCGGAGTCAGCAGCTCTCGGAGTGGGTGAACTTTCTGGTGGAACGAGCAATGGTGATTTCCGTTCAGGTTGCTGATGACAAGAGCGCTTATGTTGTGTTCGAAACTATGAACGATCGCGGTCTGAGGCCATCTGCGGCTGACCTTTTGAAGAATCATTTGTTTGGACTAGCTGCGAACAGGTTGGAGGAGGCGGAAAGAAACTGGATTGCAATGACGGGCGCACTAGATACCGTGGCAGACGCCGATGATGAGATAGTCGTCGACTATGTTCGCCATCTATGGATTTCGCAGAACGGTCCGACTCGTACCCGCGAACTGTTTGACAAAATTAAGCAGGACATCAAATCGAGGCAGGCGGCGATCGACCTCTCTGCCCAGCTCGCGCAAAACGCAATTTTCTATGCGGCGTTGCTCAACCCTGCTCACGATTTATGGAACCCGTACGGCCCGAGCGCCCGAAAACACATCGCCACGTTACAGAACCTCGGCATGAAGCAGCTCCGTCCAGTCCTATTGGCCGGCCTCAAGAGATTCCCTGAATCAGAAATCAGTCGATTTCTGCTCATGCTGGTCTGCTGGGCAGTAAGATTCTTGATTACGGGCGGCGCTGGAAGCGGAGTCCTCGAGGGTCATTATGGTCGCAATGCCCAACAGATTCATTCCGGCCAAATTTCCAATATCGCCGCACTTGCGAGCGCGATGATAACGATTGTCCCTCCAGATCAGGCATTTAGATCTGCTTTCTCCACAGCCCGAATATCGAAAGCACAGCTCGCTCGCTATTATCTGAGGGCGCTGCAACTCAAAGCTGACGGGCAAGAAGAACCCCAATATGTCCCGAATGATGATGCCAGCGACATCAACCTAGAGCACATCCTTCCCTTATCGCCGTCCGAAGAATGGGTGGGGCTGGACGCAGATACGCTTCGCGCCAATTCAAATCGAATTGGAAATCTCGTCCTGTTACAGGCCAGTCCGAACCGACTCCTAGCGAGCACCGGCTACGAGACGAAAAGGCCCATATTGCAGGGGTCCGCCTTCTCTCTTACTCGAAGCGCAGCTTCGCCATCTGAGTGGGGACCAAACGAGATAGCCCAGCGGCAAGCCTCGCTCGCCGACCTAGCAGTTCAGACATGGCCCTTCAGGCCATGACAATGATTCAGAGGCAGGTGACCCGAGCCACCCGCTAGTTTCGTGAACTTGCGTATCATGTGATGGGAAGGTTCGGCTGATTGTTCTTTCGGATTAGTCTACGCCACGGGCTTTGGACCGAAGTCTTGATATGTGGAGGCGACTCTCCGGGACTTGTTTAGGTAGGCGTACCAAACAGCGACGTAGATGAAAGAGCGAAGCGGCTGAATAATGACACTGCCGATGTTCTCTGGATCGGCAGCCACCTTGCTTACGGTCCACAGTCCAATCAGCACCAATACAATTTGCTGGACGAATATCGCCACGAGATACGTTTTAGCAATTCGCGGGGCACCAGGCTTCACTCTCCAAAGCTGAACGCCAGCGTAAATTCCAAAGACAATAAGAATAGCTCGCATTGACCAGTCCACGGCAAACACATTCAACAAAAGTGGGGAAGGTGCTGCGACGTACAGCGTCCACTCGTTGTAGACGATATAGCTCTGAATTGCCGGAGTGATGATCGTCAGTGAGATGATAAAGAAAAGCAGCCAACCTCCAACGCCACGATACTGCGGCGAAGCGTCCGTTTCTACCGGAACTACCTGCTGCGTCGGCTGTTCCATAGTGCGCGAATCATACCATAGGCGATTAACTCCGAAAGCACTTGCCGGGTGCCTGACCGCAAATTGTCGTGAGATTTCCCTCATTTCGCTGCTAGCCAGGGCGATTCTGTGCTGTATTGAACTGCGCTCCACAAGAACTCTGCGAGACAATCCTTGCACGTGCTTCTTGTCTCCCTGAAACCTCTCGGCGCGCTCTTGTAGCTGACGCCAGGGGGATCCGCCAGTATCAGATGCACTCCTTTGCATCCCTGAAAAGCGCGACGCCTATTTGAGTCCGTCGCGCTTTTCCATCCACAAAACGCAACACCACCCTCAGGCCAGCAAGCCGCGGCGACGGCCTAAAGCCTTTGTTTGCGGAGAGCGGCGCGGCGAGAACGCAAGGCTTCGCATGGAGCGTTGCGTTATACCTTCCGGGGCGATGCGCGTCGGTCGGCGACCGCGACGATACTTCGCAGCCGCGAGCGCAAGACGCGGATGAGGTACCTGCGTTGCCGGTCGTTAAGTTCAAGCTTCGCTATCGCGCGTTTGGTTCGTAGGAGTAGCGCATCAGCCAGCCTGTCGAAGTCGGGATCCACAGAGCTTTTCTTGGGGTGCCCGCGTTTCGGTAGCCCATGCTTTCGAATCTGTGCCGCGATCCATTCCCACGACTCTTTTTCCGACAGTTGTTTTCTCATCTGTTCGCCTCAGTACTTCGCCATGGGAACGGCGCTGGCAGCCTCGGACCCCTGCTGATCGCTCCTCCCCGTGTTGAGCAACGTGGACGAGATGGACGCATGGCCGAACTGCTGCTTTATCAGCGCCAGGTTGCAGTTGCTGGCAACCCGGTGCGATGCCAGGCTATGTTTTGAAACATGCGTGTGTCGTTTGTCTGTGGGAAGCCCACACACTTGGCAATCCCAGTCCACGCAGCGATACGGACGGACGATAATTTGGCCTGGATCGGATTCAAGAATTGCTTTTGTGCTTGACCTGTGGAGCTGATGGCTCTGGGCCGCACGGGCAACGAATCGGCACAGCGGCCCTCTCAAGGAGAACAGAAAAGACGACCCAGCCCGCCATTTCGATTGCTCGACGGCCTTCGTCTCCCTACTCTCCCCCACAACCCTGAACCCTGGCGATAGAAATAAGTTGCTGTCGGCTGGGTATCTAAAACTGGCGGGTGGCAGCGCCTTAACTCTTTGGTTGGATGAAGTTGTCGGCCGGGCGCCGTATCCCTGAAGTTTTCAGCGTGCGGGTTTTGACCTCGCTCTGCTTGGAACCTACGGGGCCTAGCCGGGCCTCACACCAACACCATTTTCGCGCACCAAATTACCGTGGCATCCCCATTCCTCTTAGCAACTTACGCCCGATGCGCACGCCATTCGAATCATTACTACATAAGAAATAACTTGACAACTTATAAGAAACGCGGTACCATAGACCGTGAACTTAGCCTTCCACCGCCGCCCAGCGTCCCCACCTTCTCTGCGTATCCTCTATCCCCGCAGCGCCTCTGCGCTTACCTTTTCTTTCTCTCGCCGCCCGCCACGCTTTTCTCTTTTCCCTCTTAACTTCAAACTGTCGACCATCAACCGCTTTCCCGTAACTCCTTTCCCTGCCGCTCTTACAGGCGCCTCGCAAATCGCTGAAAACACGGCCCCTTTAAGTCCTGTATTCGCCGCTCTTGCAAACCGCGTCAAGCATAAGTCCTTTGTTTGCCGCTCTTACAAAAAACACCCGGGGGTGGGCTACCGTCTGGCCTCGGTGTTTTTTCGCTTTTTTTGTCTCAGTGTCGCTAACTCTTTTAGAATCTGCACTTCCGAAAAACGCGCCCATAACTCCTTTAGAATCCGCACTTCCAAGACAAAGGACTTAAAGTCCTTTAGAATCCGCACTTACGGAAAAAGGTGGGGGGGCTGTCGGGTTGTGTGTTGTTTGCGCTGATTCTCGGGATGGCCTTCACGGGGTACCTGCTTCCCTGGGATCAACGAGCCTATTTTGCCACCGCCGTGGGAACAAACGCCGCAAGCGAAATACCCTGGATCGGCGAAAGTCTCAAACGCATGATGCGCGGCGGCACGGAGATGGGCACTCTCACGATATCGCGCTTTTTTGTAGCCCATGTTTTTCTGATTCCCGCGTGTATTTTCGCGCTGGTGGCGTCCCATATTTTTCTCTTTTGCAAGGCCGGAGCCGCTGGGCCCGTCAACGAAAATCCTTACGAACCCAAGCTGAAACCTCAACTTTTTTACCCGCGCCAGGTGTTAATGGATCTTTCTCTTACGGCGCTGCTGATCATCGGACTGGGATTGCTGTGCTTCTTCGTTCCCATGCAGCTTGGCCCAGCCGCGAATCCCGCCGATGCGCAATACGTCCCCCGTCCCGAGTGGTATTACCTGCCCATTTTCCAGTGGCTAAAATACTGGCATGGAGCGGCTTCCCTGGTTGGCGTTCTGATTATTCCGTCTATTTTGGCCGCAGCGATCATTGCTGTCCCTTTTCTCGATCGCGGCATCGAGCGGCGCCCCTGGAAGCGCCCCGTTGCGATGGGCGCTTACGCGTTTGTGATATTCGTGCTGGTAGGTCTTGGGCTTCGCAGCGAATATCTGGACAGGCACGACTCTGGAGTTGCGCAACAACTAGCCAAACAAAAAACGGAAGAACAAGATTACATGCGCAAACCGTTTGAGTCCGAACTCTCTTCCGCGTCGCTCGCTGCGGCGAACGTCGCATTGGCCGATCCGTTGAGTGCCAAAGGAAAGGGCGTCTTCGAGGCGCAATCTTGCAACGCCTGCCACGGGGACGCGGGTGTCGGAACGGCGGCGGCCCCAGCCCTCGTCGGCATCTCCGCTAAATTCTCGCCGGCTCAGCTTGCAGATTTATTTAAACATCCCACAACCAAGATGACCGCAGGCGGAATGCCTCCGATCGATCTCCCGCCCGATGATTTGAAGGCCCTCATCGCGTACGTCGAAAGCCTTAAGTAGCCCGAAATCAGCAAAGACCGCAACGCGCTTCCCCACCCGAGGGTCTTGAGGGTAGGGCTTGGACTTTTCCTCACATTCCCACGTTGGAAGGGCCTCTCTTGGACAAAGTCCCAGACCCTAGCAATTTTCCTCCCAGGCAACGAAATTGACCCAGACTGCTTCTGCACATAACATGACAAAGGAGCATGAAAAAGTCGCGGCCGTTGAAAGCCACAATGTGCAAATGGGATACCGATGAACACCAAGCGGCATGGGATTGCGAAGCGCGCGTTAATATTGGCCATTTTCCAGATTGGGCTTCTCCTGGGTTTGCAACTGGCATGCCCAATGAAGGCGGCGGCGCAGACTAGCGACGAAATCGTAGCCAAGGTACTGGCTGCGCGCGGCGGGCTGGAGAAAGCCAAGGCTATTCTGTCGGAGCGCATTACCGGCACAATTTATTTCAATGCGGAGATGTACGGGCCGTTTGTGGCGGAGTTCAAGCGGCCGGGGAAGATGCACAACGAAGTGACCATCCAAAACAAGACCGTGGTGCGGGCATTCAACGGCAAAGATGCGGGGTGGGTGACCAACCCTTTTGCTGGGAAGGACGCGCCTGAGGCAATGTCCGCGGACGAGGTGAAGGATGCAGTGAATGAGGCTGACTTCGACGGCCCGCTTGTGGACGCCAAAGCCAAGGGAAACACGATCGAACTGGCGGGTACGGAGAAAGTGGAAGGACGAGAGGCGTACATCCTTAAGGTGACGCACAAAGATGGCCAAGTTTCATCGTACTCTTTCGACACAAAGACTTTTTTGCTGGTCAAGTGGAGCGGGGCTGATAGCGTCGATGGCGAAACCGTGACGCGGGAGACCTTCTTTCACGATTACCGGGACGTCGGAGGGCTGAAGTTTGCGTTTGAGCTTGTTTCGAACACTCCCGGAGCGGACGTTACGCAGAGAATTGTGGTGGACAAGATCGAACTTGACCCGCAAATCGATGATGCGCGTTTCGGGAAACCGCCGGCGGCTCCGGCGTCCCCTGCCGCATCTTCCACGGCTGATCCGCCGGACAAGCGTTAATTCCTCGTAACGATTCGGAAGAGAATCCGGACAGATTTCCGCAGTGGAATGGTATTCTGGCGGGAGAAAATCGTGCAGCTCGTTACCAGAAACTGCGCTTCAGGCGGAGTTCATGTTCTCGCGGATCCATAAAAGCTTCGACGTAACAAAAGGCCTTCTTCGGGCCGTCCTGGTTCTTTGTTTCGTTCTAGGTGCGGCTGGCTGGGTAAACGCGGCCAGCAACTCGACGCAGCCGGCGCCGGGTTCTTCAGCGGGATTCAACTCGAATTTTGCAATCGCGGATTTTGACGGGGATCGAAAGCCTGACCTGGCAACCGTGGAAATCCAGAAGGGCAGCTCTTCCAGCACTACGCAGTATTCGATACGGTTGAAGTTGACGGCTGGCGCCGCGCAAGTGTTTGGTGTGATTGCGCCCGCAGGCGGGCTGCAGATCTTGGCGCGGGATGTAAACGGCGACGATGCGCTGGATGTGCTCGTCAGCACGGCTTGGCAGCACAAGCAGGTCGCTGTGCTGTTGAACGATGGCCACGGAAACTTCAGATTGGCCGATCCTGCCGCGTTTCCGTCCGCTATTTGGGGAAGCGGTGGAGATTGGGCTTCTGGAACGCTCCCGCTCTGCGATAGCACTGTGCTTGTTCGGATTGAATATCCACCGGGGGACTTGGATCGCGAAAGCGAGTTCGATGGTCCATTCGTTCAGGTTGAGAGAGAGAGCACATCTGTTTCCACCGGCTCAACCGGACTTTTTCTTTTCTCGCTGCTTGGCCGGGCTCCTCCTACCTTCGTTTTCCAGTCTTAAACATTCCGTCAAATAGCCTATAAATTCGCGCACCTGAGACCGTTTACGACTTCACCGGCTATTGGGACGCATTGTTGTCCGACTAGTTCGAGGGGCAGCGGCATGGCTGCACCGTTCAAACGACTACTTGAATGTTTTGCTTCGTATCTGACTGCGGCGAGAAGAGCGACACTCGCCGCAGGACGTGAGGTCAGTCAATGATTCGCATGGGGTTTGCATATTCGGCCCTCTTACTCGCCTCGGTGTTGTTTGTGACAGGCTGCGGGGAAAGCAAGGGCGATCCGAAGGCGGAAGCGCCTCCGGCGGCGAAGGTCGAACACGAGCAAGACGTGAACTCGGTCAAGGTCGAGCACCCAGAGCAATTTCCACTCTTCACGGCGATCGAGCACGCGGCCACCACGCAGTTGGTTGCTACGGGTGTGGTGGCGCCGGATATTGCGCGAACGGTGCCGGTGATATCGATTGCCACAGGGCGGGTGGTGGAGATTAAAGCGCGGCTGGGCGACACGGTGAAAAAAGGGCAACTGCTGATGCGCGTGCAAAGCGCGGATATTGCCGCGGCGTTTGCGGATTATCGAAAAGCGGTGGCGGACGAGAAACTGGCCAATGTTCAACTCGAGCGGGCCAAGCTGCTATACGAAAAGGGCGCCTTCTCTTTGAATGATTATCAGACCGCGGAGGATGTGGAGAACAAGGCGCAGGTAGAGGTAGAAACGGCGGCGGAACACCTACGCGTTCTCGGCAGTCCGCTGGACCACCCCTCCGGGATTGTCGACGTGTACGCTCCCGTATCGGGAGTCATCACCGACCAGCAGGTTACTAACGCAGCGGGCGTTGCGGGCCTGGGAGCGGCGAATCCATTTACGATCTCAGACCTGAGTCACGTGTGGATTCTATGCGACGTTTACGAAAACGATCTTGCCAGCGTCCACGTCGGGGAGACGGCGGAGATTCGCTTGAATGCGTATCCAGACAAGGTATTCCGCGGGGAAATTGCCAACATTGGACCGATTCTCGATCCCAACCTTCGAACGGCAAAAGTACGAATCGAAGTCGCAAATCCCGGAACGATGAAGATAGGGATGTTCGTGACGGCGACGCTGCACGGCGAGAAAAAGGAAATGCACGCCGTCGTTCCAGCCGATGCAATCTTGCATCTGCATGACCGGGAGTGGGTATATGTTCCCGCGGGCGAGAAAACATTCCGGCGCGTGGAGGTCACGGCAGGCGAGACGTTGCCGAACAAGATGCAGGAGATCGTCACCGGAGTGCACGCTGGGCAACAAGTGGTGAGCAACGCCCTGGTGCTGCAGAACACAGTCGAACAATGAAACGGGATTTGACGATGCGGGAAGGGATTAGGCGATGATTCGGAGGGTTGTCGACTTCGCGCTGGAGAACCGGATTCTTGTGGTCGCGGCGGCTCTTCTGCTGCTTGCGTGGGGCGCGATCTCTTTCCATCAGCTGCCTGTAGAAGCGTATCCGGACGTGGCAAACAACTACGTTGAGATCATCACGCAGTGGCCAGGGATTTCGGCGGAGCAGATCGAGCAACAGGTCACGATTCCGCTAGAAGTGGCAATGAACGGCATTCCACACGTAATGCACTTGCGCTCGTTCTCGCTGTTTGGTCTCTCCGACGTGAAACTGATTTTCGATGATGAAGAAGAAAACGCGTGGAACCGGGAGAGAGTTCTCGAGCGGCTTTCGCAAGTGACAATGCCGACGGGTGTCGTGCCCCAGATGGGCACGGACTGGAGTCCTGTCGGCCAAATCTATTTCTTCACGCTGAAAAGCACGAATCCAAGCTACGACGTGATGGAATTGAAGTCGATCGAAGATTGGGTCGTTGAGAAGAACTTTAAATCCGTTCCCGATGTTGTCGATGTTGCCAGTTTCGGAGGCCCGACCCGCGAATATCAAGTCCGCGTTGATCCGAACAAACTGATCTCTTACGGACTAAGCCTCGCTCAGGTGGAGCAGCAGCTCACGAACAATAACGCCAATGCAGGTGGCAGCTTTATTGAAGCCGGTCTGCAGCAAATCAATGTGCAGGAAGTGGGTCTGGTCAGGACCGTTCGCGACATCGAAAATACGGTCATCATGACGAAGACGGGCACACCGTTGCGTGTGAAGGATATCGCGGTGGTCGCGCAAGGACCGAAGATTCGTCTTGGCCAGTTTGCCCGAGCCATCCATCGAGAAGACGGCACGATCATCGACAACGATGACGTCGTTTCGGGCATCGCATTGCTTCGCAAAGGGGCAAATGCCGACGCGGTACTCGCGGCAATACACGCAAAGGTCGAGGAGATGAACGATCATATTCTGCCTGCGGGCGTGAAGGTGGTTCCGTTCATTGACCGCAGCGACCTGCTCCACTTCACGACGCATACGGTGCTGCACAATCTCACGGCAGGGATCTTCCTGGTAGTGGTGGTCCTGTTTCTGTTTCTCGGGAATGTCCGCGGGGCGCTGATCGTGGCGTTGACGATTCCGTTTTCTCTGCTGTTCGCCGCGACATGTCTCCGGTTGAAGGGCATTCCAGCGAACTTGCTCTCTCTGGGCGCGCTGGATTTCGGGATGGTTGTCGATGGTGCCGTCGTCATGGTGGAGAACATCGTTCGCCACATGACACACGGCGAACAAAGCTATAAGACACCGATGGAGCGTATCCGCGAGGCGGCGCACGAGGTCCAACGTCCGGTGTTCTTTGCGATCGCCATCATCATCACCGCTTATCTGCCGATTTTCACCCTGCAACGCGTCGAGGGACGCCTGTTCCATCCGATGGCCTGGACCGTAGCGTTTGCGCTGCTCGGCGCTCTCCTATTCTCGATGCTCATCGCGCCGGTTCTCGCAAGCGTATTTTTCAGCAAGGGCGTGAGCGAAGGGCGCAACCGCGTCATGGAATTCCTGAAGAGGCACTATCGCAGCGCGGTGAGATGGGCGATCGAGCATCGGCTGGTGACTGTGGGATTTGCAGGGCTTAGCCTGGCGGCAACGATCCTTCTGGCGTTGGGCGGCTTCATCGGTTCTGAGTTTCTGCCGCACCTGGATGAAGGGGCGATGTGGGTGCGGGGCACTCTTGCGCCCAGCACTGGACCCAGCGAAGGCACCCGGCTGGCGAACCAGGCGCGTATCGTGCTTTGCTCCTTTCCCGAAGTTCCTCAATGCACGAGTCAGGTGGGACGCCCGGATGACGGAACGGATACGACGGGCTTCTTCAATACCGAGTATTTTGTGGACTTAAAGCCGAAAGAACAGTGGCGGCCCGTGTTCCACCAAGACAAGGAACGATTGATCGCGGCAATGCAGCGCGAACTCGACAAGATACCCGGGGTGCTCTGGAATTTTTCGCAGCCGATTTCGGACAATATGGAAGAAGCGGTTAGCGGAGTGAAGGGCGAGCTGGCAGTGAAAATCTATGGAGAGGACCTAAAGCTTTTGGAAGAGAAGGCGGATCAGATCGTCGAAATCATGCGAAAGATTAAGGGCGTCGAGGATCTCGGAGTGCTTCGAGTTCTGGGTCAACCGAACCTGGATATCCAAGTGGACCGTATGCAAGCAGCCCGCCACCAAATCAACGTTGCGGACGTGCAAGATGCCATTCAGACCGCCGTCGGAGGAACTGCTTTGACTCAGGTGCTGCAGGGTGAGCAGCGCTACGATCTGGTGATGCGGTATCTTCCGCAATACAGGGATACGAAAGAGGCCATCGAGAGTATCCGATTGCTATCTCCATCCGGCGAACGCGTTTCACTCGCGCAGCTTTGCAAGATCGAGATAAAGGATGGCGGCTCCGAAATCTATCGCGAAGAGAACCAGCGGTACATTGCCATCAAATATAGCGTCCGCGGACGGGACCTTGGTGGAGCGGTTGAAGAGGCGATCAGCACTGTAGGGGCGCAAGTCCAACTGCCGCGCGGATATCACATCGATTGGGCCGGTGAATATGAAAGCCAGAAACGGGCAGAAGCGCGATTGCTGGTAATCGTGCCACTGACCGTGCTGATTATTTTCGGGATTCTGTACGCAATGTTTCGTTCGTTCAAATGGGCACTGATGCTGCTTGCGAACGTAGCGATGGCACCAATTGGCGGATTGCTGGCGCTCTTGATTACCGGGACGCACTTCAGCGTGTCTTCGGGCGTAGGTTTCCTGGCGCTTTTCGGAGTTTCGGTGCAAACCGGAGTCATCATGCTGGAATACATCAACCAGCTTCGCGCCCGCGGTCACACGATTGAAGACGCAGCGATCGATGGGGCGGTTCTGCGGCTTCGGCCTATCATGATGACGATGCTAGTGGCGACTCTCGGTTTGTTGCCGGCGGCTCTTTCGCGCGGCATCGGTTCGGATTCGCAGCGGCCTTTTGCCATTGTTATCGTCGGAGGGCTTGTTGGGGCGATGCTTCTGAGTATCTTTCTTCTGCCGACTCTATACGTGTGGTTTGCAGGTGATGGCGATAAGCTGCCCGAGCCGGAACCGGGATTCGAGGAGGGCCTGTGACCGGGCACCATTTGCGCAACATATGGAACACTTATTACGGTGCGCAATTTACTTGAGCGATGAACGAGCTTGAATGAAGCTGCGAAAGATTCCTTTCATGTAAAGAGAGCGGAGTTGGGCGCTGATACTGAGAGGGCCGTGTTTCTATGAAGAAGGAAGAAGTTTGCGCGCGGATTGAGAAAATCGGGATCGTTCCTGCCGTGCGTTTTCGTTCGGCTGAGGACGCGCGGTTTGCCACGCAGGCGGTCTCTCATGGCGGAATACCGATCGTGGAAATCACTATGACCGTCCCAGGAGCCATTGAGTTGATTTCCGAACTGGCGCGGAACAGTCCCGAGGTGATCGTGGGCGCGGGCACTATTTTCGACAAGGAAACGGCTAGCCGTTGTTTGGATGCTGGTGCCAAATTCCTGACAAGCCCCGGCCTTGATTTGCAGCTCGTGGAATTTGCGATCAAGAAGGAAGTTGTGGTTTTGGCTGGAGCGCTGACGCCGACGGAGGTGACGATGGCGTGGAAGGCTGGTGCGGACTTCGTCAAAGTTTTCCCCTGCTCTCTAGTCGGAGGCGAAAAATACATCAAGGCGTTGAAAGGGCCGTTTCGACATGTGCCTTTAATCGCGGCAGGCGGGGTAAATCAACTGACAGCCGCAAACTTTATTCTCGCGGGAGCATCTGCCATCGGCGTTGGAGGAGAGCTGGTGCCTGAGGAGGCCATCCAACACCGGCAGGTGGAACGGATCCATGAGTTGGCGCGTAGGTTTGTGGGTTTTGTGAGTAAGGCGCGAGCGCAGATGGCGCAGGCGAAAGGAGTTCGCAGAAGCCGCTGACAGCCGCTGACCAGTCCGAAGTTGGTTTCTCTCGGTTCTGAAGGCGCCTGCGCTATGCTGGCGTTATGGCAAAGACCACTGAGGCCAGAATGGAGCAGGAGCGGGCCGGTCTTTGCGCGGACTGTGTCCACGCCCGCCGAGTTGGATCCAGCCGCGGTTCGGTCTTTCTACTTTGCGAGCTATCGCGTAGCGATGCGCGATTTACGAAATACCCGCGCCTGCCTGTGCTTTCCTGCCCTGGCTACCAGAAGAACCCGGGACCAGCTGAGAGCCCCTAGATTTGCTCTTTTTTCTTGTTTACCCTTATGATAAATTAACTGCCACGTTTATATTTCCGGTGAGGTTACGGCATGTCGTCCCGCTCGGTCCCTCGTCTCGCAGCATTTCTCTTCCTGCTGGTGTGCCCGGGCCGCTTGGCAGCAGACACACTCAAGATCACCAGCAGTCCCGCGGGTGCCACGGTGGAGATTGACGGTGTACTCGAGGGCACGACTCCGTTCGAAAAAGATTTTCCGGGTGGTTACTTTCGCAAGACAAAGACTTCCATGGGTTCGCGCCTGGAGCACCCTATGGTCGCGCGCATCAGTCTGGCGGGTTATGCCACGAAAGAGCTTCATTTGACGGACGGCCCGATGAACTGGATTTCGTTTAACGGCCGCAATCACGGGGAATACTGGCTGCTCAAAAGCGACCATTTCAACGTGGACCTTCGGCCCATCTCGGAAGTGTTTACCGCCGGAGTCGTAGCAAAACTGTCCGGTACCGGACGCGTGGATCTGCTGCAGCCTGAGCTTTCCCTGGAAGAGCTGGTACGCCGCACAAAACCTGCTGTTGTTTACTTGAAAGGATTGGGTGGGTCCGGAACAGGATTTTTTGTGACCGAAACCGGAGTCATTGCGACGAACGCACATGTAGCGCGAGGAGAAGAATCACTTTTGACGCTTCTGCCTGAGGGGCAGCAACTTGAGGCCAAAGTTGTATACATTGACGCGGATCTCGATATCGCGCTGGCTAAAGTGGAGGGTAAGGATTTTCCGCATCTCGCGCTGGCCGACGCTGCAAGCGTAAGGCAAGGCGAAAATGTTCTGGCGATTGGCAATCCCGGTGACGCCATGCTGTTCAGCGTGACAAAAGGAATCGTCAGCGCGGTGGGGAAATTTGCCAATGCGGGCCCGGGTACTTGGATTCAGACGGATACGCCCATCAATCCCGGAAATAGCGGGGGGCCGCTGCTCAATAGCTGGGGCGAAGTGATCGGCATCAACACGCAAAAACTCGTCAAGAAAAATGTCACGGGAATCGGATTCGCCCTGAGCGCTACGGATCTTCTAGAAGTTCTGCATCGTTTTTACCCAAGTGTTAGGGCTGCCAATTTCTCTGATAAGGACAGAGCAAACGCGGATTTATCCGCCGCCTCGAGCAATTCCGGACCGTTGACGGATAGCGGCGCTCAGGCTGCAACCGCCGCTTCTTACGCCACCGAGATGAATGCGGCTTTGGACAATTCGCCTTCTGCACCTCAGGTCACAGGGCCGCCCGCCGCGCAGGCTGCGAGTCAAGTCCGCCCAGGCTTCGGAACGGTTATGATTACGTCGGACCCCGATGGTGCGGAAATCTACGTGGACGGCAAATTCGTTGGCAACACCTTTGCGAAGCTGAAGCTATCCGCTGGGCCGCACACGATTATTTTGAAATCACGTGATTACGCCGAATGGAAACGATCGCTGGAAGTGTTCAAAGACAGTCAAGTCAGCCTGAAAGCCGATCTCGAACAGAAACCAGAATAAATCTGCAGTGGTTGCTCTCAAGAAGCCGGCTACTTCACGGCGCACCACGGGAGGCTTGGCGCGATTGCCCGGATGTGAGCGCGTGTGCTAGCATCCGCCGGGTTGGGGAACGGACCAGGGGTAGATGGCAGTCCAGCGCTTCACACTTCAAAACGCCGGCATCGGGGCCTCGCTCTCCTTCAACTTCTGAATCGCACACCCAGGCGCAGGCCCGCGCCTGTATTCTTTGGGACGGACCTCGCTTGTTGGCGCCGGCATCGCCGGGGCCACGCAAAGGGAGGTCTGTATGAAGAGCTATTCGACCAAGGACATACGCAACGTTGGCATTGTCGGCCACGGCGGCACCGGGAAGACGCAACTGGTGTCGTCGTTGCTTTACACGGCGGGAATGACCCCGCGCTGGGGGAAAATTGCGGAAGGCAGCACTACTACCGACTGGGACGAAGAAGAAATCACCAGGAAAATCTCGATTCAGACCGGCCTCGCTTATGCGGAGTGGCCTACCTCCGGCGGGCACCCGGGCGGTTCCGAAAAAGTCAAAATAAATTTTATCGATCTCCCCGGCTACTCGACGTTCATCACGGAAACGAAGGCCTCGCTGATTGCGGCGGATGCGGCGCTGATCGCCGTGGATGCGCACGTTGGGGCACAAGTGACCACGGAAAAAGTTTGGGATTATTGCACCGAGTACGACATCCCCCGCGCGTTTGTGTTGACCTGGATGGACCGCGAGTTGGCGAGCTTTGAGCGCTCAATGGCATCTCTAGAACAGGTTTTTGGACGCAACGTCGTTGCATTGCAACTTCCCATCGGCTCGGAAAAAGGCTTTCGCGGCGTGATTGATCTCGTCGCGATGAAAGCGCACATCTACAAGCCGGATGGCGATGGGAAGCCATCGACGGAAGAGATTCCGGCGGCGCTTGCCGATGAAGCGAAGGAAGCGCATGAGAAACTGGTCGAAATGGTGGCGGAGGGCGATGATGAATTGATGGAAGAGTTTTTTCGGGAAGGCACGATTCCAATTGCGGACTTGATTCCGGGTGTTCGGAAGGCCATCGTGGCCGAAAAAATCTTTCCTGTGCTGATGGCTTCGGGGCTCCGCAACGTCGGAACCGCGAGCCTGCTGACATTTTTGGCGGACGCGTTTCCCCATCCAGATGAGCACGCTCAGGTGGGCTTCACGGAGCCCAGCGGCAAGGGCGAGCGCGTGGAGCGCAAATATGATGACGGTCAGCCGCTCTCGCTTTTCGTGTTCAAGACGCTCGCCGATCCTTTCGCGGGGCGTATCAACTATTTCAAAGTGAAGAGCGGCGTCCTGAAAAACGATGCCACGCTGACAAATTACAACCGGGGCACGCAGGAACGCTTCCAACATACGCAAGTTGTGCAAGGCAAACAATTCAGCGAAATCGTGGATCTGCATGCGGGGGATATCGGCGCAATCGCCAAATTGAAAGAGACGACGACTGGAGAAACGCTGGGCGACAAATCCGCTGTCATCTACTACAAGCCCGCGCAGCTTCCGGAACCTTCGATCACGTTCGCGATCGAACCAAAAACGCGGGCAGATGAGGACAAAATCGGCGTTTCCATCCACAAGATTATCGAGGAAGATCCCGCACTACACTTCATGCGCGACCCGCAGACCAAGGAATTTTTGTTGGCCGGGTCGGGGCAGCAGCATATCGAGGTGGTCGTCGCCAAGCTGCACAAGCGCTACCACGTGGATCTCACGCTGAAGCCACCCAAAGTGGCGTACCGCGAGACCATCCGAGGCAAAGCCGACGCGGAGGGCAAGCACAAGAAACAGTCGGGCGGACACGGGCAATTCGGCGTATGCCGGATCAAGATGGAGCCGATTGAACGCGGCAAAGGCGTCGAGTTCGTCGATGACGTCTTTGGCGGCGCGATTCCAAGGAACTGGATTCCTTCCGTAGAGAAAGGGATTCGCGACGCTGCTGCGCGCGGATACCTCGCCGGTTTCCCCGTGGTGGATTTTCGCGCCGTGCTCTACGACGGCAAGTACCACGACGTGGACTCGTCGGACATGGCCTTTAAAATCGCCGGCTCGCTGGCGTTTAAGGAAGCCATGAAGATGGCCAAACCCGCTCTGCTTGAGCCGGTGATGCATGTGGAAGTTTATGCGCCAGACCAATACTCGGGCGACCTGATGGGCGATCTCAGCTCGCGACGCGGCCGCATCGCGGGAAGCGAAGCGCGTGGGCACAACGTGATCATCAAAGCGCAGGTGCCATTTTCGGAGATGCTGAGTTACGCCAACGACTTAATTTCAAAAACCCAGGGACGCGCGACGTACTCGATGGAGTTTTCGCACTATGACTATGTGCCGAACGAATTAGCGCAAAAGGTAATCGACGCGCATAAACCCGCTCACGGCGAAGCCGCAGAAGAAGAATAGCTTTCCCGCGATTCCGCCAAAGCCACTGACTCGCGCACTCCAAGAGCGTTCATCGACAGCTTGGCGCCAAATTGGTGCTTGCTGGTATGAAATCCGCGGCCAAAATGGTGTTCTCATGAAAAACAAATCAGCTCCCAAACAGAGCCAGCGAAAACTCGGCCCCCAAACGACAGCCATTCACGGCGGCGAACCGTCGCGCCACGGCGTGGGCGCGCCCGTTGGCACTCCCATCTGCCGTACATCGACGTTTACCTTTTCTTCGACAGCGGAGATGAAGCTGTGGGCCGAGGGCAAGAGCAAAGCGTATATCTACACGCGCTACGGCAACCCGACGCTGAGCGTGGCGGAAGGGAAAATCGCCGCGCTCGAAGGCGGGGAAGCCGCGGTGGTTACTGCCTCCGGCATGGCGGCCATCTCCTCCGCGCTTCTAGGCGTGCTGAAGTGCGGCGACGAACTGATTTCCACGGCGCAGGTTTATGGGGGCAGCTACCGGCTGATGCGCGATGTTTTCCCGGACATGGGAATCAAGGTGCATCACGTGGACACTGATCTTGCCGGACTGGAAGAATTGGCAACGCCTCGCACGAAGTGCTTGTACGTAGAGACGCCGACGAATCCCACCTTGAGGCTCGTCGATCTGTACAAAGCGATCGCTTTTGGGAAAAAACACAAACTAATCTCGATCATCGACAACACGTTTGCGACTCCTGTGCTGCAAAATCCTCTTGCGATGGGTTACGACATCGTCGTGCACAGCGCCACAAAGGCACTTGCGGGACACTCTGATGTGATCGCCGGCGTGGCCGTTAGCAACAAGCAATGGATGGAGCGCATCCGCCACATGGTCATCTACCTCGGCGGCTCCATGGATCCTGAAGCGGCTTACCTGCTGATTCGGGGAATGAAGACGCTGGGAGTACGCGTCGAGCGGCAGTGCGAAAACGCCATGGCTGTCGCGAAGTTCCTGGAAAGACATCCGAAAGTCGCGCGCGTGCACTATCCGGGTCTGGCGTCCCACCGGGATCATAAGCTCGCGAAAAAACAGATGCGCGGATTCGGCACTATGTTGGCGTTTGATTTGAAGGGCGGTTTGCCCGCCGCGAGGCGCTTCTGCGATCGCGTGCGGCTATTCCTGCTGGCAGCGAGCCTCGGCGGAGTTGAATCGCTCGTCATTCTTCCCATCTACAGTTCGCACTACAACATGAGTGCCGAGGAACTAAAACGCGCGGACGTAAGCCCCGGCACGGTGCGGGTTTCCGTTGGACTTGAGGACGCGGAAGATCTCATTGCGGACTTGAAGCAGGCTCTGGCCTAGCGGCGCGATGAACGCTGGGTGACGGGAGAGACGATCGAGGTCAATGGAGGTTTCGCGTAACGATCGCATAATTCCGGCGGGAACACGGACCGAAGTCTGTTCTACCAAAAACAAAAACGGGCGGGACGCCGAAGCGCGCCGTCCGTTTTGTAATTTTGTGAAGTGGAATTAGAGGGGTTGGACGTTCGAGGCCTGCAGACCCTTGGGGCCCTTGGTCACTTCGAATTCAACCGCTTGGCCATCGTTCAACGACTTGTAGCCATCAGCCACAATCGCGGAGAAATGGACGAAAACGTCCTCACCGCTTTGGCGCTGGATGAACCCGAAGCCCTTGCTGGCATTGAACCACTTCACTGTTCCTTGTTCTTTACTCACTGCTGTACTCTTTTCTGTCGGTTGAGTTGCAACCGAGCATTACTAAATTGAGCTATTTGGTGCCTCGAAATCCGAACCCCTCTTAAGAGTTACGGCCGTCTCCGAACGTAAAAAAAGGCCGCAAGTTTGACCTTGCGACCGCTTTACACATCCAAAGGCGATACAAGAGCAACAAACGCAAAAACAGAATACTACTGTTCCGGCCTTTTGCCAAGCGAAATCTTTGATGCACTTGTTCGCGGCGGCAGTGTGATGGGCTTGGAAATAGAACGGAGCCGAAACGGTGTCGAAGATGTCGCCGGAACGAAGTTTTCGGCCATTCCGAAGTGTTGGGGCCAGACCAGCTCTCCGTCCCGCACGACCGCAAGGGAAATTCCCGGCACGCTGTTCGCGGCCATGAAACTTAACGCGGCTTTTTCGGCTTGCGCGCGCTTTTCGGCGGAAAGGCTCTTGCTCTGCGCTCGCAACGGTGAAGAGCCAGAGAAAAAGACCAAGATCAAGAGCGCGACCGAGCGGGCGGTCATATCAATCTTTGGAAAACGGGTGATCGGAATCGGTTTCACGTGAAACACCTCGCGTGAGAGTTTATCCCGGACTAGCCTGCACAGGAACAAACACGGCATGCCGCGTGGGTTCGGGCGTGTATTGAGTAGGTCAACCCCACCCAACCGGAAAGCGTTGACCTGGACTGTAACAGCTCCTTAACATAAGGAGATGAGCTTGAAGCCCCAGACTCGGCTGTACGCAACGATCCTGGCCGTACTCACATTCGCATTCGGTTGTGAAGATTCCGCGAAGCACGGGGTGCAGGCGCACGTTCCGGCGCTGACCCCGGCGAATGCTTCTACAGCTCAAGTTCCTGCCAATCTCGGAGAGCTTCCTCTGCGAAAGCTTTCGCCAGAATGGCTAGCCGCACTGGCGCCACGGGTTCCCGGTCCGAAGGAGTATTTGATCGCGCAGGTAGAAGCCAAGTTTGCCTCCGGCGAGCAGAATTACAAGGCGGGACATCTGGAAGCCGCGCGGCGCGATTTTGACGACGCCGTGGACTGGTTGCTCACCAGCGGTTACGACCCGAACAGCGATCCGAAGCTCAGCGAACTGTTCCACCGCGTCGTGGATACCGTTTATGGCTACGAGTTGCAGGCCTTCCGCGCGGGAGACGGCTTTCAGGAAGCCCCCGCGGTGCCCGCCCCCATCGACGAAGTAGCGGAGATGACGTTTCCCGTCGATCCACAGCTGAAAGAACGCGCCGAGCAAGCCGCCAAGAACATTTCGCATGACCTGCCGCTCACGGTGAACGACGAAGTGCTTTCCTTTCTCAATTTTTTCCAGACGCCGCGAGGCCGCGCCATCGTCGAAACCGGGCTGCGACGCTCCGGGCGTTACCGTGAAATGATTGCGCGGGTTCTGCATGAAGAAGGTGTTCCGCAAGACTTGATCTATCTGGCGCAAGCGGAAAGCGCCTTCCAGCCGCTGGCGCTTTCGCGGGCCGGTGCGCGGGGAATCTGGCAGTTCGTAGCCTACCGCGGCATGGAATACGGCTTGCGGCACACCTGGTGGATCGATGAGCGGCAGGATCCGGAAAAGGCCACGCGTGCGGCCGCGCAACATTTGCGCGATCTGTACGGGCAATTTGGCGATTGGTATCTGGCGATGGCCGCGTACAACTGCGGTCCGGGAAATGTACAGAAGGGCATCGAGCGTACCGGCTACGCCGATTTCTGGGAGCTCTACAAACGCAACGTGCTTCCGCGCGAAACGAAAAACTACGTACCCATCATTCTTGCGCTCACGCTCATCGCCAAGGACGCCGCCCACTACGGCATTCAGGTCGATGCGGAACAGCCGGTGCCTACCGACGCGGTAAAGCCCGGCCGCGCCATCGACCTGCGGCTGGTGGCCGAAACCATTGATGTGGATGTAGACACGCTGCGCGGCCTGAATCCCGCGTTGCTGCGCCTCGCGACTCCCGCGGATCCTTCCTTCGAGCTGCATCTTCCTGTGGGCAGCGCGGAAAAATTTTCCGCGGAGATTGCGGACATCCCGGCGGACAAGTGGGTGAGCTGGCGGCGGCATCGAATCGAAGCCGGCGAGACGCTGACGTCCATTGCGAAAAAATATCGCGTCACTCCCGCGGCCATTTCCGACGCAAATAATCTGGATCGCCACGCCGCGCTGAACGTCGGAGAGAAATTGATCATTCCCGCGGCCGCTCCCGCGGAGTCCAAGAGCCGGCTGGTGCGCTATCGCGTGCGCAAGGGCGATACGCTAGGAGGGATTGCGGATCGTTTCAGCGTGCCCTCGGAAAACGTGCGCAAGTGGAACCACATGAAGACCGGCCATGTGAGCCGCGGCATGGTGCTGCGCATTTACACCGTCGGCGGCGCGCCGGAGATAGCGCCAGAGCACGCCCGCTCGAAAACAAGCTCCAAGGCACACAACACCAAGTCAACTCCCTCTTCCAGCCAGGCTTCTGCTGTAATTCCTAATTAAGTCTTTTATATACAATAAGTTAGTTACTTTACTTCGCCTCGAATCGCCCGCGCGCCCGGCCGCCGCTTGTCATGCTCACGAACCCTGGTTGCCGCGGTCACGTTGCAGAATGCTTGACAACTTTGCAGGAGTACGATAACAACGGCGCTACGGCGGAGGGGAGTTGGCGACTCCAGCTGATGCAGCGTCCCACGAGCCATAGGTTCGTGGATTGCCCCTCGGGAGGATGGAATGGATTTAGAGAAGGACAACTTCGAAGACGACAACGAGCTGTCACGGCTGGAGGAGGAAGACGAGCTGGGCGGCGGTGATGAGATCGTGGAAACCGAAGAGGAAGAGATCCTCATCACCGAGGGCGAGCCTATAGCGGGGACGCCGGCGGCCAAAGCTGCGGCGAAGCCTGCGGCTAAACCAGCCAAGAAAGCGGCTCCGAAAAAGAAAGTCAAGGCCAAAGCGAAAGCCAAAAAAGCCAAGCCCAAAGCGAAGCCGAAGAAGAAGGTGAAAAAAGCAGCGAAGAAAAAGCGGCGCTAGAACTCCGCGCTGGGCTGGATTCCTGGATGCGCGAAAAGGCTTGGTCCATCGTCCAGGCCTTTTCTTTTTGAAAACGATGCAAGTCCACTCTGGTACGCGGCACGGCCAGGACCGCTCCCAATAGCGCACGGCAACTCTCTCGAAACGGGAATCTCCCGGCTTCCCAAAGAGTCAGCTTGCCCGAACGAGCAACTGCCGCTAGCATAGCCCCGCATGTTGCGGGCGCTGGAACAGTTACGCCGGATGCGGGGCGGCGCGCAGTCTCACTTAATGCGCTGCTCGGACGGGAACTACTACGTCGTCAAATTCCAAAATAACCCGCAGCACCGCCGGATTCTGGTCAATGAACTGCTAGGAACCAAACTAGCGGCGCGGTTGGGGCTGCCGACGACGCCCGTGGCCATTGTCGAGGTTTCCGAGGAATTGATTCGGTTGACGCCAGACCTGGCGATGGAAATGCCGCGCCAGCGCATTCCCTGCCAGCCCGGGCTGCAGTTCGGCTCGCGCTATCCAGGCGATCCGCGGCGGCTTGCGCTGCACGATTTTCTGCCCGACGAGCAGTTGCGCCAGGTCGCCAACCTCCACGATTTCGCGGGCATGCTGGCTTTCGACAAATGGACTTGCAATACGAATGGGCGCCAGACGCTCTTTTTTCAGGAGCCGCGTCACGAGGCGCATCCGACAGCGGATTCTTCCGCGGGAGAAAAGACGGGAAAGCCGTACAGCACGCTGATGATCGATCAAGGCTTTTGCTTCAACGCCGGAGAATGGAATTTTCCCGACGCTCCGCTGCGCGGGCTGTACGCGCGCAACCGCGTCTACGAAGGCGTTACCGGGATGGAGTCCTTCGCGCCGTGGCTCGAGCGCCTGGAAAACCAGATGACGGAGCGCGCTTTTGACGAAATCACAAAACAAATTCCTCCCTCCTGGTACGAGGACGACTTCGACGCCATGATGCGCCTCTGCGAGCAGCTTCTGCGGCACCGCTCCCGTGTCCCGGAACTTATCCTGGATGCCAAAAAATCCAATCGCCAGCCCTTTCCAAACTGGACGTGACCCATGAGGGAAACTTCAGCCGAACGAATGCAAACAGAACGTGCCTGCGCTTACCGCATTCTGCGGTACACGCCAAATCTCGTGCGCGACGAGTGGGTGAACATAGGTGTGCTGGTGTTCGATCCCCTTTCCGGCGAGCGCCGCCTTCGACTCATCGAGGAGCAAGACGAATACGCGCGCGTGCGCCGGCTGCATCCCGAGGCCGATGAAGGTCTGCTCCGCGCCCTGCGCGACGATCTTGAAGACCGCTTTGAGTTCGCGCGCAATTCGCAGGGCAACAGCGCAAACGGCAGCGGCTCCAACGGCATCGCCCTGCAGGAACTACTTCGCAAGTGGGACGATACACTGTCCAACGCGCTGGAACTAGCGCCGCAGAAGGGCGTCATTTCGAGCGATTTGGACGCCGAGCTCGAGCGTCTCTACGGAGACCATGTCGCCGTGCCTCGCGTTCCCAGCCGCGTCGGCGCTCCGGGAAGCCGCGCGCAGATGCGTTCCTACTGCTCGCAGGTTTTCCGTCACGCTCGCCTGTGGGACAGAATCCAGAAGTCCGTCCGCGCCGCGGAATTTACATTCCCCGGCGATCCCATGCGCATCGATTACAGCTACAGGCGCAACGGCACGCGGGGATTTTTGCAGACGCTCTCTGTTTCACGCGCCCCGGGCGACGCCAAAAGCCTCGCCTACACCGCCGAGCGCATCGCCGCCAAGGCTTCTCTCAAAACCGAATTTGCCGCCATCACCGATATCGAACTCACCGAACAGAGCGACCGCAACCGCTTCGTGGACCGCACGCTCCGCGACGCAGGCATTGAGCCGGTTCCGCTGGATCACTTTGCGGTTTGGGTCGGAAAACTTAAGCCGATGATCCAGTAAAGGTTGCGGCGCGACCAGGAATTAGCCGAGTGGCTTGAGACCACCTCAGCTACTTTGAGCGCGATTCCTATTCAGAGACGCCAAGGACCAGCAGCGTTGCGTCGTCATGCCAATGGCCGCGGCTGAATTCGCCAGCTGCGGCCAGGATCTTCGCCTGCAGAACAGCTGCCGCCGCCGCGCGGTGTTCCTCTAACAGACGGAGCAGCCGCGCTTCGCCAAATTCTTCACCCGCGGCGTCGCAAGTCTCCGTAACACCATCCGTGAAAAAAATGACGCGATCGCCGGTTGCAAGCTGCGCGGCGCCAGCGGCAAACGTCTGGTTCGGAAAAACGCCGAGCACTCCGCCGCCCGCCTCCAGCCGCTCGTGCGATCCATCGCGGTGCAGGAGGATGGGTGCATTGTGCCCCGCATTGGTATACCGCAGCAAACGCGCCGGTCCATCGAGCTGCGCATAGAAAAACGTGATGAAGCGGTCGCTGCCGGTGTTGTGGCAAACCAGCGAATTCAGCCGCGCACACAACCCCTCGGGAGACAGTGAGGGCGAAGCCAGCCCGCGCACCGCAGCCTGCAGATTGGACATGAGCAGCGCCGCAGGCAATCCTTTACCCGCCACATCGGCGATGCACAGCCCTATCGTGGCCTCGTCAAACTCCAGAACGTCGTAGTAGTCCCCACCGACGCTGTGCGCCGGCTGCCAGGCACCCGCAGTCTCGTAACCCGGCCGTTGAGGAATGCTCTTCGGCAGGAGCCCCTGCTGTATGGAGCGCGCTTCGGCCACTTCCTCCTCTTGCTGGTGGAAGTGCAGGGCAAGCTCCTTGTGGTCCTGGTTTTCCTGCGCGGTGCGCCGCCGGGTGTCCTGTCGCTCGCGTCCCAGGGCAATTTGCTTTTGTAGAATTTCCAGCAGCCGCGCGTTGCTCCAGGGCTTCTCCACAAAATCGGCCACACCGTATTGCATGGCTTCAACAGCCAGCCCCACCGTCGCCCAGCCCGTCATAACCACTATCGCCGGGGCGTCCGCGGTTCCTTGCAAGCGGCTGAGCAGGTCCAGCCCTTCCCGTCCCGAAGTGGTGTCCCGCGCATAATTCAAATCCATCAGCAGTAGATCAAACTCGCGAGCCTCAACGGCCCGGAGCAGCTCCGCGGGGGAAGCCACCCCCTCGGTTTCGTAGCCCTGCCCCTTCAGCAGCAAGCGCAGCGCGTTCAACACATCGGGCTGGTCGTCGGCAATCAGAATTCGAGGTGGTATCGTGGCCATTTCAGTGGTTGTCTAAAGGTAGTAGGGGCAGGCCAGCTTCCACCCTAATTCAGATGTAAGCCCTTTGTATTGGATACATGGAAGCGTAGGGACGCTCGGGCGGGCTGCAGCTTCGACCACTTACGGGAATGGCCGTCCCACATCCGCACAGGTGTCCGAATCCAGGAAATACAGCAACGCCCAACCCCGAGGCACGCTCGCAAACTACGCTCCACGCGAGGCGCGGATCGGGGCGGTCCATCTATAGAAAGAAAATCCTTCCTAGAGGACCGGTTCCGACCAGTTCTCCAGCGTCTCCTTCACCTTGTGCAGGAACTGGTGCGCGACCGCGCCATACACTACGCGGTGGTCGTAACTCAGGGTGACGTAACACATCGAGCGGATGGCAATCGAATCGTTGATAACCACGGGACGCTTCTCGATCATGCCGAGGCCCAGAATGCCCACGTTCGGCTGGCTGATCACCGGCAGGCCGAAGAGTCCGCCAAAGACGCCGGGATTGGTGATGGAAAAAGTGCCTTCCTGCACCTCTTCAGGCTTCAATTTCTTCGAGCGCGCTCTCTCCGCCAGATCGTTCAGGGTGCGCTGGATGCCGAGGACATTCTTCTCGTCGGCACCTTTCACCACGGGCACGATCAGCCCCCAATCGAGCGCCACAGCGATGCCGATGTTGATCTCCTTGTGCAGGACCACGTTCGTGCCGTCCAGCGACGCGTTCATGGTCGGGAAAGCGCGCAATCCCGCCACCGCGGCTTTCACAAAAAACGGCATGAACGTCAGCTTCGTCTCGTAGCGCTTTTCAAATTCTTCCTTGGACTTGGCGCGCAGCGAAGCCACCTTGGTCATGTCGATTTCATCCACGGAATAAACGTGAGGAGATACGCGCTTCGAAGCCACCATGTGCTCCGCAATGCGCTGCCGCATGTTGCTCATGGGCTCGACCGTATAGTTGCCGAAATACATCTTCTCGCGCGGAACCGCCGATTCGAACGCCACGTGCACCTGTCCGCCGGAAGCCGCTGGAGGCGCGGGCATAGCGGCCGGAGCCGACGGCGGCGGCACAGTGGGCCGCGACGGCGCAGCTGCTGGAGCGCTCGACGGGGCAGCCGCAGGGGTTCCGCCTGCCGCGATGACCGCCTCAATGTCCTGCTTGCTGATTCGTCCGCCCGCTCCAGTTCCTGGGACGGTCGTCAGATCGATGCCGTGCTCCGCAGCCATGCGGCGCACGAGTGGCGAGCTGTGTATCCGCTCACTGGTGCGTTGAGCCGCAGGTGCTGCCTGAGGGGCTGCTTGGATTGGCGCTGCGGCTGCTGGAGCTGGTGCTGCAGGTCTCGCTGCCGGAGGCGGAGCGGCCGCAGACGCCGCTGGAACCCGCGCGGGCGTTGGAGCTGCTGCCTTCGCCGGAGCTGGTGCCGGTGCTGCTGCCGCAGAACCCGCGCCGTCAATCACCGCCACGACCGTCTGAATGGGCACGGTCTGCCCTTCGTTGACCTTGATCTCTTTCAGCACGCCGGCCGAAGGCGACGGAATTTCCGCGTCCACCTTATCTGTCGAAATCTCGAAGAGCGGCTCGTCCCGCTCGACTTTGTCGCCGGGCTTCTTGAGCCACTTGGTGATCGTCCCTTCAAAAATGCTCTCGCCCATCTGCGGCATCACTACGTCTGTGGCCATATTGCGTTCTCCTGTCCGGCTTCCATTTCCGACGTAGGGGCACGGCATGCCGTTCCCCTACAAGCACGCTCTAGTAACGTGCGAGTTCCTTCGCAGCATCAAAAACTTTCTTCGCATTCGGCAAAAAATACTCTTCCAGCGGCGGCGAATACGGCACCGGCGTATCGAGCGCCGTCACGCGCATCAACGGCCCGTCCAAATCGCCAAACGCCTTCTCGCATAGAATCGCCGCTATCTCGCCTGCGATTCCCCCCGTCTTCGTGTCCTCATGCACCACCAAACATCTGTTCGTCTTGCGCACCGACTGCAAAATCGTTTCTTCATCGAGCGGCAATAGCGTTCGCAAATCGATCACTTCGGCTTCGATGCCTTCCTTCGCCAGCGCGTCCGCGGCTTCTAGCGACGTGTGCATCATGGCCGCGTAGGAAATAATCGTCAGGTGCTTGCCCTCGCGCCGCACGATGGCCTTTCCAATCGGCACGGTGTAGTTCTCAGTAGGAACCTCGCCCTTGATCCGCCGGTAAAGAAATTTGTGCTCGAAAAACAGCACCGGGTTGTTGTCGCGAACCGCCGCTTTCAGCAACCCCTTCGCGTCGTACGGCGTCGAAGGATAAATCACCTTCAGTCCGGGCGTGTGTACGAAGTACATTTCCGGATTCGCCGAGTGAAACGGCCCGCCGTGTACGCCGCCGCCGGATGGCCCGCGCATCACCATCGGCGCCGGCGCATTCCACAAATAATGTCCCTTAGCCACGAAATTCGTAATCTGATTGAATGCGCACACAATGAAATCGATGAACTGCAGCTCTGCAATCGGCCTCAGTCCGGCATAACTCATCCCGCAGGCCGCGCCGATGATGGCGCTCTCACTGATCGGCGTATCGATCACCCTTTCCCATCCGAACCGCTCCAGCAATCCCTCGCTTGTCTTGAACGCTCCGCCATACACGCCGACGTCTTCGCCAAGCAGCACCACCGCGGGGTCGCGCTCCATCTCTTCAAACATCGCCTGCTTGATAGCTTCGAGAAAGGTGATTTGCGTTCCGTTCGTTTCCGCCATGGCTACCTCCGCGCCTTTCTCGTGACGCCGGAAGTTACCACCGTTTTTCCAGGCTTTTTCGCCGCAGCCTTGGCTGCGGTCTTCGCTGCACTCTTACCATTACCTGCGGGTGTTTCAATCGTATTCGTCGTGTCGCCAAAATGAATAGGCGCATTCGCGCGGCCCGAACTTTTGCCAGACCCAAATCCCGCCACCGTCCAAACTGCTTTGACGCTTGATTTGGGCGGCGTCACCTCGGAAATCGGCCGCTCCCATTTCGGCTGGATCTTGTGGCACTCGTCGCCGGTGCAATACACGCCCGTCTCAGCAAATTCCGGCGGCGGCATCGGCGAATTCTCCGCAAACTCGCGTTCTGCAGCGAGCAGCACGTCGATCTTCTCCTCAGTGTCCTTCTTGCTCTTTGCGTCGAGCAGTTTTTCGCTCATCAAAAACTTTTCATAGAGCGCGATGGGATCGCGTCCTTCCCAGTAAGCACGCATCTCCTTCGGCACGTACTCGGCCGGGTCGTGCTGCGCATGACCCAACCGGCGGAAACTCTTGGCTTCGATCAGGATCGGCCCCTCGCCGGCCCGCGCTCGCTCCACCGCTTCCCGCGTCGTCGAGTACACTGCGACCACGTCGTTGCCGTCCACAATGTAGCTAGAAATTCCATATGCTTTCGCTCGATCCGCCAAATTTTCCAGCGGCACTTGTCGCTTCACCGGTGTCGAGTACGCCCACAGATTATTTTCCAGGATCAGTACGAAAGGCGCTTTCTGCGTGGCTGCGAAATTCAACCCTTCGTGGAACACGCCGGTCGAGCTTCCCCCGTCACCGATCCAAGTCATCGTCACAATGTTTTGCCCCAAGTAACGCCCCGCCATGGCCACACCGGTCATCACAGGAATCAAATCGCCCAGCATCGAAATCGGCGAAACAATGTGCAGCTTTTCCAAATCGCCGAAGTGGCTTGTCCCGTCCTTGCCCTTCGTCGGCGAATCGTATTTCGCCATGTGCTGCATAAAGACGTCGCGCGGGGGCACGCCCTTCACCAGCAGCGCCCCGATATTCCTGATCATCGGCGCCAGCCAGTCCTTCTTTTCCAACGCATACGCCGTTCCCACCGAAATCGCTTCCTGCCCCAGACTCGAGTACAGCCCACCGACAATCTTGTTCTGCCGGAAAAGCTTCACCATTGTGTCTTCCACGGCGCGGTTCAGTCGCATGTAGTAGTACAAATCCAGATACTGCTGCCGCGTCAGTTCCTTCTTCATTCCCGCTCCAGTAGCACAAGCTTCAGCCTGTGCCCCAAATTAACCACGGCACCTTGCCAACGACGAGCGAACGCGCTCACGGAACAGCAACCTCAACGAGCTGCTCGGCATGTTCCAGCTTTGCAAGCAACGCTTCAAGCGAACCTTCCTGCATTTCCAATGCGAATATTTCTCCAAAGTGTTCCGCAATCCGAGGCGCGACTTCGTTTGGACGCACGGCCCGTCCCAGCAATTTCTCCAGCGAAGTCGCTTTCCGCCCCGCAATCCCGCAAGGCACAATCAAATCAAAATTCCGCAAATCCGTCCCCACGTTGTAAGCAAATCCATGCGACGTAACCCACCGGCTGATGTGCACCCCAATCGCCCCCAACTTCTCCGCGGCAATTTTTTCTCTTTGCTCTTCCCTCTGTGCACTCTGCGAACTCTGTGTAAAATCTTTTTCTTCACCCACCACCCAGATCCCAGTCTTCCCCGGCTCCCGCACCGCACAAACCCCAAACTCCGCCGAAGTCCGGATCATCACCTCTTCCAGCATCCGCACGTACCAACCCACATCCTTGCGAATCGCCCCGAGCTGCAAAATCGGATAGCCCACCAACTGCCCCGGCCCGTGGTACGTAACGTCTCCTCCGCGACTCGTCTCGTAAAATTCCACATCCTTCTGCCTCAACACCGCATCGGACGCCAGCAAATGCTCGCGCTTACCGTTGCGTCCCTGCGTAATCACCGGCATATGCTCGCAAAGCAAAAGCAGGTCCCCAATGGCGTCCGCCTTGCGCGCCACTACCACACGCTTCTGCAAGGCATACGCCTCAGCGTATCCAATCAGTCCCAAATCAACGGTCAAACAATTTTTCGCCACGGCACGATTTTCTTTGTAGTGGCGCCCGCTACGGCGGGCTGCGCCACTACGGGCAAAACTCTAAACGTTAATCTGCAATCCCCTAACACTCGCAAACGCATCCCCCATCCCCTCCCAAACCGTGGGATGCGCGTGAATCATGTTCATCATGTCGTCGATGGTCCCTTCGAGGTTCAAAGTCGCCGCTGCCTCCGCTAAAATTTCCGTCGCCAAAGGCCCGATAATATGAATCCCCAAAACCTCGCCGTACTTCTCGTCCGAAACCACCTTGATGAACCCGTTATGATTCCCCAAAATCGTCGCCTTGCTGTTCCCCACGAACGGAAACTTCCCCGTCTTCACCGCATATCCGGCATCGCGGGCCTGCCTCTCCGTCAACCCAATCGACCCAATCTGTGGCTCGCAGTAAGTTGCGTTGGGAATCCGAGTCTTCAAAATCGGCTGCGTTTTTTTTCCCGCGATGTGGGTCACCGCAACAATCCCTTCCATCATCGCCGCGTGCGCCAACTGCGGCATCCCAGCAACAATGTCCCCAATGGCATACAAGCCCTTCTCGTCCGTTTCCATGTTCTGCCCGGTCAACACAAATCCGCGCTCCAACTTTGCCTTCGACTTCTCCAGTCCACAATTCTCCGTCATCGGTTTGCGGCCCACGGCCAGCAACAACTTCTCCGCCAGCAGCGTCTGCGCCTTTCCATCTTTATCTTTAAACGAAACCGTCACGCCCTTGGCGTCCTTCTTTACGGACTCCACCTTGCTGCTCGTGAAAATCTGTATCCCCTTTTTCTTGAAATCCTTTTCCAGCTCCGCGGAAACGTCTTCGTCTTCCACTGGCACAACGCGCGGCAGCGCTTCCAGAATGGTCACCTGCGTCCCAAAAGTGTTATAGATGGACGCGAACTCCACGCCGACCGCTCCCGCCCCCACCACAATCAACGTCTTCGGAATATTTGGTAGCTCCAGGATCGACCGGTTCGTCAAAATCGTTTTATGGTCCGGCTCGATTCCCGGCAGCGCACGCGCCTCGGATCCGCTCACCAGCAAAATGCTCGCGGCTTCGATCTCGCTCTTCTTCCCATTGTTATCCACACTCACGCGCCCAGGCCCGGCATAACGCCCCCAGCCCTGCACCCACTCCACCTTATTCTTCTTGAAAAGAAATTCGATCCCCTTGGCATGCTTCTTCACAATCTTGTCTTTGCGCGCCAGAATATTCGCCCAATTGATCTTCAGCCCGCTGACCTCGAACCCCAATTCCGCCCCATTCTTGAAGTGATCGTACACATCGGCGTGATGCAGCAAAACCTTCGTCGGAATACAGCCGACATGCAAGCACGTCCCACCGAGAAAAGGGTCCTTCTCCACCACAACCGTCTTCAATCCAAGCTCGCCGGCCCGGATCGCCGCCACATACCCGCCCGGACCACTCCCGATAATTGCCACGTCATACTTTGCCACTCGTAATCTCCCTTCCGCAGAGCCCAAACGTGGTCAGCCGAGCGCCGAGCGCTCTCCGTTTCCACCGGGTTCTCTGCGGTCGCCTACTCTTTAGACAACTTTGCGGTTGCACTCACGATTCGACCTGGATGCAAACGGCAACAAATTCTGTGTGATACCCAACCGGCAAATAGCAGGTAGCCTTCAGCACGAACGCCGGCGACCCGGCAAATCAGCAATTTTAGCAGCCGCTAGCGCCCCCCGCAACCTGACCCCGAACCGCTGCGCTATTTGGCGCTGCCATTTTTCGCTGGATTTGACAGCGCTGGCGGTGCTCGCAGGGTTCGTGGCGATCCAGACTTCGTGAACGGCGGCAACGATCGTGTCGGGACGCTCAAACGGAATCATGTGATCGCTGTCAGGAACCATGATTCGCTTGCCCCGCGTTGAAAGGTGGGCCTCCCTCACTTGCAAGTCGTTGACCCACACCTCGTGGAAGTCATCGAATTCCTTCTTCGGAAAACCCGCCGGCAATTGTGATGCATCGGCCGACTTCCCCGCCGTCAGCACGACCAGCGGTTTATCCCCCAGATTGCCGGAAACGCGGACTTCGTTGGCGCTTTCCGAAAACGAGCCCATTTCAGAGGCAGCCGCGTTAACGAATTTCGGCTGAAGCTGCAGGTAAAGCATCTCCTGCCCAAATTCCTTTGAAACGCCCGGACTTTCTCCCTGGTTTCGTTGGGCGAACCGCGCTACGCCAAACCGAATCAGTAAGGGAGCGAGCATTTGCTGGCGCTTAAGCTGCTCGGTCGATTTTTTCATGAACGCTTGAATCGCGGGCGGCATGCGGCCTTCTTGATCTTCGTGCGAGGCATCCACCAGCACCATGCCGGCAACGTCGCCCGGGTACTGGCCGTTATAAACGCGGACGTTAAACCCTCCAAACGAATGACCAACCAGAATGTACGGCCCTTTCTCGTTCGCAGCCTCAAGCAGCGCGTGCAATTCCTTCACAATCTCCGTGCTTGTGCGTGGAAGAGTGGTAGCGCCGCTCCAGCCGTAACCCGCGCGGTCATACGAACAAACGCGCGTGAATTTCGCGACCTGCATTTGAACGGGATTCCAACCGACCGCGGGAACACCTAAACCGCTGTCCAAAATGACGGTCGGGCTGCCCTGTCCACGGCAGTCAATACTCAAAGTTAGATTGTCGAAGGCCGGACCGAGAGAAACGGATTTGCCTTGTTGCGGGAATCGGCGCGCGTCCGCCCTATTTCCGAGGGCCTGGTAGCTGGCGCCCACAATACCGGCCAGTGCGACCAGCACAAGAAGGCCAAGCAATCCCCCGCCAATCCAGCGCTTCCAGCGTCCAGGACGTCGCGGCGTCGTTGCATTCTCATTTTCCAAGAAATTCTCCTCGGTACCTGCATTTGACGCACAAGCGATGCGGGGATATTAGACCGCACGATGGAAGCGGTCAACGCATGCGCCAAAGGGGACGAGAAGAATTCCTATATCACATTTTGGACAATCAGGCGGTCTAGTTCGAACAGCCGCGTCGTCACTGATTTGGAGGCGCGCCACTCGATGAGACCGGGTCGTAGACGTAGCGCACATTGAGCGGTGTGTTGGAACGTCCCGTCGTCAAACGCAGCGTTTCGTAAAGCTGCATGCCATCGTAAGACAATTCAAACGTGCGGCTCATCTTACCTCCGTGCGGGCTCTTCTCATCGGTGACCAGACGTGAGCCATCCCAGTGCGCCGCAATTTCCTGGTAACTATCGTCTTTCGAATCGGTCTTCTGCAACTTGCGGCCATCCGTGAAAAGCGCTCGCTTACGGTTTTGGTCGTCGATAGAGTCGACTTCCGGATCCTTGGGATTTTTTTGCGCAAACGTTAAAGAATTCGCCGCCATGATCGCGGATTGCATGCGCTCGCGGTCCACGTCGCTCTCCCCGCCTCGATTCCCGCCATGGCCGCCAATGGGAAAACCCGCAATGCTCACGCCGCTTCCGCCTCGGGAGCCGCTTCCTTTGCTTGTTCGCGCATCCTCTATTTTCTTGCGAGGATCGTCGCTCTCTTCGAGGTTCAACTTCCACTGACCTAAAATAGAAGTCCGCGCCTCCGCCCGCGTCTGCTGATTTTGGGGGTTCGCCGTCGAAGACGGCGAAAGTTGCGGCTGTGCCCCCGGCAAAGGTCCGGGCGGCGCTTGCGCGTAAATAGAACCGGCAATCGTGAGCGCGGCAGCACACGAAAATCCGAAAGCTAAAAAAATGGATGAAATGTGCGCCTTCATAATCGCCCCCACTCCTACCGATGATTCCCACCGCGCCCCGCGAAAGTTCCACTTTGCTGTCAAACAGCTAAGACTCTTCTGGCCATGGAAAAACGAAAGGGAAGGCTGGCCTCAGACGGAAGGCAACCAATCGTTCAGGGCCAGGATCCCCGGCAAAAGCGCAAGCGCGCCAAGTTCGCGGAAACGCGCGGCGCGTTTGCGATACTCATACGTACCTTGCGGCAAAATCGCCATGAATGGAACATGCGCGTCCCGGGCAGCAAGAGCATCATCCACATTATCGCCCACGTAGAGCGCCCTGGCCGCATCGCGCGACCCAAGAATCTTCAGCAATCCATCCGGATAAGGCTTTTTGCGCTTGACGTCGTCCATCGTAATGACACTCCGGAAGCACCCCGTAGCAGGCCAGCGGTCAAATGTGTAAGTAAATTCCTGCCGCGTGCGCCCCGTAAAAAGATTGAGTTCGAACCGCCGAGCCCAGCGCTCGATCTGTCGTGCCGTGACCACGAGCTTTTCCTTGCGCACATTGCCAAGCTTCCCGTTTTTGCCCCAATAGAATTGCTGGAACGCCACACGAGCCTCTTCATAGCTCGTGGGGCGCCCCAGCGCAGTCGCCCAATTCGAGACCAGATTCCAATCGTCGTTGTTGCCCGGCTTGCTTTTCCATTCGTGCAGCTCAGCCCACGCGAGCCGCTTGCCAGTCAGGAAACGCATCGTCTCGAGAGCAGAAAGCCAATACGACCGCCTAACATCCACAAGCACGCCGTCAACATCAAAGATGAGAATTTGCGGAGCAAAGGAAAGTGTTTTGCGTCTGCGCTTTGACTTGCTGGCTCGCCCCGATGATGTGGCTGGCACGGCACCTCATTAAAAATGCCGGCTTAATTTTCCGGCTCAAAATTCTCGCTCAAATTACCAACAAGCTGACACAGAAAGTGTCGCCGCTCCCTGCCTCAAGGTCAACCTGGCTAGATGGTCGTTCCGCTCTGATGCCGAAAATCAGAAAGCGGGGTCGCACGAGTCAACTGTCAGCAGTCAAGAATCAAATCACGAGTCACCAACCACTCCGCTCTTTCCTTCTGCTTCAAAACCTGCTCTATTTCTGAGGGGCCACGGTTTCCACTGCATTCCGGGCTTCCATGTGGCGCGCTACGTAAATCTCCAAAAGCTGGTCGAGCTCCTGTGGCCGAATGGGCTTTGTGAGATAACCATCCATTCCCACAGCCAAGCATTTCTCGCGGTCCCCTTTCATGGCATGCGCGGTCAAGGCGACCACGGGCTGGTGCAGTCCGGTGTCTTTTTCTCTTTGCCGAATAGCCGCGGTTGCCTCGAGCCCGTCCATCTCGGGCATCTGGACATCCATCAGCACAAGGTCAAAACTTTCCTTCTCCAAGGCCTGCAGCGCCTCCAATCCCGAGGCCGCCACAACAACCAAGTGTCCTCTCTTCTCCAGTAAGCGTAGGGCCAGTCGCTGATTGACAAGATTGTCTTCAGCCAGCAGCACGCGCAAGTACGCATTGGGTTCGCGCACGTCATGAAGCGAGAAGCGAGTGACCAGAGGAATGGCACCGTCGTGCTCTCGAGCTCCGAGCACGCGAGCTACGGCCTCGCGCAATTCGGATTGTCGGATGGGCTTTAACAAGTACGCAGACACTCCCAGCTCCTGGCAACGCGCCGCATCCCCGCGGTGGCCAGCCGAAGTGAGCATCATGATCGTAGCCGCGGACAATTCCGGTCTCCGGCGAATCTGCTCGATCAACGCAAAGCCGTCCATTTCCGGCATATGCATGTCCGTTAAAATCAGCGGATAGGGTTCTCCCGCTTCGAGGGCGGCGGATAACTGCGCCAATGCTGCCGCGGCGCAATCCACCGGTGTCGGCTTCATGTGCCAGCGCAGCAGCATCCCCTCCAGAATCCGCCGGTTGGTGGAGTTGTCGTCCACCACTAGCACCTTCACACCCAGCAAGAGCTCCGGCGGGGCAATCGTTCCCACTTTAATTTCTTTCGCGTCCGCCGCGCCCAGCCGCACTGTGAAATGGAATTGGCTTCCGCGGCCCACTTCGCTCTCCACCCAAATTTTGCCGCCCATCATTTGCACCAGGCGCGTCGAAATGGTCAGTCCTAAGCCGGTTCCTCCGTACTTCCGCGTCGTGGAAGTGTCGGCCTGAGAAAATGGTTTGAAAATCAATTCGCGCTTATCTTCCGGAATTCCAACTCCGGTGTCCGCTACCGTAAACTGGCAGATATAATTAGGACCTTCTCCGGCCTCCGCTTGGACTTTTACGGCGATCTCGCCGCTGTCCGTGAACTTGATGGCATTGCGTACGAGGTTGACCACGATTTGTCGCAGTCGGCTGGAGTCTCCACGCACAATCTCCGGTACTTCGGGCGCCACCTCACATAGCAACTCGAGTCCTTTCTCATCCGCGCGCACCGCCAGTGTCTTTAGCGTGGATTCCAAACTATCCCGCAGATTGAAATCGAGCGCTTCCAGATCGATTTTCCCCGCCTCAATCTTGGAAAAATCGAGAATGTCGTTGATCACCGTGAGCAGAGAATCTCCGGACATCTTCACGGTCTCCAGATATTCGCGCTGCTCTGGCGTGAGTTCTGTATCGAGCGCCAAATCGGTCATTCCCATTACGCCGTTTAGCGGTGTCCGAATCTCGTGGCTCATATTGGCCAGAAATTCGCTCTTGGCCTGGCTGGCTCCCTCCGCGGCCTCGCGGGCCTTTTGCATTTCCTCTTGTACCTTCTTCAGATGAGTAATGTCCCGGCCGATGCCGACGAGTCCAGTGACCCGGCCGTTCTTATCCCGCAATGGCACCTGCGTCGTCATAACCTGGGTCACCTTCCCTTGAGGATCCACGCCCGCTTCTTCACGGTTGACTTCTGCTTGTCCCGAACGAATCACTCTCTGTTCGTCTTCGTAGAAGACGGCCGCAATCTCACGAGGATAAAAGTCAAAGTCGTTCTTTCCCAGCAGCTCCGCGGGAGTCTCCGCACCCATCTGCCGAGCCACTGATAGGTTAGCGACCAGGAACCTGCAGTTCATGTCTTTCACGTACATGAAATCGGGAACGTTGTCGATCAATGCCCGCAATATTTTCCGTTCGTCCGAAAGTGTTTCTTCGGCTCGCATACGTTCATTGACCTCCAACTGCAGTTCCTGGGTCCGGGCTTGGACCCGAAGCTCGAGCTCACTCTTCGCACTCTGTAGCGCCGCATCACGCTCCTGAATTCTCTCCAGCATTTGATTGAAGGAACCGATGAGGGCTCCCACTTCATCATCGCCGCTCGGGAGCGCGCGAATCGCGTAGTCCTCCTTCACAGTGACTCTGGATGCAACTTGTGCCAAATGCAGAATGGGTTCCGTGATCAACCGCAGGAGCCGCGAGGAGACAACGTACGTTGCCAGGATGGAAAAAAGAATGACTACCACCGAAATTTCCGTGTACTGCTTGATCTTAGCTTGGAGAGCGCCGAGATCAGAGACGATGGCGATGTTGCCGGTTTTCTCGCTTCCCAGGGAAACGCTTCGGTAGAGAGTGAGGGAGTCCTTCTGAAATTGTGCTCCGTCTTCGCGTCGGGGGGGCATGGCAAACTCAAGGCCAATCCCCTCGCGACGGTATTCCGCGAAGACCATTCCACGGCTGTCGTAGAGGCATGCGGCGACAATATGCCGCTCGGCGCGCAGCGCGCCCAGCATGTCCTGCGCGGACTTTCGATCGTTGAAAGTCAGTGAAGCCGCGGTATTGGCACCCAGGGTATCGGCAAGTGCCGAGAGTTGTCTCGTCATCGCAGAGCGAAAGCTTGTTCTTTCGTAGAATTCAAAGCTCAGGCACGCAAGGCATAAACCGATGAGGTTAGTACACACAATGACAAACGTCAGCTTGTGTTGAATCGATGAATTCCTAATTAGCGGCATTTCAAGTTCCTTTTGGCCCTCCGATTACGGTTTTCGCCAGTGCCAGCAGCCTCGCGCTGATCTTCAATTTGGCGTGCTCCGCGGCATCCAGGTGATTTCGAACCGGACCTTGTTGTCTTCCAAAAGAAGCCGATCATTCCTCCCTCACGAGTTTTCAGACTCTCCTGAAAAGCAATGCGAGGAGAACTGCTCCCCCAGCAAATCGGGCTCGGCTAGCCCGCAGAATTGTCATCTCTTCGTTTGTGGACACACCTTCCTCCCCCAGGAAGGGCGTGCACATCGGGTACCGAATCTCGATGCATCTTTTGGCCGCAACCTATTTGTTTTCAGTGTGTTAGTTCGAAGTGGTCCTCCAAGGAATTTCCTGAATTGAGTCTCGGACCGCTGCCCGTGCCATAGTGGTGCAAGGGGGGTCGGCATCCCGCCATAGCTTGCTTCTGCAACCCCCTCACGATGCCACCTGCTTCGTCGAACTCCGATATGATTGCTGAAGCCAAAAAGGCCTTGCTACAATCACGCGCGAGAACGCCGCGGTTCAGAAAGAGGAATGAATGGCTGGATTTGCCGGTGTCGATTTCATCGATTTTGATTCGCAGCTGAATGACGAAGAAAAGCTGGTCCGGCAAACCGCACGGCGATTCGTCGACAATGAAATTATTCCCATCATCGAAAAGCACAGTCGTGAGGGCACCTTTCCGAAGCATCTCGTCCCGCAACTCGGGGAGCTGGGATTTTTCGGCGCAAGCTTGCAGGGCTATGGCTGCGCGGGAATGTCCAACGTCGCTTACGGCCTGGTGACGCAGGAGTTGGAGCGCGGCGATTCGGGTCTGCGGAGTTTCGTCTCCGTTCAAAGCGCGCTCGTGATGTATCCGATTTACGCGTATGGAAGCGAAAAGCAAAAAGAAAAGTGGCTGCCGCTGCTTCAGCAAGGCACGGCCGTCGGCTGCTTTGGTTTGACGGAGCCACAATTCGGTTCGAATCCCGGCGGAATGCTTACGCGCGCGGTGAAAAAAGGCGCGAGCTACATTTTAAATGGCGAGAAGATGTGGATCACCAGCGGTTCGATCGCCGACGTCGCCGTGGTCTGGGCCAAGTGTGACGACGAAAAAATCCGCGGATTCCTCGTGGAAAAAGGCTCGCCGGGATTCAAAGCGTGGGACGTGCACGGAAAGTGGTCATTGCGGGCATCAGTCACCTCAGGGTTGGCGTTCACCGATTGCGAAATCCCGGAAGAAAATTTGCTGCCGAACGTTGTGGGCTTGAAAGGCCCGCTGGGCTGCCTGAATCAGGCGCGTTACGGCATCGGCTGGGGAGCGCTTGGCGCGGCGATGGCTTGCTACGACACGGCGCTGCAATACGCAAAAACGCGGAAACAATTTGCGAACAAGCCGATAGCTTCGCACCAGCTTGTACAGGAAAAGCTGGCCTGGATGATCACGGAGATTGTTAAGGGACAATTGCTGGCGCTGCACGTCGGGCGGTTGAAGGACAGAGGCAAAGTTGATTTTTCGCACATCTCCATGTTGAAGATGAATAACGTGGCCATCGCGCTAGAGACGGCGCGGAAGGCGCGCGATATTCTCGGCGCGAACGGCATCGTCGACGATTACTGCATTATGCGACACATGAACAATCTCGAGAGCGTTTACACCTACGAAGGGACCAACGACATTCATAAGCTGATTATCGGAGAGAAGATTACCGGAATTTCCGCGTTCGTGTGAGCGGGAGAGCAGACAGGCGGAAGCCTGTCCCACTCCAGCCAACCCATCTCGTGTCATGCCGAATCTTGTATGCTGTAGGCGTGTGCTGACCCGGTTTGCGTACGTCACTGGAGATAACTTCATGTTTGTAT
>Ga0073928_10001116_pt1 | contig 53638 bp, 53 predicted proteins | sample PaiPotPPA55metaG_FD_76969 | JGI IMG/M metagenome (GOLD analysis project Ga0073928, IMG submission 76969) | Iron sulfur acid spring bacterial and archeal communities from Banff, Canada, to study Microbial Dark Matter (Phase II) - Paint Pots PPA... ... | reverse complement strand
CGTGCGATCGGTGGCGGAGAACGCCAACGTCGTGAAGCGCACGAAAGAAACGGTGCAAGACAAAGTCGATGATGCCAAGAGCATGGTGAGCGATCGAGTGCGTGACGCCCGTGAGAAACTCGAAACCGCACGCGACACGATGCAAGAGTCGGTACAGAACATGACCGGAAACCTGGGCAATCTCAACCCGATGGAGAATCCGATCGGCATGCTGCTGGCGGGACTCGCCGTCGGATTTCTGATTGGTTTGGCGCTGCCCGTCTCACGTTTCGAAGCCGAGCGAATTGGCCCAATCACGGATGACGTGAAGGATCGCATGCGCCAAGCGCGCAGCGAGATGATGCGCCGCGGCGGCGAGGTTATTAAAGACACGATCGAAGCCAGCCGTGAGGCGGCGGTAAACCGTTTGCGCGAACAAACGCGCGAGATGGGAATGGAATAACGAACGAACGGAACGGCGCCTTCTAGGCGCCGTTCTCTTTTCGAAACACTTGTTCGCTGTTCAGGCGGATCTGCCAGTAGCAGCGGCAGACGAGCTCCTCGAGTTTCGGCCGATCCAGAATGCGCAACCGCCCATGCTGCGAACGCACCAAACCTTCGCGCTGAAACTGTGAGAGGGCAAGAGAAACCGACGGCCGGCGGATCGCCGCAATCTCGGCGATTTGCTGATGCGTAATGGAAAATTCCGGACGCGCGCATTCGTCGGAGACCCAGAGCAGCCAGCGCGCGAGGCGCTGGTCGATATTGTGCTCGGAGTTGCACGCAAGGCGACATGCGGCATTCAAAATGCAGGCGTTGGCGTACCGCAGCAACATTCGGCGAAGCGGTGAGTGCGCGTGCGGCTGCTGTTGTTCGAAGATCTCGATCGGCAGCCGCCACGCTGCTCCCGGCGAAATAATCGTCACGCAACTCTGCCCGCGGTCGACCTCAAGCACGCGGTTCCACTCAAGAACACCACGATGCCCGACTGTGAGGACCGACGTCGGTCGGTCCGCGCCGGTCGTTTCTGTCCAGGACCAACCAAATAGGTCGATCGGAAAATGCAGCGATGTGATGGTCTCCCCGGGGCGGACGATCACCTGATCGCGCTGCAGAAATACGCGTCTGAGCGAGGGAGCCAAACGCTCGATCTCAAGCGGCGCGAGTTCGTCGAGAAACCGGTTGCCGAAATCCAGGCGATGCCGCTCTCCGGGCAGGCGTCGTTCATGTTCGGGGTTTCTTATCGGATCGAGCATGTCGATACGGTATACCCGCTGTGGCGCCCGAGCAGTAATTTGGCGCTCTCCGGCTAAGGAGAGGGACGCCCCATGGGATGATGGTGGAATCGGTAGACACAGCAGACTTCTGGTTGGAGCCGCAACCCGGAAACGGGCTGCGGGATGCGCTCAAATTCGGTGAACGCTCTGCCGTAAAGGCGTGCCAACGCCGAGCCAAGCGATCGTATTCGGTCATCCTGAGGTATCGAAGGACCCAGAGGTACCGAAGGACGGCGGAAGCATCGAAGGTGTAGAGACTGGATGGGCGCGGCCTACGTGACCGATGTCATATGGCCAAGGCACAGTCCGGACCAACAAACGTTTCGCGACCAGACTCGGGTCTTGTCATCCTGAGCTTGTCGAAGGACGGTGGCGAAAGCCATAGTGGTGCGAAAATTTGCTGCCCGAAAGGGCGTCCGGGTTCGAGTCCCGGTCATCCCACCAAAAACGCCCAATAAATACGGGCGTTTTTCTTTGTCTGTTGCTGACATTTGCTAACCCGCGCGGCATTGCGCACGATGCAGCGTCGAAGGTCCTACCGTGGTCCTTTTTGAAGCCTTTCGTTATGACGTGTGCGCAAATTCGCGGGACGGCGTTCGCCGCGATCGCCGCAGTCGAGGTACTCGCGCTTGGGGCGTGCGCGGGCGGTGCGAACGACACACCTGGATCAATCGTTGTCGGAGGCGTAAAGCGCACCTACGTGGCGCACGTTCCGGCGAAGCGTGGTTCGAGCGTTCCGCTCGTGCTTTCGTTCCACGGACATTTTGGAACCGGCGCAGGTCAAGCTCGCCTGACGAATTTCAGTGCGCTCAGCGATACGTACGGCTTCATCGTCGTCTATCCCGATGGAATCAACCGAGGCTGGAACGACGGGCGCGAAGGAAAGAAGGGCGTCGACGACATCGGACTCGTGAAGGCGCTGATTGCCGATTTCTCGCGACGCTATCCGATCGATCCGAAACGCATTTACGTCAACGGATTTTCGAACGGCGCAATGTTCTCTCAATACGTTGGATGCACGCTCGCGAACCAAATCGCGGCGATTGCACCGGTGTCGGGCTACATGCCCACCGAAGATGCGGCCGGATGCCATCCGGCACGCCCAACACCGGTGCTCGAGATCGCAGGAACTGCGGATCCGATCATGCCCTTCAACGGTGGCGAGATCAAACTTTTGGGCTTCAATCGCGGGGCGGCGGTTCTTTCAGCCAAACGGACGATTTCGATGTGGGCGAAAAACGCAAAGTGCAAAGGACCGTCACAGTTTGCCGCGCTCGCACCGATCGCGACGAACGACGGTACCAGCATCACGCGTACCAGCTACGCTTCATGCGTCAACGGCTCGAGCGTCGTGCTCTACACGGTAATTGGTGGCGGACACGCGTGGCCCGGCGGCCGACAATACGCTCCGAAGCTAATCATCGGACGCGCGAGCAGGCAACTCGACGCGAGTCAAACGATTGTTGAGTTCTTTCTCGCGCATCCCATGCGCTAACTCTTCGAAGGCTGTGCGAACGACCCGGCAACCACACGGAGAGAAGCGCGCACCCTTATTATGCGGGATTCTGGGCCGCTTTAATCGCCTTGGGTTTTTCGACGCAGAGAGGCTCCATTCTCGAGCAGGAAGCGTGACCGCCGATCGGGCGGAACACGCCGGAACAGTTCGCGTAGGGCGATCTCGATAATGACGCTGCGGCTCACTTGTTCGTCAAACGCGGCTTGCGCCACCGCTCGATGGATCACGGGATGCACGTTTACTGAAAACTTGATCCGTATTTGGTTCATTCATAACTAATATTACCAAATCAAGCTCAGAACGAGGCGCTCGCCCGGCTCTACGGTCCTATTAGATGTTCTGCCTGATTACTCATAGTTCGAGTTTTTGGAGAACTCCGAACTGCTGTTGCGCCAGGGCGTAGCATTCGCACGATGCCTGCTCTAGGCCGCTCCGATCTAGAATGATTATCTGGCCCTGCGCGTACCGGATGAAGCCCGCGGTCCTCAGAGTCGAGGCGGCGATCGTAACGCCCGACCGCGTGCTTCCGAGCATCATTCCCAAGAACTCTTGAGTCAGGTGTACCGAGTCGGACTTCACGCGGTCCTGCGTCATTAATATCCAGCGAGCACACCGCTCATACACGCTATGGAGGCGGTTGCACGCGGCGAGCTGTCCCAGAAGGTTGATGTACGCTTGCAAATAGCGGTCGAGCACAGGCCGAAATTTCGGATTGTCCTTGGTCAGACGTGCAAACATTTCTGAAGAGATCACGATGGCGTCGCCCGGCACTTGGCAATAGCTTTGGTTTTCCGAAGTCGTGGAACCCAAAACCAACGGAAGCGCGGAGACGCCTTCGTAACCGACTGTCCCGACTTCAATCATGCCGCCGTCCTGCATCTCCGCCACCACGGAAAGCACGCAGGTCAGAGGGAAATAGACGAGGTCAATTTCGGCATTCGCGTCGTAGATTTTTTGGCGCAACTCTAGGCGCATGACCTCGCCAGATTCGAGAACAGCATCCGCGTCTGGGCCGGTCAAATGACGTAGGAGCAGGTTCTGTTCAAGCAGTTCGGCGGTAGGATGCCGTTTTTCCGAGACGCTACTTGCTCGGCTGCCAACGAATCCGGCCGAAGGGTCGGCTTTTAGATCTCGCACGGCTTTGTGAAGATTACCACACTTGTGTGGAACCGTACAGCCTGTTGCTCGCATAGGGAGTAAGTTTGAGGAGGGTGGCGGTCGCGCGGGCGACCATTCTTACCTAAAATAGCCATTAGGGAACCTATTTTGACGGAAAGAGCTCACGCGTGTTCTCTGCTTCATCGGTTCCGCAGCGCGCCCAATTTCCCGCTACTCGCGGCCTAAGATTGGCGGACGCGCCGCAGGCCGCTCTCGAGGGCTTTCAGATGTTCGCCGAAGCCCTTCCGTGCATCACTTGGTCCGCGGGCGCGAGCGGGGTGCCCACATGGTTCAATCAAGACTTTCATCGATACACGGGTCTGAATAGACGAGGCGCGGTTCTCCATGGCTGGATCGGATGCGTCCACTCCGACGAGAAGGCGACGATCACCAGGAAGTTTGCGCACTGTGTAGCCTCGGGAACGACGCTCGATTCAATCATACGCCTTCGCTCAGCCGAAGGCTCGTATCGCTGGTTTTCCGCACGCGCTCGCCCCTACCGCGACGCCGACGGCGCGATCATTGCTTGGCTGGGCACGCTCACCGACGTCGACGATCGCCAGAATACATTCGAGGCGAACACACATGTGGCAAAAGCCTTAATGCAGGCGTATCTCTCGAAGAAATTCCCAGTCGCCAAGGGCCTTGTGTTCGATACGTACTACCGGCCCGCAAACGCCCTGGAAAGGCTTGGCGGCGATTGGTACGACGTGTTCGAACTGCCTGACCATCGCATCGGGTTTTCGCTCGGCGACGTCTGTGGGCACGGCATCGATGCCGCGGTAAAGATGGGGGAGGCGAAACAAGCCATCTTCCTGGCCGCGTGTCTTGGTGTCCCAGCGCCGGAAAGCGTCTTGCAGCAAGCCAATAAAGTGTTGTTCCTCAACAATCACGACGCGTCCATGACCACGGCGATTTACGGCGTCGTTGACACTGTTCGCGAAACGGTTACATACGCGTCAGCCGGGCATCATCCGCCGATACTCGCGGGCAAACGCGAAACCGTCGTTCTGCCCAATCACGGATTCCCACTCGGAGTCGAAGAGCACATGCCGCCTCGCATTAAAACGCACGAATTCTCTTACGAATCGGGATCGACCATGGTGTTGTACACCGACGGATTGATAGAGTTCAGTCACGACATGCTTGAGGGCGAGGCCCGCCTGTTGCGCGCGGCCACCGAATCTGTACGCCGAAAGGCTGCAAACCCGGCAAAGTTCATTGCCGAGCACGTGCTGGACGATGCCTCGCCTAGGGACGATATCGCCGTCCTCACTCTTTCGTTTCAGAACGAATAGGGGAACGCACAGGGCTTTCAAATGGACGAACAAGACGAACAGATGGAACGCGGGCGAGGGGAGCACTGCGTCAACAACCGCGATGGCCGAGTGATTGTTCGTCTGGCAAATGGCGAAGTGGTAAGCGAAATGCTGGAGATGTCGTCAGCCAAAAAATAAAAGAGCCCCGCTAAGGGCTCCCTCGGACCGGCTGCCCGCCGTGTCCGCTGGTCTAACGAGCCAGAAGGCGATTTAGTTTCAGGCTAATTCGCCCTGGTCGCATTGCAGAAACGTATGGCGCGGGCGAACGGCCCTAATTATATATCTCAGACGCGCCAATGCGTGCGTCTCGCTAATCTTCCTCGAAGCCCTGGCAGTCGCAGCCTCCAGCGGAGCAGGGCGCGCCATCAACGTGTTGGCGCGTGGGTGGTCGCAGTTGCTGCAGTGGTCTTGCGCGGGTGTATCGTTCATGCGGCAATTCTACCCAGGCCGCGGTCTTCAAGAGGCGGCAACTATACCCACGCTTGGAGAAGATGGACGTCGGGATAACCATTGTCTTCAGTTTAGCGTCAGTGTTGGCTAAGCGACAAGTTCGCCGGTTTGTCGGTTGACTTCGCCAACCAACGCTAGTAGCATACACAACATAAGTTGGTTAAACAACACCAGTGGCCTAGTAACCCCCGACTGGGAAGGACTCCCCATGAACGCACTTCACATCGCCTCGAGCATTAGCGGAGAAGAATCGGTAAGCAGCCGGCTGACAGGTCCGGTTGTCAACCGGCACAGCGAAGCCTCGCCCGACCTGATTGCCCCCGACCATCACCACGTGCTCTCGCACGTGATGGAGACATCACCCGCCGACGCCGCCAGCGGCATCTACGACGCGACCGTGATCCCGACGACGGACGAGATCGTCAACCTCAAGGCAGCCCGGGAACTCGACGAGGCTGCGCTACGGACAATCTTTCTCGAAGCCCGAACGGCCAACGCCTTCCTTGATCGCCCAGTGCATCGCGAGCTGCTCGCACGCGCGGTGGAACTTGCCCTGCTCGGGCCAACCAGCGCCAACGGGCTCCCGTTGCGCCTCGTGTTCGTCGAATCCGCCGAGGCGAAAGAGCAGCTGCGCCCGTCACTGCAAGCCGGCAATCTCGAGAAGACGATGGCAGCGCCTGTTACGGCGATCATCGCGACCGACTTGAAATTTTACGAGCAGTTTCCGCGGACGTTCCCGGATCGCGGCGAGATGCTGAAGGGGACGCTGGCGGCGATGGAACCGGCGGCGCAACGCCAATTCGCGTGGGACAACGCGGTCTTACAGATGGCGTACTTCATCCTCGCGCTTCGTTCGCTCGGTCTCGATACTGGACCGATGGCCGGCTTCGACCGGAAGATCGTCGATGAAGTCTTCTTCCCCGACGGCAATTGGGCGTCGCAATACTTGATCAATATCGGCTACGGCGACGACAGCAAGCTCTTCCCACGCCTACCGCGCTTCAACGTCGACGAGATCGCACGGTTCGCTTAATGCAGCACACGACCAGTTTGCGCGGTGCTCTAGATCGCGCTGCGACATCGTCTACCACTTCGAGGTTATCCAATGACCGTTACTTATGGCATCGTGATCTTTAGTTCCGTACTCGAAGCGCCGCGCGCCGGATATCCAAATCGAGTCGCCCTACGCCGATTCTGAAGGCTTTCTGCACGCGCGAATCCGCATGGCGGATCGTTGGGCCAAAGCGCTGGTGCTGCCGTGATGGTGACTATGATCCAGAATAAGACTAGGTCACGAAGCGTATGGCGCGGAGCTGCTTGTCGATCTCGAGAAGAACCCGACTGGATTCGTGGACGAAGCGCTCTTGCGACCATCTATCGTTCTCGGGTGTTCAATTAAAGGCAGCGCGGTCGCACTCGCCGCTCGCAAGACGATCGAGAGTTTACTAATGCGTATCGAGCGCTTCGATGTGCCGCGACCATATGCAGCCGAATGGTACGAAATGTACTTGCACGCATTGTACATCGAGCGGCACACGTCTCCGGCGGCATTCAGGACCGGCAGTTGGCTGTTACGAGCGGCACTCCATCGCGTGGCGCAGTTCGTAGGCGAGAATCGCGACCTCGTATCATGATCCGTCACATTCCTCAGCGCTACCCTGGAGCGGTGCTGACGGTTGCCCTTGCAATCATGTCGCTTTCATGGAGCTCGATGCGATGGTACTGAGCGTCTCGCTGGCCCAAGTCGTTACGTTTGGAAGGGCGTTCTGCGTTCAGCATTCTGACAGCACCGCTATTGCGATAGGAGATCTATGACTTGTCATAAAATGTGCTCCGCGAGCGCTTGCGTCGTCAGCATATCCGGCGAAGTCGATCTCACGTGCGCCTCGGAACTGACAACCCTTGAAAAAGAACTCGCCGAACCCGACAGCATCGTGTTCGATGTTACGGGGTTGGAGTATGCCGACACGACGTTTTTACGATTCTTGCTGCGATTGAGAGCGCACGGGAATAAGTCGCGGCGCACCGCAATCCGACTCGTCGGCGTTGGGCGCCGCCTCCAACGTCTTTTCGAAGTAACGGGGCTAAGCCACCTGTTCGCGTATGAAGTGACTCGATAATTTCGTGTGATGACATGTTCGGATTACACGGCGATACCCGCCTTCACGATTTAGTCGCATTCGTGGTGGCGACTATACCAATCGCGCTTACATTCTTGATTTTACTAGCTTCGCTGTTTGAATCTCGCCGCCTCAGGCCTTGCATCGTCCAGCGTCGCGCGCGGGGTCGCTGTACATCGTTGCTTACCATTGGCATCATAGTGGCGTATGGAGGCCAACGATCCTCGGTCGCAAAAGCCGCCGCCGGTTCCCCCGACGGCGGATCTAACGAGTTTCTAACGGAGTGGTTAGGAACGGCCGGGATTATCCGGGATTGGACGCTGCCTGAAAAGGGAATTCCCTTATGCCGTAAGAGTATTCGGTATCGGGCGGGGTAGCCAAGACCCCGGGTTGTGGGTTCGAGTCCCGGTCATCCCAATACCAGAAACCCTTATTTCACGCCAGGGAATATCACTCGGGTATCGCTGATACGACACAACGACCTTCAAACGTCCGGTCGGGGACTTCGCGATGCCTTGCGCGCGCTCACCCCAAACATGCGATGATCGTTTCGATCACGAGCTTTGTTCCGTTCGGATCGGGAACTTGAATACACAGCGCTCCCGTCGATCGAACCGGATAGTCGTTTCCGCCTGGGAACAAAGCATCGCCAACGTAGATCATTTGGTTGATCGGAATGCCGAGGATATCGCGCAGCTTTCGGATCCCGTACGCCTTGTCAATGCCCGGAAGCGTGACATCGATTGAGGTCGTTCCACCTAAGGCCACCGAGAATTCCGGAATAGAGACGTCGAGCAGCGCCTTGATCTTCTTGCGTTTTGAAAAATCCGGATCCCACTTGCTCTTTTCTTCAAGGGGAGCCTCCTGACCGAGAGCAGAGTAGGTTATCTGAGTCCCCCGATCGTCGATCTGTTCGCCCCACACTCTTTCGACTTTGAAGCCGGCGGCGACAACCGCATCTTCGAGCGCTCTTTCGATCTTCTGTTTTTGGGCGTCGCTAAGATCCTCGGAATAGAGGGTGTGCCATCCTTCCCGGTACTGCAAGAACTTTGTCCCGCAGGTCGGGAGAATCGACAAGTTCGTGAGGGCCGCATCCTTTGCGAGATGTCCAAGAACTTGCTGTTCGAATTGCAGTAAGGCACCCCCAGAAATAATCGCCACCTTAACCACTTCGAGAAGTTTGGCAAGAAGCGCCGCCATCTCATCGTCGATCGCTGATTTACTTTGCGCCAATGTGCCGTCGAGATCAAAAGCGACGAGCGTTTTCATTCGGCCGCCTTACTCGGACGTCCCACCCATTCCCTGTCCCTGGCGCTCGTGCGCCGTAACCCGATGTCTTACTCTGACCGGACCAGGCAAATGGTGCTAAAGAAAACCCAAGAGCGGACGAGTGCGAACGGTCGCGGTAACTCCTTACGGCCTCGTGACTGCATTGTCAATTGAGCACGAAAGCGGTTTCGACCACGTGGCCAAACAACGGAGACTTTCAGCCGCCTAAGTGCGCCGCAGAGTGCTCAGCGCGTTGCACCCTTGTTGCATGGACTCTGCAAAACCAGCAATTCAATACGTCGACGCTGACTTGGTTTTTTGGTTGTGTCAGACACGGGCCATCAGCCCCTTCCGTAAGGGCCTGTACGACGTTTAAGTAACCATCGCGCAGATTTACGTCTTGCCAATGCCGTCCGAATAACTCGCCTCGCCTCATTCCGGTGGTCGCGGCAAGCACGAAAAGCGTATAGTATTCGCTATCCTTTGCCTTACCTAAAAACGTGCAGAACTTATCCGCGGACCAAACGACAATCGGCTTTCGATTCGATTAGCTCACCCTATGCAAACCTTGCGTGCGCGACTTCGCGGCCGGCATCGCGTGAGCATAAATGTTGCGGTTTTGGGCCCTCCGTTGCGTGGCCGACGAGCCTTGTGATCGATGTGCGCGCGCTAGATGGCGTGACGCCATGGTAGGCGGACGACCAGGGAGTTACGCGATGCATAGATGAGAAGCGCTATCGACGCAACGAGGCAGGCCACGATTGCGCTGACTCCTGCCTCTGGGCCGAAGGACCCGCCCGTCAGCCATAGTGGTCCAGTCACGTGTGCGGCCAACGCACTCGTACCGAAGGCGTTACCGGAGACCTGGGTTCCGTAGATTGGACCCTCAAAGAAGTTCCAAGCAAAGTGCAAGCCGATAGGAAACCATAAATTCTTGGTGACGACGAACGCCGCGCCAAGCAGCAGCCCAGCCTCTACAGCGATACTGACACTGGAAATCCAACCGGCGCCAGGGTTGAAAGAATGTGCTGCGCCGAAGAGGACCGCCGAAATCGCAAGCGCGATCCATGTTCCCGACCACTCTTCGATCAGGCGAAAGAGCACGCCGCGAAAGAGAATCTCTTCAACCGCGGCTCCGGCCAGGAGCAAAAGCGCAGCAGTCGCGAGGTCCCAAGTCACATGAATCCCGGTTACTCGGTAATCACCTCCGAGACCGAGCTCGAGTACGACGAGGGAGAATAGCACCGCGCCCAGAGCGAGACCGAGTACGAAGCCACGAACGGCACCTTTTGGATCGAACCCGATCGAAGCGGGTGGTCTTCCGGTCGTCAAGCGCTCGACGAGAGTTATCAGGCCGAATAGGAGTGCCGCAAGGATCCATGTGACGATAATCAGAGTCCAGATCGAGTGATGCCCGTGCTCGATGACTGCGACGCCGGCGAGCAACGCGGCCACGGACACGACTATTAACGCAAGCCGAACCAGTGGAAAGGCAAAAATGCGCTTCATCAAACCAGATACGTGGGACGCCGGCAGAATGTTTCGCGATGCAATTATGAATCGAGAAGCTTGAAGTTGCAACCCGAGACATCGCGGGCGTCGAGGGGCATGGGTTTTCGCGTTTTCCAGTCCCGGTTAGTTCCTTTGAGTCCTGGAGAGTTTTGCAGAATCAGTTAGACGGCCGTTAGAGGAGCGTTGCCATGCTGTGGTCTGAAAGGCGGCTTGAACTATACAGCGGCACTAAAGGAGCTCGACGCCGCCGGCTACGACGCGACACTTTGCGGTTGCGCGTGCATTGCAACGTGAGTACCGTCCGCTCAATTCACGCGACCGAATACTGAGCGCCATATGCGCGATCTGCTTCGAGCCACTCGTCCTCAACCTCTAGTCGCGGCGCACCTTTTGGATACCCTCCATCGGAGTGCGCCTCGATCCAGCGATAAGCGAGCATAGTAGCATACTCAAAATTCGCCCAAATAGCGCTGCCGCCGCGGCCACGCCGGCTGATGCAGACCAAAGGTTTGAGCAACTCCCACGCCCTCGTCAGATCTGACGAATAAATCATCAGGGTGAGCTCCGCGTCCAACAATCCTGCCACGATGAGCGCACCCATATCTTCGAAGTAATTCCCAATAAGACGGGCATCGTTAATAGCGTCATGAAATTCCTCAGTCCTTGCGGGCCGGTTCCCAAACTGATAGCGAAACTTCGAATTCTTTATAAGCTCGGGCAACCGCGTCTCGATAAAGCTCATCGCTTCCGAGCACTCGGGCGATTGAAAGGCATCACGCAGTTCGGTAAGCGCGGCGATCTGATTTCCGCTGCGAGCGTGCCGCAGTTGCACGATTGCCGCGACCGCAGTTGCAGCGATGACGATGAACGTGGCGAATGAAGCGAACGTACTCCAAAGTTCCAGAGACATAATGCCCTCCGAAAAGTGAGGTGGCCTGTGGGCATTATATGTCGGAATTTAGTAATCGCGCCAGAGCATCGCCGCGATCGTACCCTCGTCCTGGAACACTTTGGTAATATCGTCGATAGAGGAAATGGGCACGTTATTAACCACGACTTCGAATGTCAGATGCCGTCCGCTCTTGGTAGTAATATAGCCGGCCAGAGCTTGGCCCTTCAGCAACATCCCCGATTTTGATCCGCCGACGTACGTGCCCGTTTTCGCGCGCACGTTGCCCGTTGCTCCCGAAAGCGTTCGATCGCGCTCGTAGTTCTTGACAAAACCCAGCGACCCATCGACACCAAGGATTGGCAGCGCATCGAAGAATGCTTTATGTTCCGGAGCTTTAGCGAGCTCGTCGAGCATAAGCGTCACAGCTATGTCGGTTGCAGTCGAGTCGCCGCCGCCGCTTCCATCGATGAAATGATACTGACTGCTCGCAATGCCGTAGTGGGCCGCAAGATTCTGCCGCTCGACTTGTAGCGCGCCGCTCATCGTGTCAACCTTGTGGGTAAGACCGAAGAGCACCAAGCTCGTGTCGGCGCCGATATTGTAGCTGATCTTCAGGATGAACTTGGCGTCCTGGCCGTACCGCATGCCCGTTAATTGCGCGACCTTGGCGTCCGTCCGGTACGAGTCTTTCGCCGGTAGCAGGCGCGACGGATTCTGCTCTACCAGCGGCGCGTCGACGCGGACTCCGGCTGTACGGAGATCTTCGATAAATACCGTGCGCGCGTAATTCGAAGGCTGGACGATCCGCACCGCTCGAACCAGCACGTTCTGACCGGTGAGCGGCGGAACGAAATTGCTCGGCAGCTTCCCTTTGAGCGCCGAGCTGCAATTGGGCGAACCGATACACGTTGGCAAGAAGGGATCGATCGCAACGGTGGCCGGAGAGTTTGGCGGTCCCGTGAGCAACTGGTTCTTTATGGCGAGCGCGGCGGAGTTCGGCCGCGACGTCAGGTTACTGCGGCTTCCGACCTTACCGCCGGGCACGATCGACACATCCACCATATCGTCGTTAACAAAGATGGGTTTCACGTTGAATTCGTTGCGGAAGTAAAACGGCTTGAAGAGCCGGTCGTCGATTACGACTTCACCCGAGACCCGATTGATACCGGCCGCCTTTACGGCTCGAGCCAGCCGGCGATAGCCGGCGAGCGGATCCGGCTTCGTCAATACGGCGTTACCCAAGCTATCAGCTTCGTTGTGGTCCCAGTTACTAACCGCAATCGTTCCATCGGGGTTGGTACGGCCACCCATCGTGAGATCGCCCGACGCGACCAAAATAAGATTACCGCGCAGAACGCCGCCCTTGAGGACGCCCGCGCGGTACACGGGCGTATCGTAGGTGTGAGCGGCGCCGACCGCGTTGAGAAGCTGACCGACGCTGAAGATCTTTCGCACCGATCCGATGAGGAACGGTCGCGCGGGATTTACGTCGACGAGGACCTTCGGTCCATCCTGCACGCGCAGTCCCCACGTCGCATTTTTGTAATCAGCCTTGTTGAAGATCGCGCGGATGTCGGACGGAACGACCGCCGCAGCCCCGCTTGAACGGGCGAGGACTGAACCAGCACCGGCAACGATAATTCCGAATACTAAAAGGCCCACATTGCGAAGCGAAGTCAGCATGATGTGTTCGATTCTCGGCTTTTAAAGCCAATCCCGCAACGGCTAGATCAACGCGCGTCCTGAAGTAAGCCTGTTCGAACCGTACTTTAAAGGGTACCCCCCTTTATTTTTTGGGCGCGAGCTTCGTGTACGTCCACTTCTCCGGCCAGTAATGCATCGAGAAGCTCCGACTGCCGGCGCGCTCGGATCGCATTGACCTCGGCGCCGACTTCGTGAGCGACGGCTGCGAGAAGAGCCACTTCGTCGGGCGCGTAGGCTTCGCCACTGGGCCTTCCACGGCACACGAGTGCACCCGTAAGAACGCCACGAATAGTGAACGGAAACGCCAGACCATCGTTACCGAGCAGGCTCGTAACTTCGCTAAGGTCAATTGGAGTCCGCAGTTTCCTGAGCCGGACGAATGCGAGGTCGTCAACCGGCATCTCGTTCGGCATATTTACGGTGCCGCATGCAGCCGTGCATTTGTAGTGCTCCTCAATTCTTTCATAGATCGCCGTTCCGGCTGAACCTGTAGCCACGCAGATGTCCGTTGCTGCGCGCGCAAGCAGTGTGTCTGCGCTTTCCATGAACGGTGCTTCTTCGCCGAGGCGCCGAAGTGCATTTGCAGCCTCATGTTTCGCACGGAAAATCATACGTTCGATGGTCAGCTCGAGTTGCTTGTGCATTGCGTTGAATGAGAAGCCGATAGCCAACGCGGCCGCGAGCTCGACCACTACGCCGACACGATAGCTCGCCGCAAAGCCTTTGAGAATTTCTTCCAGCGCGATAAAGATCCCGACTATCAGTGTGGTTAAGATTGTAAAGACCAACGTCCGGTTCAAAACGAAATTTACGTCGATTATGCGGTGCCGCAAAATGGCATACGCGCATCCGAGCGGAAATATCAGCACCGTTACCCACTCGAGACCGGATAGGTGTAGCGGGTGCACGAGTAAGCGATTCAGTAGGTTCAGCAAAACACCGGCGCGGCTAAAAACGAAGGCCCAGAACACCCAGCGAACGCGCTGCTTGTCCAGGCCGCTCGTTCTCGCGTAACTCAGAGCGAAGAACGCGATAATCACAAGCTGGGATGAAACGAAGGCGGCGTTGCTTATCCACGAAGAAATAAGAAGGAGCGAACAGCCGCCCAGCGCCTGAGCGGTCGCATCGAGAACGTTGACGATCAGCGCCGGCACAATCAAAAGAATCATCAAGGCGCGGGCTACAATTCGTGCCGCGCGTGAGACTCCGGTCGCGATGGATTCCACCACGAGATACAAGATGAACGGCGAAACGGTCCAGAGCAGTGCGGTCAACGCACCGCCCGCTACCCGGCCGCCTACAGGAAGTGCGCCCCACCACGCATCGGGCAGCCCAAGCCCGACGCTCGTGCACCAAATGCCGAGCAAAAGTGAAGCTCGGTCCGAGCCGCGCCACAATAAAAGCCCCGCCAGCGCGAGCAAAATCAGCTTGAACGCCAACTGCGCAAGAAGGACCGGCACGCCGTCCGTGTGCCGCAGTAAATATGGGATCCTCAGGACGCTTCGCGCGCGCGAAACGGCCAGCGTAATGCGCTCGCCCGCACGGCCGGCCTGCGTAGGTGTGTAGTGGTACACCTCAGCAACTCGGCTGCGGGTGTCCATCGCCTGGAGGTTGAGAAGATCGCCATTGCGCAACCCGGCAGCGCGGTCGAATTCGGAAAGGAAATCCAGACGTACCGCGCAGCTGAATGTGGTCGCGGCCAGTGGGCCGAACCGCGCGCTGCGCGGCCAGGATGCGGCTTCAATCACCAGCACGGCAAGCGCGGCAATCGAGATACCGGCGACAATAAAACGCCGCAGGCGCATGAACGAAGATTACACAGGCCGAGCGAGAATCATCTTCACCCGCATGCTCCGCCATCACAAGGAGAAAGACGTGCCGTTATCAAGACAGCAGTTCCTTGGCGCGGCAACTCTCGGCTCTGCCGCCGTTCTTAGCAGCTCGTACGACGCCATCGCTGCCGTGTCCCCATCGCCTCCGATGGGAGTGCATTTTCACATCATGCGTCCTGGTGAGTTCAACCACAGTCAGGTGCTGAACACCCTTATGGTCAAAAAAGCCCACAAGCAAGTCTTCCAGGCGTCGAACTCCGTGCTGCTCGCTCCCGGAATCGCGACCATTTACATCCACATGCAAAACTCCATGAACGCGCATGAGTTTTCGTTTGGGTTTGGGCCGGGCAGTTTGGCTACGCTCGGCGTCCTCATGGGGCCTTCGATAGTTTTGGCTTTGAACGACTCGATGTGGAACAAATACGGATTTGGCGGCGCCTTCAATCTTGCGCCGACGAACGTGTATTACAAGGCTTCATCCGATCTGCGCAGCAACGGGCAGCCGGACGACATGAACGGTGTATACCAAGACTGGAGCGCGCAAGCGGTCATGCACCGCGGCGGGGCCTTCATGGTGTGCCACAACGCGATGACGTTCGTCGCTTCAGTCTTCGCTGCGAAAAGCGGGCTCCAGGCTGAAAGCGTACTTGCCGATTTCGAGCACAATATTTTGCCGGGATTCCAGGTCGTGCCGGCTGGGGTAGCCATCGTTCAGCTCGCGCAGCAACATCGATGGACGCTGTTCGCCCTAGCGTAGATCCTTAGCGTCTCCGGCGCTAACCCGTTCTAATTCAAGGGCTGCGACCGGCAAATAGATCGGTGTTCTCTCCATGGCTTGCGGACCTCCGAGTCGCATACGACTGGAAAGACCGGCAAGCGAGAAAAAACGCGGCAAGGCTTGCGCGAAACCTGATACGAGCGCCGTACGTAGAGGCGTGTCGGTGAACGGGCGTTCACCTATGTACCAGAACACGATACCGATGAGCAATCCGGCTAGGGCGCCGAGCCATGGTCCGTAGCCCCAACGCTCAGCGTACGCGATACCGAGTTCGTGGCAAAGGTAGATGCCGTAAGATGCCACACCTATGAACGCGATTGGAGCAAATGAAAGTATGCGCGTAAGGAATGGTGTCGCGCCTGCGGCCACCACGGCCAAAAAGGCTGCAATCTCCCATAGGACGCTTGTTTCTTGGCCGGTATCGGTCGGCGTTGTTCGGATAAACGCAACAACGGCGACGATCGCGAAAAGCGGTAGCGCAAGCCAGGTACGCGTATCTCGGCGTATCGTCAAATCAGCGGCAACGATACCGAGCATAAACGCGGGTAATGCAGCGAGGTCTGTGCTTACGGCGCGCGTTTGCTGGAGCGCGAGCAGGGCTACAACCAGAAATAGGAACGTCCGCTGCGATCGCGTCCACAATAAAAGCACGAGTGGAAAAAGAAAATACCAGCGAAACTCAACTGCCAGAGACCAGAACGAGCTATTGAGCAGCCGGGTGCCCTGATCTAAAAAGAGCGCCTGGCGAACGATATCCGCCACGGGTACTCGCACAGTGCCGAGTAGCGCAAACACCACGATTGCTGCATAGTATGGCGGGAGGATACGAACGCAACGTTTCGCCGCGAAGCGCATGATGTCGAAGTTCGTACTTGCGCCCTCGCTCAACACCGACAGGGTCGGGTAGGACAGGCAGAATCCGGAAAGTACGAAAAAGAGCTCGACCCCTCGATGCCCCTGGAGGACAATCCGCGCAAGAAGCCCGGTCCGGTCGGCGTGCGCGTATATTGCGGCGTGAAATGCGACCACAGCAAGAACTGCGACCGCTCGTAAGCCGTCGATGTAGCCGATACGCTTCCATCCGCACACCCGCATACGTTGCAGTTTAGCACTCCGACGGGCTTTTCCGACCGCGCTTTTGGGCTCTGAGGCGAAACTTGACTAACAGAAAAAGGCGGCCAATCCCGCCTAAAGATCCGCCGCGCTCTCGCCGATAAGGTAACTAGGGTGGGCGATATGGTCTTAAAAGTTTGTCGTGGTTGAATCTGCCCGCATAAAGAGAGTCGTGTCCGCACGGCTCTTTTTCATATGCCACACCTGGCTTTTATGACAGTTTTTGCGATTCTAGGCCGTAGGTACCACAGCCGTAAGCAAGCAATGGAGTATAATGTTGATCCCTCGGGGGAGGGGTTGAATTATGCTGATAACACGGCATGCGTCTCGGCTTATCTTAGGAAAGCCGTCTATTCGCTTAGACCGCGTTCGACCTTACGATTCGTACTGGAGCTGCGGATGTCGAGCGCGCACGCTCGACAGCGCCACGGTCGAAATCCTTTGGTGTAGCGAGCATATCGAGATCTTCAGCAACCCGGATCTGAAGCTGCAAGCGTAGGCTGCCGAATCAATGCGGCGCTACGATCTTCGAGAGGGTATCGGGCCGGCCGGAAATCCGGACTAGGTGCGGATACCGCAGTCCCCCGTGATAGTTGAGCGCGTAGGTGCCGTACCAACCGTTGACCGATGCGAGCAATGCAATCGGACTGCGCGAATGTTGCGCGCTCTTGACCGCAAATTCTAATGCATCGGGATCGAACTGCTGGTCGTTAACTGCGACGATCTTTGCGCCGTCGGCAAGGCCGGCGTTCCACGCGGGAGAGCCTTTGCGCACGTCATGCACTACGCCCTCGGACGTGAGATGCACGCCGAGCGAATACCAATAGTCCAAACTGTGCTCTTCGGCGTTGTCCGCGTCGATAAAGTCGTTCGGTTTGGCGTTGTAAACGAGCCGCCATCCAGCACGCTCGATATCGTCATACGGCGGATGCGGCGAGACCTCGTAGACGTAGCGCTCGAAAAAGCCATGCCAATCGTAGGGTGCGACCTCATTCAGGGTTTGCTCGACCTCCGCGCGCGTGTACGTTTTGGTGATGGGCCCCGTCAGCGCGGGTTGGGTAAAGAGATGCTCGAAGTCGTCGAGCGATTTGCGGCTACCGGTCTGCTCGCGAATGGTAAGGTCGGCTGCGAGCCAGATGAGATGGCCTTCCGAGTAAAAATCACCCGCAGTGCGACGCAATGAAGAATACTGTCCGCGAGCCACGTAAAAGTACGGAGCGCCGGTCGTCGTATCGATGATCGGTGTCGTCATGCGGCCCGGCTCGTTGTCCAGCTCCGCGTAAACGGCCGCCAAGTATTCAGGGTACGTCTTCGGATCGCCAATCCCGGTGCGGAATTTCAAAACGTCGCCCAGATATTGATTCATTCCTTCGTAGACCCAAAGCAAATCGGTTTGCTGGGGAATTTGAAAATTCAGCGTCGTCAAATCGTCCGGCCGTCGGTATTTGCCGTTCCACGAATGCGAGAACTCGTGCGTGATGAGATCGCCGCCGGCTACTTGCTGTTTTGGATTGGTCATGAAGTCATCGGGAGCGCGGTTGTCGCTGCTCTGATGATGTTCGATACCTTGGAATCCGATGGCGTCGCTAAGAGTGAGCAGCGCGTGATACTCGTTCCAATGGCGCGAACCGTAGAGAGCGAGCGCCTGCGGCGTCATGCGCTTGTATGCGGCGACCTCTTTGGCCGGGAATTCCAAATCCTGCGGCTTATCGGCGAATGCGTCCAGCCACTGCGCCGCGTTACCGTTTTGCCACAACAGAACGTGTTTGTAGTAACGGCCCATGTCGAGCGGCGAATCCACGAACATGTTCAGTGCAACGGTATCGAAGTCCATGCGATCGCCGCTTTTCCGGGGACCCGGAAGTGCCGTGCCGTAGCTCCAGCCGTGCGGCAGTATGATGCTCGGCTTTACGAAGTACTGGTGCGAATTGATATCGCTCTGATAGAGAAGATCGCGGTTCCAATTGACGATTGCCAGGTTGCGCGTCGCCATCGTGTCGCCGGGCGCATTGAGCAGCACTGTGAAATCAACGGTGATGCTATCTGCACCCGCGGGGACGTCGACGTGAAAAGCGTACAAGTCGATTTTATCGCGCCGCCAAGCCAAATCGCGGCCGTTAGCGCTGATGCGCAGCTGCGTGAGGTCGTTGAGCGGTCCCGTCGGTCCGTGTTCGCCCGGAATCCACTTGGGATACACGATTGTGAAAGCTCCGGGTTTAGCCGGAATCGTGATGTGCGAAGCCATAATGCCTCGGGCTGCCTCGCTAGCATCGAGCAGCAGTGTCATCGGCCTGCCTTGCGTTGCAAGCGGCGATGCGCCGGCGTTCGGCTGTTCTTGTGGCAAACAAGAGGCAGGCTGCCAAAGGCACGCGGCAACCAGCGCAAATGATAAAATTACTCGCTTCATAAACCGGGCGATTCTTCACGCGAGCCCGCAGTTGCTGCCGGGCCGGGTACAACGCCTCCATGAAAGACAAAAATGTCCGCGATCGAGACGGGGAGTACTTCCAGGACGCTTTTACAGAGAATGAGAGCAAGCCGCGCGGCGAAGTTCGCGAGGACGTCGAAGAAACCACCCGTTTGGATCCCGACGTGGATTCGCAAGAAGCGGACCGCGCCTTAAAAGAAAACCGCGGCGCCGGCGACGCGAAACCAGGGAGAGAGTAATGGATCGTGAGCCGTACAGCGACGAAGACTTGATCGAACGCGAAATTGAAGAGCTGACCGAATCGCCCGATCCCCCGAAGGATACCGAAATGGAGCGGCGTGCAGGTCCGGACGTGATCCATCACGTCAACCCTTATCCACCGCGGGAGCGCAATGAAGCCACCTACGGCGAAAGCGACACGGACCCGCGCCGCGAGGATGAACCGACCGTCCACCACGCCGAGGAGGACGAGCATCTCTAAACGTTAGAGACGCACTCCGAACCCGAATCCGTAATAGTGGTTGCGCGAGAGATCCGTAACCGTGCGGCCGGCCTCGACGTCGATCTCGAGCTGCGGCGTAAGCAAATACTGCACCCCGCCGTCCAGTCCGAATAGCGATCCACCATCAGGCCCGGTTTTCGTTTGCGCGTACGCCTCGCCGTAGAGCTGCGTGCGCGAATTGTATTGGTCGGTGAGGACCATCGAGGGGAGAAGCGTGGTGAAACCCTGCGTGTGCTCCACGCCAAGAGTCGTGCCGACGCCGAATCGCGAGGATAGCGACGTACTGTAATCGATGTTCAAAGTCTGGGTCGGCGTGCCGGTCGTAAATGCCGCAGCGCCCAGCGGCGCAGTATAAAGGAAATCGATAGCCGCGGTGCCGCCGCGGCCTTGGGCGAACTCCCATTTCGCGCCGACGCCCGGATCGAGAAACCCAGCGGCGCCAGGGCGCTGGATTTCGTAGGCAGGACCGATGATGTCCACTTCGAGGCCTTGCTCCAGACCGTAGCGTAAGAAGCCTTGAGGATACTGCACCACGCCAGCTTGGCCGCTCTGATTGCTGTAGCCAATCTCGCCCAGGAACTCATGCGGCTTGACTGCGCAGGCGCTGAAGCCGATCGTCGGGCGGTTTATGGTAGCGAGCAAGTCGGTATGGCCATTCACCGCGCAGGCGTCTGCCGGCGGCGCCGGGCTCGGGCTTGGCGTAGGCGCGGCTGCGACCGCGGTTGCCATGAGGAACAAGCTGGCAAGATTCACGTTGATAAAATGTCTATTCCCGGCAGGGTGGAAGCCCCGCCTGACGCAATCAAGCCGGGTTGTCCTGCGCCCTCAAATGCCCTGCATTTGTGGGGCGCATGTTGTTTAACCCCCAAGTCCTTACCTGGAGGTCTTAGTCCACGTGAAGATCGTGGTGACCGTGAAGTTGGTCCCGGATACGAACGCCGCTAAGCGCATCGATCCCTCAACCAAACGCCTCGTGCGAACCGGCCTGGAAACAGTGCTGAACCCCTTCGACGAATACGCGATCGAAGCGGCGCTGCAATTGAAAGAAAAACTCGGCGGCGATACGATTGTGACCATCTTCACGATGGCGCCGGAGACGGGCAAGGAAACGGTTCGCAAAGCACTCGCCATGGGTGCCGACAATGCGGTCATGCTCACCGATGCGGGCCTGGCAGGCAGCGATGTCTGGGGCACCTCGTACGCGATGGCGCAAGCGCTCAAGAAGACCGGCTTCGATCTGCTCATCTGCGGCGGGCTTGCGGACGACGGGAACACCGGCGGCGTACCGACCGCGCTCGCGGAGTATTTGGGCGTCCCCGGAATGACGAACGTGCGCAAGATCGATGAAGCCGGCGACGGCAAAATCAAAGCTCAGCGTGAAACCGACAGCGGCTACCAAGTCGTTACCGGTCCGCTGCCCGCGCTCATCACCGTCACGATGGCCGTCGGCGAGCCTCGCTACGCCTCGCTCAAAGGCATAATGGGCGCGAAGAAAAAGACGATCGCCCCAATGTCGCTCGCCGATCTCGGACTCGACCGCGCGGTCGGAACCGACGGTGCAAAAACCGAAGTGCTCGATGTTTCCGCGCCCAAGCCGCGCGAGAAGGCGCGCGTCGTCGAAGCGGCCGACGGCGCGACAGGAGCCACCGCCATCTTCGATTTTTTGCGAGAGAAGAAGCTCATCTAATGCAGCACGTCATCGTTTATGTGGAACACCGCGGCGGTCTCACGCGCAAAGTCACGTTCGAACTGGCCACCGAAGCGCGCAAAATTGCGGATGCGCTCGGAGGCAAGGCGCGCGCCGTCGTGCTGGGCGCCGGTTCGGCGACGCTTGCCGAGCAACTCAAGAATTATCCGCTCGACACCATACACGTTAGCGAGGATCCGGACGTCGATAAGTACTTGCTCGATCCGGTCGTCGACTATCTCGAAGCAGTTGCGAGAAGCACCGGGCCTTCTTTGATTCTCGTCCCCAACACGATGCAGGGACGCGACATCGCCGGTCGCATGGCGGCCCGCTTGAATGCCGGGCTGAACTCCGACGTCACAGACTTTAAGCTTGACGGCGGCAAAGTCGTGAGCGCAGGGCCGAAATTACAAGGGTCCTCGATTGTCGCGAGCGGGTTCAAAGACGGCGAGTACGGCATAGCGACCGTTCGGCCGAATGCCTTTGACGCGAAAGCGGGCGGCGGCTCGGCGCAGATCGTTTCATTGGAGAAACCCGCCGGTAAGTCGTACGCCATGGTCATCGAGAGCGAGGTCGAAGAGGCCTCGGGTGAGATGGGACTTGAAGAAGCACCGGTCGTCATCAGCGGCGGTCGCGGTCTAGGCGGTCCCGAACCGTTCACAACCGTGCTCAAGCCGCTGGCCGACGCGCTGGGCGGTGCCGTCGGCGCGTCTCGCGCGGCAGCCGATGCCGGCTGGGTTCCCTACAGTCTGCAGATTGGGCAGACCGGCAAAGTAGTCAGCCCACAGCTGTATATCGCCGTCGGCATCTCGGGTGCTATTCAGCACAAAGTCGGTATGCAGTCGGCGAGCACGATTGTTGCGATCAACCGCGACGGGAGCGTGCCGATTGGCGAATTCGCGGATCTGCTGGTCGTAGGCGACCTCTTCCAAATCGTTCCGGAACTCACCAAGATGGTCCAGGGAGCCAAAACGCACGCGTGACAATTGCACGCCCTCGCTCGTTCTATGACGGAAGCCATTCAATAAGGAAACTACTGTTTTGAAACGTATCCTGCTGCCCGCACTTTTCGCTGCGGCGATCTGCTCTGCGGTCGCGTTCGCGCCAGGCACGGCAAGCGCTGCCAAACCGACGCCCACGCCGTCTCCTTCGGCAGCCCCGTTGCCGACCGCAACGCCAGAGCCGCCGAATATCGCCATTCCACGCCTTGAGCAGAAACTCAAGGACAATCCGAACGATCGTCAGGCGATGATCGAACTTGCCGGACAGTTCTTGGGGGTCAATCATCCCGAAGCCGCGGCGCCGTTAACGCAGCGCCTCTTACAGTTGGGGACCAAGACTGCTCAGGTGTACTTCCTGGATGGTTCGGCGCAAGCGTCGCTCGGAAACGCCGCGGCCGCTATCAACGATCTCGAGAGTGCGTCCAATTTGGAGCCGACGAATCTGGCGGTGCTTGCGACGCTGGCAGATCTGTACGTAAAGAGCGGGCGCCTGCAAGACGCGGACCGCATCGCAAACCGCGCGGTTACGTTCAACAAAGACGACCCCAAGGCGTACGAAACGTTCGCGGGCGTGCTCGCGGCCGAACAGAAATGGGATCAGGCGCGAGCCCAATTCGAAAAGGCGTACTCGCTCAATCCCAAAGACGTCGGCCCGTTGATGCAAGAAGCGCAGACGTGGGTTGCACAAAACACGATTCCGAATGCGCTTGCCGTGGTCGATCGCGCGATCGCGGCCGATCCGAAAAACGTACCGGTGCTCGTCTTCCGCGCTTCTCTGTATGCGAAGCAGAACGACGTACCGAAGTCGGCCGCAGCATACGACGACGCGATCGCGGCATCGGATAGCGATGCGGAAAAAGCGTCGGTGCTCGTTCGCAAAGCGCTGATGTTTGCCACGGCGCGTCAAAGCGCCCAAGCGCAAGCGACGTTTAATTTGGCGATCAAGCAATACCCGACGATATACTCGCTGCACACTGCGTATGGTGAGTACTATCTCGCCCAGCGCGATCAGCGCCGCGCCGAACAAGAGTTTCTGGCTGCCCTCAAGGGTGACGGCACCGATATCCAGGCGCTCTACGACATGGCCAATCTCAAGCAGGCTCAGGGGCGTACGTCCGACGCGATCATCTATCTCAAGCGGCTCACCGACGTAGCGCCGAGCGCGCAAACGCTGGCGCTGCTGGGGCAGGCCTACGTCAGCACCCACGATTACTCCAAGGCGCGCGATGCTTGCGGCAAATCGTTCGAGCTGACCCGCAATCCGGACACGCTCGGCTGCATCGCCGGGTCGGATTACAGCTTGAAGAACTTCAAGGAAGCCGCCCAGATTTTCGACATTCTGAATCGCGACGTGAAGGTGTACATGGACCGCAACCCACAGCTGCTGTACATGGCGGGCGACACATACGCGCGTCTGAAACAGAAGCCGAAGGCAGTCGACTCGTACAAACGCCTACTCAAGCTCATGAAACCTGGAACGAAGACGTACAAACAGATTCAGGCGCAAATCGCACTGCTCTCGTCAAAATCATCCGATTCAAAGAGGGCGAAGCATAGTTAAGCTTGTCATGGCGAGGGATCGAACCAGTGTCATGGTGAGGTATCGAACCACCCTGAGCTTGTCGAAGGGCAAATCGCCGCAACGCCGCCGCCCCTCGGCAAGCTCGGGGTCCTTGTCGACTCCAGCACATCCTGTGCCCGTCGACACTAGCGCCATCGTGGCGCGTCGCGATACCTCAGGATGACACTGCTCGATACCTCAGGATGACAAATTGTGCTCATCGTCTATGATGAACTCTATGCAGGCCACCTGCGCGGGATTCCGCATCCGGAATCACCCGACCGCGTTGAGGTGGTCGCTGCGTTTCTGCGGGAGCGAGGCGATTTAGCGAACGCCATCGCGGCGCGAGACGCGACGCGCGAAGAGATCGAAAGAGTCCACGGCGCAGCCTATGTCGATCTCGTTGAACGCGAAGTTGCGCGCCTTCATGGGCATGCGGGATATCTCTCGACGGGTGATACGGTCGTTGATGAGGGATCGTTCGCCGTTGCGCGCCGCGCCGCGGGCGGCGCGATCGTCGCTGCGCAAACCGCGATGGAACGCGATGCGGCAACGTTTGCGATAGTGCGTCCACCCGGTCATCACGCCGAATCGACGCGCGGCATGGGGTTTTGCGTGTTCAACAATGCCGCGATCGCCGCGCGAGCAATGCAGGCGGCGAGCGGGGCGCGGACGCTCATCCTCGATTTCGATTACCATCACGGCAACGGTACGCAAGCCGTCAGCGGCAGCGGGCTCTCGTACGTTTCAACGCACGGCTATCCGGCGTACCCTGGCACCGGCGGACCAGAGGAGAACTATGCGCTCGAGCGCGGGGATGCGATCGTGAACTTGCCGCTTCCGCCGCACCACCTTGGTACTGAAGCGTTTGTTGCTGCATGGGAAATGCTGTTGCCGCGAGTTGCGCAGTACGTGCGCCCCGATCTCCTAATTGTAAGCGCGGGCTTCGATTACGTGGCGGGTGATCCGGTTGGCGATTTGGGCGTCGAGGTTTCGGCCGCGGCGCAGCTCGCCGGTGTCATCAACGACGTGGCGAACACGTATTGCAATGGACGCGTTGCCTACGTGCTGGAAGGCGGCTATGATACGCGAGCTCTCGCTGCATCGGTGGGAGCGATCGTCGACGCGCACAATGCGCAAGCGAGCGCCGGCAGCGGCGCGCAAGCACGCGCAATCCCGCAGCCTCAACAAGTCATACTCTCGCGAATCGACTCGCTGCTGCACAAATAAAAAGCCTCTGTCGCCGCGAGCGGAGAGCGAACTCTTCCCGGCCCCGGCAACAGATGCAAGATGGCTTATACCCAGATTTAGGGCGTTACCGATGAGGCGATTCGGACCATCTCATCGCGCGAGAGCTCGCCGACCAGAGCGAAGTGCAGGTTGCCCTGCGCCCAAGCGAGCAATGTCGTCGGCCCCTCGAGCACGTATTGCGCGCTGTGAGAGCGCACGCTCGTTTGGTGAACGGTGTAACTGTCCAGGTCTACCGCCGAGCCGCGCGCGTTTTCGAAAATCGAGACCGTGCGCAGACCGTCCGAATAAAGAAGATGCAGCGTGCGAACGCCCTTGATGTCGCTCACGTCACCGGCAATCGGCAAGAAGCCTTCCGGCAAATATTTCGGTCCGAGCGCCTGAAAACCGGCGGTGCGCACCACCGCTTGCAGATCCGCCGAGGGAATACCGTGATTAGGTCCGTTTACTCGCGCATAGCCGGATGTGGGAACGGCGAAAAGATCGTTCGGAAGGGCATTCGTGTAGCTGATGCTTTCGAAGTGCATCTGATGCGAAACCGAGCCGGAAGCGGCGTAGCGTTCTTTTTCCAGCACGACCTTGGTTTGCGCATCCACCGAGATGCGCATGACGGTTGCGCCGTTGTGCTTGTTGACCAGCAGCACAGAGTAGGCGCGCCGTCCAGCGATGTTGTCCTCCGGACCCATCACCGCGCGATAGTTGTGCAGCAGCAGTCCGAAATTGTCGTCTTCCGCAACCTGATCGTCGATCGCATCATCCTTGACGACGACGACACGGTTGTTGTGCGGATCCACGTCATAGCTTGTATCGCCGTTGCTGATAATCGACTCGCCGTAGAGCGACTCCGGCGCCAGATACCAGCGCCGCGTGAGGTCGGGCGCGCGATGCTCGATCCGGAAAAGGACCGCGAGGGCGCGGCTGGTCCCGAAATCCACGTTCTGGACTTGCCCGACGTACGAATACTTCGAATATGCCGAAACCGCGTCACGCAAAAGCTGCATGGCATCCTGGGCTTGGGCGCGGGCGACGAACGCCGGGCCAATAAGCGCGCCCGCTAACGCGAGCACCGCGAGCGGGCGCAGCTTACTGAGTCGCATCCGCCGTATATGAAGCGGCTTCCACGTTTACGGCTGTTTGCTGAGTTGTGTCGATGGCCGTACCGTTCTCGATGTCCACCGGAGTGATAGAGCTGCGATCGCTAAACGGTATCGTGCTGTTGAGTGCGGCATGATCTTGCAGATAGTATGCAGCTTCGATGGACGGGGCTCCGCGCGGCGTCATGTATGTCGTGCCGAAGTAGGCCCCCAGTGCGATTGCGGCGGCAACCGGAACGGCCACTGCCGGGCGCAGCCACGCGGCAATGCGATCCCACGGCGAGGGCTGTGCTGCCCGGATCCGGCTCCAAATATTGGCTTTCAGCGTGGGCGGCAATTCGCGCTCTTCTTGCGCGGCGTAGGAACGCAGCATCTCGGTGAGCGCGGCCTCCGCGTTGAACTCGGCGCGGCATACTTCGCACGCTTCGATATGCGCAAGCACAGACGCGTCTTCTTGCGGCGAGAGCGCTCCGTGCAGGTAATCGATTATTGTTTCGTTTTTCAGGTGCTGCTTCATGATTGTTGTCTCTGTACTAAACGTCGTAGCAACGCTCGCGCGCGGTGGAGTCTGGAGCGGACCGTTCCGATCGAACAACCCATGATCTCCGCGATCTCCTGATAACTGTACTCCTCGATGTCCGCGAGGACGATTACTTGGCGCTGCTCCGGTGAGAGCTGCTCGAGCGATCGCGCGAGCGGTTCGCTGAGCTGGTCCTCCACGTAGTCTTCAATCGGCGAGACCGCCAACGGCCTGTCGCCGTGAACGGCCTGGGGGGCGTTGTCCTCGGGGATCTCTTCCTGATAACGTCCCTTTTTGCGCCGAAGTTCGTCCCGGTACAGATTTGTTACGATCCGGTAGACCCAGGACAGGAACGAGGTGCCCGGTTGGAAGCTGCGCCAGGCCCGGTACACCCGGATGAATGCCTCCTGGGTGAGGTCGCGGGCGTCCGCTTCGTTGTGCGTGAGGCGGTACGCGAAATTGTAGGTCGCCTTGCCATACTGTTCGATCGCCTGCTCCAAGAAGGCGGCCTGCTCCGGCGAGGGCGGCTCGATTGGCTTCCGCGGCACTCCCATTAAGGTGTGAGCATTTAGGCCTCGACAAGTGTCGCGCCTTCGATGAGGCACATTTCCCGTCCCGGGGTAGCCCGACCGGCCCGCTTGCAGGACTGGTATGCCGTCGCGCGCACCGGCCTGCGCCCGGTACGATGGTTATCCGGGGAACGGTGAGGAGGAATCGATGCGGTTGGGAGGTGGACGACGCCCATGGCGGCCATAATTGCGCCGCCGCGTTCCCTTCAGCGCGCCATGTTCGCCCTTGCGGGGCGTACGCTGGCCGTCGACGTCGAGGACGTTTCGGCCACGCACATTCTCGAAACGACGTATGCGAACGCCCGTGTTTCCGATTCTCGAAGCGCGAATCACACGGCGTCTCTGCGCCGTTTGGGTGACGGACGCTTACACGTGCGGTTCGACCGGCGCACGCTTTCAATCGGCGATGCCGGCGCAGCGGTACCGCTGCTCTCGGCGTACTACGCCGCCAAAGAGGTCTTTGCGCGTTTTGCAATCGCTCATCCCGGCAGCATCGCATTCTATGGTGCTCTGGTCGAGATCCACGGCACAGCCGTTCTGATTTTGGGGCCGACGACTATCGGCAAGACGCTTTTTGCGCTGCATTTAGCCTGGCAAGGCGCGACGTTTTTGGGCGATGAAACCGCCGTGCTCGAACTGCGCTCCACGACCATCAGCGCGCTCGCGCGTAAACCGGCGTTGCGCGAGCCCGCGCTCGCGTTCTTGCCCTCCGACGATATGCGTGCGCGCGTCATGGCCGCCGATGACGTGCTCGAAACGGATCGCGGACGCCTGTGGTACGCGCTTGCGGCGCCCGAACTCGGCGGGGTTGCGCCGTCCGATCGTTCCTTCCGTTTGGGCGCCGTGTGCGTCATTCGCGATCGAGCCGACGATTTTCAAATGCGGCGCGTCGAGATAGGCCAGGCACTCCCGGCACTCATGCAGCGCGCGTATGTGCGTCCCTCGCAACTTACCGAACTCGCGGGCTTGCGCCGTGCAATGCGAGCCGTACCGCAGTACGAGATTACGCTCGCAGACCCGCAACACTCCGCCGCCGGCTTCCTGCGCGAGGTGCGAACGTGCGCGTGATTCGCGCGGAGCAGCTGACGCGCTCCGGAGATGCAAATGCTGCGCTCGAGCGCCACTGCGTGCATACGGCCAGGTGTCAGATTGCCGGCGTCACGATGGAGCTCTGCACCGATATTCCAGACGCCGCGCGTCTATTCGCGCAGCGTTACGCCGACCATCCCGCAACACGCGAGCCCGATTTCCGCTACTACGTGGCTACAGTTCGCGGCGGTTATGCGTTTTGGTGCTCGCATGCGCCGTCGTGGCGATGGTCGCAAGGATCGCTTCCCGCCGACGCCGTCCTTTTCTTGGCGGATGCTGTCGCGATCGCGGCGCTGGTGCGCTTCGATAAGCGCATGGCTTCGATGCATGCGGCAGCCATCGAATATGGCGGCGTAGCGGCTGCGATCGCAGGCAATTCGACGACCGGGAAAACGACGACGCTGCTTGCGTGTGCGCGGCGTGGCATGCGCCTGTATTCAGATGAACGTGCCGTGCTTAGCGATAACATTGTTCATCCGTTCCTGCGCCGCTGTTCGGTGCGCGCGGCCGGAGCGCGCCTGCTGCTCGCAGACAACGACAGCGATCGTTTGGCAGACACGCTGCGCGTCGCGCCCGAGCTCTCCCTCAAGACATGTTTCGGCGGCGCGGCGATCGCCTCACCGCAGCCGCTGCGCGCGCTCTTCGTTCTGGCCGGAACCGGTCACTGCGCGGCTCTGGAAGCGATCGACACTGCGACTGCGCTTCCGGCAATATCGCGCTGGTTCGATACGCGCGGCGACATGGTCGATCGCGTCGCGCGTGCGATCGTTACGCTTCGCAACGTGAAGTGCTACCGTCTCACGCTCGGCAGCCCCGACGAGAGTGCGGCTGCCATCGCCTACGCGCTTACGCGGATCGCGGCGACGTCATGATGCATATCCGCACGCGGTATCTCTGCGCTTGCGTGGCTCTAAGCGATACTGCGCTGCTTGCCGGCGGTTATCCGCTGCAGCGGATTAGCTGGGATACCGCGGCGCAAGCCACTCCGGATCCCCACAAAGTCTTGTTGCTTCTGGCGGCAAACGTAGCGCTCTTGCTGCTCGTCCTTTGCGGGTTCGCGGCTACCATATCGCTGACGCGCCGCGGATTTCGTTTTGCGTTTAAGCGCGTTTCCAGATCTTTCTCGCGACCCAGCCGAGCGTAACGAACGAGAGCACGGCAATAATCAGGAACGCCACGGTTTCGAGCAATACGATGCCGGCGAACTGACTGCCGCCGCACAGCGCGACCGCGCTTCCGACGATCGCCAGTTTCCAACGCCCCAGTGGACTGGACGCCATGCCCGCCAAATGCTGCGCCTGTGCGGCAAGCGCGTCCGGCGAGAATCCGACGGTCTGCACGATATCGGAGATTTTTCCGTCCGGCGTGCTAAGAAACACTTTTTCATTATGAATGAGCTTTGCGTCGCTCACGCGCAGTGAGGAGATGCCGAAACGATCGAGCAAATGCTGAACGTCATGCTGCTGTCCGGTAAGGATCGACCATGAAACCGGGTTCGTGGCGAACTGTGCGGCATATTGATGCAGAACCCAGGGTGAATCGTAGACCGGATCCAGCGTAATCTCGACCAAGTGAAAGTGCTTGGGGTCGAGCCGCTGCTGGAGCGCTGCGAACTTGGCGCTCAGCGCGGGGCATTCGTCCTTGTCGGGGCAGCGAGTGAAAATGAAGCTCAGCAGGACGACCTTGCCGCGAAAATCGGAGGCGAGATCGACGAGACGCCCGCTTTGATCGACGAGTTGCGTATGCGGCAACTGCGAGCCGTAGTCGATCGGAAAAACCTTTCCGCTCTCGGGCAAGCCGGGCACGAATCTCGCCGCGACGCTCGCATTGTATAGCCGCCAAGGCGTGCGCGAGCGATCGAGAAACGCATCGATACCGGTTCCGGACGGAAGCTCGAGTTTTGGCGTTACTGCGAACGCGCGCGTTTGAGAGGCTACCATTCCGGTCACCGCATCGGTGCGAACGATCAGCGTGCCGTTCTGCCCTCGGCCCAGCGAAGTGCCGTGAATCGGAACGACCGGCGGTCGCGCGTGGGCCGGAACGGCTGGTAGAGCCAGGAAAGCAAGCGCAGCGCTCGCGCAGCGAAGAAATCGCATCTGGATCTCCTACTCTACAAGCGTTCGGAGATCTTCCGCAATGGCATCGATCGGAGTCTGCGGCGAGAGCAGTTCGCGCAGGCGCCCGTCCTTATCGAGAACATAGATGTAATCCGTATGTCCTATATCGTGCTTTTCGGGCCTGACGGCGACGCCGTACGCGCGGTATACCGGCCGCAATTGCGACGTCGTTCCGGTTAATCCGATTGCTTGTACGCCGGCCTTTGCGAAGAATGCGCGCAGCGCTCGGGGCGTGTCGCGCGTTGGATCGACGCTCACCATAACGATGGGAAGCTGGGCGGGCGCTATGCCGGCGCGCGCGCGCGATTTGCCGAGCATTGCAAGCGTTTGCGGGCAGACATCCTTGCAATGCGTAAAACCGAAGTAGAGCGCCGTGAACGTATCGCGTTTTTGCGCCAGCACGTACGGCGTTCCGGTTTGATCGATCAGCGCAAAACGCCGAGCGGTTTGCGGTGGCGAGAACGTGGTGCCGTGCAGCGGCCGCGCCGGCGCGCACGAAGCCAAAAGCGCCAAAGCCAGCACCGCGAGCGGGAGAATGAGACCCATCAGACCTACCATATGGCATGGCGATAGCACAGGCCGTGACTTTTGCCGTCCGCGTGCTCCTTGGCGCGCTTTTTATCTTTGCGGGCGCGACAAAGGTCGGGCACTTCAACGACATGGCCGCCGCGATCGCGGGCTTTCGCCTTCTTCCCGAGGCGGTTATCGCTCCGCTGGCCGTGCTGCTTCCGTTCTTCGAGATTGGCCTGGGCCTGTATCTTCTGGCCGGCCTGTTTACGCGCGCGGCGGCAATTCTTGCAGCTGCCCAACTCACGATTTATTCCGCCGCGATCGCCTCCGCAGTGGTGCGTCATATTCCGGCAAACTGCGGATGCTTCGGTCCGCAAGATCGAGCGAAGGCTGACTGGCCGCACGTGTTCGTCGACCTCGGGCTGGCAATAATCTGTCTGATCGTTGCGTGGCGCGCACCGGGTTTATATGCCGTCGATCGCCATATGAGGAGCGCATGAGTACCCGCCGCATCTGGATTTGGATCACCGTCGCCGTCGTGATCCTGGGGATATTGTTTGCAATCCGCTACGCCAACATGGGCGGTGTCAATCGCAGTGCGACGCAAGCGCCCATTAGTGCGCCCCTTGCGCTCGGCCAACGAGCACCGGAATTCACGGCCGCAACGAATCAAGGCTATTTCGATCTTGCGAAGACCAATAAGCCGGTGCTATTGGAAGTTTTTGCCACGTGGTGTCCGCACTGCCAGCGTGAGACGGCCGTCCTCGACCGGCTGTACCGTCAATACAAAAACCGCGTCGATTTTGTCGGCGTGTCGGGCAGCGATAAAGCAATGGACGGTCAGTCGCCTGCGAGCGAACAAGACGTGCTCAACTTCGCCGCAACCTTGCACGCGCAATACCCGCTCGCATACGACGGTTCGCTCGAGGTTGCGCGCAAGTACTTGCAAGGCGGTTTCCCCACACTCGTCGTCATCGACCGCAACAAAAAGGTCAGATACATTTCAAGCGGAGAGACGTCATATACCGAGCTGAACGCTGCGATCGAGAAGGCCTCGACTACGCTCGGCCATGGTTCGACAGGCTCACCATGACAATGCAGCGGAACCCGACCCTAACAAGACAGTGCAGAGGAACCCGTCACTGAACCTGACAGTGCAGAGGAACCCGCCCCTAAATTGAGAACCATTCGCAAATAATGAGCCTTCTCTGCGCGCACTCCGTCTGCAGCGGCTCCCTCCACGCGAGGCGGGCATGCTTGCTTGGCGCGCCGATCGTGCGCAGGCGCCAGGACCATGCCGTTTCCACGGCGCGTCGTTTTTGGTCGCGGCCGGTAAAAATCGCAAACCGCCCGCCGCCGATCCCATCCCTTTAACCACGTTTTTACGCTTTCTTTAGGGATGGACTCATGTTTTCAAATTTTCGGAAGCGCGCGCGCTTTGTAGTCGCGTTCGCTGCAACGGTTCTCATCTCGTCGACGCTCGCCGACCGCGCAGATGCGCAGGGCGCTTCGTTTTTGGACGGCACCGTCACTTCGGCGGCCCGTCCCATTTCCGGAGCCGTAGTAACAGTCACGGGCAATAACGCCACGCTCGTGACGCGTACGGACGCGGTCGGTCACTTCCGCTTCACGACGCTGCAGCCGGGCAGCTACACAGTCGTAGCCTCTGCGCCCGAGGGCCGGCGGGAAATGCATTTGGACCTTGGCGGTTCCGGCGCGACAGTTACGGTGGATCTTAGCTTGAAGACAATCGGAAGCGTGACCGCGACGCTGCCCGCATCTCCTCCGGTACACGGATCCGGCACGGACCTTACCCTAACCGGTCCGCTGCTTTCACACTCGCCCGCATCGATGAGCTTCCCGTCGCTGCTCCTGCAACTGCCGGGCGCAGCGCGCGGCGCCAACGGTGTCGTTCATATCAACGGCGATCACGGCGACATCAATTACATCGTCGACGGCGTGCCCATTCCGCAAGAACTCAACCGCGAAGTCGGCAGCGAGTTCGACGTTTCGGACGCCGCGTTCGTGGACGTGATTGAAGGCGCGTATCCCGCGCAGTACGGAGGACGCTTTGCCTCGGTGATCGACATCTCGACGCGGGCAGGAAACGGAACGGCCGGCTATGATGCTTCGATCGGCGCCGGCACGTACGGACACCAAGAGTCTTCATTCACGTATCATCGCCCGCTCGGGCGTGGAAATCTGGTTTTGGCGTCCAGCGCAGCATCCGACGATCGGGCACTCGATCCGCCGGACTTCGGCGCCGCAATCCACGACCGCGGCAGCAACGTCAATCACTTCCTGCGCATAACGCTGCCGACGAGCGCAGCCGATTACGTCAACCTTACCGTCAGCGACTCATACCAGACGTTTCAAATCCCAAATGACGTCGCGCGGGGTCAGCCGGCCGCGACCGACGACGTCGAGACGCAGCTCGACACGTTTGCGGCCGTGCAGTTCCGGCACGCTATCGGCAATAAGGGCATGCTATCGTTTGGACCGTCGTTCAAACATTCCCGAATTCGGGATTTCGGCGATGCGCAAAACGACTTCATTTTCGGAGAAGCGCTGAACATCGCTTCGGGCGGTGCAGCGACCGATTGCGCAGACGCGCTCACGAGCGGCAGTTTCGGACCAACAACGTGCGCGTACTCGTTGAATGCTACTCGCAGTGCCGCCGACGTTGGATGGATTGCCGACTATGCGCTCCAAAGCGCACGACACGCGATACGCGCCGGTGTCTCGTATGATGCGACAAACGTGCAGAAAAACTATGCCATCACGCTACAGCCCGGAAACTTTCTGTCAGTCGAGCCGGTTACCGTCGTCGACAATGCGCCGAACGTCGGTCACACCGAGTCGCTCTATCTTCAAGACAAATGGAAGATTGGACAAAACTACGAGGTCGACTATGGTCTGCGCGCCGACGCCTTCCAACTCTCCTCGACGGAGTTTCGCGACGGCGCTTCACAGGTTAGTCCGCGCGTCAAGATCACGCGGCTGTTCGGGCCGCGCGCCGGCGCTTATGCGTATTACGGCCGGTTCTTCACCCCGTTTTCATTCGAAAACGTTTCACCGGCTGCGGCGCAGTTGCTGAACCTCCCGTTGCAGCGAACCGTTGCGGCGTTCGATTTAAAGCCGCAGCGCGATTCGAATTACGAAATTGGCGGTCATCTGCCGCTGGGCGCCGGCGAACTGGGACTGCGCGTAATGCAAAAAAATGCAGCGGATCTCATCGACGACACGCAAGTTGGGACTACCGCCCTGCACCAAGATATCAACTACCTCATCGGACGCATCGCGACGCAATCGCTTTATTATCAACGGCCGCTGCCGCGCGGCGGACGGATCTATGCCTCGGTGAATCACACGTATTCGGTGAACAAGGGATGCGAAACGCAGCTGCTCGCGCCGTGCTTCGGAGCGCCGGATGATTGGACACCCGCCGATCACGAGCAACGCTGGGGCGCGAATGCGGGCATCGTCTGGAATACTGCGCACGGCTGGTTTTCCGCCGACGGCGAGTACGGCAGCGGGCTTTCATCGAACGCTTGCGCGCCGAGCGTCGCCTTTTGCAAGTATACGCCACATACGGTTTTCGACGTCGAGCGCGGTTTCGATGTAGGGAACTCTGCCGGAGTGGTAGTGCGCATCAGCAACATTCTCAACGATCGTTACTTCATCACCTACCAAAACGCACAAGGCAATCACGTAGCCGCGGGCCGCGCGATTGACGTGACGCTACGTCTTAGCCGTTAATCGCTCACCGGTAATCGATAGTTCGGAGGCGGAACGACCGGGTTGCCGACTTCGAGCGTGATGATCTGATGCGCCCGAAGCGGAATGGTCGAAAGATCGCCGCTGTACGGCTGCCCGTTGACGAACGCCGTAACCGGCCCTTTGAACGGCCCAACTTGATTTCGCGAGAGCGGTTGTCCCCAAATGTCGAAGAAGTTCCCCAGCGTGAACGGGCCGCCGTTCGGCGCGCTGACGTCGCCCGCTTCGACGTGGATGATGCCGTCGGGACCGTGCGTGTGCAGCCAGTAGAGACATCCGCCGGTCGGCGTGGGCGCGAAACCAACGAACGCGGGCACTTGCACCGGCTTGCCGTTGTAAAACAGCGCAAGATGTGAGTGAATGTGGAGCACGCCGACTTCCATGCTCTGGCACGGAATGCCGTCGACTGCCTGTCCGGCGCCGCCCATCTTGGTGTCGGAAAGCGCGCCTTTCTGAAGACTCGGCACGGGAAATCCCGTCGGTTTTCCGATTGCTTGCAGATCCTTGAGTTGAATCGGCCTCAATGTCGGCGTAGGACCCGGCGTCGGGGTGCTCAGATCGAACGCCGCCGCCTGATCGCGCGAATGTTTTGCAATCTGATTTGAGATGGCAAAACCGACGAAAACCAGCACGATGAGCACGGCGAAACCGATATAGATCGGTACCATGGGATCGCGCTTTTTCGGCGGTCCGGCGGAGCCACGAGTGCTTCTGCGGCGTTCGGCGCGGGATGGTTCACTCATGGTGCGGTCACTTGACTCCTGCGGGTGTATCGGCCGCCGGATCGAGCCGCCGGCCGGGAACGAGATAGTTGCGAACGTAATCGTCGACGGCATCGGCTAGCGGCGTAACCGGACGATCGTAGCCGGTTGAGCGTAAGCGTTCGACGTTCGCGCACGTGTGGTATTGATATTTATCGCGCAGGGCGGCCGGCATGTCGATAAAGTCGATACGCTCGGGGACATTCATCGCGCGGAAGATCGGCCGCACGAGGTCGAGCCACGTGTGCGCCGTCCCGGATCCGACATTGTAAATCCCGTTTGCGTGCTGTTCGGCCAGATGAAGCGTCATCGCAACGGCATCCTTGACGTACAGAAAGTCGCGCTGCTGTTCGCCGTCGCGATACTCGCTGCGGTAACTTTTGAAGAGTCGAATACCGCCGCCCTCACGGATTTGGTGAAACGCTTTATCCACTAAGCTGCGCATTTCGCCTTTGTGGTGTTCGTTGGGGCCAAAGATGTTGAAGTACTTCAGGCCGGTGATGCGGTCGACCAATCCCAGATCCCGCGCGTAAACGTCGAAGCGCTGTTTGGAGTACGCGTACATATTGAGTGGACGCAGCGTGTCTAAGTCCGCATCGTCGCGCAGATCGTTTTCGAGCGCGCCGTACGTTGCCGCGGACGAAGCATAAACTAGGCGAATGCTTCGCTCGACCGCCCAGTGCGCGAGGTTCTTGGTGTACCGGTAGTTGTTGCGCATCAGGTACGCGGCGTCCGTTTCGATTGTCGACGAACACGCGCCCATGTGGAAGACGGTGCGCACGCTCGCAAACGATGACGGCCGCTCCGCGATGCGCTCTTCGAACTCGTCCGCGTCCATGTAGTCACGGTAGCGAAGCGGTACCAGATTCTTCCACTTCTCGGATTCATCGAGCCGGTCGACCACGATAATGTCATCGAAGCCGCGCAAATTGAGAGCCCAAACCAGGGCGCTGCCGATGAGGCCGGCGCCTCCGGTGACAATAGCGTGGCCGCGAGTTAAATCATGCATCAGTGCACCAGCGCGCTACGTTCCCATCTCGCGGCGAAGCGCCCTGCCCCGCCGCGAGATTGAAGGAAGGCGCTTAGAACGGCGCGGTCAGGCGCAGCAGAACGCTGCGGCCCGATGCGATTTGCGTGGTGTTAAAGCCGTTCGCGATCTTGATGACGTACTGGTGGTTGAGCAGATTCTCTATGTTGAGATCGAACCCGAGCGAACGATCGCCGTTGGTTCCGGGCTGCTTTCCAAGACCGAGATCGAACGTCAGGTGCGCCGGCAGACGATCGACGCCGGCCTGGAATGCGACCGGATAACCCGTGCCGTACTCGCTCTGCAGCGTCGCGAACCACGCGTGACCGGTGCCGAAGCGATGCGTGTACGCGCCGTTGGCCTCCCACGTTTGATCGTGGTCTTCGTCTTGGAAGCTCGTATTCGAAGCGGCGTCGGGCGGAAAGAGGAACGTCGATCCGGAAACGCCCGCCGCCTCAGCATGCGAGTAGGTGCCGGAAACGAACCATGAATCGAGGCCGTTCACCCGTCCTTCCAGGCGCGTTTCAAACCCCTCGTCGCGGCCCACCGCATTGTTGAACACCGCGAAGAGCGGCGTGTTGAGCAATTGCGTGGTGTCGAGCACGTTGACCGCGTTGCGGCGGAAGTAGTTTACGTATCCCTTGATCGATGAGTTGAACGTGTGCGCAACGCCCATCTCGAAATATGCGTCGCGCTCCGGTTTGAGATCGTACACGGGCGTAGTCGGGCACCCTGAGAGAACGACGCAATCCTGGCGCACGTCTTCGAGCGAGGGCGCGGCGTACATGCGTCCGTAGTAGAAGTGCACGATGTTCTTATCGTCGGGCGCGATGTTCACGCCGATACGCGGGCTGAGCTGCCATCCCCCGGTAAAGCCCGTGGAACGATCGTAGCGCAGACCGTAGTCCACGGTCAGCGTGTGCGAGGGCGACCACTTATCCTGCGCGTACAGGCCAAGCTGCGTACCGGCTTGCGCCACGGAGGTCTGGAAAGTCGTGTACGGCAACGCCGGATCGGGCGGACCGGCGTTTGCCGGTGCCGCGAGAACCTCGTGGTCCGCGTAGTTTTCACGGCTGACGTCGGCGCCTACTTTGAACGCGTGATGACCGGTTACGCGCAGCTGCGAGATGCGCAGGCCCGCGTACGACGCGCGCTGATCCTGTTGCAACCCGGCAAGGTATTGTCCGGACAGGGTGCTTTGCACGTCGTTGGTCAAGTCGCCGCCGTATGCAACGCGCGTGTAACGAAACCAGGGGATGAATTGAAAGACGCCGTTGCCGTCTTTGGAGGTCGAGGTGAAGTTGAAGTTCGCATACCGGTCGTACTCGCGCTGCACGTCGTCCGTACCCGGCAAGCTTACTTGCGGATCGATCGGATTATTGGGATCGGTATTGATGGGAATTTGGAACTGCGCGAGCTGGTTCGAGAAGTCGAATGCGAGCGTTTGACGCGGCCCTAGCGGTGTGATGAAGCGCAAGAACTGGTCGGACTGGGAAGAGTTGTCGTGGATCGGATTGTTCGTAGGCGTATCGAGTCCACGGTCCGTGTGCTGCGAGTTCGCGTTGAAGAACAGCTCGCCCGAACCGAGTTTTAGCGCCTCATCGAAGCTCGTGACGGCTTGGCCGTAATTGCCGCCGCCGATCGTGAATTGTCCCTCTTCCGGGCGCTGCAGATCGGCAAGACGGTTCGTTTGCACGTTGATGACCGCCCCCATGCGGCTGCCGCCGTACTCGGCGGGGAATGCGCCGGTGAACACCTCGACGGAGTCCACGTTCTTGGGATCGATGATCTCCGCGAAGTTGGAAGTCGTACCCTGTGGGATCGGTGCGCCGTCGATTTCATAGGTAACGCCGTGGAAACCGTGGGCTACCGGCTCGTTGTACGAGAACCGCACGATGCCGGGAACCGTTTGAACGATCTGATTAAGGCTGTTGTTTGCCGGAAGCGCCGCTAGCTGCTGACGCGTGAGGACGTTCGACGAAACGGGAGTTCCCGAAGCGCTGCTGCGCGCCGTGGTATTCAAACTCGCGATCGTCTTCAACTCGCCCAGAGCGAAGTTTATGGTCAGAACCTGGTCCGATGCAACTGTAACCGGCAGTTTCTTTTCGGGCACGCCCGGATATGTCGCTGAGAGCGTATAGTCGCCGAACGGAACCTGAGAGAAGACATATGCGCCGGCCGCATCGGTTTTCGCCGTCAGCAGCGATCCTTCACCGGTCAGTACGACATTGACGCCGGCTTCGGGCTTGTCGTTGACGACGATCGTTCCACGCACTAAACCTGTGGTGGCGGCGGTTGCGGGGAGTGCCGCAAAACAGATGAATGCGGCGAGCAGCGCCGCGATAATTCTTGGCATTGAAAATCTTTCCTAAACGAGAAGTGTGAAAAAAGAGTTTAGGAAAGAGCGGGCGGCGGTCGCGAAAATAGCCGGCGCGTGTGCGCGAACGAGCGAAGCGCGGGTGGTAGGTCGTACCGCAAGCGTATGTGGGATTCTGCCAGCGCGGGCACATGCGCGCCGTGCGAAGAAAGCACGATTGCGACCGCAGCAACGGAGCGCGCGACTCCGCTTACCGCGGCACGGATCGCAAGACATGCAATGAGTAACGCCGCGGCAATAGCAGCAACATGGATGGAGTGGCTGCGTTCGCTCAGCTCGAGTATAGCGAACCAAGCCGAGCCGGAAACCATAAGTGCCGCAAAGCGGGGTCTTTGGGCGCGCAGCCGCGCGGCCAGCACGCTGCCTTGCACCAACTCGCGCGAGTGCAGAGCGATGATGAGAAGAAGTGCGAACGCCGCGAAGCCGACGGCCAAGCTGTTCAGTGCGCCACCGGCGGCGTGCCGGCCGCCGAACACGAGCGCGTGCGCCAATAGGGCTACCGGAAGTCCCAGCAACGCTGCAGCGGCAAAAGCACGCGCTTTCGAGATCACGAGCGGTATACGACCTCGGTCATCATCCCGTCCATCATATGTACCTCGTTGTGGCAGTGCAACAGCCAGCGTCCGGCCGGGGAATCGGCCCGGAACCGCCACGTTATCGTGCCGGCATAGGCGTGCACCAGCGTCGTATCCTTGGGTAAGGGATAGGTGAGACGATCCCCGTCAACTTCGACCAGATCGAAAACATGCCCATGCAGATGCATGGGATGGTCCATGTCGGTCGTGTTTTTGAAGCGCACTTCTACCACGTCGTTCCGATTGACGTAAATCTTCTGTGTGTTCGGATACGTCTTACCGTTGAGCGTCCACTTATTGCTGCCCCATTCTCCGCCGCCGATCTTAAAATCGTATGAATGTGTGGGCGCGGGCAGTTCGTGGCCGCCGGTGCCGCCGGCTTTTTGATACGTAAAGAAATCCACGCCCTCGAGTGTCTGCGGGTTGCTCACCGGCGAAACGTTTTCCATTCCCGGCGTGGAGACGATTGCCGCCTGCTGATAGATGAGCGGATCGCTGGAGAGTCCCTGTAACAGCCACGCTCCAGGTTGTGTGACTTCAAACCACGCATCGTACCGTTCGCCCACGCCGATTCGCAGTGCATCCACTTCGATCGGCCTCGGAAGGCGATTGCCGTCATTGTGCGTGACGGTAAGACGATGGCCGGCCAGACGCACGTATCGCGTTTGCGTCGGATTGGCGTTGAGAATGCGCAGGCGGACGCGCTGTCCCACTTTCACAGCGAGCCTTTGCGTATCGGGGTAGGATCGACCGGAGATACAGTGCGCGACGTACGAAACCTCGTCGCCCATCTTATCGTCCGGCTTCATTTCCGTCATCTCGGGCGAGCCGATCGGATCGATCATCGGCGCTACGCTCGTGCCCATCATTGCTGATTGCATCGTCGAAAGTTTGGGCACGTCGTGAAAGACGAGTGCAAACTCTGCATCGGCGGGCTCGTCCTTCGGATCCTCGACGACGATTAGACCGAAGAGCCCGCGCGCGAAGCCGTCGCTGATGTGGTCGTGATACCAGCGCGTTCCCGGCGGATCGGGCGTGAATTCGTATAGAAACGATTGACGCGTTGGAACCGCCGCCTGCGTGACGCCTTCAACCCCGTCCATTTTGTTCGGCAGAACCATGCCATGCCAGTGAATCGTTGCCGGCTCACCACTGGTGTTGACGAACTTTGCGCGCAAACGCTGACCGTGCCGCACTCGCAGCACCGGGCCCGGAATCGTTCCGTTGAATGCGAGACCCGCAAATTCGAGGCCGCCAACCGGCGAGAAGCGCAGCGGCGCCGCCGTAAGTGTGTAATCGACGACTCCGTCCGCGAGCGCGCGCGGTGAAAGCACCGGGAGCGCCGCTGCTACCATTGCGCCTGCGCCGATGCCCAAGAAGCGGGATCGCTGCACTACTGACCTACGTTTAACGGCACGTCGAGCGTATTGCCGTCGTATTGCACTTTTACTGTCCACGGGCCGCCCATCGAGAAGACCACTTTCCCGGTGTACGTGTGGGGGTCGCCGGCGGATTGCGTGAGGTGTATAAGGCGCGTTTGCATGGTGCTCGAGCCCATCTGCATGATCGGAAGAACGCTGACATCCTTGGGTGGAGTTCCGGGGAATCGAACGGTAATCGTTGCTTCGTCGGTTGGCGGCGACGGATTGAACGTTACCACAGGCGCTTCGTTGTTCGCACCCCCATCGAGGGTCGAAATGTAGGCGACGATATCGTTGATTTGATTTGCATTAAAGCCGAAGTTCGGCATGGGCGGCCTCGGATGCGCGATGAAATCCGCGATCTGCGTGCTCGTGAGCTTGTGCTCGATACCGTAGAGACTCGGACCGACCGAGCCGCCTTTGAAGGTCGCGCCGTGACAGCCCGCGCAGCCGCTGGCTTGCACGAGTTTGGCGCCGTTGTTGACGTCGGAAGGCGCCGCAGTTGGTGACGGCGAGGCAGCCACGGTTTCAACCGCCACGGTCTGTGCCGGCGCGATTATGCTCGGCTCATTTGCGGAAACGATGTGATTGTTCGCTAAAAACCGCTTTCCCGTCTCATACGGTCCGGCGTACGCGAGGCGGAACGAGATTTGCGGACGCGCACCGGGGTATCCCGCCAATTCGCCGATGAGCGCGACGTTCGGGAGTACGTTGTGGGCTAAGTCCATGACGACTTGGCGATTGAGGGTGTCGCTCGATGCGACATCGTAACGCAGCAAGATGTGGTTGCGCCAACCCAAGTCGCGTTCGGCTTCGAAGAAAAAGCCGTTCAGTGGAACGTTGAACACGCCGACGTCGGGATTGCTGTCCGTCCCGTGAAGATACATCGTTTGGTAATGCCATGCGCTGTCTTGATAGGCTAGATAAAGGCCTTCGCGCGTAAAGGTATTGCTGGTCAAGAACGTGCCGCTTGCGGGATCGTTCACCGGTGAGAAACCGCGGATGCCAACCAGCCCGACGCTCCAAGGAATCATCATCCCGCCGTACGACACGTTCAGATCGAGTGCGCGAGGATGGTGTTCCTTGCTGTAATCGAGTGCATCACCCGTCGGGCCGCTGTCCGTAAGCCATGAAACGTTATACATGAACTCGTTCGACATTCCGCTGAAGGCGACGCCCCAGCGCGCGTCGTTTGGATTGAAGGCATTTTGACCCGTGGTTTGCGCCGCGAGCAGGTATGGACTGATCGTCCACGCATGGGCGGGCATGAACGGAAACGGCGTGTGGAATTTACCGACTTGAAGCGAGTTGGTGCCATGAAGCAGGCCGTTCCACGAAAGCCATACTTGTTCGGTTTGGCCGATGACGCCGCTATCTATGACGTGCTGCTCGGCGTACCAGGTAAAGTTGCGTCCGAGAAAACCCCCGCCCAGCAGCGAGAGGTCGTCGACCACGGTCGAGCCCGCATGGTCCTTATTTGCCAGCAGCGAGGTGATGTACAGGCGTGCGGAGATTGGCAGCGCCTGATCCTGCAAGTGCCGGTTGAGGATTTGAAAGTTGGTCATCATCACCGACATGCCGTAGCGCGTCATTCCGGGAAACGTTGTGTGGCAGGTCTCGCACGAGACGCCTTGGCCGTTCGCAAAGACCGGAACCGCATCGGCATGAGCCTGTGTTGCTAAGAAAATGAACGCGGCCGCGCACAACGTACGCGCGCTCGCAACGAGCAATCGCATGGGGAACCTCAGCTAAAGCGTAGTTTATGAAGTGGGAAACGGACTACGCTTGCGGAGGGGGACGCTGGAAACGTGAGGTCCCCGCGTGAACGGCCAGCGCGTACGCGATCGGTGCCGGCCGGCGTGAAACGAACGAACTGACGGATTGCAGCAGCCGCTGCAGATAGCGGCTTGCGAGATGTGCGTTCTGAGCGCATGCAATGAGCAGCCGCGCGAAAAGTGACAGCACGTACGCAACGAAGAGCGCAACGATCATTTGCATCAGGACGCCTAGGGCACCGGCGTGCCCGCCTTCGGCGCGCTCCATTGCGCTAAAGAGAACGATTTGTGAGAGCGCGAGGCGCGGCCAGAGCGCGATGCCGGATCGTTCTGCGGCCGTATGCATCAGGATTCGCGCTTTGAGAAGCGTTTCGCGCAAGCAAATGAGGCAAATGGCGGCGAGTAGCGCGAGAGAACATTCGAGTGCCGGAAGCATCCACGCATGGTGGCCGTCAGCCGCGCTTCGTCCGGCAAACGCATAGGCAAGCCCGTGTCCCGCCAAAGTGGCCGGGACAACGGCGGCAAGCCAGAGCGGAAGCGGCCGTTTCACCAAACGGTGTATTCGACCAACCCGCGTGTTCTACCACTCATCGTAGAAGGCTACATTCGGCAGAGAACTGCCGGTGGGATTGCCGGAGCCGACCAGGACCCATACGACCTCATGAGAGTAGAGTCGAAGGCCAGCTACGGTATTCGGGTCGCAGAGCGTGCAGTACAACGTGTACGTGTTCGAGCCGACCTCCGGGTCGGTCTTCGGGCCTCCGCGGGCGACCTGACCGGACGTATAGATCGTGACCGGGCCATTGAGTGGTCCCCAATTTGTCGGGCTAACCGCTATGCCCCAAACGGCGAGGAAATCCCCGAGTGTGAACGCACTGCCGAACTGGGCTCCGGTAGGCGATGGCGGGAAGGCTTCCTGATGGATTGTGCCGCTGGCATCGTGCGTGTGCATTTCGTAGTAGCATGTCGACGCCTGATTGGTCCAGTTCGGAATGCTCACGTTGCCTGTATTGAAAGTTTGGTCGCCCAAGGGGTCCGCGAATCCTAGACCGTCCGGGAGCGCGACCTCTGAACCGTTGTAGTAGATGCCCAGGAACGAGTGAACGTGATAGCCGCCGGTAGCGCCAAGCGGACCTGAGTACATCGATCCCAGGCACGGCACATTGTCAGGCCCTATCGTCGAGTTCATCGGCCCGTGACCGCCGGCTGAATAGTCGCCGTCGTTCGTCTCATGTCCGGCGGGGTCGGAAATTCCCCCTGGGAACATTGTGTCATCGCCATTGATCTGGCCAAAACCAGTTGATTTTACGAGCGTCCTGTTCGGCGTCGGGGTTGCTCCCGGCGTGGCGGTCGGGGTCGGCGCGGCCGTTGGGGTCGGAGTTGGTGCGGCCGTTGGAGTTTGTGTGGGCACTGGGGTTGGAGTGGGCGCCGTCGATGGGGTTGCTGTCGGACTACCGCTTGGTCCGGGTGTCGGGCTAGTCGGTGGGGGACCGCCCGGTGTGCTGGTCGGCGATGGGACGTTCGGTGTCGTGCCGCCGCCTCCACCGCATGCGACGAGCGCCGATAGGGCAAAAATAGTGGCCAAAGCCGTGGTCCGACGGTCGATGCGCATAGAAGACCCCCAAAAGGTGCAGAAAACCATAGTCATCATAACGGGCGGCAGCATTCATGAACGAGGTACGGCAGACCGACCCAAAGGGGACGAAGAGCAAGGCCATGTGGGGACCTTCGGCCCGCATCCGAGGCCGGGGGCTGGGTGTTCATGGACTGCAGAGGGACAAGGGGTGCTCATGTGCCCGTGTCTAATAATCGGGACCCCGCCCCCGGAAAGTAATCTCGGAGAAAGTCATGAGTGCCCGTTTACAGGCCGAAAACAGCGATACCGTGAGTCTGGTGTGCGCACTTCTGGTGCGCTATCCGGAGATTGCGTCTATGCGCTGCACACCCGGCGAGGGTACGGTTCGGTTTTCGTTCGCGGTGACCGGGCGGCTCGACAAAGCAACGCAACGGATCGTGACGGAGGAGATCGACTCCCACGTTGACGCCTTTCTCGCGCTCTTGGGTGAGAGCGGCGGCGAGGTGCGCGTGGAGTGTGAGTCGGATCGTCCGATGAGCTTCGTGCACGTGTCGCGGGATCTCGAAACCTTCACCAAAGACGAACTTGCGATGCTCACCGGGCTCTTTACCGAGCGCTTTGGCGCCGCGCTCGTGCGCAATCCGGTTCCCGACGAACATCCGGACGAAGATCCGGCGCTGCAGGAAGAGCTGGTCGAGTCCGCTATCGAAGCTTTGCGCGATCCCGCACAGTCCAAGAGTCTGGTCGGCTTCCGCGAAGAGAAGCGCGTTCTGGTGTACTTCTTGAAATCTCAAAAGAAAGCAAAGGCTTCGGCCCGCCGATAGCTAGCAAACTCACTCTGCTCCTGATTGGGGACGTCGTCGGCTCGCCGGGCCGCGAAACCCTCAAACGATGCGTGGGGCTCGCACGCGACCAACACAACGTCGATGTTTGTATCGCCAACGGCGAGAACGCCGCCGGCGGTTTTGGTTTGACCGTGCTGACTGCCGAAGAGATGTTTGCTGCGGGCGTCGACTTCATCACCAGCGGCAATCACATTTTCGATAAGCGCGAGTTCAAGGGTTACCTCGACGCGACCGATCGTGTCATCCGCCCCGTGAACTACCCGCCGGGCGTCCCGGGACGCGGCCTGGGCTATGTTAGCGTGAACGGCGGCACCGTGGGCGTCCTTAATGTGATGGGGCGCACGTTCATGCCGCCCATCGACGACCCGTTCCGCGCCGTGGACTTCGCCGTGGGCGAGCTGGCGGAGCGAACCAAGATTATCGTAGTGGATGTTCATGCGGAGGCTACCAGCGAAAAAGTTGCCTTAGGTAGGTATCTTGACGGGCGCGCGTCAGTAATCTACGGTACTCACACACACGTTCAAACGGCAGACGAACAAATTTTGCCGGGCGGAACCGCGTATTTGACCGACGTCGGCATGACAGGCCCGACCGAGGGTGTGATCGGGATGGAAGCCGGACCGGTGCTGGACCGGTTTACGTCGGGCTTTTCTGAGCGTTTCTCAGTGCAGAAGACCGGGACCAAACAGTTCTGCGCTGCGGTTGTAACAGTAGACGTGGAGTCCGGGCGCGCTACGGAAATCAGGCGCATCTTCCAGCGAGGCATAGCATGATACAGGATCCGGAAAAGCACGTCACCGCCAGCATCTTGAAAGTCTCGGCGAAGAGCAATCCCAACTCCGTTGCGGGCGCGCTTGCGGCTGTTCTGCGCGAGCGAGAGAGCGCCGAACTTCAAGCCGTCGGCGCCGGCGCCATCAATCAAGCGGTCAAGGCTGTGGCCATTGCGCGCAGTTACCTCAAGTCAGGACAGATCGATCTCGCCTGCGTGCCTTCCTTTATAGATGTCGAGATTAACGGCAACGAGCGCACGGGAATCTCGCTGGCCATCGAACGCCGGCCGGCTTAACCGCACTTAGTGCTCGTCGACTTTCATTCGCACACGTGGGAGAGCGATGGCACGCTTTCGCCCCAAGGGCTCTGCGATCTCATGCACGAGCGGGGCGTTCGCGTTTTCTCCATCACGGATCACGACACGCTCACGGCGTACGGCCAGTTCGAACTGCCCAAGAACTTGCGCGTGGTTACCGGGATCGAGATCAACACGACGTACAGCGACGGGGAAGTCCACATCCTGGGATACGGCTTGCCGCTGGAGCCCTCGCCGCTTACTCAAGTCTTGGAAGCGAACCGCAACGCGCGGCGCGCACGCATCGGGCGCATCGTTCAACAGCTTCGTGATGCAGGTCATGAGATTACGCTCGAACACGTGCACGCCGAGGCCAAGGAAAACGCTTCGCTCGGCCGTCCGCACGTCGGCAAAGCACTCGTGCGCTTGGGGATCGCGTCCGACATCGAGCATGCCTTCCGCGCATTCTTGCGCCGCGATACAACGGGGTACGTGCCTTCCACGCACATCACGCCCCATGAAGCGATCGAGGTCATCTCTGCGTCCGGGGGCGTCTCGGTCCTCGCGCACCCGGGACGTCTCCGCGATTACGACATCATCGGGCCGTTGGTCGAGCACGGTTTACAAGGACTCGAAGTCTTCTATCCTACGCACGAGCCGATGCAGGTCCAATATTTTCGCGATCGCGCAAAGCAGTATGGTCTGGTTATGACGGCAGGCTCAGATTTTCACGACATCCGCTACCACAGACGCGGCGTAGGCGCCGAAGTAGAAGAACCCGACATCCGCGCCTTTCTTAATTTGGTAAATTTATCATCGTAAGCGTGTGGCACGCATTGTCATCGTGAGCCTGTCGAACGCATTGTCATCGTGAGCCTGTCGAACGACCCCGAGCCTGTCGAGGGGAAAGCCCCTACCGCTGACAGGACTTCGACCGCGACAGCAACCGCATCCGCTCCCAATCACCGTCCACCAACGCTTGCTTCTTCTTGCGAGACCAGCCCTTAATCTGTTTCTCCCAACGGATTGCTTCGTTTACGTCGCGGAATTCGGAAGTATAGACGAGATGCACGGGCCTGCGCGTAAGGTGTAGCAGTGGGGATCGATCCCCTGGTTGTGGTCGCCTACTCGCTTGTCCGCGTCGTTCGTTACGCCGGTGTAGTAGCTTCCGTCCGTGCAAAGCAGCATGTAAACCCAAAAGCTGTCGCGCATGTCGTGCTACTGCGACGGGGGCGGTTGCCGGCAAGGGCGGTTTGGGTGCACCCCTCGTCAGGCTCGGGGTCGTTCGACAGGCTCACGATGACAATGTGACAATGTGAGACACACGCTTACGGTGGCAAAGTAAGCGCCGCATTGACCGCCGTGCGTAGTGTCGAAAGTAGCGTTGAGGCGTTGAGCTCGTATTTTTCGAGCTGCGCGCGCTGCGATGAGATGGCCTTTTCGTCTTTCATGAATTTGTGGTTGATGCGCACGTTGTAGCCGCACGCGAGAAGCGCCGCATGGGCAAATTCCGCGGCGCACCCAACGTCACTTACGAGATTCGCGTTGTTCAGTTCGAGTGCGTCCACAGCTAAGCGAAGTGCGGCAAGTGCTGCTCGTGCGCCCTCGAGCGGCGTCGCGGCGGCATTGAAAAGTGCGCGCTGCATTACTTCTTTATCGCCGCGCGCTGCGACGACCGCTTCAAACGCCGCTTCGTCTTGTTCGCGCAGTTGCAGCATCAGCGATCGCAAATCGTCGGCGGAAATGATGAGCCGCTCCGCGAGAGCGCGTACGGACTCGTATTTCTTGTTCGAGGCGCAAATGCGAGCGACCATCGCGACGAGGCTGCAGCCGACCGCGCCCACGACCAGCGCCGCGCTTCCGCCGCCCGGGACGGGTGCCTGGGAGGCGAGTTTTGTCAGATAGTCGTTGAGCGAATCCACGGGATTGGGTCATTAGGTAGGCGGTTGGGCAACTCTTGGTCGTTGCGGGGGCCTTATGTCCTATGGCAGAATAGCCGGAGGTTCACCCGGACCTTCCACGTTTCAAGAGAGGAACTACGACGTTGCCAGTACTCGAAGAGAACGCGTTGCGAGGCGATGTAAAGGATCGCGCGCTCGCGGAGGCGGGTCGTTCCCGCATTGCATGGGCGGCTTCCTACATGCCGGTCCTCGCACAGATTCGCGAGCGTTTCGCCGAGCAAAAGCCCCTTGCAGGGGTGCGCATCGGTGCATGCTTGCACGTGACGACCGAAACCGCCAACTTGATGCTCGCGCTGCAAGCGGGAGGCGCAGAAATTTCGCTGTGCGCCAGCAATCCGCTATCCACGCAGGACGACGTTGCAGCTGCGCTGTGTGAGTACGGCATCCCGACCTACGCGATCAAAGGCGAAGATCACGAAACGTATTACCGTCATATCGAAGCGGTGATCGCCACCAAACCGCACATGTCGATGGATGACGGCTGCGATCTGGTCAACACGATCTACGGCAAGCACAAAGAATTGCTCGCCGACATGATCGGCGGATGCGAAGAGACCACGACAGGTGTGATTCGGCTCAAAGCGATGCAGAAGGACGGCGTGCTGCCTTACCCGGTCATCGCGGTGAACAACGCACTCACCAAGCACATGTTCGACAACCGCTACGGCACGGGGCAATCGACGCTGGACGGCATTATCCGAGCGACCAACGTGCTGCTCGCCGGACGCACGCTCGTGGTCGTCGGCTACGGATGGTGTGGACGCGGCGTTGCCTCGCGCGCATCCGGAATGGGCGCGCACGTCGTGGTTTGCGAGGTCGATCCGCGTAAAGCACTCGAGGCCGTGATGGACGGCTACCGCGTGATGCCGATGGAAGATGCTGCAAAGACCGGCGACATTTTCGTAACGGTCACCGGCAACTATCACGTCATCGACGAGCACCACTTCAAACTCATGAAGGACGGCGCGATCGTCTGCAACTCGGGCCATTTCAACGATGAGCTCAACCTCGAGTCTCTGCCGAACATCTCAAAGGGCAAGAGCGTGCCGCGCACGTTCGTCGAACAGTACGAGCTGCACGACGGACGCAAGATTTGCATCCTCGCCGACGGACGACTGATCAACCTCGCTGCGGCCGAAGGACACCCGGCGGCCGTTATGGATATGTCGTTCGCGAACCAAGCGATGGCGGCGGGTTACCTGGCGCAGAATCACAAGGACTTGGAAAAGAAGGTCTACGACGTGCCCGAGCACATCGACGAGGAAGTCGCCGAGCTCAAACTGGCCTCGATGAACGTCGAGATCGATACCCTGACGCCCGAACAGCTCAAATACATGGCGTCGTGGAGTGAAGGAACCTAAAACAAATGGCGTACCGTAGACTCTTCACCAGCGAATCGGTCACCGAGGGGCATCCCGATAAGGTCGCCGATCAAATCTCCGACGCGGTTTTGGACGCGATCCTAAAAGAGGATCCGAACGGGCGCGTCGCATGCGAGACGTTTGCGATCACCGGGCAAATTCACATCGCGGGCGAGATCACGACCACGACGTACATCGATATCCCGCGCATTGTGCGCGAAGTCATTAGGGACATCGGTTACACGAAGTCCGCAGTCGGATTCGACTACGAAACGTGCGGTGTAAGCGTTTCCATTGACGAGCAGTCACCAGACATCGCGATGGGGGTGGACAAGTCGCTGGAATCCAAAGCCGGCGAGCATCCCGACGATCTCTTCGAGCGCATCGGCGCCGGCGATCAAGGCATGATGTTCGGTTATGCATGCCGCGAAACCGAAGAACTCATGCCGCTGCCGATCGTCTTGGCGCACAATCTGACCCGCCACCTTGCGGCGCTTCGCAAAAACGGGGACATTCCGTATCTGCGTCCCGACGGCAAGTCGCAAGTCACGGTCGAGTACGAGAATGACAAGCCAGTGCGAGTTGATGCGGTCGTCATATCGACGCAGCACGACCCCGAAATTCCGCTCGAAACGATCCGCTCTGAGATCACCGAGAAGGTCATCAATCACGTCATCCCGATATCGCTGCGCGACGCGAACACGCGCATCTACGTCAATCCGACCGGACGATTTGTCATCGGCGGTCCGAAAGGCGACGCCGGTTTGACCGGACGCAAGATCATTGCCGACACCTACGGCGGCATGGCGCGTCACGGCGGCGGCGCGTTCTCAGGCAAGGATCCCACGAAGGTGGATCGCTCGGCGGCGTATGCCGCGCGTCACGTCGCGAAGAATCTCGTTGCGGCTGGGCTTGCAGACCGCTGCGAAGTGCAGGTTGCATATGCGATCGGCGTCGCGCGTCCGGTTAGCGTTCTCGTCGAAACATTCGGTACGGGCCGTCTTTCCGAAGAACAAATCGCCGAAATCGTCAAAAACACGTTCGATCTGCGTCCGGCTGCGATTATTCATAACCTCGACCTTCGCCGCCCGATCTACCGGCAGACGGCCGCCTACGGTCACTTCGGCCGCCCGGACCTCGACCTGCCCTGGGAACGCTTGGACAAGGTGGAGGCCTTACGCTCGGCCGCCGGCGCCCACACACTGAAGGTTCCCAACTTCAGGTAACGTCGAGGACATCTCAAAACCGGGGCCACATGCGAACGCATGCGGCCCCTTTCGCGTTCTACGTCTAGATATACATGGGTATCGCACCGACTATCCCGGTTTAAAAGGAGATTACATGAACCTTCGAAGCAGAATCCCGGCGCTGGCCATGCTTCTGGCATTCGTACTGCCGGTGGCCGCGCTGGCGCAGACGGTGACGCTGCAGCAAGGCCAAGTCCTCAACGTGCAAATGCAGGACACCATTGATTCCGGCACCGCATACGCCGGTGAGCATTTCACGGCTCGCGTCGTCGCGCCGTATCCGAACGACGATTCGACTTTCGCGAATGCGGTAATCAACGGCACGGTCGTGAAGGTCGTGCAAGCCGGACAGGGCCGTAACCCCGAACTCCACTTCGCGTGGGATTCGATTACGCTGCAGAACGGCGCGAGCTATCCCGTCAACGCCGTCATGACGCAAGGCGGACCGCAGGGTCAGAACCGAAACGGCGGACACGTCGCGCTGACGACCATCGGCGGCATGATCGCCGGCAACATTCTCGGTAAGACGATCTTTCACACGAACGCCGGCGGCGCGCTCGGTGCGGCCGGTGGCTTCCTCGTCGGCTACAATAAGAAAGCCAACGTTACGATGAAGCAAGGCACGAACTTTCAGCTCACGCTCACCCGTCCGCTCCTGGTACGCCGTCAGGCAGGCCATCCTTACTAATCCTCGTTCAAGGTAGGAGCAGAAGAGGCACTCAGCAATGAGTGCCTCTTTCTTTTTAACGGCGTTCTTCGCGAATTGCCGGATTCGCAACGGCGGCGAGTGCGATTGCCAAATAGCTGAAAGCCGAGACCGTCATTGCAAAGCGCGCCGAATAATGATCGGCAAAATAGCCGAAGAGCAGCGCGCCGGGCGGTATTCCGCAAAGCACCAACAGCCGGACCGCACCGAACACGCGCCCGACCATCTCCTCGGAGATGATGCGCAGCCGGAACCCGACGATTTGAGCCACTTCGAAATTCGCGCATGCATTCGCGATCGCCCAGAACACCCCGGCCACCCAGATGTTCCTGGCAAGAATGACCGGCAAGAACAGCACGGAATCGAGCGTAAGCGCGACGCAGAGCGCGCGTCCGAAAGGCCACCGCGACGCGAAGCGCCCGGCGAAGAGCGAGCCGCAGATCGCGCCGACCGCAGAAATCGTCAAAAAGATCCCGACCTGGACATCGGTCGCCGCGAATCCGGTTTTCAGAAACGGAATGATGATCGAGTATCCGCCAAATCCAATCGCATTGAGCACCAAGCTCGCTAACGTGAGCGAGCGCAAGGCTCGATCTGCAAACAGAATGCGAAAACCCAGGCGCACGTCGTCTCCGATGTGCCGCAGCGAGGGAATACCGGATGACCGCTCGGGCCCAAGTGTCGGAATGCGCGCGAGCGAGAACTGGGAGAGCAGATACGTCGCGGCATTCACGATCAGCGCCGGAAGCGGACCGAAAATATTGAACGCCGCTGCTCCGACGATCGGGGTGATAAGATTGGACGTGCTTTCGGCCGCATTGAGCGCGGCGATCGCCTGCGTTCCGCGCTCGCGGCCAAGCAAGAACGGAATACTCGAAGACTGACCGCCCATGAAGAGGGCCGCGCAGATAGAGAGCAGCACGAGCCCAACGTAGATCATGGGTATGCTCAACTCGTGTCTCGCGTAGAGAAGTGCGAACAGCGACATGATCGCGCAGCGCACTGCATCGGATCCAATCATGAGCGCGCGCCGATCCACGCGATCGGCCAAGGAGCCCCCGAGCAGGCCGAAAAGCGCGAAAGGCGTGAGCTCGCAAACATATGAGACGCTCGTGGAAAGCGCGGATCCCGTGAGCTTGTAAACCAGCAGCGGCACTGCAAGCGTGCGCAAACCATCGCCGATCAGGCTGAGCGCCTGGCCGGCGTAATACTGCCGGAAGCTGCGAGAGGCGAAGATGCCGGGCAGCGTTGCTAAGGTTGACGGCACTTTTGCATTCCTACGGTGGTCCCACACAAGGAGGCGGGACCGGGATAGCCAATTACGGCGCGTCCACACGGTGTCATTCTTAGCCTGTCGAAGGACGTTCCGGATTAGCTCAGTTGGTAGAGCAGCTGACTGTTAATCAGCGGGTCGTTGGTTCGAGTCCAACATCCGGAGCCATAACACGAAGAGCTCTCGCTCGCGCGAGGGCTCTTCGATTTTCTCTCACGCGCTTCGACTTTTGGCTTGATGCCCAGACGCAAACGGAAACCGAACAGATCATCGCGCAAGAAGTGAAAGATCCCGTCGGCCCCAAGTTTATGGCGCCGCCAGAAGAGCTATCCGTGCTATAATACTTGTTACAATGCTCGGCTGCGCGCAACCTGCGCGCATCGGGAGGGGCAGTAGCGATGTCCACACGCATATTCACACTTATGATTGTGTCGTTCGCTATCGTAGAATTCAGTTTGCTGCTCTTCAACGGCAATGCTGCACGAAGTCAACCCGCAACCCTGCAAGCGGAAATCGCGCAGGTTGAATCGCAGGTCGATCGGACTGAAGCTTCGGCTCTCGCCCAAGCGGCGAAGACCACGCCGGGAAGCCAGGAACGCGTCGTTGTTCTCGGCAAGCTCCTATTTTTCGACAAGAATCTCTCCG
>Ga0073928_10001110_pt1 | contig 53768 bp, 45 predicted proteins | sample PaiPotPPA55metaG_FD_76969 | JGI IMG/M metagenome (GOLD analysis project Ga0073928, IMG submission 76969) | Iron sulfur acid spring bacterial and archeal communities from Banff, Canada, to study Microbial Dark Matter (Phase II) - Paint Pots PPA... ... | reverse complement strand
GGCCGCCCCTCTCTTGGCATCGACTACGCTTAGACAACGCAGTTATGCCTGAGAAAGCGGCCTTTTTCTACTTCAAATCAAATCTTTTCTGCTCAACCTTTGTGAGAAATCCGGGCTAACTGGGCATCCTCGCTCTTGATGACCGGCGGTCCCTGTGTGAGGCTGATCTTTGCGAGCTGGGTTATGGGGACTTGGGCGCCGCCCGGTGTTGCCACCAGTACCCGGTCGAGCGCCTGCGGATCGCTCCGAAAGTCACGGAGGTACCGGACGTTGATAGGGAAACGCTCGCGTCCTTCGATAGTCGTGCTGATGTTCATGCCCCCGACAGCCGACTCGATAACATCCTCAACGTCGGCAACAGTCAGTCCGTATCTTGCAGTGGCGTCGCGGTCAATCTTGAAGTCCTCGTAGTAGCCGCTGGCAACCCACTCTGCGTAAACATTGCGCGTGCCCGGAATGTTGCGAAGGACATCCTCAATCTGCTTGCCAATCTCCTCGGTGACGTTGAGATCAGCGCCGAAAATCTTGATGCCAATTGGAGGACGAATGCCGGTGGAGAGCATGTCGGTGCGGCCCTTGATGGGCATCGTCCAGGAATTCGAAACGCCCGGAACCTTCAATGCGGTATCTATCTTGTTCACGAGTTTCTCGGGCGTCATGCCCTTTGGCCAATTCTCCTCAGGTTTCAAAATGATTGTGGCTTCACCCATCTCGATAGGAGCAGGGTCTGTCGAAGTTTTGGAGCGTCCCGCTTTGCCAAATACGGAGAGGACTTCCGGAAACTGCTTGATGATCCTGTCCTCCAGTTGCGTCACTTCCAAAGCATTGGTGATGGACATGCTTGGAAGTCCAGAAGGCATGTAGAGCAGGCTACCCTCGTAAAGCGGGGGCATGAACTCCGACCCTAACTTCATGAATACGGGCACAGTGAGAGCCAATGCGACCAGCGCCAGAAGGAGCACGATTTTCGGGAAACGCAATGCCAAGTGGACAAAGGGCTGGTACACCCAGATGAGAAAACGGTTGATGGGGTTCTTTGCCTGAGGGGCGATTTTCCCCCGGATGAAGAGCAGCATGAGAACCGGAACCAGCGTCAATGAGAGCATTGCCGCAAAGGCCATCGTCCAACGTAAACACCGGAATAAAAGAGACGGCGATAATCAGCAAAGAGAAGAACAGAGGTTTTCCGACTTCCTTGGCTGCCGCGATGATGACTAGGTCCCGGCTGCCCTGCCGTCCGTCGTGCTCCCACTTTTCGCGATTTCGTGACTGTCCGGTATTGCACACGTTCAAGAATCAAGAGGCACAGCCTTGTAGTACGCACTCAGTTCGATAACCGCCGTACCTATGAAGAAAAAACGAGGCAGGTTCGTCCTTGAGCATGTGGGCGAAGGGCCTTAGGAATGCCTGTGGATTCCCCAGCATCCTGTCCAATACGGGATAGTTCACCCGTTAAGCGCGGAGCCATAGCTTGCGTTGAGACTTAGCGTGATGGCGCGAGAAGGCGTTTAGTGTTCCGCGGGTACCGTAGACAAAGTTGTCTCACTGTGTGGTGCGCATCGGTGCATGTTTTCACCGAATTCTAAGAAAAGCTTCGTTTTAATGACGACGTGCAAATACAAACTGAATTGCTACGTTGACAAACCTCCGGCAATCGACTTGCAAAAAGCGACATATCGCAGCCGCCGACCGTGGTCGGAGCGGGTGCTTGCGGCCGCGCGGTGCAATGCGCTTATTGGAAATCGGAATACCGGATACTTTACCACCGGGTATCAGCGCGGGGCTTGGAAGAGCGGAAATACTCAATCGAGGACGAAAGAATTCAAAGGTGGAAGACCCGTGAAACAGTTAGTAGTTTTTGATCTGGACGGTACAATTGCCGAAAGTAAATCGTCCATTGATGCCGAAATGTCAGCGCTGCTTTATAATCTTCTCGGCATCGTTAAAGTGGCGTGATTTCCGGAGGCGATTGGCCACAGTTTGAAAAGCAACTGCTTTCCAATCTTCCCCGTGACGGCCGCCTCGTAAATCTATCCCTCCTTCCTACATGTGGAACAAAGTTCTACCACTACACAGGGGATTGGAAAAAGCTCTATTCAGAAGATTTCACCGCGGTTGAAAAACATAAAATTATCAGTTCTTTAAAAAAAAGCGGTCGGAGTAGCGGGCCTCAAGGTCGAAAAAACCTGGGGGAGCTATTCCCCTGCACTTAATCCTTAAATCGAAGAATATCTTCCTAACGCCGGGGGCTCCCGATAGTTGGGAGATCATATTGTCTATCGAATAATATTTGGATGGGGCGACGCACTAACTTGCCGACTTTGCGGTTGCGCTTTCCATGAAGCCGAGCATGGCCTGCTTCAATTGCGAATCCACTTCGTCTGCGATGGTCATTACGTCGAGCATCACAGTACCGAAGTCCAGACTGCCAAGATTGTTTTGCAGAGTATTGAAGATGCTGACCTGCAGGATTCGCGATTCTTCCACGACCATCGGGACGGTGTAGCCTTGTTGGCGACGGCGAATTCCATGCTCCCGTGCGGCGCGGGAAATGGGAGCTTTGGCACCAGGTGGAAGTCGCAGACGGCGGACGAGGTCGTTCAGGAGAAGCGGGAGATGGCGAGTACGTTCCTCGCAGGTGATTGAGATGATTGTGAGCTCGTCGGTGTGCTGGACGCGGTCCATCCAACTCTGGATGGTGGCGTCGAGATCGCGCTCGAGAATGGCCGCGACGCGTTCTTTGTTCGTAGCGATATGAGCAGTGGGATTCGACAATTTCTTTTGAATGATTTCCGTGATTTCTCCTAAGCCGATGGGTTTCACAAGAACTTGGTCGGCCTGCAGGAGGATGGCGGTCATGGCGGCTTGAAGAACGGGATAGTTGCTGAGCACGAGCGTAACAGCATCGGGTTGTGTGTGGCGCATGGCGTTGAGTACTGTAAACCCGTCAGAGGCATCCGGCATGTGCAGGTCGGAGAGAAGGACGTCGAACTGTTCTGTAGAAATAAGCCTGAGGGCTTCGCTAACGGAGGCGGCGGGGGCCACCGTAAACCCGTGGAGTTCCAGGCCTTCCTGGTACGCCAGGCGGTCGTCGCCCTTGTCCTCCGCCAGCAGAATTCTACTTTTCTTCATTGTGGGCTGTACCTTCCCAATACTAAATGTTGGCAAAAATCGGTAAGATTTCTCACTCTGGAACGAAGGAGCTTCTCAAAGTGAAAGTTGTGCGGGGAAAGGGTGGTAAGAGGAATCTTCGCGTCGCAAACCCGCGACGGTGGCAGCCGCCGGTTGGCGTGTTAAGCCGGGAAGCGGATCAAATAGGCTCTTCACCCCACGACTCTTTTTTATTCTTCACTCGAAGGTAAGAGCGCAACAGGCTTTTCGCAACGCGGCTGCCGGAACGGCGTTCGCCTTCGACTGGGAGGCGTATTGGACTTTGGGCTGTCAGTAAGAGCAATTCGCCGAATTGACGGAGGAAAGGCAGCGCGGCTGCAAGACGCAGGATGTGCCACGCCAAACCGGGAGGGAGTTTCGCGGCAAAGGGAACACGAGGCCGGATCGGGCAAACGCGAAGTTTTGAAAAATAAGGCGCCGCTTCACCGCGCATCATCTTGTTGGTCAGATGTTCGATGAGGATGCCGCCTTTGGAGTAGCGCCTCACCAGGGGGAGCCCCAAGAGACGGCGATTCAGATCGTCGTGTTCAAAACTGCCAACGTATCGTCCGTCGTCCGTCAGGGCATCCGAGATAGTGCGAAACATATTCATCCGTTCGTCGCGAGAATCGAGGGGAGTTAGAGTGAGCACGCGATCAAACGCACGGCTGGGGAGACGCAGTTGATTAATGTCGGCTTGAACGCGTCCAACTCTGGCGCCGGGGGGCAGCCTCTGGGCAAGGAGCCGCAGAGCGTTAATCGAAAAATCGACCGCCAGAATCTTTGCACCCGTTTTTGCAATGAGCGACGTAAAGCGGCCATCGCCGCAGGCAAGTTCCAAAACTGTATGGGAGGGCGAAGTTTGCAGTTCATCCAGGTGGGCGGGAACTTCCAAATTGTCCGAGAGCACCGATCTCCAGCCTTCGGCCGGGGGTATGAAAGGACCTGGATTTGTACAATCGTAGTCAATCGCGTCACGGATCTTCATTTCGTGTTTATCTTCAGAACTAAGCTGATCCGGCAATAAGCACGCGATTCCATCCTCAATGCGAAATTCGGCGCCACAAATCCTGCAGCGCAACCAAGCGTCCAAAACTCCGTCCGTGACGCCTCGAAGTTCCTTCGTGAGCGTCAGTTCCCCAGAATCAATATTGCAGCGGAGGAGGGGGACCATACCGCGGGGGAATTGATTAGCCATCCCAAGGGGCCTGTAGTGCAAAGTGAGAACCGCTTTTGATCGCCTAAGCTTGGATCATATTCCTCGACTCGTTCGGCGACCTATTGCGGTGAGAGGTTTTTCGGAAATCGCATTTCTTAGGCCATGCCCTACGGGGTGGAAGGGCTGGCGGTCAGCGTTATTGGTTGGAGATGGTGGCTGCTGTTCCGTCGAATTTAGTAAAGTGAACGGTAAACTTCTGGTTCATAGTCTTTGCCTGATCTTGAAGAATGCTGATAGCGGTCGCCTCTCCTAACACCATCGAAACGTCGCTGTCGCTGCGCCAGTGGATTCCTGCGTGGATGCCATGACCGAAGCTGACGTTGTGTGCGAGTTTGTTCAGCTCGCTATTTACCGTGATCTGATTCCTGTCAGCACATGTGTAGGGCACCAGCGAAAGCCCATCCTCCGCCGGCACCAGGGGATTCGGGATCACAAAATTGCCGTCGAGAAAAAACTTCAGAATGGTAATGCATGCACCCGCGACAACACCGTGGCCTGTGGGGTAAGACGGGTGTGTCGGCGAGCCCTCGGGGAAAGCCTGTGAAAGCAAGTAGCTCCCGTGCTTTTTGAAGCTGCTCTCCACCGCTTCGGACTCCAAGACATTCTTGTTTGGGCGACCATCGATGCTGCTCCCGTGGCCCGTCTTGATCAACTGCACGATTCCGCCTCCCGACTCCGGGCGATGACGGCGATGGACAAACCACTTCTGATACCAACTGCGTTCCAACGCCCGGTAGGCTACCTCGCCGAGCATCCCGGCGACGTGCGGGTCGCCGAAAGTACCGAAGCCTTCCTGGGTCTTCGAGTGGTTGTAGGGGTTGCCGGGATTCATCGGCGCGCCGATGGTGCTGAGCACCAGGAAGGCCACGAAATACTCCTGATAGAGCATGTCCATGTGGGTCGAGGCGCAAAGGGCTCGGCCCGTGTGTGTGAAGCGTAGCTGCCGGTCCTCCTGATTTTGGAGACCGGTGCTGCCGCCATTTTGAATGAGAGCCCAGGAAACGGGGTCAGTCAAATAGTCGATATCAGGCTGGTAGGCCACCATCTGTTGGCTGATAGGCTGTTGGCCTAAGAATGTCGGCGTAATAAAGAACTGAGAGACGTAAGGCCCGACCGTTTCACCCGGGAACGCGCCCCGGAACAGCAAGTTCGGGGTGACGTGGCCACCGCTCCTTGGGCCCGCGTAGTCCGGCAGCTGCGTAAGTTCCCGTGCCGCTCGAGCAGCCACCGGATTCGTGGGGTATTGGGTGAATGGGACGTCCCGCAGCAAGGAAGCCCAATACATTTCGATCAGTTCCGTTGCGTACGCTGCGCTGGCCAACGCGGGCGCTGGCGGGACAATCACGACCGTCTCCTGGCACAGGGGTTCAGGAGCGCTGCCGAACTTTTGGGAATCGCAGCCCTCCAAGTCGAAGGCCAAGCCGGCTTGCGGATCAATCAGCTTACGTCCGCCGCCCATAATGATGTCCTCGAAGTCCTCAGGATTGCCGGTGCGCAACGCAGTCTTGAATGTTTCGTAGGCGTTCAAATTCACACGGCCGGGGCCGTCTTGCAAAAGGGCTTTGGTGAAGGTGCCGCACTTGTCGGCATAGCGTTCTTCGTCGCCGTTCGTCGTATGTGGGGGAATAGGAATCTTACGATCAGCCTTCATGGTCTCAATACGGATTTCCGCCGCTTCTTCGGCGCGTTCGGATGCGAGCGAATCGCCGTCGCCATCCCGATCGGCTGCGCTAGCAACCGAGTGCCTTGAGCCCAAAAGGGGCTGCAACCCGATTGCACCCGCAGTTGCGGCAGCCATGGCAACGCCCCGCACGTTTCCGAGGAACTTCCTGCGGCTTTCCGAGCGCGGGGTGTCCGGGGGGACGTGCAAATCGGGCGTCGCTGAATTCGTTTCTCCGGATTCTTGTTGACTACCCTGATTCTTATGGAAAGTTGGTTCGCTCATGAGTGGATGCTCTCCCTCTTACGTTTTGCGTGTTCTGAGGCGGTGTTGAGAATATGCGTGGCGAGAGATTGAGTGCGGGGTTACCCATCACCATTCATTGGTTGACAATCCTGATGCTGCGTCAGGAGATTTTTAACGCTCAGTTGTCTGCTGAGCGGGCGATCAACGAGCAGCAAGCCGAAAACTGGCCTTTATTGAATCAGTTTATTGCCAACTCTGCGACGCTCGTCCGATCCGATCTATGCACACGGCGGCTATCTCCTCGAGCGGCTGCATGGACAGCTTGACGCATCTCCCAAGCGGTTGAGAAGTGCAGATCGAGACCCGTGCGCCGGCACTCTCGCGTTATGAGAGAGAGTGTGAATTCGAGGCCGCCCTCGAGTAAATACCGCGAGTGGCGTTCCTGCGTGCCATGGGTAAAGAGTTTGAGGAAAATGTCGTCCCCAATACGCGGGGCGAGTTCGAGCCAGCGGTGGACGCGATATTCGGTGGCGGGATCGTATGAACAGAGTTCGCTGTATTCAATTCGCGGCAGCAGGCGCTGAGCCCAGCGGAGGCCGAATGGGCCTGGAATCATCAATAAATCGCCCCCGGCTTTTCCGCCAGGAGTGACGGGAACGCCGGTGTCGTAAGACTTTGGTTTGTGGGGATCGTCGACGGCCCAGTAGACCGTGTTGATTAGGCGCGCTTGCGTGGGCGAAGCACCCGAAGGCATGGTGAAATCGGCATAGCAGCCGAGGTCGCGAAGAAGAGAAAGCTCATTGTTCAGGCCGCAGAAACGGCCGTCGGGGCGGGAGTTGTCGAGCGCCCAAAGCCCGTGTATGAATCCGAAGGTCACTTTGCCGTTCTCTTTCCTCAGAAGGCCATGGCGAGAGAAAAGTGTTTCGGTGAAGCTGCAGATGCGGTCAATAAAGTTCTGCTGGCCTTCGCCATCGTGGTGCAAATGAACCTCGACGTCGGCGATGCCATCTGACGTCATGCGCTCGAGAGGTTCCAGGAGACGGGGCCGATACTCTTCTTGGGGATAGAAGAAGGTATACCGGGGAGGGCGACCGGTAGAGTCCTGAAACTTCGCGGCGATGGCCGGCCAACGGGTGGCCCATCGAGCGACCCGCTCTGCCCCCGTCGCTTCGTCGACACCGTTCCAGAGCGGCTCATAGTGATCGGCGAAGACTAGCCAGAGCCTCTTGGCGGGAACGCGCCCGAGGGTCGCCAGCCTATCCTTTATATAGCCAGGGAGCCAGATCTGGCCGTTCCGGGGCAGTTTCATGATTGGGTGCGAACCATTTTCGTGGGGTATCCCCCCTCTTTTTTTGTAAGTGCGGATTCTACAGAGTTTACGTGTGGGGGGGCGCTTAAATATGGAAAATAATGGGCTTGGGAGTAGACAATTACGGCCAAAACACGGCAAAACGCGGTGTTTGGCCATAAGTGCGGATTATAAAGGGCTTAGCGACTCAATTTGCTGCTAAACAAAAGCGCCAGCGTGGTGCTGGCGGTGAAGGGGTAGAATTATGGTATTACCCAGTCACTACTATACGCGAAAGTCATCTTTTGTCAAGTACGAAATGGGTCCGGCAAGCAGATACCTGCAACCTACTGCAAATGTTCATGTTTTGGGTGGAAACTCATGTCGAATCGGGAGCGGAAATCGCTAATGGCCGCGGTCGACGGTGGCGAACCCGCCCACGCTGGACGCCTGGTGGTTCACGGAGTGGCGCCTCTTTTTCGCCAGGCTCGCCTCGAAGACGGATTGATAGTGGTGCCAGGTTTCCCGGATGGCGAACTTTTGCGCCCATCGGCTGGCCGCTTTTCCGAGGGCGGGAAGATCACGCCGGTTGGCGGCACGGAGGATTTGTTCGGCGAGTGATTCGGGGTGACCAGGAGTGCAGTACCCCGCGACCACGCTCTCCGGCGCCAGCTCCGTTAGGCCGGGAAGCCGGGTTGAAACGACGGGCAGGCCCGCTGCCAGGGCCTCCATGAGGGAAATCGGCAGACCTTCATCCATGGAGGAGAGCACAAACAGATCGAGGGTGGAGAGAAAACCGGGGACATCGAGACTGGCGCCGTGAAGGAAGACGCGATTCGCGATTCCCAGAGATTGAGCGGTTTGAGAGATGGCGGCGCGGCAGGGGCCATCGCCGAGGATGTGCAGTTCCGCAGTGGGCATTGCTGCACTGACCATCGCAAACGATCGGATCAATGTGACGTGGTCTTTGGCAGGCACAAGGCGTCCGACGGAGCCGACGCGAAAGGTTGGCAGAGCGGCGGTTGGATGCGCGGGATGGGATGTGAATTTGACAACGTCGATGCCATTGTAGATGACCGAGATGTTTCGTCTTGAGAGCCGATCCCTGGTGACGTAGAATTCGCGAACTCCTTCCGAAACGAAGACCAGGGAATCGATCCAGGGCACGGCGTGGCGCCAGATGCGTTCGCAATGGGGATCCCAATTGTTATTTCCGCCGTGACGAGTGTTGACGACGACCGGAACCTGGGCCAGGCGCGCGGCGGCGATGGCGTAGTGGAGAACTAGCGCGTTGTGAGCGTGAAGCACGTCGGGGCGATCCACGCGGAGCCTGGATGCGAGATCGCGGATCAAGCGCAAAGAGAATCCCGTGGTCTTTCCAAACGAATGCACAGGCACGTTTGCGGCCTCGGCTTCGTGCGCAAATTGACCTGGATGGCTGGTGCAATAAATAGAGGGCTCGTGGCCTTCGGCTTTTTGCTGGCGCGCTAGGTCGACGGCGAGGCGCTCCATTCCTCCTAGTTCGAGACTCGGTAAGAGTTGGACGATTTTCATGGGAGTGCACCGTGGGAAAGCGGGACACGAGGTCAAAACCTAGTACGGTGAATCTCCTTCGGTGTAATACCAACTGTCTGCGACATCGTGTTCCGAAGCAGAGAGGCGATCGTGAGTAAATAGAGTCTTACACTGTTCGTGCCGACTCGAGCGGTCGGGCCTGGACGTCGGCGCTGCCGACCGTCGCGTGAAGCCGAGGCCTAAGAGATTGGCGGGAAGGGCGCCGTCGGAACAACTGAGCGAGAGTGAGGCGAGTCCATCGCGCCAGGCTGCGGCGGCCCAAGAGGAAAGCAGGCAGCTGAGATCGTCCGCGTTGCTCAGAACAAGCAGATCGGCGCAAACCGCGGAATGGTCCTCAACGTAATAAATCAGATAGCCCAGTAGCCTAGACTTATCCTCCGAGAGGAGACCCAGCGTTTTATATTGGCGCAGCGGGCAATCATGGTATCGCCAGGTAAGGAATCGGCGGTCACGAACGGTCAGGGCTGGGTGCGAAGAATCCATTCGGCCCCAAAGCTCGTCAAATCGTTCATCGAAAGAGGGCAAGAGTTGTGTGACTCGTGCGTTCTCGCGCCCCCGACTGAACGACTGCCAGGCGGCGAACCCGTGGTCCGCCATCCTGCCGATGAACGGAACGATGGGCCCGAACTTGCGAGACCTCTGGAGGTAATGGGAAACGCGCAGGATTTTGGCGTATCGGTGCACAGCGCAGAATCCGCGGTAACCAACATATTTCATCACCGAGGCGCCCGCAGGATTCGGCACGCCATACACAATTCGAATTCCGGCATGCGACGTGGAAAGCAACGCCCGTTGAAGAAGGAGTGCGGGTTGCAGAAAGCGGTGGTCTTTGTTCACGGCGAGGTCACATGCTACCCCAGCGGTGGTGACCGTTTGTCCGAGTTTCAAGGGGCGCATGCCCAGAGAAGTCGTACCGATTGGTTGGCCATCGGCTTTCAGTATCCAAATTTGACCCGGCCCGAAAGGGTTGTTGAGGAAATGCCAGTCGTACTTTTCCTCGAGGTGGCTGATGTCGGCGAGGTTCTGGCGCCACAAGTCGATGATGACTTGCCTGTCTTTCTCGAGATTCGCGGGAGCTACTGCGTAGTCAGGCATAATCGGAAACTCGAGTTTCTCAGGACACTCGGACGTGCGAGCCGCGCAATTCCAAAACTTTCGCTGGCCGGGCACACTTCAGGATTTGACCATGAAGCTGGCGAGAATTTTGCTCCGCGTCAAAGAGTTGCTCGACGCGCAATCTGGCACGCCGGCCAAATTCACGACAGAGCGAATCATCATCGAGGAGCATCAAAACCGATTCGGCCATTGCTTGGACGTTTGCCTGGGGAACCACGAATCCGGTGACTCCATCCAAGACCGCGTCCGGCATGCCACCGTTCTCGGAGACAACCGCTGGAATACCGACAGCCATCGTCTCCAGGCAGGTGCGTGCAAGCCCCTCCGTGAATGTAGTCGGGCAATGGACGAAGATGTCGACGCAATTCATGATCGCCGGAATGTCATCGCGCCAGCCGGTGAAAATCACGTGTTCATCCAGATCGAGGGCGTGCACGAGATCCCGCAGTTCACACGTCAGAGTGCCGCCCTCTGGTCCTTCGCCACCGACGATCAGAAAAACTACATCTGGGTGACGTTGGATCACCGCGGCGGCCATGTGGATGAATTCGGGCAAGCCCTTGCCGGTCTCAACTCGGGTGATCGCCGCTACCACCTTTTTGCCTTCGGGTATTCCCAGTGATTCGCGCATGGCCTCTTTTGGCGGGAGCGATGCAAAGCGTTGCAGGTCCAGGCCTTCGTAAATGTTGATGAGCTTTCTGGTGCCGGGAGTATTGCGCTGGTCGGTTTCGGTGGCCTTGGAAATGCTCACAAACAAATCCACCCAGGGATTCAAGAACCGTTTGAGATGCCGGGCTTCGCCGATGCCTCCGGCCTTGCGGCAAATGCAGGGCCTGCCGGCCAGCTTGGCTGCGAGCACGCCGGGAACATGAAAGTGAACGTCCTGATTCAGTACCACGACATCCATCGCTTCGCGCCGGATGAATCTCCATACTCTCCAAGTTAGCAGCAATTGAATACGAATGAAGCGCGAAAGAATCCTGGCAACCGTTCTCACCTTGCGCAGGCTTTTTAGACTCGAGTCGAAGAGGTCAGAGACGCCAGCGGAGGTTTTCCGCGTCACCGGTCGCGTGCCGTTGAAAAAGACAACTGGGTGCCCAAGCGTTCGAATTTCCTCAAGGCTCTTGCTCGGATTGGGAAAATACAATCCTACAATGACGTGTCCCGCGGAGCGGTCCACGTGAAGAAGAAAGTCCCGCATGAAGTTGACCGAGCCGCCGGGTCCTGCGCCGCTCTCCAGAAGGAGAATGCGAACGGGATGTAAGACCGGCGATTCAGATTCGGTGATCATCGCAGGCCTCGGGTACGTCTTCACAGAGCACGGGCGGAAGATGGAGATACCGCGTGGCGCTGCGAGTTGAATCGATCACTTGGTAGACGCGAGCGACCTGCTCGACGCTCAATTCGATTACAGGCGCGACTTCTTCCGGTCCGAGACCGTGGTTTTTGGCGTACAGGCAAAGGTCCATGTGGTCGTAGGGCAAAGGAAAATAAAACTCCTCTTGCGATTGGTCCAACGAATACGTGTCGGTCGTCGGAGGCCGCTTCTGAATCTCTTGCGGAATGCCGAGGTACGCGGCCAGTTGGTAGACCTGCGTTTTGTATAAGTGAGCGATGGGCTTCAAGTCGGCTGCGCCGTCGCCATTCTTCACAAAGAACCCTTGATCGTATTCGAGACGGTTCGGGGTGCCGGCGACGACATAGTTGAAGAGGTCCGCGTAGTAATACTCCATCATCTTGCGAGTGCGCTGTTTGAAATTAGTCGCGGCCATCACTCCGAGATAGGAATCGAGAGTCAGTCTGGCTTTGGTGCGTTCACCCAGCGGCGATTCGACGACGACCGAGAAAATGGGGTACGCGCTTCCGTTGAGCCGGTCGGGCAGAACGATCTTGCACTTGTAGGATGCCGTGTATTCGGGAATGACCTTGCGGATGGCCTCGTCGCGGCGCTGGTAACAGCCGGCGGCAGCCAGAATACCGGCAATGTCCTCGACGTGCGTTCGAAGACCCAGTGATTGAGCGAGGAGATTCGCAAAGTGAAGGCTGTCCGGTGAAGAATCTGCCTCGGGCAGCATAAGACCGAGCACACGTTCAGCCCCCAGCGCTTTGAAACACAGAGCCGCAACGACGCTGCTATCGATTCCCCCGGATATCGCAATGACGACACCTTTGCGATTCAATCGCTGCAGCACGATATCGCGAATTCTGCTTTCGATATCGGCCGCGACTGCGGCGGCATCGATCTTCAATACATCCGCCGAGAATGCAGTTGTAGTCATGCTCATTGTTGGGCTTCGAAGTCAGCGGCGAGGCGGTGTTCTAACGGCACTAAGTTACAAGACCGATTCGAGCTTCGTCCCGAGTTCCTGGGTAATTTGGCTGAAGGCGGCTCTTTACAAACCGCGCCAAGCTGTTGACCGAATCTAAATTGTACGGAATCAGATCCTTGTCCTGTAACGTAATCCGATAGCGCCTTTCCAGATGAGCCACCAATTCCATTATGGCAGTGGAGTCGATAATGCCCCGCTCGATAAACGAGTCGTCATCGGCAAATCCTTTGTAGGGCTTGCCGTACATGAAGTTGTCCGTGACAAACTGCCTCAATTCGTCTTTAAGAGCCATGGGATGCCATCCTGCCTTCGAAGTGATTTATGAACTTGTGCATCAAAAGTTGCGTGGAGACGACCCCGACCAAACCCATGTTGTCCTTTATGCCGATGGCGGCGCCTTTGCAGAATTTGGCCTGGAGCATCGCCACTGCGGGCGCATCGAAAATGCCGTCGCGCCGTAGTTGCTCGGGGGAAAGCAGCTCATCCATGTACTCGTGGGCGGCTGGCTGGAGAAAACTGCACGCTTCCGGCGCTCGATAGGGTTGTTTGTGACGTTTCGCCACGGATGCAGGAATGAGCCCGGCCGCACAACGTTTCAAGAGGTATTTTTCACTCAGGACTTTCATTTTCAGAGAGACCGGAAGCCTGGAGGCGAAATCGACTACCCGATGGTCGAGAAATGGGAACCGCCCTTCCACGGAGTGCGCCATGGCCATGCGGTCGCCTTGAGAGGACAAGATATAGCCGGGGAGCAGGTATTTCGTCTCGAGGTATTGGGCCTGGCAGAAACTGTCCCACGATGCGTAAGAAAGGGGCAGCCGCGACCGGATTTTGGAATGACCAATGTCTCCGCCAATTGCCGCGCGGACGGAATCGGAGAAGAGGGTCTGCAGGTTGGCAGTCGACTGCCAGCGCGGAATGTGGGAGAAGAATGGCTGCAGATTGCGGTCCACGTTGATGTGGAAGAATGCTTTGCGGTAGGCATCGGGTTGGTTCTGTACGTTCTGCAAGTAGGGATAGAGGCGACGAAGCAGGATTGGCCGGAGCTTGGAATCGGGCTGCGATTCCCAGAAACGGCGGATCTTGTTTTCTTTGAAAATATCGTAACCGCCGAGCATTTCGTCGGAGCCTTCGCCCGTTACTACTACCTTGTAACCGCTTTCGCGCACCAGCCGCGAGAGAAGATAGAGGGGAGCTGGAGCCGTGCGCAGGACAGGTTTTTCGGTGTGCCAGATGACGTCGGGAAAGACTTCGGCGATTTGATTCTTGCTGCAACGGATGTCCTGGTGCTCTGTGTCTAGAAAGCGGACCGCCTCCTTCTGGAAGGAGCTTTCATCAAATTCAGGGTCGTCGAAGGAGATAGAAAAGGTCCGAAGCTTGGCGTTGGTAAACTTTTTGACCAGTGCCGTCGTGACGGTTGAGTCCAGCCCGCCGCTCAGGTATGCGCCCACCGGGACGTCGGAGCGCAAGCGGATTTGCGTCGAGTCAATCAAAAGATCGAGCAGTTCGTCGGCGTAGGCCTGCTCGCGAGAAGGATCGACGACCCCCGTTGATTTCTCGAATTGAATATCCCAGTAAGGCCGAACCGCAACCCCGGCGGCATCCACGGTCATCGAATGCCCTGGCGGAAGTTCGTGGATATTGCGGAAAAGGGTCGTCGGAGGAATGGTGCACCAGTAGGTGAATACCTCGTTCAGCCCGTTGACATCGATTTCTCTGGTGACTCCTGGATGAGCGAAGATCGCTTTGATTTCGGAGCCGAAGAGAAAAGTGTTATTCGCTCGCGTAAAGAAGAGAGGCCTTACCCCTAAACGGTCGCGGGAGATAAATAAGCGTCGGCGCTGGTTGTCCCAGATGGCGAAGGCCCATTGACCGTTCAAGTATTGGACGCAGTCTTCTCCCTTTTCCTCGTAGAGGTGGAGGATGACCTCGGTATCGGAGCGGGTGGCGAACTTATGTCCCTTACCGAGCAGCTCTTCCCTGAGTTCCAGGTAGTTGAAAATCTCGCCGTTGAACGTGATCCATAGCGAGGAGTCCTCGTTGGACATGGGCTGGTGACCGCCAGCGAGATCGATGATGCTGAGCCGGGCGTGTGCGAGACCTACGCCATTCTCCGCGTGAAATCCGGTATCGTCCGGGCCGCGGTGCGCAAGCATCCGGATCATCCTCTTTAGGGATTCGGGAACGACGGTGGCTCCATCGAGATTGAACATGCCTGCAATGCCGCACATAGCGATTTAACCCTTGGAACGACTTGGCCCAGAGTGCCGAAGACCTGTCCCTTTCCGGTGAGAGAAGGTATTAATTCTCTTATAAAGACGGGTCTGGCCTAAGGAACGCTGTCAATCATCCCGCTGACCGCCATTTCAACTAAGTCAAGCCTTTGCAACGTTTTAGCCCTTGCTTGATTCGCCTGTTGGACCATTTTCTCCCAAATGTCCTCTCACCTGTTCCTGACCCAACCCTTTGGACAACTCTGGACACTTTTGGGCACGTTGGACACCAGGGGACAGCATTTGGGCAGGTGCCTTTTTTGGGACTGTGGGTCAGCTGTAATGCCCGTCTCGCTCCTGTATTTACTGTAGGTAGAAGCACGTGTTGCATTTCAGCACGGAGCTTAAGTGAAAGCCGGAGCCAAATGTTCAGTGCCGCTCGTTCCCAACTGACTCAGAAGGTTAGATTCCTTTTATTTGTCGTTCTATCGGGAGGGCTGTTCCTTGCGGGATGCGCGGGCCTGACTAGCACTAGCAAGAAATCGACCGGTCCCACAAATTCCGCTGTCCCCGTCGCGATAAAGGTAAACCCGAACAGCGCAACAGTGTCAGTAGGTGGCACTCAACAGTTTGCAGCAACGGTAACCGGCACTTCGAATATGGCAGTGACCTGGGCGTTGAGTGGCGCGGGTTGCAGCGGCGGAGCATGTGGTACCATTTCTGGAGGCGGACTTTACACTGCACCGGCCAGTGTACCCTCGCCTGCGACTTTCAGCGTAACAGTGGCCAGCGTGGCGGACCCAAGCAAATCAGCGTCAGCGAATATCACGATCGTCGCGGCGGCTGCGATCCTGCTCAGCATCAGCCCCTCGAGTGCTTCTGTTCCAACTGCCAGCACAGACTCTTTCGTAGCAACTGTGACGGGAACCCAGGACACAGCAGTCGCGTGGAGCTTGACTGGGGCAGGCTGCAGCGGCTCCTCCTGCGGGACGCTAGCAACCAGCTCGCTGAAGGCTGTCTATTCGGCGCCAAATGTGGCACCTACACCGGCAATCATCAGTGTGGTTGCAACCAGCATGGCGAACTCGAGCAAATCGGCTTCAGCAAACGTAACCATCTTGCCCGTTGTTGTCGTCACTGTGACTCCCGCCAGCACATCCGTTGTAACGGGGGGAACGCAACAACTAACCGCGTCCGTTGTAGGGACTTCGAATACAGCGGTGACATGGACCGTGCAGGGCTCGGGATGCAACGCTTCGGCTTGTGGAACAATAAATGGCACGGGACTGTACACAGCGCCCCCGACGGTTCCATCACCACCCATTGTTACCGTCACTGCGATTAGTGCAGCAGATACGACCAAGTCAGATTCAACATCCATAGCTATCTTCTCCGCAACTGCTACTAACACGATTGACGGCCTCAATATTCCTACAGGGCACCCCAGGTTGTTCTGGAACGCGGGAAGAATCGCGACGTCCCAGGCATGGGTAGCGAGCACAAAGTATGCAGGATTGACGACGACGACTCCCCGCTCGGTCGACGATTACGATATGGCTTTTACGTGTTTCATCATGGACGTTCCGAGCGCGTGCGCTCAGGTCATTGCGGACGCACTAGCACTTGCCCCTTCCAGCGCCAACGGTGCGGGAGCCGGCGACGACAACATGCGGCGCAACGGTGAGTGGGTCATGTTGGTTCGTGACTGGTTAGCTCCGGGCTGTGGGAAGGCACAATGCCTCACAAGCTCACAAGCGTCCACGATTGATTCCAACTGGAACACTTGGCAGTCCAATCAGGATAACGCGATCCAAACCTGGGGCAACGTTGGAATGCCAGCCAGCAACTATTTCGCTGGACAGTTTCGCAATGATTTCGACTTCGGGGTTGCCAGTTACATCGATAACCCAAAAGCCGCGGCCAACTTAAATTACGGCGTGGTGAATCGCTGGAACGATTTGCTCAACTTTGTTTCTCCAAGCGGGACTGGAAGAAACGGAGCCAAGGGTTACGGGCTGCACAATCAAGAAGGCGGAGGCGAGTACGGACGGTACTCGGTCAATTACTACGCGCTGGCTCTCGCATCGTCCGCGATTCTGGGACGGGATATGTGGAACGAGACAACGGCTTTCAAGTCTGGTGTATTTCAGACCATTTACAACACGATGCCTACGACTACCGCCAGCCGAGCGATGACGGACATGTTCACATGGGGCGATGATGAAGTCTGGGGAAGCGGCGCGGGTTGTGGATACATAAGCCATAACGGTCCTGACGGCCACGGCGGATGCGGAGCATCGAGTCAGACTTACGGTGACTTTATGCAGGCGGCTGCGAACGAGTTTCCCGGTAGCCCCGTTGGTAAACTGGCTCGCCAGTGGATATCCACGGTCAATCCCGCCATCGGACCAATCTTCCTTTCTGTGAATCCCGGGGGGCCGACCCAGGCGTACTCGACCATGCCGATCGACTACTACGCGTCCGGTCCTCAGTTTATGTATTCCCGGAGCGATTGGACGACGAATGGAACTTCGATGCTCTGGCAGATGGGCATAACACATGGAACGAATATGGGTAACACGCAATCCTGGGGCGGCGGACATAATCACAACGACGCGGGAACCTTCCAGGTATTCCGCAAGGGCGTCAACATCATTCGGGAAACGATGGGATACGTTGAATCGGTAGCCGGATATAACGGTGTTGGAACAGCGGACACCGTAACGGGATTTGCACATAACGTGCCGTTGATGGGCGGGCAGGGCGGAAGCAATGTCGTTGGAGGATGCACGGACGGTCCGGGAATCGTCAAGAGATTAGAGACGCAAACTAATTATACCTTCGCTGCCACCGACATAAGCCTGGCCTACAAGAACGCCGTATGCGATCCAGGGAATCCAGGGAGAGCTAATCCATATGTGGCGGCGGTGGTTCGAGAGTATTACCACTTCCGTGGAATCAACGTTTTGGTGATTGTGGACCGCATGCAAAGTGACAGTCCGACTCGCAGTACGACTTTTGTAAGTCATTGCGAAACGAAACCCATGGTAGTTTCAGCGACAATCGCGTGCGTCGACGGGACGCAAGAAGCGTTCTATACGGCCCTGATTCCGGCCTCTCCGGCGATTGCCATTGTCGCGGAGAACGCAAACGGGGCTAACGCCGCCAACTGGCAGTATCGCATCGAGGCGAATAACAGCAATCCCGGAAATACTGTCAGTTACAATGTTTATACGATTCAGCTTGGAGACGCATCTGGGTTTAGCGCGCTGACTCCGCAAGTCGTCGATTCGACTCCTGGGAGTCCGTCGAGCGGCACGTTTACGATCACCATTGATGGGAACAATAGCCTTGTCATAAACAAGGGAATCACTTCATCGGGAGGCACGATCACGGCGTCTGGCTCGACGAAGGCTCTGGCCACGGCAGTTCAGGGCATGACCATCACCGACAATGGGCCGGTGTGGCAATAAATATCCGCGGTCGTCGGAGCAGTCATCCTTCCGAAATGCGTACTCCTTCTTCCCCTCAGGCAAAGCATTGGGGCAACGTGACGATCGACCGGAACCACTCGGGCGTGAGATAGGTTTCGACGGCCACGCGCCGAACATCGTAGTCATTCCAGTCGCGGAATCGGCGAAAACCACCGTAGTAGCTGAAGGCGTAACGAACCCCGGCCTCTCGCAGGCATTTTTGTGTGACGGCGTTGAAGCTGGTGGGGCCACCAACTGGATAGCTGAAGTACAACATCGGCTCATCCATCTCCTCTGCCAGCCTGGTAGCGCACCCGAAGATCTCCTCTCTTTGCCGCTCGGGAGCCGTGCGTGCCAGTATCGGGTGAGTCACCGAGTGTCCGGCAACCGTCATGCCGGACGCCCTCATTTCTCGGAGCATCTCCCAGGTCATCCAGAAGCCGCTGCCCTCATCGGCACCACATCGCCCAGACTGAGTGGATTCCGCGATCGCGTCGAGGTAGCGTCCGGTGGACTCCGCGGGCATCGCTTTATAGGCCCGCAAGAGCGTGCGGACAGTCCCCTCCCGGTCCGGCCCATCAAACCAAATGGGAGCAGGAACCCAGCCGGAGAGTTCCATCCGATCAAGTCGGCTCGTCCTCACCATCCAGGCAATTTCATCCCACCACGGCACATGAGGGTGGTCCATAAACCCAGTGGCGATGAAGAACGTGGCAGGGACGCCCTCCGCCTTGAGAATCGGGAATGCGATTTCGTAGTTGTCTCTATACCCGTCGTCGAAGGTGATTAGAACGTAGCGACCTCGCCCCTGAGCCAAGACTCGGGAGATGTCGTCCGGAGTGATCACGTCCAGATGGCGCTTGCAGAACCGGATTTGTTCGGTAAAAGCCTCAGAGTCTGCACTCCAAAGTCCCTTGTCGAACGATGATTCGTTGCGGTTACCAACCCGGTGATAGTTGAGGACGAGCACGCCGGACCACTCAATCGCCCGACCTAGGAGTGCGCGCAGGCCACTCTGGCATAAAAGGCGGGTAGCGATCACTTTCTTGATCAAGTTAACTTCTCCTCAAGAACCGCTGCCGCTTACCGGCGATGCGCCCAGCCAGCCGGACCAACCGGGAGATTGCTGCCCTCGGAGTCGGCCTCCAGAGCCTGACACCCACGAGCTGGTTCTCCTTTGTCGCCAGTCGCACTTTGTAGGACGAAGATCCGCGGAGGAAATCGTAAGCTGTCACACCGCGTTCGGCAAGCGCCCGCATCAAAAGCAGATGGGCCAAGTTTCCGGGGCTGCGCAGGGGGCCAGCGGTTTCCCGCCGGACGCCTGATTGGTAGAAGTCGAATTTCTGACCCGTTGCAAATCCATACAGAACGGCCACTGGGCCCCCTGCAAAAGACAAGCGGGCGAGAATCGCGCGCCCACGCGGGAGCCACTCCGCGATCAGATTGCGGTGGAACTCGACGAACCGCGGCGCAGCAAATACACCGGGCTTCCCGTCCGAGGTCCAGCGTTCCTGGTGTAATTTAACCAACTGGTTAAATGCAAGAGCGGCTTGGTCTGGACCTATTAGCTCGAAGTGTGCCCCGGCTCCCTCTCCCTCTCGCAGGAGCCGACGAGACTGTTGGCGGACGTTGGATGACAGACGCTGGAGATAGGCCTCGAACCCGCCAACGAGGTCGGAAATGGGGCAACTCCCCCGTGAGAATGGCCGAACGGCGCGCGGAACGTTACCAGCCTTCAACAGCGGGGAGTCCTCCGCAAGGTCCAGGAATTCTAAGCGATCCCACGCTATGCGACCCACCTCATCCCACATAGCCTCGACGCAGGCCGATTCCTCACCAGGCAAACAGAGGAGGTTCAGATAATCCGGGCAGGTCTCTTCATGCTCGGCTTCCCCAGTGGAGATGAACCGGAGGTGGCGGCCGCCGAAGGAGCCGCGCGTCCCGCAGCCTAGGTATAGAGGGAGTGCTCCTACCAGCCGCGAAGCCCGCCAGACCGTCACTACCCGCAACCCCCCCGTCCCGTAGAGAGTGCCATAGAACCGCCACCAACCCCGCAACCAATCAAAACCGAGGGGAGTAGAAGAATAAGGGCTTGCAGCATGCAGAACTTCCCAATCATTCCGGATCGCGTCCCATTCCGCTTCTTCCCGGATGACTCGCGTTTTTAAGTCTTTTAGCATTTGGATCATGTGGGTTTCTAGCTAAACCGGTCAAAGGGGCCGGAACAAAGACGAGGCAGTACGCTCCAACACGGTTCGACTTCCAAGGCAGCGCCAGCGGGAGAAGAAGGTCAGGAAGGCGACTTGAGCCACAAGAACAAACCCCCCTTTTTCAATTCCCCTTACCGACGCGGTGTTGCGCACATCAACGTCGATGACAAATTCGGTCACCTTCTCGAGGCCGAGAACGTGGCGCATTGTGAGCAGAAGAACCTGATAAAGCCTTTGGCTGCGATACCCTTCCAGAGTATGGAAGTTATAAAGAAAGGCGCGCCCGGAAGCCTTGACTAAGCGGATGGGGCCGAGCATGCGGTCCCGGTACGTGACCCAGCCAAAACTCACGATCTGGGCCCCCATCCGCCAGCCAAAAAATTCGTCGCCGAGAGCAAGTCGCGCGGCTACCAAGCCATCGGGTTCCCCGGCCGCTCGCATCGCTTCCTTGGCCAAGTCATGATCAACGGTGGAGGACGCACCCCCAACCCGGGCGAGTACGCATCGTTCGGGATAAGGCGGACCGAAGTCGTTCCGAGGAGCACACAAAACCATCAGGCGGGTTCGCTGCGCGAGCCGCCGGAGCATGCCCTCAAGGATTCGGACTTCCCAGAGATTGCGCGTCCTAGGACCCAATTTTCCGTGTGTAGAACTTAAAGTTTCAGTTATCATGAAAATTTTGTGGGCACAGCTTGATGCAATGAGTTGAGGATCACTTCCAGCTACGTTAGCTAGCTGGCGGAGGCGAAAACCGTTTGGGCCAGCGCAGCGGGTATCATTTTTCGAGATAGATGACCATGCCGCTTGCGAAGTGCCGCATGAAAGGCAGGGCGCTGAGTATGGCGTGATCGACACGTTTAACCACTGGCCGGTTCAGTACTTGTACACGTTTGCGCAAACGGGAAGCGATGTGGAATGGTCTTGCCACTAACCTGGAGAATTCCGGCCGTATCTCCTGGATCTCCTTCCAAGTTACGGGGCGTTCGCCTTTCGTGTAATCCTTCTCCTTCGGACGCAATCTTTCGATTGTTTTGGAATTTCCCATATGTTCGAAGAATAATCCGCGGCCGCCAGGTCTGAGGAGACGTTTTATTTCCATCATGCCGATTTGCAAACCGATGTGATGAAGAATTCCGAATCCATGGATGACATCAAAAGATTCACTGGGAAATTCTGTGGGGTCACAACGCATAAGCATCGCATTGACGCGGTCGCCCACGCCGTTCAGCTTGGCCCGCTCCTTTGTGAGCTGAACGCCAACGGGGGAAATGTCGATCGCGGTCACGTGAGCGCCCATTTTGGCGAGATATGTAGCCTCTTCGCCCTGCCCGCATCCGTAGTCCAGGACGCGGCAATCTTTAACGGACCCGAGAAGCTTGGCGCCGTATTGCCGCCAATCCCAGTCGTATTGTGGTTCGGCGTATTTCTTGTAAAAGATATGGTTCAGGAGCAGGTTATGGGCGTGCCGAGCGTATGCTTGATCGGCAAATCGCGCCTCGTCGGCTAGTCTAGCTTGCTCTGGTCCTTGAGAAGTTGCGCAGTTGGCGGTATCTGCGTGAGTAGAAGCGTTCGGCATAGTTGCCATTGTGTCTCCCTGTAAAAATGTGTCGGAGTAAACTACGCGGTTAAACTAAGGCTCAACTTGTGGCGTCAGTCTTTCGCGCCATTCTCTGAGAATAGTGAGTTCACGCTCGGCACTTGTCCATGGAGATAGACGAATGCCGTCTGCTGGTGAGCCAACGGAAAAGCTAATGTGGACATATTACTTAGCCGCGCAGCTTTCCTGTACAGGCCCGAGCACACTGCTGCTGGAGTTGACGCGCTCGGCCGCCATTGTTTCCTGGAGGCCGGAAGCGACGCCAACGCGCGGTTGCCAGCCAAGTTCATTTTCTGCGCGGGTGCAATCAAACTGCATGCGGGCGAGCGCCGATTTGACGCGGTAAATGGAAAGCGGGACTGAGCGTTTTATAACCTTGGACAAAACTTCGAAACCGAGCGCCAGACTATACACGATGGCCAGCGGCACGTGAATTACGTGGGCTTTTATTGCGTTCTTCGAGATGTAGTCGTGAACGACTTGATTCTGGGTAATCCGGGTTTGATCTACAATATGGAAGATGCTGCCATCGAATTTGCTTTTTTCGGCGGCCAGGACGACGGCGTCGATCACGTCTTCTACATAGACTAAAGGCAGTTCGCGGGTGCCATCGCCAAGAATGGCAAAAAAGGTTCCCATTTTACGGGCAACTTCAGGAGTAAGTAGCGTCATCCCTGGACCGAAAACTCTTCCGGGGCGAAGGAGTGTTGCCCGAAGATGCCGATTTCGAACCGCCTCGAGCACTATTTTTTCGGCGGCGGTTTTCGCTTGTGTGTAGGCTCCCCGTTTTGTTGGGGATGGCTCCACTGGCCAGCCTTCCGTTACCGTGGAGCCGCGTCGAGCAACCGCAGCGTGCAGACAACTAAGGGAACTGATGTACACGAGGCGCTGCACATCGTGCCGAAGCACACTATTGACAATATTTTGTGTTCCGCAAACAGTACCGCGTTCATGGTCATGCGCATTACCTTTCATGGCCGCACCCACGTGGTAAACGATCTCCGTGCCCGTCACAGCGCGGTCAACGGCAGCGGGATCCCCAAGATCTCCGAGGAGCACCTCAACGTTGCTATCGTCCATGAATGCCGGCTCCGGATGCCGCCGAACGAAGATGCGAACGTGGTTCCCTTCTTGCAGTAAGCGACGCACCAGATGTCGCCCGATTAAGCCATTTGCACCGGTCACCAAAATCTTGGCCGTTCCCATAATTTGAAATTGGGACTGAAATTTGATTTTCGCGGCATCGGCCTGCTGAGACACGCGGTTTGTCCAGTAGACAGTGGAGCGTGCCTGCTCGACCGGGACCGGCATCGGGGCGCCCGTCTGCAGCGCGCGATAAAACGCGGCCACCAAGGAGTGCAGGCCGTCGTACTGGACGATTTTCTTGGCGGCGAAGCGAGCGACGTTCGCGGGAACCTGCGCGCAGATGCTGAGCCCCTCACCCATCGCTTGAAGCGCGCGTGCTGGCGCTTTCGGAAGCGGGAGGTTCGGGGTATGAGTCAGCCACATCGCGAAGAGGTTTGCCCGGACCACGCCTTTTGTACCTTGGACGACGAACCAGTTTTGCAGCGGACGGACATTCCATGAAATCTGGATGTTCGCGGTGCCCCGTTGGCATTGCGCGGCCACGCGCCACTCGTCGAACAATAGGTTGGAGTCGCCTCCGTGCGTGCCATAGAAAGCTTTCGCGTCTTCAATGGCGCCCAAAAAAGATTCGGCGAGATATAACGCGTGCACGCCTTGGTCCAAGAAAGGGTACCCGCCATTTTGATAGTGGACCGGCAGCGGTCCTCCGCGATAAGGAGGATATTCGCTGCTGCGGAAGTAATCGAAAGTAAGTGGATCTCCGATGGCGCCCGAACGGACTAGGTTCAGCGCTTTGGATACGAAGCGGTCGTGCAGCATGGAGTGGTTGACGCAAACTGACCTTTGCGCAGTTGCGGCCGCAGCAGAAATGTGGTCGACCTCTTCCGCATTGGTCGCCAGCGGTTTTTCAACCAACACGTGACAGCCGTTCTTGAGCGCCGAAATCGTTAATTGTGCGTGGGTGTCAGGAGGAGTCAGAATGTGAATTACGTCGACTCCTTCGTTCATCATAGCTTCCATCGTCGGAAAGACTTTTGGGATGCCGAACCGAGCGGCTAGAGCCGTGGCGCGCGAGTTCACAATGTCAGCGATTCCGATAATTCGCGCGTTAGGTACACGCAGGATTGCGCGGGCATGAAACTCGCTTATGTAGCCAGCTCCAACCAATCCGACCCGGAGACTTGTATCTGGAGGCATTCGGGTTCCCTTTCGAAACTAATGAGTGTCGCAATCAAGTTGTTTCATCGGAGCGAATGTCCTAAACGAACTTTCGCCGAGAGCTAACTGAACTACGAAGCGAGCATTTGCAGCCCAAGTATGGCGTTGCAAGACAGTGTCTCTTGCCCGAGCACCGACTTGAGTCCGGAGCGCTGGATCTTCGATGAAGCGCACAAGAGCTTTTTGCAAGTCCCCATACTCACCGTGAGGAAACATGATGCCATTCACGTTGTCGTCGACCACGTCACGCATTGGGCCGAGGTCGGGGACTACGCAAGGCTTGCCCATGGCCATGAACTCAAAAAGGGCAATCGGAGAACCGAAAGCATTGGAATCGGGGAGCACGCAGATATCCATCGCATCAATGTACGCGGGTACGTCATCGCGCGGCACTGGTCCGGGAAAAATTACTTCCCTTTCCATTCCCAATCGAAACGCGGTCCGTTTCAAGTTCTCCATCTCGGGGCCGTCGCCCACGAGCAATACTTTTATGTGTGGGTGCAGGGCACGGATGCTCCTCACCACCTCGATCAATACGTCCAGACGGTCCCAGCGATAAAACAGTCCCACGTGACCGATGACAATAGACCTCTTGAGACCTAGCCGAGAGCGCAGCGACTGATCGGCCCCAGGGCTTCGGAATCGATTTGGATCAATTGCATTGGGCAAGACGTGTATGCGCTCGCTGCTGGCGCCGCGCTGTTGAACTTCGTCCGCGAGAACACTCGACACGCACAGAATATGGTTGGCCAGCGAGAATACCCAAGCGTCGATCCTTCGCGCGAGGCACTCCATGATCAAGCCGCGGGCTCGCGTGAATCCTGCGAGTTCATTTACTTCAAGTACGATTGGCCGCTTTAAACACCTGGCTAACAGCACGCCCATGAACATGAAATAGGCGTGTCTTTCGTAGAGGACGGCATCCGGTTGGCGCCACAAAACCGGCAACAGTCGGAATGGGAGAAACAAGTTGTAGAGAAGCTCGAATGCTTCAAAAGCAAACTGAGGACATTCGCAGCTTATGTATTTCCAAATACGTTGAAAGCCGCGGGCACGATCCTCTTTCCGCAAAAATGGCATTAGCCCAGCGGACTTGAGTGGATCGACGCCTGGGGGGGACACGATCGTCACTTCGTGGCCATCTGCTTTCAGTGCTTCGACCAGGCTACGAATGTGCATGGCTTGAGAGCTGCGGCCCATGGTGCGATGGTGGTAGATGAATTGCATGGTTTGAAGCTTCGGAAAATGAGTGAGAGCGCGGCTGCGACTTCAACACGGCTACTCGAAGACGATTAGCGCTCGGTAGCGTCCAGCAATCGACGGCTTTTCTCAGGACTGGTTGAGCTGATACGGTTTTCTATGCAGACTGGAGCACGTGGTCTTGAGAAGCGTGACGATTGTACAGGCTCATATAATCATCAAGCATTCGTTCCGGTCGAAAATATTGCTCGTAACAGTAGCTGGCCAGCTGCCCCCTCTTGGGGAGTTCTTGCCGACGGGCAATCGCATCGCATAATGCCGCCGCCATGGCTTGGGGATCGGACGATGGCACGAGCGTGGCTGCTCCCGACAAGCGCGCAACCTCGCCCATACCTCCGACATCGGTGACAACCGCCGGCAGCCCGGCCGACATTGCTTCCAACAGGGATACAGGCAAACCTTCGGTTACAGAGGAACTGACAAACAGATCGGCTGCGAGCATGAATGGCGAGACATCAGCATGCTCACCGAAAAAAGTGACGGAGTCGTTTAGCCGGAGTTCATTGGTGAGATTCCGGAGACTGAGCTCCAGGGGCCCATCGCCAACTATCCACAGTTGCAAGTCAGGATGATGATCGCGGGTGAGGGCAACGGCCCGCAACAGCGTGGCATGGTCCTTCAGCGGCGCCAAACGGCCGACATAAAGCAAAGTAAATCCTCTTTTGGTCCGCGGGACAGCGCGAACGTCCGCAGGGCAGGCGCCGTTATAGATGTGGATGATCTTTTCGCGGGCGGCGAATGGGGCCGCCAGCAAATTGGTCCGCGTGCCCTCGCAGACTCCGACGATCCAATCACACCAGCGCGAAGCAAGCGCAAATTTCAGCTCACGACGTATCTGGTAAGGAGGTTTGACCAAGCCATGCCGGGTTACTATGACCGTCCTCACTCCGGCGAGGCGGGCAGGAAGAGCGGCGATGATGGCCGCCGTAGCGTTGTGGCAATGCACGACGTCGGGGCGAGAGCGTCGAAACGATCTGTACAAGCCGCGTACCAGATGAAGAAAGGAGGAAGGATGGTGGAGAATGACCTCAAAACCTTCGGCCCGCAGCTCTTCGCCTAGCACGCCAAGACGATAAAGGCAGTGGACTGAGGCAGTATGGCCCCGATCGCGTTGCAATCGACACAGCGTGGCCGTCAACTTTTCCGCTCCGCCCATTTCCATGCTGTCGCCCACGTGAGCTATTCGCAGCGGGGAGATTTGCCCAGGTTGCGCGCTTGCTAGAGGCATAAAACGCGCTACTTCCATGATGCTACCCATCGGAGAAAAGCCTTTCTAAGTTCATCTGGAGACTTCGACAACCACCGGTTGCGGAACCAGGAAATCGACCAAGAGTTTGAACGAGGAATTAATTGGCCTGGGCAGCAACGCAGAAAGTTGCATCAGTCGCCGGCGATCATCCTTCTGCAGCACCACGAACATCCGGCTTGTAACCAGGAAAACAATGGCACCGGCCGGGACAGCGACGCTCAGCTTCACGAGAGCGCTGAGCGGCATCGCCACAATGCCAAGTACAACGATAGCCATCGCAAGACTTGCGGCAGCGAGTCTTAGCAGGACGGGTTTATCGATTCGGACGGGATAGCGAACCAGGACACGGCCCCAAATAGTTAGTGCGGCGAACGTTTGAGCGACACCATTTGCCCACGCTGCGCCGAGTGCGCCGTGATGGGGAATCAGCGCGACATCAAGTAAAATATTGATTGCCGCGGCTACGCAGCCCCACTTCAGGATGAACCCCAAGTCTTCAGCGGAATACAACAGAGTCTGGGCGGGAGTCAGTATGGCCTTCGGAATGCTAAGAAGTGCCACTACAACAAAAACCGGGATTGCTGGGAGGTATTGCGGCCCATACATAACTCGCACAAAGGGACCGCCGATACAGGCGACTCCGATCAGAATCGGAAGCGCTCCAAGAAGGACATAGGTGGAGGCCTTCGAGGTCATCCTATACAGGCGATCCTTATCGCGTCCGTACTCGGCCATCTGCGTGGCCGAGAGCGCATTGGCAAATGTCTGGGGTATTCGCATGAGCCGATCGGCCACACTGAAGCAAACCGAGAAGAAGGCTAGCTGACGAATATCAGGCTGCAGCAATTTCAACAAAATGATGTCCGAGCGGTCCCAAATCACGATCTGCAAAATCATCAGTCCGGTGCTTAGACCGGAGAAGGAAAACATTCGCTTGCGGATGTCTGCCGGCAGTGGGACGCGAGGGACACTTTTCATTGACTTAAACACAGGGAGAATCTTTACAGCCAACTCCGCGGTGCGATAGAGCAGAACGCCTGCGGCAATGCCGATCAGGTTCCAGCCAAGAAGAAGACTTACGGCTACTGCAATCACATAGACGATTGCTCCGACGAAGGCGCCACGGGTATTGAGAGCTGCATCCTCGGCAGCCGAGTTCGCCTGCGAGGGAACGAACGTAATCATGTTGGGCACCATGCTCAAAACCAGCAAAATGGAGCAGAGGCGATACGCTGGATCGACAATGGTGAAAGCGGCGATTATGCCGATGACCGTTAGAGCGCAGGCAATCACCGTTTGGGCCCAAAGGTTGTAAAAGAATACGGCGCGAGCAAGCTCCTTTTGGCCGCCACCAAGGAATTCGCCCATGTACTTGAAGGTTGTGAGCGGGATACCCAGCGAACCGACCGAGCAAGTGATGGAAGTCAGCCAAAATATGAGATTGAAGTAGCCAAGCCGCGTCGGGCCGATGACTCGCGCAATGACTATGGTCGTCAGCAACGTGCAAACGAGCGTAATCACCACTTCCAAGCCCATGAAGATGAAATTGCGCCCGATTACCTTGGCATTGCTGGGAGCTTGAATTGGCGAGGGGATGGTCAGCGTCGTCACACTAGTTTCCGGATTGGGGAGAGATGTCAAAATATCTGCTGTTTTCAAGACACGGGAATGAGCGTCTCGGCATCGCGACAAACTTAAAGGGAATCAAATTGCTTTGAGTGGCTCGATTCGAGCTAAATTGAGTGTTCGGCTTCCGCGGACGCACCACCGCAAGATGCACATTGCCAAAACGCTCTGCGCGAGGAGCAACTGGTTTACTGGCTCCAGCCAATGACATCTCGGGTGGTCTTTTGCCTATCCTTGATGATCGGGGAAGACGTCAACGGTGATTCTTCGGTCTCGGCAATGACGAAGCTAAATGGTCTCAACGACTGAAGGAATCTTAGACATTCTACGGGGTCGCGATTGGTTCGCAGGGCCACTCTGGGGTTAGCTTCTACAGTTATCAGGCACTTTCGAGCGTCTAAAAGCTTTCTATTGCATGAGTTCGGAAATAGTGACGGCTTCGCGATTCTTGCCCAGCGCAGCCTCGATGACGCGCGGCAGCGCTCTTAACGCGGGCTGGTTAATGCCGTGGTAGAGAATGATGTCACCAGAGGCGAAGGAGGTTCGATCCAGCTGCGCTTCCACCTCCCCGGTCGAAGCATGGTAGTCCTTTAGATCGACGTTCCACATCACGACTTGCTGGCCGGCCGCCCAAGCGGGGATGAGACTGCGAAGTGACAACTTGCCATGAGGCGGGCGGAAGAGATTGCATTTCTCACCTAAGATACGGTTTAGAACCCATCCCGTCATTCCTATCTCGCGAATGGCACCAGACCAGGAAAGCTTGTGGAAGTACGGATGGCTATAAGAGTGGTTACCGACCTCGTGCCCCTCTTTCCTCATCCGCAGCACCAATTCCGGATACTGCTCGGCGGCGCCACCGACTACAAAGAACGTGGCTTTCACCCCGTGGTCGCGAAAGATGTCTAGCATTCGCGGGGTATGGACGGCATCCGGCCCATCATCGATTGTGATGGCTATCTGCTCACGGTTGCGAGTTCCATGCTCAAGCAATTGTCGACTGGGAACGGCGCTGAATAGCGCATTCTTCGTCAACGCGCGCCATTTCGCTGTGTGCTTGTCAGCGCTTTGTAAACCGTTTCCCCGCCACAAATAAGTATCGCTATAATGCTTTGCGATACTTTCTTCGAAAGTCAAACCGAGAGCCGGCTTTCGCTTCGGCTGCCCAGCTTGCTGCTGCAAGGCAACTTGTAACCCCTCCTCATCGCCGTGCCGGATAAACTTAACTGTCGGCTGGTTTCGGAGAGCTTCTGGAATTCGGACAGCCGACGTAATAATTGGGATTCGCGAAGACATGGCGCGTAACACTGAGAGAGGAACGCCATCCTGGAGCGAAACCAGGACATCGCAGCCCTGAAGTAGGTCAGGCGTGGTCGACTCATCGGCTACCCACCTAACGTCGGACCGAATATCTGGTGGTCCTACTTGAATAGCAGCCTTACTGGCGAGTCGTTGCGTATCGGTGGTAGTGAAGATGATCAGCTTGGCAGACCGACCAGTCTTGCGCAGATTCGAAAACGCAGCGAGCAAGTGAGCGAAGCTGCTGTTGGAGTCCGGGCCCAGCGCAGCACCTATCACAAACTCTTCTGAACCGTGGCGCAATGCGCCGTTTAAGGGTTGTGCCGGCTTCCTCGTCACAACCGGCAAGACTGGATTTGTCGTTCTATCCGCTTCCAGCCCAGCTCGGAACGCCGCAAACGACCGTTGCAATGCTTCCGCTGTCGGCACCAACTGTTTCCACCCGATAGAGTGGAGCTTGGAGTTGTCGAAACGATTTCCACCCCATTGACTTGCCGCCTTATAGGGTGTGAGGATTGCCGGCAATTGCCCGTTCGAATAGCAGCTGTACTTCGCGATCATCGAAGAAAGTAGCTTCACACCGAAGTAGGGTACAGAAATAAAGCGAATCTTCGTGACGTGTTTTCTATAGGCACGCAGGTATTCGCGACATGTTGGCAAGTCATCGTCATGCACATTGTAAACCTGGCCCGCAGCGTGCTCATGGGTGCCGGCAACGACCACAGCTTCCGCGCAATTGTCGACATAACTCAATGGAAGCAAATTGTTGACGCCGAAGTGCAGCTGCCAGTTGCCAATCGTCAACCCAACGCGGTTCGAAAAATGACCGCCATCCGGCCCAAAGATTACGCCCGGTCGCAGAACCACTAGTTCGAATCCACTGCGTTGCTGGTATTCCCAGAACAGTTGCTCCTGGCGCAGTTTGGAATAGGAGTAGTGATCACGCCACTCGGGGTGAGATTCAAGCGGTGTCTGCTCGTTCACCTGCGCTCCACGGCCAAGGCCAGCTACTCCGTATACGCCGAACGAACTTACCAGAACGATGCGCATCGGCTTGCGATCTGCAACCGCATCCAGCAGATTTCTCGAAGCTACGACGGAATTGAGGAAAAGATCTGCCGCAGTTCCCTTCTTTCCGGCGACGAGATGGAAAATTAAATGAACGCCATCTACGGCTCGAAAGGCGTCTTCTCGATACCGCAAGTCCCCGACGCAATATTCAAGACGAAAGCCCGAACGCTGCCTCAACAGCGCGTCCAGCTTAGGAATATCCGCCTGTCGGCGCACATTGCAACGGATATCGGTATAGCCATGAGCGAGAAGCCGCTTGACCAGGGCCATCCCCAAAAAACCGGATGCGCCTGTAACGAGTACCCTCATGCCAGTCTCGCGGGGTAAACCTGTGCGGAGATTTCATCCATGATTTGCGACACGCGCAATATTTCCGTGTAGGGGATCGGCACCGGAGTATCGTGCAGGATGCTTTCGTAAAACAGGGACATTAACCGGTTCATTCCTGCGAAAAACTGAAAACGTGATCCAGCAAACTCGCGGGCATTTCCAGTCGCTTGCCGAAGAGACTGCCAGCTGGATTTAAAGGGAGGCAGCAAGCGGCCCAATGCGCTGGGCACGCTCTGTTTTTTTTCAACCAACATGGTGCGGAGTGCGAAATCGATGTGAGCTGTATTTTTGGTGCCATAGACACGCATAAAATGGCCAACTGGCCGCGCGTGCGAGGAGAAAGTAATGTACGCGGACATGCCACCGGCAAGAATCATCACCCGTAGTTCGTCGAGAACGCCATCCGTGCGGTCGCCATTCGAATGCCGCCGCCGGTAGGCACGGGCGATAATTTCCAGCGGTTCGTCGGGAAGGAATGGCGTAATTTTATTGATAGCGTGATCGATGATATTTTGAAACAACTTGCCCGGTAATTGATGAACCCAATGACGGTCGTCAGAGAGCAATGCCTGGCCAAATCCGCCTGCCAGATCGTATCCGTAATAGCTCTCGATATGTATTGGGTCGCCTAAGTTCCCTTCTGCAACGAATTCCTTTAGAGCTAGAGCGGGTGTCTCGAAGTTGTACCAGTAGTTGATGGTCATCTTTCGGGCGGTTTTTTGCAGGCACTGGACCAGGCGCCGCCCATCAGTCGCGTTCAAGGCGAGCGGTTTCTCGAGAAAAACATGGCAACCTGCCTCAGCCGCCTTCTGTGCCAGCACCAGGTGAGAGTGTGGTGGAGTGGCAATGTGAATTACGTCGAGCCGATGCTCGGAGAGCATGCGATCGAAATCCGTGTATTGGTGCGGCACGGAGTAGCGAAACGCAAGTTGCTCTGCCAGGATGGGCTCTAGGTCGCAAACCGCCAGCACGCGCGCGCAGCCTAGCTTTTGAATTTCCTCGATATGACCGTCAGCGATTTTGCCACAGCCAACAATGCCAATATTCAGCATCAATTTCTCTCGATACCTACGCCGACCCGCTCGATCTCTCTGCCGTGCGCTGCAACCACGGGATCGCGGCGTTGCCCGATGGCCTCAATCGCGAGATACATCTGCCACGCGGAGACGAAATGAATGGCGCACCGACGCCGGTCCGCTTCTTCCACCAACATGTTGAATGCTGACTCCAGCACGTCGTGCAACAAGGCTGAGGAGTTACGCTCTTGCGCTCCATGCGTAAATAGCTTGATGAAGGTATCGGTTCCAATCCTCGGAGCTAACGCCACCCACCGCCTTACGCGATATGGCGTCGCCACGTTTCCGTAACGAAGTTCGCCAGTTTCGAGACGAGGCAGCAAACGATCTCTCCAGCGCATTCCAAGAGGCCCAGGAATCATGAGTAGGTCGCCTTTGACGCTACCGCCAGGCGTAACACGGACGCCATCGTCATACGATTTCGGCCGATCAGGATCACCGTTGCAGTAGTAGATCGTATTCACCAAACGAGCTTGGGTTGGAGAATCGCCGGACGGCATAGTGAAATCAGCGTAACAACCCAGATCTCGCAGCACGCGAATCTCATCGTTGAGGCCACACCACCGCCCATCGGGCCGGGAGTTGTCCAGAGCCCAATTTCCGTGGATGAATCCGAAAGTCAGCTTCCCATTGCGCTTCCGAAGCAGACCATGCTCGTTATGCAATACTCTGCAAAAACTGCTTATGCGGTCCATAAAGTTCTGGCGACCTTCGCCATCATGATGAAGATGGACTTCCACGTCCGCTATCCCGTTGCGAACCATTTCCGCCAGAGGTTCCATAAGGGTGGGATGATATTCCTCTTCCGGGAAGAAGAATGTATATCGAGGCGTATTGCCAGCGGAGTCGGGTTTACAGCGCCTTGCAATCTCCGGCCATGCAGAGCGCCATAGAGCGACGCGCGATTGCGCGGTGCTTAAATCGGCGCGGCACCATTTAGGTTCGAAATGGTCCGCAATGGTCACCCATATACGCTCAAGCGAAGGCTTAATAGGTTGTGTAATCTGCCGCAGCCGCTGCCTAACGTATGAGGGACCCCAGATTTGCGAATTGTGGATTAATTGCATGGTTTCGCGGTTAGTTTGAGGTAGATCGAATCAACGGCTCAACACGGGCGTGACTTTAGCAGGCAGATGCCGTTTCTGGCTTCGTTGTTGCAATGCCAGCTCAGAGATGCGAAGCAATTCGTCGGCAGCTTCATCCCAACCCCTGCGAAATTGTTCGGAGATGGAGTGTTCATCCCAACGCCGGTCCATCGCCTTTTCAATTGCACCGGCAAGGGCTCGCGAATCTCTTGGAGCAATTAAAATCCCGGACTCTTCGTTGACTAACTCTAGGATTCCACCCACATTTGTCGCAATCACGGGGCGTCCGCAGCTTAGGGCTTCGATGACGACATTCGGGTATCCCTCGTTGTAGCTGGGCAAGGCGAGCACATTGGCAGCCGCAAGCCAGTCTGCGACCTCCTGCGAAGAACGGGCACCATTCAGAGTGATTCGGTCTTCCAACGCAAGATGTCTAGCTTTGCTTCGCAAATGCCCGCCACCCGGTCCATCTCCAACAAATGCCAGTCGCAGGTTTGGACGGCGGCTTGCCAGGGACGCAAAGGCTTCGAGCAGTTCCTCGATGCCCTTTGCGGTATCCAAACGCCCCACGAACAATACAAGTTCGGCCTTATCGTCAATGGCCAGTTTTGCGCGTGCGGCGGTCCGGTCCCGCAAGTAAAAGACGCTCGGATTGCAGCCATTCCGGATCGTCCGGACCTTGGAGGCGCTGATACCCATCTGGATCGCTCGCTGCCGGAGGTGTTCGCTCTTGGTTACAACAAATGTTGCCCTCTTCATCGCAATGCGCGTCAACCACCTGGAAGCGGGATCGACAAAGCGATTCAAGTCTGAGCCGATGGAGCCGATGACAGATGGAATGCCAAATTTGCGCGCCACCGCGACGGTGGCGTAACCCTCAGGATATAGCCAGAAGTTGCAGGCTACATCTGGCGGGCATTCGCGGAAATAGGACTCAAGGTAGCTCGCACAAACCAAACCGTTAATGCACCTCGTCACGCCAGGTAAAGCTGGATACTCGAAGTACCGTGTACTCACGCCGGATGGAGAATACGACAAGTCAGGATGGCGATGATCGTAGGTCGGCTGGAACCATTTGGGATAACGCGGGAAAGGACAGATAACATTTACATCGGCGCGTTTTGAAAGTGCCAAAACGATCTCGTATTCTGAATGCCCGCGGTACGGTTGAGCCGGGATGGGAAAGATTGGTGTAACCACCGTCACTTTCAATCTCATCGCGTCATACCCCGAGCTCGCAGTTGATCCTGTAAGTGCAAGTTCAGCATCGTTGCGTTCCAATCCGCACCCTCCTGGCCGTCCTTTGCGTATGAAGCAGGTGCGCCAGAAGTCCAAATTTTCCAAAGTGGCCCGCGTGTGAACAGGAACTTGTAGAAGCCTACGACTACGGCAGCATTCAACATACAAAAGGCGCTCGCCGGGGCGGCTATCCGCCTTAGGACCGGAATACCACGCACGGCACCGAGCGCCGCGAGCATGTAGAAGACAATCTGCGCCGCAAACGCGCCCGCATAGAGCAAAGAACGGTTTGCCAACAATGCGCTGCTGAGTAGCAATATCACCAGCAGGAATGGCACAAGCAGACGCAGGAGCTTGTGCGAGATCAGTTCGAACCGTAGCCGGTTCTGCCGCGACAGCAACCACGGCGCGAGTTGTACCAGTTGGAAGTTGCCCGCTAAGGTTCGGACCTTGCGATTAAATTCGCCGCGCAAACTTTTGGGCCAAATGTCATAGACTCGCGCACGCAGATCCAAGACTGACCGGTAGCCCTGGCGAATCACACTCAGAGGTTGCAGCATGTCGTCTAGAATAGTTCCTTCCGGAAGAGCGCTCGCCAGCTTGCGGCGTATGGCATAGAACCCGCCGTACACACCCAGCGGCGAATCGACTTTCGCTTCGCAATTGCGGATCCACTGCTCGTATCGCCAGTAGAGACCTCCAACGGCCTTGGCCCCCGCGTCGTGCCCGTCATCGCGCAGCACCAACTCTCCGGTAACACACCCCACTCGAGGGTCGTCAAAGTTGCTGATCAATAGTTGCAGAGCGTTGCTTTCAATCCAAGGACGAATATCGAGGAATAGCAGGATTTCCCCGGTGGCGCTCTGCATTCCAATGTTCAGCGCTGCCGCCTTGCCAGAATGTTCGGGGCATCGGAAGCACTTAACACGCGGATCTCGGAATTCGTTGAGAATATCGTCCGTGCCATCCGTCGAGCCATCGGATACGATCTCGATTTCCATTCGATCTTGCGGATAATCCAGCGACAGCAGGTGAGCGACTTTCTGTCGAAGCAGCGCAGCGCCGTTGTGGACAGCAAGGATGATGCTTACCGTGGGAAGTATCGATGCTTGCCGCTGTGGGCGTGGTTGTAGGCGGCTGCGAAAGTACATCCACAACGGATATCCGGCATAAGTGTAGAGCAAGAGGCATGCGGCAAACCAAAATGCATAGGCGTCAACGTGGCTACCACTCATCTCATCCTCCTTGCGTTGGGAGCGCTAGCGCGGGAGAACAGCGCTCGAGTGGGCTGGAGGCTGCTTGACCTTGCTTGTCAATGGGTCTATTGGAATAAACTGCATCTGCATTGGCATCGCGCTGTTCGCCGCAGGCGTGTCATGTCGAGTTGTGATTTTAGTGTCGGAGGCGAACTAGGCCGTATATCAGAATGATGAGCAACACTTCGGCAGTTATAGTGGAGACTACCCAACGACCGCGATCGGGCGACTTATGGTCCCCATGTTGAAGCGCAATCGTCGCGGTCGCCAGTCCCAGAACCAGGTACATCGTTATCGTGTAGCTGCGCGATAAGAACCATGCGGTCGCCATGAACGAGACCAAAGCCAGGCGCATCGCCACAATCCACTGCTGCGGCACCCTCGGCGACTGAACACGATTATTCTGTGTTTCGAACTCCGGAGCATTGGCGCTAACCGTGGCGGGCAGCGCTTCGGACGCATACTCGTAGCTAAATGCGATGATTCCATTTGAAGGGGCGAGATTTAGAGCGAATGGAACGGTGCGAGTGATAGAACTCATCTCAAAAAGGTGCAGCAGTCCGAGGAATCTGCCTGGCTGTTTTTTCTTTTGCGCCCCAATGATGCTATTCAGGCCCACGGTTGTTGTGACGAGCAGTGCCATCCACAACGTGCTTCCCAATAATCCAAGCTCTGCAAGACAGAGGACGAAAGAGTTGTGCGCAGTGATCTCATACAAATCCGTGAAGCCATCAAATCCAATTCCGAATATCGGAGCACTCTTGAACATTTCCAAACCATTGGCCCAGGCTTCCAGGCGGTCGGCGCCGTCGGCCGCTGAAATCCCACGGCCTCCGGTGAAGTCGAGAGCTATCATGCCAAGGATAAATACGGCAGCCAAAGCCGAGGACGCAGTGGTTCCTAGTTTTTTCCGAGCTGCCATGAGTGCGACAGCGGCCAGCGCGATCAATCCACCGCGCGAATGTGTCAGATAGGTGGTCCAGAGCAGCAAAGCAGCTGGCACGAGTACCACAAAGAAGTTGGCAACCACACGTCCCCTCCGCCAGGCGATGAAGGCGAGCGGAAGTGCGATTAAGAGAATCTGGGCAAGATCATTCGGGTCGCTCAAGAAGCCGGCGCCGCGTATTCGCGTTAATTGCCCAATCACCTCGTCCTGCGGAGAGGAGATATTGGTCAACAAAACGAACATTTCGCCGTGATAGCCGGCGTAATAGCCACAGAGCGCCTCGACTGTAACCGCTAGACAGGCTCCGACGGCGGCCAATGTCATAATCTTTAACCTGCGAATCGTCGTCACGTTTACGACGATGAAGAAAAAGACCGCGGCGCTCGGAAGAAACATGCGCCAGCTTTCGATCACGCCACCAAGCCATCCATGAGCAACTTCCGAAAGAGCAATGGCGACAATGAGTCCGACCAGCAAATATGTTTGTACCGAAGTTTTCCAATAGCGGTACGCCCCCATGCTGGGCAAGGACGCCAAAGCGGTAATTCCGGCCAGGTAGGTCACGACGTGATAGCTGGCCCACTCCTTTCCGAATTGCTCCGGCGAGAGGATGGTGACTACGATGTAGACGATGGTGAGTGCGAATCCCATGATCAAGAGGGAATTTCAATCGGCATGTTCATACTCGCTAAACCGATCGCGGGGCTTGCTAGAAAGTGTCCGGAGGAGTCCTAGAATGACTCGCAGCAAATAGAGAGCAGGCGTCACTTCGCGCCGCGTCCCAGCAGTACAATCTTGATCGTGTTCACGAGGATCAGCAAATCCAGGCCCACGGACGTGTTCTTGATGTAATATAGGTCGTAGCGGAGTTTTTCCTTGGCGTCCTCGACCGAGCTTCCGTACTTGTAAAGAATCTGAGCCCACCCGGTAATCCCTGGGCGGACGGAGTGCCGCAAATGGTAGTAAGGAATCTTTTCATTGAGCGCCGCGACAAACTCGGGCCGCTCAGGACGCGGACCGACAAGGCTCATGTCGCCCTTCAACACGTTCACTAGCTGTGGAATTTCATCGATGCGCGTCTTACGAAGGAGCCTGCCCACCGGCGTGACTCGTGGATCGCCGTCCTCCGCCCAGGTTGGCCCTGAATCCGCCTCGGCGTCGGAGCGCATCGTTCGGAATTTGTAGCAGCGAAAGACCTTATCATCGCGTCCCACCCGATTCTGCCAATATAAGACCCGCCCTGGCGAGCTAAGCTTGATGGCTAGAATGACGAACGGAAGCAGCGGCAGACTGAGCAACAATCCGACAATCGAAATCACCACGGACGCGAACCGCTTGTAAATTAGAAAGAGACGTGATGCATGAAAGCCAGGCGAGAATAGCAGCCAGCTCAATCGGATGGATTCGATGGGAACTTTTCCAGTGATTGATTCGTAGACATCATTTCCATCTTGGACTCGCACGCCACGATTTTTAAGCGACAGCAACAAATCCACAGGCAGCTTCCCACGGCGTTCCTCCATCGCTACGACGATGCGGTCAATCCCGCGCATAGGACGGCCGATCGCAAGATCCTCGCGGAAGCTGGTCTGCGAGAGAGCGATCGGCAGCTCACCGATCTCGTGATTGGCAGAATACTTTCCGATTGCGCGCAGCTGTGCGCGGCCCGCAACACGAATTCCCAGCTCGGGGCGCATTTCGATTTCACGTAGTAGAGAATCCGCTAGCGAGCCCTCGCCCAAAATGACCACGCGCTCCGCAAGCCGCTGCGTGCTATTGACAATCGAGAATAGCTTGCGCCAGAGAAGCAGTAGTAATCCAACAAACAGGAAACCGAGGTGAAAAATTCCTCGGCCCAATTTCACCGGCGGGTACAGGTAATAGAGGAGACCCAAAGCGATGTATGCGACCCCCAACACTTGGATGAGACGAACCAGCGCCTCGCGCCGATTGCTAACAACTGCGGAATCATAGAGATCGAAATAATACATGCAGGCAAGAAAAGCCACCGACACGAATAAAATTTTCAACGAGCCATACTGATACGTAAGCATGAACCTGGCTTCCCCAGCGCCCAGCCGCGCGAGAGCGGATGCCATAAGAGCGAGAGTAATCAAGCAGGCTTCTGAAATTCCCAACAGAAGCGTTCTTCTTGGGATGTAGGCATTGAAGAGACGGATCAAGGAATTCTCCAGGTGACAGGGGACATGCGGGAGGCGAGGCTTCTGTGCGGAGCCAAGGATAGCAATTTATTTATGCGCTCCATTACGTCGACGCCGGGCAATAGCTCCCCCGATTAAAAGGGCCGCCCCGAATAACAACGCCGTCGCTGGTTCCGGAACGGGCGCTGGCCCCGGGTCAATGGGAGCCACCGGGGGATTAAAAGCTTGGAGTGGATCCTGTTTCGGACAACCCCAACTCAGTAATGCTGCGACAAGAGACAGAGCGAGAATCCATCTCTGCGGACGCATCCTCCTCGACCCCTGTCTTGATGTGATCCAAGGGAGAAGTGAATTAAAGAGCCGGTTCATATTTCTCATGGTCGTACCATCCTTCTATCTTTCTGCATGACTTCGAATCGAGGCCGCGCTGTTTCTTTCGCTCAACCTCGAGACGGGGTTGAGCGTTGCCTCATCTGAAGAAAATGTTTTAACGGATAAGCGAAATGAAGTTTTGACTGATTGATAGATCGAGCAGAGCAAGCCGACTAATCTGGCAGGAACTGATCGACCTTTGGATAGACGCTGTGAGCGAACTCCACCGCGCGCGCTTGCGCGCTCGCTTCTCCATCATTTGCGGTTGTCCAGATGCGAATCATTGCTCCGTCGGTTGGTCTGCTCTTCAACCCATCGGAAATCAGCAGGAGCTTAGCCCAGTATTCGCTGGCAACGATTCGTCCATGCGACTGATACCAATAGAGGACCATATCCCGCCTCGTTCCTTGTTCTACAAGGTACCCGTTCACAAAAATGGGTACTCCACCCTCCGTACCAATCTGCACGCGTGTCGAATGGACCGGCTCCCACCCGGAGCCCGGAAGACAATTTTTGGGAGAGTGAATTCTGTCGCCGGAGCGTTGATCTTTGTAATAACCAACATAGAGTTCAACCGGAGGCGTGCTGCCGAGATACACTCGATTGATATAATCATCCGCACCGATTGCGCGCACGACCTGAGCCTCGAACGGACGATCCTCACTGTGTGAAAAACCGATAGCGGAGGGAAATTCACGCAAGGGCCTTTGCAACTCAGCGCCATCCTTCGGTCTGAAGCTATGTGTAGCGAAAATTCCTCCCACCAGGACCAGCGCGGTGACGGAGGCTCTCAGGTACGTCACGGATAGACCCGCCCGGGATTCTGATGCCCCAGGTGCCGGCTAAGAATTTTATGGATGAGCAGGATCGAAAGAAAAGCCAGCGCGAAGAAGCCGAGGCCAAGCACCACGTGAATCACTCCGGAATCCACGCTCGGTCCGAAGAGATAACTCAGCACACCCGTGGCGACCAGACGAAGGCCGTTGGTCGCGATCGCGACCGGGATGCTCGCCACAGCCAACACGCTGCGCTTCCAGGTACTCGGCTCAGCCAAATACCCGTAAGCGACCACTGCGGCTAGCAAAGAGAGCAGCGAGCGGATTCCGCTGCACGCTTCGACCACGTTGAGCGTGCAGTTCGGGAGAACCAGTAAATTCCCCTCCCGCACGGTGTGAATCCCAAGCGCAACCAGACCGCTCGCCCCCAGTCGTGAAGCCCATAATTGAAGCGGAAACGTCAACTGGTAATAGACGATTGCCGGCAAAGGGATCATAAAGAGCAGATAACCGATGGGAAACGAAATCGAGCGCAGCACCTTCCCACCGGCCAGAAACATGACGATTCCACAGATCAAGATCACCAAGGACAACCGCGCGATGAACAGCTCCGAAGCGAGCATTCCGAGAACCCGCAGTGCGATCGCGAATAGCATGATCGCGAAACCGAAATTATTGGCACTCGAAGGCAGGGCACGCCATCGACCGCGCTCGCTCCATAAAACATAGCCCGCAAACACGGGGATGAAAAATCCGTGACCATAATTAGGATCGTCCCACCACTGCCGCGCCAACGAGATAAGTACCGGCGCGTACATGATCAGCACCAATGTGGATAGCGAGAGCCCGCCGAGCCAGGCACCAATCTGCGGCTTTTCCGTGGATCGATTTGTTTCCCGAGTTAAGCTGCCTCGAGTTAAGCTGCTAAAGGTCCGCGAGCCCCCCTCCATGCTTTGGGCCCATACTGCGTTTTCTTCATCGAGAGATCGCACCCGGCCCCTCACGCCCAACCACACGAGATAATTAACAAGCGGGAATATTGAGTACATCATCCAACTCGATCCCATCAACAATTAAAAGCAAATCCGGAATAAATCTATCTCCATGGGTTGGACCCGCGACTCAGGGTGCTTTGCCTGAGTCATCTAAAATGCAAGGCCCTGCTAGTAGCGGAGGAAGGCTAAATCTGCTTAGCGAGCGGCAATCTCACGATCGCCTCCAGGCTATCATTGTTTCTTCGAACTCTTATCTCCGTACTTGCGTGGGCCGTAGTATTGCCCGTCGTAATCTAGCTGATCGAATTCAGAAGCCTCATTGACAACAACACCGATTAACTTCGGATGGTCGAGAGACTGCAACCCCTTCTTCAAGGCCTTGAGCGGCGCCACGCCCTCGCGCACGACTAGCAACGTGCCGTCCACCAGCTTCGACCACAGGTTGGCATCGATCACCGGCAGCATCGGTGTCGAATCCACGACGATCCAATCAAATTGGCCCACCAACTGTTTAAAGGTTTCCGCAAGTTGCGCTGATCGCAGGATTTCCGAGGGCCGGTCGCAGGCCTTCCCCGCCGGCAGAAACCATAGCCCCGAGCCAGTGAATCGGAGGAGGTAACGCGTGAGGTCCTGGTTTCGCGCAATCCACCAGTCGCTCAGGCCTTGCAAATCCTTTAACCCGAACATCGATGCCAGGGTAGGTCTGTGCAAATCGCCTTCAATCAAGAGCGTCTTGGATCCGGAGTACTTGGCCAGCGTGGCCGCCAGATTCGCAGCCACGAATGATTTGCCTTCGTTGATCACGCTACTGGTCACTTGCAGAGATTTGAGTTCATGTTGCCTTCGCATGTCGTCTAGCCGGACGGCAAGAGCTCGGAATTTCTCTGCGCCCAGACTATTAGGCTCAGTCCACGCGACTAAACGCGATGCTGGTGGAGGTTGCACCATCACGCACCGCGTCTTCTCACTCTCGAACCCCTTCCTGGGCTCGACCGTCACTCTCAACCCCGTCGCCTCCGGGACCGCGCCGTTCAGCGATTCCACCTCTTGCGAGGGCTCAGGCAGAACCAGCTCGGGCTGAACCAGGTCCAGTGGGACGGTGTTCGGCTGGCTACGTTGAATTGTTGTTCTGCTAAATCCTTCAAATAATTGGCTCATTGGTTTCCATTCCTGATTCTGAGGTGCCTTTCCGGCAAGGAAAACCCTCGTTTATGCTGGAGAGCAGTTTGCCAGGGTGTCCACCGGGAAAGGGTTTCGCATCAAGGCCGTAACTCTTCATAACCACCGCCCATCATCCGTTGTAATACGTGTAGAGGTTGCCGGTGAAAATCAATAAAGCCACCACCGCCACTGCGCCACATTCCATGTACCGTGCGATAAGGCGAGAATGGTCCTCTTGGGGCGTGCTCAAGCGGGGTATACCGACCAGCATACGAGCAGGAAGAATTCCTTCCAGATCTTTTTCCTGGCGGAAGCGCAGGTCGGTCAATTCAAGGAAAGTGGCAATACCCAAGCCAAGAACCGCGCCCAAAGCTAAACCAACAAGACTAATCAGGAAACGGTTTGGGGCCGAAGGCTTGTCCGGCAACTTGGGTGGATCGACGATGTGGAACTGTTGGCCCTGCTGCTGCTGTCCCAGGCTCGTGGCCAGCTGTGACTGCGTTTGCTTCTGCAGAAGCGAGTTGTAATTGAATTTGGCCTCGTCATACCCGCGCGAGACGACCATCAGCTCTTGCTCAGTTTCCGGAGTCAGATTCAGACGACCCTGATACACGGTAGTCTGAGACTCAAGATCAATGGCGTGCTGTTGCTCATTTTGTATCTCCAATTGATTGGCCTTCAGCTGGCTCTGAAGCTGCATGATTGCAGTGGGCGAGCCGCGCTGCACTCCTTCTGCCGCGGATAAGTCAATCGCGCTTGTTGATTTGCCGACTTGCTGATTGGAAGCGATTTCTGCTTCGTTCTGCTTCCTCAACGCCTCGGTCTTAGCGATCTCATCTTTAAGCGCCACGATGTCTGGATGATCGTCCGTATAGCGAGTGCGCAAGTTCTGGATTTGAAGCCGTAGATTTTGAAGCACCTTATCCAATGCCTGCGTCGAAATCACAGTTGAGTCTCCACCCAGACTCGCTTGCGCCGATTGATATTGCTGCAACAACGATTCCAGATAGATCTTCTGTTGCTTCGAAGTGTCCAACGCGTGTTGCGTGCTCGCCAACTGTGCTTGCAGCCCTGCCAGGATTTGGACGTTGCTCTGTAACTGGCCCGGCAGGTTTCCGGCGTGTTTTGCTTTGAAGGCTGAGACTTCCGCTTCCTGTTCTTCCATTTTCGCGCGCGCGTCCGCCAGTTCGCTGTCCAGAAAGGCCGTCGTATTTTCGGAAAGCTGTCGCTGAGCCCTAACATTTTCGTTGATGAACAAAGAGGTCAGCTCGCTATTTACTTGCTGCGCCAGTTCGGGCGTATCAGCCGAGTAATGAATCTTAAAGGTGAAGAACTCGCCGCGGTATCCGGGCGCGCCCACCAGCTCGATCTTGATATCGCCCCGCATTTGATCGACCGGATCCTTGGGTTTGAAAAAACTTCTCATCCGGGGAGGCGTTGCATATAGTTTAAAGCGGTCTATGATCGCCTGCAGGCTGGCATAGCTCAAAACCTGTTGCGTAGTGCTTTGCAAACGATTTTGAAGATTCACATTGACGTTTTCCATGACGTACAGATCGGACACTTTCTGCTGTTCCGCGGAGATCAGCGCATCGGACGTGTACGTGGTCGGCAAAAACCAGCTGACTCCCCATACGGCAATCCAGCACAGAAACAGTGGCAGCAATATCCACCAGCGCCGTCGTACTATGATGGCGAAATAGTCTTCCCATCCGCGCGGAACCCGCTCCTCTGGTCTATCTGACATTGATTGCCTCTCTGTGAACAGATTCTTTTTGGCCGATCGCAGAAAACTTTCCATCTCTAAAGGATCAACGTTTCGTTTTTCCCGTTCAATGATACTCGTGTGATTCTCGTGCTTCGGCTCGGCTATCGGAATAAGATCGGTCGCAGGCTGAAATTGAAGCCTGCGGAAATCTCGTGGCTTATGACGTTGCCTCCACAGTTCGGAGTCGTGCAACCGGCAGCGCCCAGGGTCTGCAGCCGTGCGTCGTAGCCGACAAATAAGTTGGTTCCGGGCCGTAGTTCGTGATTGAATTGCACCGCGGCATACCAGGAGTTGTACTGTTCTGTACTCGGGCTAATCGCAGTCGGTATTAGGCTGGTATTGGTTGCGTAGCCCAGCGAAGCCGAGGCTCGCCATCTAGGACTCAATTTTTGTTCTACCGTCGCCTGTACCTGCCCCGTCTGCGCCCCTACCAGCACTCCACTCCCCCCCGTCACGAGGTGATCGTAACTAAGTAAAAGCGTCGTGCGATCCCACTTATAATTCAATGCGCCATCGAGCGCCCAAGAAACGTTGTTCGCGGGTCCTGTCAACACGCCCCGGAGCATTACCACGCTCGGGCCTGCGGCAAGTTGGAAGCTCAGTCTTCCAGTTACATACCGCGCATACCCAAACTCCAGCACGTGGTCCTCGATCGTCTGGGGAAACTTACTAAACCGGAAGTCATCGAACCGGTAGATCACCGCGATCGTGCTCGCCGGACTAATGGAGTAGTTGTATCCTGTTTGAAATAATGCTTCCGCGCTGTTGATATAAGCCACACCCAAAAAATCTAGCGTCCCGTATGAGCCGGAGGCAGTCCACGAGGAACGCGGGCTGACTTTGTATTCGATTTGTGAGACGAACGTATTACTCAATCGGGGCACCATGATCGTCGGAATTGTCTGGTTGGGACCCAGAATTCCACTCAGAAAGCCGCCGGGACCGAAAGGAGAATCGCCGTTGAGGAATTGCAGTCCTCCGACGCCTCCAAATCCAAAAGGCGATTCCGAAAGAAAGCTGACATCATCGCCCACCAGTAGAGACCAACGCTGCCATTTGTAGGTGTAAGAGAACTCCAAATCTTGGATAGCTGAGTTTAAATACGATGAGAACATTCCGCCGCCCGTATAGTGCGCAAGCAGCTCAGAGCGGTTTGTGACATGGTTTAAATCCAGAGTACCAACCAGGTAGTTGAAATCTGTCGGGCGCCCAATTCCTGCCGCGGAAGTGCTCGTCGCCATCTGCGACGTCGCGCTGACACTTGGCACAAGGAAATTGCGCGCGCCCACTACGGGACCCAGTGTTGGCGCCTGTACACTGCTTAGAGGCTGATCATTGCCCGCCGATTGGACTTCCACACCTGCCCCTAGGGGGGAATTCAGAGCCAATACGCTGGTGCTCCCGGCCGGCAGTGGTGGCGGATAAGGTATGACCGGTTGTTCGCGCGGATCGTTCTTGGCCGGATCGGTTTCCTGTGCCTGGAGGAGCGGCGCATAGAGAAACAACGCAAGAAGGGCGCAACCGCGAATGTTAGTCAGTTTTGCCATGTAATTCCTACGGCACGACAATCGTATCGCCAGGTTTCAGTTGTATATTTTGTTCCGTCTTGCGCCCGCTGATCACTTCCTTATAGTTGACGGCAAATATTTTGTCCGCGCCATTTTCCTTGCGCATCACAAACATCTTCTTCACGTTAGCGTAGGGCGTAAATCCGCCAGCGATTGAGAGGGCCTGCATTACTGTCATGTCCGGCACCAGCGGATAAGCTCCTCCGCGAGTAACTTGGCCCAGGACGTAAACCCGAAGGCTGCTCATCTGCGCCACGATCACCGTCACCTGCGGATGCACGATTGTCGCGCGTAACTTCTCAACGATCTCGGAACTCAGTTGCGTGGGAGTTAAACCTGCTGCCTGCAAGTCGTTTAACAAGGGCAGCGAGATCTTGCCATCTCTGCGCACCGGGACAGTGCGGGAGATCTCTGGCTCCTTCCACACGTCAATGGTGAGGACATCCTCGGGGGCGATGGAGTAGTTCGGATCTTCGGTCGCTGCCTTGGGGGGCTGCGGCGCGATATCTCCCGCGGTAAGGACTTTGGCGCTCTCACTCTTAATATCCTTGCGCGCCTGCCCCTGTGTTCGCACGGAAATCGAAAACGACCCTAGCCATATTGCTGCCGTTACATACAGCCATTTTCTCATGACATCCTCACTTGCAACTCTCGCCTCAACTCGAAGGCTTGCGGCCCACCCTGCTTCCGTTTTTTTGGCATTTCCGGCATCTTTCCTCTTTTAGGCTAAAGCAATAGCTTCAGCGTTGCCCGCGTGCCGCGATCCCACTCCAGACCCGGGACTGGAGTCTTTAAGACGGGGGACGTTTACTGCCTCAACCTGGAATGCGGAAACTTCGATGGCCGCCGCTGTCCCCAATATCTCAACGGAAAGTACCAGGCGAGAGATATTCTTTTTCCGTACCAGAATGCCTTCGATTCCTGTTAAGGGCCCGCACTTGACCCTCACCCGGTTGCCGCATTTCAGGAACGGATGCGCTTCCACGCGCGCGCCGCTATTGACAACTCGCCGAATCGCTTCGATTTCGATATCCGGAATCGCGGCCGGCTGGCCCGCAATAGACACAAGTCCGTATATTCCCGGTGTTGTAATGATCTGAAGCCGACGCTCGATGCCACCTTTGAGAAATACGTAACACGGAAAAAGGGGTAATGAGAGTGCTTTGGTCCGGTCCTTCCAAGTGTGGGTGGTTGCGTAAAGCGGAAGAAAAGTGTTAAATCCTTTGTTGGTTAAAACTTGATCCACCATTTTCTCGTGCTGATGTCGAGTGTAGAGCGCGTACCAAGAACTTTCATGCGGCTGACTCTCCAGCTTGCCCACTGACTCAGAAAGCATAAAGCTCCGCCCTGTGACTTACAGCCTGACATCCTGTAAGCCTCTGACTACATTCAACTTACGGCCGGCTTCAGCAGTAAACCCGTTGCATCGCTTGTTACCGTTCGTAATCCGTTGGCAGATTCACACTGCCAAATTCGTTCCGAGATCGGTCCTCGTGTTTATTTCGGACGATCTCTTCAATATTGGACCGCAAAGCCACCTGTCAACATTCCTCTCTCAGCAGGGCATCGCTCGACCCGAAGGACTTCACCCTCCACTTCAACCGGGAGGCGTCCAATTTCATCGGGAATTCCTTCTAGATCAATCTTTAGTACGATACTCGTGCCTACTGGTGGACAGCTTGGGGCAAAAACAAACGCACCGTGTTCACTTACGTCACGGCTGCGGCCTTCTCCCTGCCGCGGCTCACCGTTCCCGTTCGTCCACCAGAATGAGACTGCAGTTTGCAGCACAAACCGAAGGGTTTTTCTCGCTGGCCGTACAAGATTCAACTGGCACCCCCACCACTCTCTCGAGTTGCACATTAGCTACCGCAGTGGGAACGCACAAGAGAAGGAAAGTCATCAACAAATTGCCTGAAACGTCTTGAGACACCGGCAACCAATATTAGGTACAAATGTTCCTGTGCACTTTTACACATGCAGCTATCTGCATGACTCATGCAGGACCGGGCCGATTCTCACAGCGATTGAATGCCAACGTGGATAAGTTCCCCGCGTAAGGCGACTGGTGGTCCGGCAGAATCTTGACAAGCACGCGCGAGCTTTCGACCGTTCCTACAATTTTCAGTGTTTAGCTAAATTCCGTGCTGGTACTTGTTCAGAAGTGGCGGAGGGATGGAGAGAAACGAAGTTCGCCCGGCAGGACGTGGCGATCAGGCCCGCCTGGGGGAGGCAGCTTGATTCGCGGGAATATGCGGCTCATCCATGGCACTCAGCGAATTCTGCGGTTCATGGCCTTCTCTTCGGTCGATCGCATAAAGAGCCAATTCGAGTCGATTCGAAGTTCCTACTTTGTTGAAGATTCTGAATAAATAATTCCGGACGGTGTGTTCACTGAGTTTCAGTTCTTGGGAAATGTCGCGATTGGTCATACCTTCAGCTACTAGGTGGACTACGCCTTCTTCCCTCTTCGTGAGTAATCCCGTTGCTCGCACAGTGATTGGTTTTGCCGCTGGAGTCGAACTCAGCGCTTCGATCACGAAGCGCAATTCCTTGCTGCTCGCCCACACTTGTCCCTTGTGCACTGCGTGGATGCACTTGCACAGCAACTCGGACGATTGATCTCGAGAGAATATGCCGCTCGCCCCTGCTCGGAACGCTTCCACCACCATCGTGGGTTTGTTCGAATCGAGTATTATGATTACGCTTGGCTTGGAGCGCGAAGCCATGATCTCTCGCGTCACATCGAAGCCGGCCAACGCCTGTTCCTCTAGACGAGCACCGATGACTGCGACGTCGACATCGTTCTCTTCGAGTCCTTCGCGAATTCCTACCGCGTCAGTGGCGTATCCAACCACCCTGGTCCGGTAACGGCCTCGACGCACAGCCGCTGCTATCAATTGGCAACTCAGTTGACTGCTGTCAGCGATAAAAACTTTCACCGTGCCTGCGCGTGCTGGGGATTTCGACAACTTTTTGCTCCTATTCGTTATGCCCGGGGTCCCAAAACTTCCATCCAACTCCATAATGTTGAAGGACTTTAAGACCTGCTACTCCACAACAGCTGCCTCGCAATGGCCACTTGTCATGTCCGGCGATAGCATAATCCACCCTATTCAGGAGTCGCGCTGTCCTCTTTTATACAATCTCGTGCGGTGTTCTTTTTTATACACTTTTGAGGGACTTTTTCCTTGGCGGGGCAAGCACGCTCGGCAAAATACCAGATAATATGAATAATATATTGAACGACTATAGATACTGGCTAGGAACGCGAGCAGACGAGCAGTTGTTTCGAAAGGTCCCGCGAATAAGGAAGATTACGCTTCGACGATTTTGTTTCTGATGGCGTAGCGCACCAATGCGGCCGTCGAGTGAAGATGCAGTTTGAGCATAATGCGAGCCCGATAACACTCCACGGTCCTTGTGCTGATATCAAGAATCGATCCAATTTCCTTATTGGATTTGCCATCAGCCAAGAAATGGAGCACTTCTCGTTCTCTTGGACTTGGACAGCATGCGGACAATTTGCTCCCATTGGGAGACTTGGGATGGGAAGAAGGTTCTGACTCTATGATGCCACTCCCGGAAGATGCGCATTGGGACGGGATTGGGACGCTTGGTTTTGTTTTTGATTGGCGTAATAACATCATGAAGTACAGCTCTTTCATATTTCCGAGAGTGATCGGAACTACGTGGAAGTTCACCAATCGCGTCGACTCGGTTGTCTCCAGCTTCGCGCTGTTTGCGTTTCCATTTTTGATTCTCCTATTACGCTTTTTGACGATGGCATTATCTTTCTTGGCCCGGGTTAAGGCCTTCCGCATTTCGACAAGGAGACCTTCCCGAGCCATCTTCAAAAGGCTCATGTGCATGACGCCTGATTCTTGGCGCGGGCTGAGATGGAGCGTTTGGTCGGAAATGGACATCGTGGCGTTTCGGGGGATGACGTAGACGTGATGGGGTTTTACAGGCAGGCCTTCTGACACTTCGGCTACGGTCATTGCGGTTTTCCTGGCGAGCAACTCCGTGAGGATGCTGTGATGCTTGGGGTCAAGATGTTGCACCAGGACGAAGACCAGGCCCGCGTCGGCTTGGAGATAATTTATCGGCTCCGTGACAGCTTCGATGCCGCCTGCGGCAGCTCCAATGGTGGTGTCGGTCCGGTGCTCGGCCGGCGTGGAGTTCTCTGCCTTCGCGAGATTCTGGTGGTCGTTTTTGCGCCCAGGTTTAGGGCTCATAAATTGCCACCAGTTTTGGGTGCCGAGCACGCCGGCCTGAACGAAAATGACAGAGTCATGACAAGTTCCAAAGGTCAGATTTGCCGATAAGTGTGATTCCCTTTTTCCCTGAGCCCAGGACAAACGTTTGGGGTAGATTCTAGTCGATTTATATAAGTGGTACAAGACCTCTTTGTTCATAACCAGTACTTGGATTGGCTATTACGAGAACGAGGTTCTCGGCCTAAGCGCGTCGAAACACTTCCGCGAAGCCTGTTTGCGGCCCGTGGGAAGACGTTAGTAGACCCTAGATTGAGCAATCGCAATGTTGACAGATAACCGAAGCAGTTAACAGCCGAACCTGCGGCCCCTACTAGCCAGTGGGCGGCAAGACTCCCGTAACCACCTACCTTCGCACATACGAGGAGAGCCAATGAGGAGGGGGACGGGAAGTAATCTAGAAGTGTGAGAAGGTCCTGGTCCGGGAGAGAACGAGGTCAATTTGTACGATAGACTTGTCGCTTCCTAGCCCTCGTCCACTCTTAGCCTTTCACGTAGCGCAACCAGCCAGCATCTGCCAACAAAAATCAGCGGGGGATCCAAGTGGGATTGTGAGAGAAGAGTCCGTTGACAAAACCCATTTGATAGACGATGAAAAGGCCGAAAGCAAGACTTACTAGTCCCGAGACGAGTCCAAGACCGCGATTGAGATGGGCAAACCGGTTTTCAGAAAAAGTAAAGGGGACCGCAATCGCTGCGGTGATCAGCATCATGCCCGCGACAGTGCCGATGCCGAAAACCAATAGATAAACGACTGCCCAAGATGGAACACGGATCGTTGTGAGCACGAGCAAGGCAACGGCTGCCGAACCCGCGAGGCCGTGAACGATGCCAACGGCCAATGGCCGGACAATTTGATAGAGGCCCATGCGGCCAAAGACGCGATCCATCCAGCCGACTGGGGTGGCATCTTCGGGATGGCCGTGTTTCCCGGGGCCGTGGCCGTGGGGATGGATGTGAACGTAGTCGCCGTGTCCATGGGGGTGCGAGTGATGTCCGGGCTGCGAAGGCGTGAGCGATTCCGTAATCCCGCGTATGATGCCCGTGAGATTCAGAATTCCCAGAAGAATCAACATCAGCCCAACTGAGAGTTCCATGGTGAGACCCACTCGTGCCGGAATCACGATACCGAACAGGATGATTGCAGAGCCCACAACGAGAATCGTGATGGTGTGGCCGAGACCCCACAGGACGCCAATCAAAGCCGCCTGGCGAATGCTGCGCTGGCGGCTCACGATCGTGGTTACCGCGATGACGTGATCCGGATCGGTGGCGTGGCGCATGCCGAGGAAGAAGCCGAGAGCGATGATGGAAAGTAGAGTGATCACTTACTATCAGACCCCAGCGACGGCGCGGGAACGTGTACGCCGATTTTCTAGAAATTCTAAAAACTCATTTATGCCTTGTCCTGTTTTGCCCGATAGTTTGAATAGTTCCATGCCTGGCCGCACGGGCTTGGAGATTTCGTCTGGCCTCGGCTTCATCAAATTCTACAGCATTGTCGAGATCCAATTTAGTGATTATGGCAACGTCCGCGCTGTTGAAGATGGCTGGATACTCTTGGGGGCTTGTCCTCGCCCTCCGTTACCGAGAGCAGCACGAAACGTAAGTCTTCGTCCGCTTTGCACCCGCATACTCTTCACCATCTTGCACGCGTATCTTCCTCGCCCCCGATCATCCTCCTTTCATGACAAGTCACCAACAGTAAAAGATCATCACGCAGAACAAGCCATTTGAGTTCCCAATTGATTTCGTGGCCGCCGTGCCGGTGGCCGCGCTACTGCACAAGGGCAATCTTCTCAATGTGAAGCATCTTCTTTTCGGCATCGAATTTGCCGCTCACCAGCACATGCGCAGCCGGAAATTTCTTCACCGCTTCGGGATTTTCGACAATCCAGATCGCCCGATTGACGTCTGCGACGACACGGCCCGCTCTGGTTTCCACTCCGGATGCCCCACGGAAGCGCCCCCGCGCCAGCATTTCTCCACGCAGTCTGCCCTGCCAGGTTTGGTGTGATCCGCTGCGCAAGCCTCGTCGCTGATCCAGCCGGCTCGGCTTGCGTCCTCGCCCCGTTTGCTCGCTTGAGACGCACCCGCTTTCAACGCGCCCGCTTTGCCCAGGTTCCCTTTGGATGAATCGGTCAGCGCCGTCGAGCCACCTCCCGCCGCCAGCAGGCTGCTACGAAAGCGTCTTCCCCTATTTCATGGGCGGAGTCCTTTTCGCCGGAATGGTGAGCGGCGCGTTCTCTCGTTCCTCCGTTTGGCAAGGTGCAACAGTGCTCTTTCCCGTAGCCGTCCTCGGCTATCTTATACTCCTTGAGCCGGACTCCCACGCTCACGCCAGTCCTATTCTAGTCAACTCCTTTGCCCACAGAAGAAAAGGAACTTATCGGGGTTGGATCGAACGGACATTCTCACTGAGCAAGGGCGAGACCAGAAGAACTTATGGAGCGGGCCATGACAATCGAACCCAACGCCGAATGCGGCCAAGACGCTGATTCTACTAGTTGACTGTTAAGGGCTGGCGTACAGACGGACAGATCGGTTCTCTAGGGGGAAGTTTTGTCGGATCAACTGATCCGATGGTGTTGACATCGACCGGTTGAGCTGCAGCGTTTATCAGGCAGTGAGGCGATCTTTCACCGTTAGTTTTGTCTTGGATTAAGATCAGGCGCTCACCGATGGATCCAGCGAGATTATCGCGGCAGGTTCGGGCGAACCCGCGAGCTCAGAATCTGTAGCTTTACTCCGCGTTGAAATGCCTCCTAGCTCCTATTTCCGCTGAAGTTAAACAGTGGCAATAAAATGCCGAGAAGTACGAAAAGGCTTTCTGGTCTGCGCGCGCGCGTCCGTCGTCAGTCTATATCTCATTGAATATAAGAAGCTTGATATGTAACTAAATAGGTTTCTGTAGGCACGGCACCTGCTTGTAAAGCAGCGAGAAATGGTGCCTTCCATTCAGCCTAATACCTAATATAGGTTCTCCCAGCTCAGGTTCACGGCGCGGTCACACAATGAGCGTCGATGTCGAAGACTACTTCATGGTGGAGGCATTTGCAGGTTCGGTCTCGCGGGACTCCTGGGACAGTTGGCCTTCACGGGTTGAAATGAGCACCCGGCGCGCACTTAATCTGTTCGATCAGTACGACGTCAAAGGAACGTTTTTTTTGTCGGATGGGTGGCCAAAAAGTTTCCAGACATAGTTCGAGAAGTGCACTCGCGCGGGCACGAACTTGCCTGTCACAGCTACTGGCATCGCGCGGTCTATTCAATGACGCCAGATGAATTTCGGCAAGATACTCGCGCCGCCGTGCAGGCTATCGAAGATGCTGCCGGCGTCAGAGTCTACGGCTATCGCGCGCCGAGCTGGTCTATCACCAGGGAGTGTCTCTGGGCCTTGGACATCCTGGCCGAAGAAGGATTTACATATGACTCGAGCATTTTTCCGATTCATCATGACCTCTACGGGGTGCCGGACGCGCAACGCTTTCCATATACCCACCAGCTGAAGAACGGCCGATCGTTGGGGGAATTTCCTCCGACCACGGTGCGCTTGCTGGGACAGAATCTCCCCGCGGCAGGTGGCGGCTACTTGCGAATATTCCCGCTTGAGTATACTCACTGGGTCTTTCGCAAGTTTCAGGAAGAATACCGCGAAAGAGTGGTCGTCTACTTCCATCCTTGGGAGCTGGATCCCGAGCAACCACGCATGAGGGAAAAGTTGAAATCGCACCTCCGCCACTATACTAGAGGATGTCCGAGTTTTAGTTGATTGCAGCGACTCTCGATGTTCGGCACTGTAAGCCTACCTGCAACCAAGTTCAAGCGACTTCTACTGTCCGGACCTCCTTCTGCTGAATGCGCGACGGAT
>Ga0073928_10001106_pt1 | contig 53840 bp, 36 predicted proteins | sample PaiPotPPA55metaG_FD_76969 | JGI IMG/M metagenome (GOLD analysis project Ga0073928, IMG submission 76969) | Iron sulfur acid spring bacterial and archeal communities from Banff, Canada, to study Microbial Dark Matter (Phase II) - Paint Pots PPA... ... | reverse complement strand
TGGCCGGCATTCCGTTCGCCGCCAAACTGGCGCTGTTGGCAAACCAGTCTGCAACCGTTTGAGTGGTGCAGCCGCCGCCTCCGGCCGACACGCATGGCGCCACCTGCAACCCGTTGGTTTCGTAGGGAGGCTGCTCGAAGACCCAGCGCAGGCCGTAAGTGAGCGTCAGGCGAGGCGTAATACGCCACGCGTCCTGCCCGTAGAACTCGTAATCGTTGATGGCGTAATGGCGCGTAATCGGTGTGCCTGGGGAGAGAGCCGTGCCGTTGCGGTTGAAATTGTAAATGCCGTCGCCCTCGGCGAAGATACCCAACAGCAGCTCCGTGGCCTGGTCGTAGTTCGCGGCGAAGGTGCCATCCACAGCCGGATAACCGTTATTGAACGGATTGAGCGGGCTAGGATTGGGTTGCGAAGTGCCACCTTCAGACATTCCTGCCGTGTCCAGGTAAACCACATTGGTCTGCACGTCCGAGAATGCATTGGCAAAGCTCGTGCGGTTGTTTCGGATCCGAAACAGGTCCGTGCCGAACTGCAGCGTGTGATTTCCGCGAGTCCAGCTCAGGCTGTCGCTGAATTGGTTCACCGGCACAATGAAAATCGTCGAGCGCGTGAAGGGAACGAAATCGCTGATCCCATTCAGAAAGATTCCAGGGTACTGCGAGGAGCCGCCGCTCTGGCCTCCTTGACGAATGAAGCCCCAATGAAAATCGTTGATCAGATTGGACGAAATCACCGATGTGAGCCCGACAGTCGAACCCTTGCTGTCATCCAGCGTCGTCGAAGTGGTGCTCTCGCCCGGGAGGGGAAACTCTAGCGTTCCCGGCTCCTTGTCATTCTGCGTCTGCCCACGCCAAAACAGGGTTTCAGAACCGCTAATATGGTAATCGAGCCGCGCGATGTAGGTATTGAACGTCGAGTCCGCGGGCGACGAAAACCGATAGCCTAGCGTGTTAAAGGCGTCGCCCCCGGTCGCGTTGGCGCCAGGATACTGGTTGAGGAGAGTCTCGACCGCCGCGTTAGGGCCCTTCGGTCCATTCTTGTACGGGTCCATCGCGGTGATCTGGGCAGAACTGAGCGCGTAGTAGCCCGGTTGCACGCCCGGCACGCCGTTGACGGTGCCGCCCGGGCACGTGGTCGTGTCTGGTTGGCCGCCAACCTCCTGACATAAGTACTCTACCGTGCCCTGGCGAAGCGTCGCGCTCGGCACAGTCCGCAATACGCTCGTGCCCTGAGCATCGCGCCGTCCTTCGTAGTTCAAAAAGAAAAAGATGCGATCATGCTTGATAGGGCCTCCCACCGTTCCGCCGAAAACGTTGCGGATCAGCTCGGGTGCTTTATTGGCCTGACCCGCATTTCCCTGAGACTCCTTCAAGAATGGATCATTGGCGCTAAAGAGGGTGTTGCGGTTGTACTCGTACGCCGAACCGTGAAAACTGTTCGTCCCGCTCTTGGTCACCAGCGCCACCTGCGCGCCGCTGGAATAGCCGGAATCAGCATTGGCGTCCGCGGTCGTGACCCGGAATTCCTGCACCGAGTCCGGCGGCACTGTCAGAATGCTGGTAAACGCGAAACCGTTGTTCTGGTCATTCACCCCGATGTCGTCGAGCGTAACGTTCGACTGGTCGCTGCGCATCCCGTTCACGGCGCCGCTTCGCGTATCCTTCGTGGGGTCGATTTCAGTTCCCAGATACGCCACGCCCGGCTGCAGGCTCAGCAGTTGCACGACGTTGCGGTCCGCGATCGGCAATTCCGAAATTTGATCTTCCTCGAGGACGTTGCCGAGGGTCGCATCGGTGCGATTGATCAGCGGCGCGGCCTCCCCCTCGATCGTTACCTGTGTCGCCGTTCCCTGCAGTTGGAATTGAATGTTGATGGTCGACGGCGTGTTGACCACGAGAACGACATCTGTCGCCGAATAGATCGCAAAACCTTTCGCGGTCGCTTCCAACTTATAGTTGCCTGGAGGCACATCCACGAACTGGTACAGGCCCTCCGCGTTGCTTGTCGTCGTCCGCTGAAACCCCGTTGCCGTCGCGCTGAGAGTGACCTTCGCTCCGGGAACAGACGCGCCAGATGGGTCAGAAACACTCCCGTTCAGCCGGCTCGTCGATTGCGCCATGGCCAGCGGGGCTAGCAGCACCAACGCCGCCAGGCACCAAATAGCGCACCTCGCTCCTCGCGTCCATCGCATATCGGCTTCGCGCCACCACCCGTGCAGCTTGGTGTTCGACCATTCATAGATCATCATCGTCGACATAACACCCCCCAGCGAGAAAGGCAAACCTGAGCGAAACGATGCGAAAAGAAATGCCCGCGCGATTCTTTTCTCGCCGCGCCCGCTTGCGCCTTCCCGATTTCCTATGCCTTTTTTCCAGGTCAACTGGATTCAGCTCTTCCCCGCCCCGTGTGCCCGGCATTATGCCAGAACATCAGCAGACGAGCATCGAGAAAAATCTGATGCACTCAATCCGGATTTCTTGCCTCGACTCATCCACGTCACCAGGCGCGGCGTCAAGCAGGCTTGTCCATCAGAGATTGAAATCGGGGATGGCTGCGCAGAGAGTCCAGGTCCGAGTCGTTTTTCGCCCAACGCTTATACCAGAACGCGTGCGTCATAGCCTTATCCAAACAGTCGATCGCCTCGTCGGTTTTCCCTTGCAGGGCATACACGCAGGCGACGTTGTACAGAATCCCGCAGTCCTCGGGGTCGATGGCCAGGGCGCGTCCAGCCCAGTCCAGGCTTCGCGACTTTTCGCCTAACCGGCAGAGCGCATTGGCGCCCAAATAGAGAGCGCGGGCATCATCCGGGTGAAGTTCCAGATGTTTTTCCGCCCGCTGCCAGGCGCGCCGGTAGGATTCTTCCGCGTCCGCCTCGCGGCCCATTCCAAAATAGACCATAGCGAGCAACTGCGGAGCCTGATAGTCCTCAGGCTTCACTTCCGAAGCCTGTTGGAACAGACGCGCGGCGTCTCCTGGCTTCCCCTGTTGAACGCACGCTCGCGCATAAAAGTAATAGGCCTCGAAGAGCCTCGGGTCCAGTCGAATGGCGGTCTGGAATTCAATCTCGGCCTCGTCGTATCGCTTGCTCAAGGAGATTGCGAGGCCCCGCGACACGTGCGCCTCCGCCAACCCTGGGTCAAGGAGCAAGGCCTTCCGGCTGGCATCATCCGCCGCCTGCAAATTCGCCTCGTTGGCCTCCCAGTACATGTAAAGATACGAATGACAATCGGCCACGCCTGCATAGGCGCGCGCGTAGCCCGGATCGATGTCGATCGCCCGAGTAAACATCTGCCGCGCAAAATCATAGCCTCGGCGTCGAAACTGATAGAAAAACTGCCGCCCGCGCAGGTAATAGTCGTAAGCCTTCACATCTGCCGTCGGCGCCTTCGCGATGGCCTCTTTTTCGCTATCGGTCAGTATCACCTTCAGCGCCCCGGCAATGCTCTGCGCAATTTCATCCTGGATGGCGAACACGTCTGCCATCTCGCGGTCGTACCGTTGTGCCCAGACGGAGTGCCGCGTTCGCGTCTCCACAAGTTGTGCCGTGATTCGCAATCGGTTTCCCGCGCGGCGCAGGCTGCCGCCCAGTACATAGGCGGCATCCAGCTCCTGACCAACTTGAGGCGCCGTCACCGGTTTGTCTTTGTAGCCGAGCATCTCGGCCCGCGGGAATACTCTGAGCCTGCTGATCTTGGATAACTCCGTGATGATGTCTTCCGTCATGCCGTCGCGGAAGTATTCGTCATCCTTCGCTCCGCTCAAATTCTCGAAGTAAAGCACCGCCACCGATTTTTCGGTGGGCGTCGCAGCGGCCGCCGTTCGGCCGGAGCCCGTATCGCGCTTTATCTTCTGAAGGTCAACGCGCAGCTTTTCCGCCGTCGGGTAACGCTGCGCTGGGGCCTTTTCCAATAGCTTGTTGAGGATCTTCTCCAGCTCTGCCTCGATTTTCGGATTCAGGCGCACGGGCGCGACGGGTGCACGATTCAAAATCGCGTCGAAGATGACGGCAGACGTACCTCCTGAAAACGGCAGGCGTCCGGTGCCCATCTCGTAAAGCATCGCGCCCAGCGAAAACAGATCGCTGCGCGCGTCCACTTCCTCACCTCGCGCTTGTTCCGGCGACATATACGCCACAGTGCCCATGGCCGTGCCGGGGCTGGTCAGGAATTCGGAAGACGCAATCGCGGTAGCGTCCGAGGAAACCCCGACGGCTTCGCCGATTCGCAGTGATTTGGGCGCCATTTTCGCCAACCCGAAATCCAGCACCTTGGCGCCCCCGCTTTGCACGATGAAGATGTTTGCCGGCTTTATGTCGCGGTGAATAATCCCTTTCGCATGCGCGGCAGCCAGCGCATCTGCGATCTGGATGCCGAGTTCGACGATTTCCTCGGCCTCCATCGGCCGGCCGTCGATGCGATGCTTCAGTGTTGTGCCCTCGAGATACTCCATGACGATAAACGGCCGGCCTTCGTGCTCGTCAATGTCGTAGATCGTGCAGATGTGCGGGTGATTCAACGCCGAAGCTGCCCGTGCCTCGCGCTGGAATCGTTCCAGTGCTTGCCGGTCCTGCGAGGAATCTTCCGGCAAGAATTTCAGCGCGACGCTGCGGCCCAGCCGCGTGTCCTCGGCGCGGTACACCACGCCCATGCCGCCACCGCCCAGCTTGTCGACTATTCGGTAGTGGGAAATCGTCTGGCCAATCATCGAAGACGAGGGTCCTCTGCGAACGCGCATGCTATCTTCCGGCTGCGAACAAGTCAACGAGCGTCGGCAAACTTCGCCACAGCAGTGGTACATTTGCAGCATGCGTACGTTCATAGCCGCCGTCGTGACGTTGTTGCTTGCGGGTGCCGCTGTCGCGCAAAAGACCGTTTCCTTTCCAACCGAAGACGGAGGCACGGTTTACGCCGACGTTTACGGAAAAGGTGCCAGAGCCGTCGTGCTGGCCCACGGCGGCCGTTTCAACAAGGAGAGCTGGGCGAACCAGGCCCGAACGCTCGAGTCGGCAGGTTTTCGGGTATTGGCGCTCGACTTCCGCGGCTACGGTAAGTCGGAAGGTCCAGGCCAGTCTGACCCTCTAAGTGCTCCGCTCCACTTGGATGTGCTCGCCGCTGTCCGCTATCTACGAAAGACGGGCGCTAAGAGCGTGTCGGTAGTTGGGGGCAGCATGGGAGCAGGTGCTGCCGGCGATGCATCGATCGCTTCGCAGCCAGGTGAGATCGATCGTTTGGTATTCCTCGGCGGCGCGCCCAACGGACCGGCTGATAAGCTCAAGTCACCGAGCCTCTTCATCGTGGCACGTGACGATACCAGCGGGGATGGACCTCGTCTCCCCGGGATTCAGCAGCAGTACGATAAAGCCCCGGAACCAAAAATGCTGATCATTCTTGACGGTTCTGCGCACGCTCAGTATCTCTTCCAAACAGACCAAGGAGAGCGTGTGATGCGCGAAATCCTGCACTTCCTCTCCGGAAAGTGAACTGTGCGCTTGGAGGGACGATGTCCAGGAAGAGCAGCGCTTCAGCCTCGCCCTCGTTGACTTGCACTCGGACGCAACCTAATATTTGCGGCGAATGCCACAATCCTCGTCTTTGATTGGCCAAAATATCTCGCACTACCGCATCATTGAGCTGCTAGGCGGCGGTGGCATGGGTGTCGTCTATAAGGCCGAGGACACGCGCCTCGGCCGCTTTGTAGCACTTAAATTCCTGCCCGAAGATGTTGCTCACGATCCGCAGGCGCTGGAACGTTTCCGACGCGAAGCCAAGACCGCATCTGCGCTGAATCATCCGAACATCTGCACGATTCATGACATCGGCGAGGAGGGTGGCAGAGCCTTCATCGCCATGGAATTCCTGGAAGGGACGACGCTGAAGCATGTCATCGCGGGTCGTCCGATTGAAACAGAGAGATTGCTTCCCCTGGCGATCGAGATCGCCGATGCCTTGGACGCGGCGCACACGGCAGGTATCGTTCACCGCGACATCAAGCCCGCGAATATCTTCGTCACAAATCGCGAGCACGTGAAAATTCTCGATTTTGGGCTGGCCAAACTCGACGTGCAACACCCCTCCGTGAGCCGTATCGCCACCGCGAACACTCAATCGGTTAACGAACATCTCACCAGCCCGGGATCCACTTTGGGCACGGTGTCGTACATGTCGCCCGAACAAGTGCTCGGCAAACAACTCGACGCCCGAACCGATTTGTTTTCCTTTGGCATTGTGCTCTACGAGATGGCCACGGGCGCCCTGCCTTTCAAAGGCGAGACGTCGGGTGCGATTTTTGATGAAGTGCTGCATGGAACTCCCACGCCGCCGGAGCGACTGAATCCCCAGGTTCCACCCGAACTCGAAAGGGTGATCCAGAAGGCGCTGGAAAAGGACCGCGAGGTGCGTTACCAGCACGCCTCGGAGATGCGAGCCGATCTTGCGCGAGCACGCCGGGACACGGGTTCGGCTTCCTCGCGAAGCACGCCCGTTGCTGCGGCGGAACCAATTCGCCTTAGTCGATGGATCTGGAGCATCGGCGCGGTGGCGCTGTTAGTGATGATTGGATTGGCGATGTGGAGATGGCGCGCCACGCCGGTGCCGGACGCGAAGAAGACACCGATAGCTCCAGTCACCATCGCGGTTTTGCCTTTTCAGAATCTCGGCCAAGACAAAGAAACGGACTTTTTGCGCATGGCGCTGCCCGATGAAGTGACCACCACATTAAGCTCGGTGCGAACTTTGTCGATTCGCCCTTTCGCCACCGGAGAGAAATATGCGAAGGCTGACGTCGATTTGCAGCAGGCCGGAAAGGACATGCACGTCGGTCGGATCGTGACAGGTCACTACCAGAAGGTCCGCAATCAATTGCAACTTACTTTGGAAGCGGTCGATGTGGGCGACGACAGCGTTCTGTGGCAGCAGACCATGAACGTCCCGGCCGACGATCTTGTGGCCATGCGAGAGCAAATCACCTCCAACGTGCGGCAGGGCCTGATTCCCGCCCTGGGCGCGACAACGGTAGAGGAAGAAAGCGGAACGCGCCCCAAGAACGAAGAGGCCTATGACCTGTATCTGCGCAGCGTCGCGCTGCCACATGACGGCGATCAAAATAAGCAGGCTGTTCGGATGCTGGAGCGGTCCGTGGGACTCGATCCGGCGTTCGCCCCAGCCTGGTCCGCCTTGGGAAAACGCTATTACTACGAAGAGGAATATGGAGCAGGAGCGACGGGAACGATGTCGCGCACCGAACCGACGTTCCGACGCGCGCTTGCCTTGGATCCGAATCTTGAGGACGCGGAGGCGCAGACTGTTAGCATGGATGCGGACGCAGGCAAGCTGGCCCAGGCTTATCAGGAAGCAAAAGCGATGGTGGCGAAGCGGCCACAGAGCGGCTTCGCCCACTTTAGCTTGTCATACGTGCTGCGGTACGCCAGTGTCAGCAAAGAAGCCGGGCAGGAATGCGACTTGGCCCTGCGGCTGGATCCGGGCAATTACCAGTTCCGTTCCTGTGCGATCTTGTTTCTCTGGATCGGTCAGTTTGATCGTGCCAGGGAGTTTGCGAACTTGGATGCGGGCTCGGAGTGGTCGAACAACGTGGAAGTGAACCTTCTGCTGCGTGAGGGGAAGGTGAACGACGCCTTAGCAAGGCTGCATCAGCTTTCCGATAGCCCGTTCTTCCATACGCGCGCTCTCGAGGCTTGTTACTCCACCCCTCGGCCGCCGGGATTTGAGCAACTAATGGAACAGACCGAAGGGAAAGTTTTCGCCTTTCGCGAGCCGGAACCCCAATACAGTTCTGCGGCTAACTACAACGCATGCCTGGGGAACGCCTTCACCGCCAGACTCATGAAGTCCGCCATTGATGGAGGATATTGTTCCTATGACTACTTGCAGTTGGATCCGATTCTCGCGACATTCCGCAAATCATCGGAATACGCCGCCATACTCCCCCAGGCCAAGCAATGCAGGGATCGGTTCCTCGACGAGAGAAATCGCGCTTCAATTCTGAGTAGGCAGTGACCCACTGAGCAATCCAGGATGCACAGAAGGGTCGCCGCAACGGCACGCGATCCAGCGTCATAGAGAATCACGAAAGCCGCGATCCAAGTACACGCTGCCCGTCGTGTCAGGCAACGAAAAACTTTTGCTGGACTTGCTCGATAACTCAACCCGATTGCCTGAATTCTAGATCCTAGAACCGGAAAAGGCCGATGATTATTCGCTTTACACTGATAGTACTCTTTTGATATATTTACCGTGTGGGAATAAAGGATTTCATTCAGGTGCAGGCTGAATTCTCCAAGGCCCTGGCAAAACTCAAAAGAGCAAAAGGATCGGTCGAGAGGCACAACCTATTACTTGTGTTGAGGATGTTGCTGGCCGAAGCGGATAAGGTGGTCGCTGACGATCTGTCAAACTCGCCGCTCAGCGGATGAGGATGAACCCGATAGACCTGACGCCAAAGGCCGCCACCAAGCTCCAATATTACTTCTCGGCCTTTACGGCTTGTCGGTAAGGGCATCGACTCCGGGTAGTTTATCGCCCGCCAAGAACTCGAGGGATGCGCCGCCGCCCGTCGAGATATGGGAAATCTGCGATGCCACGCCCGCCTGCTCGACGGCTGCGACCGAATCGCCGCCGCCGATAATCGACGTTGCGCCCCGGGGTTTGGACGCGGCAACAGCGCGCGCGATTGCCAGTGTTCCTTTCGCGAACGCCGGCTTCTCGAACATTCCCAGCGGGCCGTTCCACACAATCGTGCGTGCGCTGGCGATTTCTTTTTCGAACAGCGCGATTGTCTTGGGGCCGATGTCGAGGCCCATCCAGCCGTCGGGCGTGTGGTCGATGTCGGTGATTTTCGCCACCGTGGAATCGGGCGATTCCGCTAGCACGTGGTCCACCGGAAGAATCAGCCGGAATCGGCGAGATTCCGCCTCGTGCAGCAAGTCGCGCGCGAGGTCCAGCTTATCGTTTTCAACGAGCGACTTCCCTACCGGTTTGCCCTGCGATTTCAAAAATGTGTAAGCCATCGCGCCGCCAATCAGCATCGCGTCGGCAAGCTTCATCAGGTTCCGCACAACTTCGATTTTGTCCGAAACTTTCGCGCCGCCCAGGATCGCGACAAACGGCCGGTCGGGATTCGAAATGGCTTTGCCCAGATACGCGAGCTCCTTTTCCATCAGGAGCCCTGCGGCGGCTTGGCGCACGAACTTCGTGATTCCCACCACGGAAGCGTGTGCGCGATGCGCCGAGCCAAACGCGTCGCAAACGAAAAGCCCGTCGCAAAGCGCTGCAAGTTGCTTCGAAAATTCAGGATCGTTCTTCTCTTCCTCGGGATGGTAGCGAACGTTTTCGAGAAGCAGCACGTCGCCGTTGGTGAGCGCTTTGCTCTTCGCTTCCGCCTCGGCGCCCACGCAATCGGTCGCGAATTGCACGGGCTTGCCCAGCAATTCCTGCAAGCGCGCCGCCACCGGTTTTAGGCTGTATTTCGGGTCCGGCTTGCCTTTCGGCCGACCTAGATGCGACGCCAGCACCACCCGCGCGCCACCGTCTATCGCGAGCCTCAGCGTGGGAAGCGTTGCTCGAATGCGTGTATCCTCGGAAACGTTGCCGCCGTCGAGTGGCACGTTGAAATCCACGCGAATAAACACACGCTGCCCCGCCATCTTCAAATCACGAATCGATAATTTGTTCATTTAGGTCTTGCCCTGGTAGCGACGGCGTCTCGCCGGCGGTTTTGCTCCTGTGTGAGGAGCCTTCAGGCCGGCTAATCAACCGTTAATCCGCAGGGTCGTAGGGGCGGTTTCAAACCCGCCGGGCCAGCTCCGATCCCCGACACCTTGCTTTTTACATCCGCGCCGCAAGCATCTTAATCAGATCCTTACAGCGCGAGGAATATCCCCACTCATTGTCGTACCACGAAAGCACTTTCAGGCAATTCGTCCCAACGACGCGCGTGTAAGGCCCATCCACGATCGACGACCGCGGATCGCCGCGGAAATCAATCGACACCACTTCATCTTCCGTGTAACCGAGAATTCCCTTCATCGGTCCGTCGGCGGCGCGCTTGAACGCAGCGTTCACGGCCTCGGCTGTCACCGGCTTCTCCGTGATCACGGTCAAGTCGACCACGCTCACGTTCGGCGTCGGGACGCGCATCGCATAGCCGTCCAGCTTGCCCTTGAGTTCGGGAATTACCAGGTGCAGCGCTTTCGCAGCTCCCGTGGAAGTAGGAATCATCGACAGCGCGGCCGCGCGCGCGCGACGAAGATCCTTGTGAGGCAAATCGAGCAGCTTCTGGTCGTTCGTGTAGGAGTGGATCGTCGTCATGGTGCCGACGGTGATCCCGAAATTGTCCTGAATCACTTTGGCAACGGGCGCGAGGCAATTCGTGGTGCACGAGGCGTTCGAGATCACGTTGTGCTTGGCAGGATCGTACGTCTTGTCATTCACGCCGAGCACCAGCGTCAGGTCGGGATCGGTGGCCGGCGCGGAAATGATGACTTTCTTCACCGTGCCGCGAAGATGTTTCTTGGCTTCCGGGCCGGTCGTGAAAAGGCCCGTCGATTCGACGACGATCGACGCGCCTACGGAAGCCCAGTCGAGCTGGGCCGGATCCTTCACCTTGAAAACCTTGAAGCTCTTGCCGTCCACCGAAATCGTGTCGTCGGTGTGCGTCACTTCGTTCGGAAGATTGCCCAGAATCGAATCGTGCTTCAGCAGATAGGCAAGCGTCTTTGAGTCTGTGACGTCATTCACCGCGACGATTTCGATTGCCGGATCGCCCAGCGTCGCGCGGAAGATGTTCCGCCCGATTCGTCCGAATCCGTTGATGCCGACCTTAACAGCCATGCGTCCCCCCTCAGAGAATGAGTGACTTGCGACTATTTGCGATGAAGATCTTCGGGTCGGCTGGCCGGGCTAAGCCCGCCGCTACATCGGCAAAACCGGGCGACCACTGAAGGTTTCAGAGAGTTTCTATCGAAAGAAGATGCTAGGGCACGCCGGAAGAAAAGTCAATTCGCGCTGCTCGCGCCCGCGTCGTTGAACACTTTCACACGCACCACTTTGTCTCCGATGAACGTGACGAACGTGGTTTTCGCGGGCGGATTGCCGTAAATCCAGTCCTCGGTTTCGTTGCCGTTCGTATCGCGTTCGCGCACTTTGTGCTCGGCGCGGCCGAGCGCCGCGATCACCATCTCCTGATCCATCCCCACAAGGGCGCGATGGTCTTTGATCGCCTGCTGGATCTCCGGCGGCAGCGTATCGATCCAATTCACCGTGGCGGACCGCTCCTTCGAAAAATCCAGCACCACCGAAAGATCGCGCTTCACGTCGTCCGGGCTCAGGTCCGGCAGCGAGCGGCCGTAGTCCAGAATCAGCGTCGTGCCCCTCCCCTCTTCCGGGTGCATATCCCCGCTCTGGGGTGGGGGAGTATTTCCCATGCCGACCTGTAAATGGTCGCGGAGGTGGAATTTCTTTCGCCCGCCGCCGTTGATTTGAACTGCAATCTCCCTCCCCCGAAATTCTATATTGGTGATTTGCACGGTGTCGCCGGGACTTGCGATCGAGCCTTCGCGTCTCACTTCGTCTTGGAGGTTCTTTACATCCAGCGGCTTGCCGACGGCGATCTTGTACCCTGATTTTTCGTGGGGAAGCGGCTGAGTAGCTTTTGCGAACTCGCCGTCAACGAAGCGGATGATGGTGAGCTTCGACTGCTGGCCCATCTCACTCGGCTTGCTCTTGGCTTGCTGAACCACCCACACGAAGACGTCGGCAGCAGGAGAATGGCTGAGCGCACTCAGGTCCAGTTCGTCCGGGACGGGCGAGCGAAAGCGGGAAACGTCCGGGAGATCCGCGCTCATCGCGAGCGCGACCATAAGCAAGAGGGTGGAGCGGAGGTACATCGTCGGCCTGGGTGTCTATTTTAGGACTTTTGGGTAGCCGATGCCAATGACGATTCGCCAACGACTGCCGAGGTCAAGAAATGGCTCTGGCCGCTGCGGCGTTGGCAGCTTTCTCTCTTTCCTCTTCGATTCGCTGCTGCGCGAGGAATGGCTCGAAGCACCGGCGGCAGCGCGCCTCGTACATTCCGCCCGCTCCGACCACGATCAGCTCATCCGATGCAACCAGGCGTTGGGTATGCACGGCGGGGTTGCCGCAGCGCATGCAGATTGCGAGCAGCTTGGTGATTTCTTCCGCGACGGCCAGCAGACGCGGCATCGGCTCGAACGGACGTCCCATGAAGTCCGTATCGAGCCCGGCAACGATCACGCGTTTACCAAGGTCGGCGAGCTTCGTGCACGCATCCACCACCGAGTCGCCCAGAAATTGCGCTTCGTCGATGCCGATCACTTCGGTGCGCGGGGCCACCTTCTCGAGAATGTCGTGGCCGGTTTGGACGAGCTCCGATGCGATCTCGAGGCCGGAGTGCGAGACAATTCCGTTTTTTGCGTAGCGCTGGTCAATCACGGGTTTGAAGATCTGGACGCGCTGCTTGCCAAATTCCGCGCGACGCAGCCGCCGGATCAACTCTTCGCTCTTGCCGGAGAACATCGGTCCTACGACCACTTCGATCCAACCCATGTTGCCCTTCACGATGTCCACGCGTCATCGCCTCCCGCACCTAGGCTAGCACAATCGCGCTGTGGAAATTGAGGCGGCTGTTTCACCTACAGAAAGAAGAAGCCGAACGGCCAACGCCACCAGGCCTTGTCGAAATAGGCGGTCAAAGCTCTGAACTCCGGTCGCCCCCTCTTTCGCGACACGACGTCATCGGCCTCGCGGTTGGCGGCGGGATCGAGTTGCCTGAGCGGCGGCGTCAAGAAACGTGGAGGCAGTGCGATGTTGAACGTCATCACCTGAGTCAAGTCGTCGCCGTGACAAAAAGCACAGCGACTCCTCAAATGAACCTGTATCGGCGGTCCTTCGACGCTCACCTGTGGCGACGCGAACGAATAGTCGTTTCCGGCGACAGGAAAGTACGCTGGTGAGTCTTCTGCTTCCGGGGCCAACCCTCCCGATGCCGGGTCGGAGATAAAAAGTCGACGGCTAATTTCGGCCATTTGAACACTCGCCGTCTTGAAAGAGCCTGCCGCACTCTTTTCGAAGAGCCGAACCTGCACATCCGTGGTGAGCGTCGTCGGCGTCAACTTCCCCTGAGTGTCGATCAACAGGAGTTGCATGATCAACGCCACCCCGTCGAGATCGCGGACGGGATCGCCATTTTCCTCGCGCTGCGCGTTCACGAATTTCTGCAGGTCGCGCGTGGGGTGAGTGGGTTTCAGAAAGACGCGAGCGACCCGGCGATCGTTGGCTGCCTCTTCGTGCATCCGGTGGGGAAACCACAGGATTTCGATCCAACCGCTGTCCTTGGCGAAGAGGTTGGGAAGCGATTGGCGTCGCATCGCGGCGGAATAGTTGTCGGGTAGAGACCGAATTTCTTCGGACGTCAGCGCAATTTTCTTAATCAAGTGGCCTATCAAGTCGACGATTGTGCGCCTATGCTGTTCGAGTTCGCTCTGATCCGGCCGTGTGTATTCGCCGTAGAGATGCTCATAGGCGGACCAAAGATCGCTCTGCATCAGCGCCCTCGCAACCGGGGGCCGAGTCACACTCTCATTAGTTGCGTCCTGCAGCGCCTTTACGAGAGCCGAGTACCCCGGTTGCGTCAAAACCCTGCGAGCACCCGTGTCGTTGAAGAAGTTCGGATACAGGGGGTCGATCGCACGGTCGCCAATTTCGAGCCTTTCGAAAGTACGGGTGCTGACGCGTCGGGCTGAGCCTTCCCGGAACTCCTTGAACGGCGCCCCTTCGGGGTATTCGCTAGAGACGCGCATTTCTATTCGACGGGTGAACAGATGATAGAAAATGCGATTCCAGGGATCGTCCGGATTCTCGGAGTAGATCGGCTGAGGCGCGTCCTGGGCTTTGTCGAAGGGCTTTTCCGAAGAACGGCGTGACGACGACACGGTAAGAAATGGAAACGTCAAGGCCGTCATAGCCAAACACAAAATCGCGAATCGCCGAATTCCGGATCGCTGACGAGGCACATCAAGAATTTGTGCAAGGCTCATATCTTGTGTTCCTCACCACCCGATAGACGCACCGCAACTGCCTAATGTTAACAAACGGGTGGCTTCGCCGAGTAAAGCTCGCGATTGAAGAACGGAGCAAAGGCATTGATGACGGCTGTGCGAAATGCATCCTGGCGCGTGATCATGTTGCGAGTTAGTACGCCCCACGCGCCCTGCGCATCGCGAATTCCGCAGCCTCCGGCGAAAGCATCCACCGCTTCAGATAGCTCGATCCCTTCGTCGACGACGCGTTTCGCCAGCGGTTCGGGGACCAGCACTGCTCCCGACTGGCCGAACGCACCGCGTGTGCTGCCTTCGCTGACGTAAGCCCAATTCTCGAGAAACACCCAGCGGGCGCCGTCCGCGTGAATCACATCGAAGCCTCCCTCGAGGCCGACGAAATACCTCCACGGCTCGCTCTTTTCGCGCGCGATGCGAACCAGGGCTTCGGCGCGCTGGCGAGCGCCCGTCATCATTTCTTCGCGGGAAAGAGGCGTGTGGCGGACGCCGCTCGGAACTTCCACTGCGGCGATCTCGAATTGCGCGTTGTCATTCAGAGTTGGGCCGAAAACTGTGAGCGCCTCCCAGACGGCGTTCAGCTTAGGCCGGCGCGTGCTGCCCACCGCAACAATTATCTTGTCCATGCGAACGGGATCTTATCAGCAGCCGAGCGGCAGGGTATGCGTCAATCTTTCCAGAGTTCGGTTTGCTTTTCGCGAGAGAAGCGGGCGGAGAGAAATTTCTTCAGTTCCTCCACTGACGAGAAAAGCTGGTCGGAGCAGCCAAGCATCCAGCCGCTGATTTGCTCGATGGGCTTCGGCGTGACGAGGTAGACCGGAATCCCCTTCCGGTGCGCGAACGTAAGTTCGGCCGAAGTGCCGCCGCTCTGTGCTCCCGGTTCACTGTCCCAATAGCAGATGAGGTAGTCCGCCTTGTTTTCGATCAGGTCGAGGTCAAAAGCAATGATCTTGCGAATGACGCGCCGAAACCGGTCAGGATCGGAAGCCTTCCAGGAACGAAAATGCGTGGACTCTTCGTCGGTAAGATTCTTCTTCTCGTCTTCGGCGGGATCGTACACGCGATGGCCCAGCGTCTCGCGCAAAAACGGCGCAAGCTTACGACGCCACAAACGTCCGCCGTCCTGTGCGAATTCGATCGGACCGCAAAGATACGCCAGCATGGGTTGGGAGTGAGACTCTAGCACGCTCCGCTCCGAGCCGCCAGAACCCGGCCGCGGACCCTAATGCTTCTTCTGATTGCGGCCGTACAACGCCGTAAGTTTGTCAAGAAAGGGCTGAAGATTTTTCGGGTCGCGGATGCAATTGTAAAACATGAGGCGAAAATCGAGGTCGGCCGGAGTGCCGGCGAAAGTGTGGCAGTCGGCAGGCAGCGGCGGCCCGCCCAAGGCGCCCGCCGCAGGGATTGCCGGCGGAAGCTCGAACGCGTACATGCTCCCGCCGGCAAGCGGTTCGTGAGGATAGTTCATCAGCCAGACGCAGTTGTGCCCGTCATCGATCATGCCGGCGGAAACGATCGCCCATTGACCGGCATCGGCAGCCGCTGGCTCCTGGCAGTCCCAAAACTGCGCCTCGGGCACGTAGACCGTCGGTTCGGAGAAGCCGTATTCGTCGAGCAGCACGTGCTTCACGCCGTGCCGCTGAACGAAACGTTCCGCGTCAGGAAGCGCCTGGTTCCAGTCGAGGTTGGAGTCATTCATCAGCAAGTACCCGGGGCGGCTCCAGCTCAGGCTGTTGAGAAAAGGAAAATAATAGGGATAGGCGCGCACCACGGTGACCAGGGATGCGCATGCGAGCACAACCGCTAACCCAATTGCAATTCGAGCAACAGACCAGCCTCCCTGTCTCATTTGTTCGAGGACGCGGGGGAGCGGCGCCAGCATCAGGATCAGCAGAGTGATCGGCACCGTGAAATGCCGGATGCTGAGGTCCAGCCGGCTCAGCATACAGGCGGCAACAAAGACGAGGAGGAAAACCCACAGAGCGCGCCAGTGGAACTCCATTCCTTCCGACACCCAGGGATTCCGCCCGAGCTTCCGTTTTGCGACGACACCGACCGCCACAGCAAGGATCAGTAGAGCGAGAAAAGCGAGGGTCGATTTGAGAGCGAACAGGACCGGAAAATAGAACCAGACGCCGTGCGGATACGCGTGGCCGAGGATGAACGTCGGACGACTGGACATGATGGCAAACAGCACGAGGCCGCGAAGGTAAATCCACGGCGGCATCAGGAGTCGTCGCAAGACCAACGCGGCGAATCCGTGGCCGAGCAACCCAAGCGAGTCCGTCGGCTGCTTCCACGACAGGACGAAGTAGACCGCGTACACGATCAACGCGGCCAGCAGTATGCCCTTCCCCAGAATGCGGCGCCTGACGCGCCTCCATTGGCGCAGGTCGTCGCGTTCCGTGGGCTGAGCGGCGATTGGGAGCCAGCGCAAGCTGAGTACGAAAACAAGGAAGCCAAACAGCAAAAGTCCGGAAGAAAATTTCGAGAGCAGCGCGCCACCAAGCGCGAAACCAAATCGGAGAAAGTTGCCGCGATTCGGCATCCGCCACATTTCCGCAAAAGCCCAAACTGTGAGTAGGCAGAAAAGCGCTACAGCGATGTCCGTGAGAACCAGCGGTCCGAACGTCAGAAACGCAGGCGTGCTTACGTAGGCGGCGAGACATAGCAGTCCGCCCCACGCGTTTCCCAGCTTTGAGCCGAAACTATAGAGCCCGAGACCCAGGGCCAGCGTTAGCAGGAGCATGGGGATGCGGGCCCAGAACATCGTTGAGTACGGGTCGTTCCAGCGCACCGCGACCGAGTGTCCCCAAGACCACTCGCCTAACATCGACTGAAGCCCCTTTTCGCTGAACTCCCAAGACAGATCGGAATAGTCGGCACGCACTCCGCGGACCACCAGAGGTACGGCAGCCAGCACCTTTGCAAGCGGCGGATGTTCTTCGTTCATCCGAAGATCAAGCTTTTGCAAGTAGCTGACGCCGGCGCCGAGGTGTGCCACCTCATCGATCGTAATTGACTCGCGTAAGGCAGCCCCGCCGGCCAGAACGGCCATCACGATAAGCAAAAATGCGGCAATCGCAGTTTGCGTTCGAGTCGCGGACCGATGATCCAGAACCACCATCTGCACCTCTCAATAAGCTATACGGCCACCACGGAACGCGGATATCAGCAGAACGGCAGATACGGGGGTTTTGTTACTGGGAGACTGGAGCGGGATAAGGGAATCGAACCCTCGCCTCGACCTTGGCAAGGTCGCGTACTACCACTATACGAATCCCGCCTGAAAGGTCTTTTATAGCACGCGTGAGCGGACAGCCACAAGTGTAGCGACGCGGCGAATATTTGGATAATGTAGACAATCTGCCGCCGTGCGCTCCCCATCCCGAAACGGGCAAAAAGCCCCCGTTTAGTCCACTTCGAGGATGCGAGTCGCCTTTACAACGGGAGATTTCTTTTGGCGTTCGGCAAAGTGCTCGGCGCGTTCACGATCGATATAAACTCGCGCGAACCGTTCGCCGTCATGGTAGTACACCGTCACTTGCCAGTGCCGGTGTTTGCGCCGCCGGTCCCGGTAGAGTCGCGTGGTTTTCTTTGCCTTATTCTTCTTCACGTTGGATGAGCCTCGAAAAACATGTTGCTCTTGGTGACTTCGAATATCTCATTTTTCCCCGGTTGCGCAAGTAGCAATTTGAGGGTTAACGCCAACACTACTATGATTCACCGCCGCAGGCAGACCGTTTTGCCGAACATTATAATTCACTCAGGTAACCGCCTTGCGCGTTTCGCGACGCGCAGGCCGGATAATGACAGCAAATCCATAGCCAAAAAGCTGAGACTTTGAGCTCACCCACGCGTCTAATAGGGGCGTGCAGGGATGTGATGATTAGGTGACCGGGAAGTTTCATCCCACTGGAACTTTTCCGTTTCTCCAGGCGTAATAGAGAGTGTAGGAAGTAGCGAGGGCGGGAGGGAGTTATGGTGATGGCGTTGGAACGCGAAATGCAGATTGAGGACGTGCGGAATCATCCCGCGGAAACTGTGCAGATGCTTCGGAGCTTGCTCTTCAGCGGAACGCCAGTGACGCCCGATCCAAAGCGCGCTGACTTTTACGAGCTTGAGGACGCAGGCGTGGTCTACTACATCCATATCTCTCCGGCCAGTGGGAAAATTCTGCTCCTTGCCACCTGGCCCAGCGAAGCCGCGCTCGCAGCAGCCAGCCACGAGGCCGCATAACCCGCAACGAACGGGGCCCGCATCGTTAGGATGCGAGATCCGAAGCCTTGAAGTTCAAATCATCAAAAGCGGTTTTCTTGAACTTATAAACAGATGGGCCGGCGGTGGTCTGCCCGTAAACGAAATCGCCGGCCGCGGCGGAAATTCTCACAGTCAGTTTCGAGCCATTCTTGTCGGTCAGCTCGATTTCGATCGCCGGCTTCGCCAGCTTCGCGGCAATGTCACCTGACGCGTGATCCAGCACCTCCTCGGCCTTTGCTGAGGTGAGCGGGCTGAGGATTCTCCACGTGGCCGCGGACTTGCCCTTCACGTCGGCCGGCGAATCGATGGTCCAGTCGAAATCGCTGCCCTGCTTGCGGCTCATTGCCATCGTCGCGTTCGCGTTGTGAATCTCGATGTGATTGATGTCGCTTTCGGTGATGTGGACCAGGTTCCTGTCGCGGAGATCAGGAAAAGTCTGGGAAAGCTTCTTGTACAAATCCTCGCTGATTACGAAAATCATCGGGCGCGAAGTATCGCGAGCCAGATAGCCGCTTCCTTCCTTCTTGCCAACCTGCAGGGCAAGTTTCTGGCCGCTGTCATCCACGGCGCTAAAGACGACGGCCGGATTCGAGAGGCCGTACTTCGCGAGGTTGTCGGGAGTTTCGCTCGCGATCGAGGTCATCTTCGTGCTGCCGACGGCCGAGAGAAGCGCGTCCACGCTCGCCGTGTCGGCCAGCACGTCGCCCCCCGGCTTAGTGAACTTCCATTGCGTTTGGTCTTTCCTTGCTTGCTTTGCGGCTGACAACTCGCCGGAAGAGTTCTTGAGCTGGAATGAGGCGACTTTTCCGCTGTCGATGTGAAGCACGTTGCGATCGCGAAGATCGTCGAGGGCCTTATCGGCGCTGGTAAAAAGCGACAACGGAAGGAGCGAAACGTCTTTTCCTGCATCGATCACGCTGTATACGGAAATCCCGGTGAAATCCTTGTCGCCGAGTAGGACGGTGTGCTTCGCTCCGCTCTTGACTTGAAACTCGAGCGAGACGTGCGGCGGAGCCAGGCCGTAGGCCTTCAGACGGTCTGGAGCGCCCGGCTCCGTTTGCGAAATTCGCGCTGCCGCCAGGCCGTCAGTGATGGCGCGCACCGCAGCCGTATCCGCGCCGGTATCGAGCGGCTGCATGATACTCCACGCTCCATTGTGAAAGTCGATCCGGATCGGAGGTTGATCGGCCTTCCCGGGATGCGAGACCGTGAGAGACGTGATGTCGTCTGCCTGCATTGAAAAAGCCAGCTTCGATGTGTCCTCGGAAGGCTTCACTATCTTGGTGCTGCGCCATTGGAAATAGTAGACCGCGCCGCCCAGAACCAGCGCGCACAGAAGGACGATCAGAGTCGATTTTTTGATCATGACTTTTTGCGTTCGATGCCTACCGGCGCTTCCACCAGATGTACACTCCCGCGAAGATCACGAGGCCCGGCAAGAAGAACAAGTCGAACCAGCGCAGCATGCTCCATTGACTTTCCGTCAGCGTGACGCGCCGATTCGTCGGCGATTTCGGACGGATCGAGATCAGGTTTTCGTCCTGCGCGAGCCAGTCAATCGTATTGAAGAACAAGTCGCCATTATGCTGCAAGCCGAGCCATTGGTTCGCCGCGAAGTCGGAATCGCCGATCACGACCAGCCGCCCTTGCTTCTCGCCGGAAGTGCGAGTGGCCGCCACTCCCAGGGACAGAGGGCCGGCCGTGTCCGTCTTGGGATCGAATTTGACTTCTTTTTGGTCGAGATTCGGAATCGTGAAGCTGCGAGCGGAAGTTTTCAGCAGCTCCACTTCCTGTGGATCGCTCTTGCTCTTGTCCGTTGTCGACACAGTCCGTGCCAGCGGAAAAAAAGTCATGCCACCCTGGAGACTCTTGGTGATCGGGCTCTCGCCGTAGTCAACAACGAGCGGCACGGCAGGGCCGGTTCCAAAGAGCCTCCCAACGCCGCTCGCGTCCACAACAACATTCGTGCCCACATTGATGTTCCACGAGTGAAAAACATCGTCCAACTTCGGATCCTGCTGGGCCTTGTCGCTCATCGGATCCTGTTCGATGAGCGCCTTCCCACCCTCATCGAGATACTTGCTGATCATCGCGGTTTCCTGCGGGAAGAACGATTGTACGGGACCGGCAATCACGAGGACGTCGCAATCGGAGGGCACGCCGTTGCTGGTCACCAGATTGACGGAGTTCGTGTTGTAGCCTTCCTTCTTCAGGCCCTGATCGACAAGGTTGTAGCCGCGCGCCTGATCGTCGGACAGGGCCTTCTCGCCGTGCCCTGTGACGAAGCAAACCATTTTCACCTTGTCGCGCGTAATTTTCAGAATCGTGGTCGTAATGTCCTGCTCTGAAAACTCCCCGGACATTCCCGGTTCGACGTGCTCGTTGCGCGATCCCGACGAGGCGATCACATCGCCCATCCGCGAGGCGCCGTACTCCTTTGCGACTTCCGGCTTTTCCTGTGGATCAACGTTCTGGAATTTAATATGGGGGCTCAGGTTCTTGTACTCAGCCATGAGATCGTCCAGGCCCTGGTTTCCCGTCTTGCCGAAGTGGATGATCGTGACGTCCTTCCTTAGCCCCTGCACGATCTTCTTGGTTTGATCCGAGAGCGTATAAAGCTTCTCGGTGGTCACATCGAAACGCTTGTGATGCTCCTGCCCGAGATAATTCACCACCACCAGGATCGCAACGACGCCCAGTGTCAGAATCGTCGTGTTGGTTCCGAGCTGCGACGAGCGTTTCGAGAAGTAGTCGCGAATATTAGGGAACCCGAGAACGATCGAAGCGAGAAGGAGCACTCCTCCGGTAATCAACAGAATCTCGGTGAGCCGAAGCAGCTCTCCCTGGATCGTGTAGCGGATATAGCTGGCGATGAGCAGCGCCGCGCCGATGCTCAGCGCAATTTCAGCAAACTGCTGGCGCGACCACTTCATCTGGAACGGCGTTGGGTTGTCGGTGCGCTTGGCCATGGATGCTACGCCCTCCGCCAGCGCATCGAATCCACTGAGCGCACGGTCAAAAAGACAAACAGAAATATGAAGCTGCCGTAGTAAATCAACCCCGTCGTATCGATCACGCCGCGCGTGAAATCCTCATAGTGCCGTATCACCGAAAGGTATGTCAGAACCGACGCAACAGGCCCTGACGCGTTGCGTCCGAGGTCGAGGACCCAAATCAGAAGGAACGCCGCGAAGGTGAGTACGGCCGCGATGATCTGGTTTTCCGTGAGGGACGAAATGAAAGTCCCCAGCGCCAGGAGCGATCCGCCCAGCAGCAGGATTCCGGCGTAGGCCGCAAGAAGTACGCGCATCGGCGGCATGGGCTCACTGCGAAGATTCATGAATACCAGATAGCTCAAGGTGGGAAGAAGCATCAGAGCGAACAGCGTGAGCGAAGCGAAGAACTTCCCGAGCACGATGTCGCTCTCCTTGATGGGCGACGTCATCAGCAATTCCATCGTTCCCCGTTTGCGCTCCTCCGCATAAACACCCATGGTGAGAATCGGCGTGATGAACAAGACCAGCGTGGAAAGCAGTCCGAAGAACGCCCGCGTCACTTCCGTGGGAACGTCGATGTCCTGCGGCATGCCGAAGCGCATGCTCTGCATTTCGGCGGACAACGACTGCTGAATCACGGCTTGCAGGAAAAAATTGAAGAAGAACGCGCTGAGTATCAGGAACAAACCGATAAAAACGTAAGCGATGGGGGACACGAAGTAGTGGCCCATCTCTTTGCGGTAAATTGCGTAAAAGCCTTGCATCGTTTCGTGTGCTCCTTAGCTTGCCGGCTGCGCGTGGGATGAATCGTCGGTGGTCAGTTCCAGGAAGATTTCCTCCAGGCTCAGGCTGACTCCGCGAAGTTCGTAGAGTCCCCAGCCCTTCCCGACAACCGTCGCGGCGATTTGGCTGCGAATGTCTTTGCCGGGCGCGGCCTCGATGTTCACGGCCAGGTGACCATCGTTCCGCGCCGGTTCCACCTGCACGCGACTCGCTCCCGGAACCTGCGCGAGAACTTCGCGGAGCGGCGCTTCGGGTGCCTGAACCTCCAGGCGAATTCGCTGGCCGCCCTTGAGCTGGCTCGTCAGATTCTGCGGCGTGTCCACGGCCGCGATCTTCCCCTTGTTGATAATCACGACGCGGTCGCACGTCATGCTCACTTCCGGCAGGATGTGAGTGGAAAGAATGATCGTATGCGTTCCCGCCAGGCCTTTGATGAGGTTCCTCACTTCAATGATCTGCTTTGGATCGAGCCCTACCGTGGGCTCGTCGAGAATAATCACATCCGGATCATGGACGAGCGCCTGGGCGATTCCAACGCGCTGCTTGTAGCCGCGTGACAGCCGCTTGATCAACTCGTGGCGCTTATCCACGAGGTTCGTCTTCTCGAGCGCGTCCGTGATTCGGTCCGCTCGTTTTTCGGCCGGGACGTTCTTGATCCGCGCGACGAAATCGAGATAGGTCTCGACGGTCATGTCCGGGTATAGCGGCGGCGCTTCGGGCAGATACCCGATGTGGCGGCGGACTTCGAGTGAGTCATTAAACACGTCGAAACCGGCGATGCGCGCCGTGCCCGACGTCGCGGGCATAAATCCAGTGAGGATGCGCATCGTAGTGGTCTTGCCGGCGCCGTTAGGGCCGAGAAAGCCGAGAATCTCGCCCTTGTTCACAGTGAACGAAATATGGTCCACCGCAAGGACCGAGCCGTACGCCTTCGTTAAATCTTGTACCTCAATCAATGCTTTCCTCCGAATAAGAGGGACAGCAGGACTTAAGGAGTCTGCCGAGCCGGATATTTATACTAGAAACAGGCGTGACTTGAAAAGTGGCGGCTCACGCGGAACACAAAACGCACAAGTACTCTCAGATGCGAGTAGGCAGTCGACGCGTTGCCATCGCAAGTGAGGGTGCCGACGTCAAGAAAGGCGGCAGGCAACGAGTGGCCCGATCCCCGCATCCACATGGCTGAAGTTGACCCTATGGGGACTCGTCCGCCGTGATTGATGCGGGTAAGATTAGATCAACCGTCGTGAGCCGCTCGGGTGGCTGGGTCAGTTTCGGGTAGAATGGCTTGATCGTTCGTTCTGGCTCTGAATTCGATTCGATGAGGTATCCCCGGCCTGCGGAAGGTGGGACGCTTTCTTGACACCTTGATTTGGATCCCAGAGCGAGCGGATTGTCTTGACGGGAAAAACCAAACTCATCCTGGGATTGGCAGTCCTCGCGGTGCCTGTAGCAGTGGGTTGGCAGATCGCGGCCTGCGAACTGGCCAATCTTGAACTGAAAGATGACTTGGGCGATATCGCAGCGCAGAACGCGGCGCGCATCGGGTTGACTTCGCCAAACAGCGATGAGGATCTACGGAACGCCGTGATCCGGAAAGCCAAGGAAGAAGGGATTCGACTCGAGCCTAAGCAGGTGACAATTCAACACACAGGCACCGCGGAAGCGTCTGGCGTAAACCTTGCAGTGGACTACAGAGTACCGGTTAGGCTGCCCGGATATTCGTTCGTTCTACATTTCAGTCCGTCAGCGCAAGGTAGACCGATAGTCCCGATGGGCAAATGAGAGGTAAGTTGACACTGGCTGGCCGTTTTGGTATTCAACTCGCTTTTGGCATGGCTGCCATGGGTTCGCTGAGGTTTCAGGATTTGTCCCGAGGCTCCGGGATGCAAATCCTGAGTCCAAGAAGAGTGCTCCTCAGTCTGGTCTGGGCGGGTCCAAATAGAAGCATCCTAAGGTGATATGAAGAACTCGAACGCGTATGCCCGCATGAAGCGGCCTTCTGCACGATCATCCGAACCTCGGCAGTTCTGGAACAGGCACCTCGCACAGCTGCGCGCCGTCGCCGCGCTGACTTTGGTTTGCCTCGCGGTGGTGTTGCTCGAGAGTTGCAGCAGCTCGGGCGGCGAGCCGATCACGATCGATATCACTCCGAGCTCTTCCTCGATAGATCAGGGCCAGCAATTGATTTTCACGGCTACGCTGGGAAACGACCTCTTTAGCCAGGGCGTTACATGGGCTCTTTCTGGATCGAACTGCGTCAATAGCAGTCCCGGCCTCACGGGAACCTGCGGAACTCTTTCTAGTTTGAAGGCTAACCCAGTCACGTACACAGCTCCTGCGGGGCTATCCAGCTCCCTCAGCGTTACGCTCACTGCTACTGCTGTCGCGAATTCGACGGCGACCAAGACCGCCACGATCACTGTGGAGCTTCCGCTTACGTTCACGATAACCAATTCCGTCTGCGGGAGCGCTACCACCCAGATTCCGTGTGGCTCCAACGGCTCGCCCTACAGCGCGACTATTGCCGCCACGGGCGGGGTGACGCCGCTGAAATTCACGCTCGCGCCGGGTAGCGGCGGCCTTCCCCCAGGCCTCACGTTGAACCAATCGGGAGCTATTACGGGAACACCTTCGGGCCCTGTTTCGGGGCAACCCAATCCGACCGTCTTTACCGTCCAGGTGACGGACAACTCGACGCAGCCAGTCTCTCAGACTCAGCAATATTCGATTTTCGTTGCGCCGGCGCCGACGCTGGTAATCACGGCTGCTTCGCCTCTGCAATCCGGCTTGGTCAATGATGCCTACGCTACCAGAATCACCACCACGGGGGGCGTACAGCCGTTCAAATGGAGCTTGCTGAGCGGCACGCTTCCTAGCGGTCTCGCTCTGAACACAAGCACGGGTCAGATCACGGGCGTGCCGACATCGACGAACTCAACCCCCTTCACCGTCCAAGTTTCCGATTCAACGCTTCCCAATCCGCAGGTTCAGTCGAAGCAGTTGACGATCCCGATCCAACAGCCGCAGCCGCTTTCGATTTCGCCTTCATCATTGCCCACCGGCACCACTGCAACTCCGTACTCGACTTCGCTCTCTGCCAGCGGCGGAATACCTCCTTATACGTGGCAACTGACCAACGGCCAGCTTCCTTCCGGTCTCACGTTCGCTCCCGCAACTGCTACGATTTCGGGCACGCCCATCCTTGCGACAAGTTCCAGTTTCACCGTGAAGGTCACGGATTCGGAAGTCACGCCGGCGTCCACGTCCGCTTCATACACGATTTCGATCGCCAGCGGATCGAACAGCAATTCACTCATCAGCGGCGAATACAGTTTTCTTTTCAATGGGTTCGATTCGAACGGTCAGGTGGCGCTCGCCGGCTCGTTGGTGGCAGACGGCAACGGAAAAATTACCGGCGGAGGAATCGACAGCAATCGCGTTCCGGGAACCGGAGGCGCTGGCGTCGTCACCGGGCAGAGTTTGACAGGAAGCTACTCGCTAGGCACGGATGGGCGCGGCACGATGGAAATCATAGCCACGAATTCGCTGAACGTGACGCTCACAACGGACTATAACCTGGTGCTCGATTCCGGCGGCAACGTCCGCTTCTTTGAGAACAACGCGTCCAGCGCGGACAACGACACGCTTCACACTCACGGCGCGGGAATTATGAAGCCCGCCGACTCAGCAAGCTTCAGCGCCGGGGCTTTCAACGGTAACTATTCTTTCCTGTTTAGGGGCTTCGATCTAGCGGGTTCGCCCACCGTGTTGGGAGGCGTGATTCACGCCGACGGTGTCGGCAATATCACGCCCGGGACCGGCGATTACAACGAGGCTGGCACATTCAGCCCTGCGCTGCAATTGTCAGGAAATTTCTCCTTCGACTCGGGCACGCGAGGCGGCGCCACTCTCACGTTTGACCTTCCTGGAAAATCGCCTTACACGTTGAACTATCTTTTCCGGTTTGTAACACCGGGAGACATTTTCTTCGTTGCCAGCGACGTTACCGATGCAACTCATCCACGGCTCAGCGGCGAAATGATCTTGCAATCGCCCACCACCACGTTCGACGCTTCGGCGCTCAGCGGCCCGGGTGTCGCCACGGGCACAGGAATTAATGGGAGCAGCGCCAGTGTTTTGGCGGGCTTGTTGACCTCCGTCCCCACCAGCACAGCGGGTTGCACGCCGCAGGTAGCGGGTTGCGTGACGCTCGCGTACGACGAAAACAACGGCGGGGCGGTCGCCAGCACATCGTTCATTGGCAATTTCCAAATCAGCTCGAATGGCCGCGTCGTCTTCACGAATCTAGGCCCGCAAGGCGGCACGGAACGATTGGCCGTCGCGTACCTCACAGGAGCCGCCCAAGGATTCACGATCGGCAACGACCACGCCGTAACGAGCGGGCTGCTGGACCAGCAGGAAACCGGAATCGCATTCGCTGATTCGTCCGTTCTGGGCGGGTACACAATCAGCGGGAGTTTCCCGGCTGAGACGGCGGTAAACAACGTGATCGGCGAGGTCAGCGCGAACGGCAGCGGCAGCTTGGTCGCGGTGCAGACGCTGGATGAATTCACTCCTCCGTCGACGCCGAATCTGGGTCAATCTCTCGTGGCCAGTTACGCCAACATTTCGACCGTCACGGGACGCGGAACCATCACCACTAATTCTCCCATCGGATTCCCGACGAATCTGGCCTTCTACATCGTGTCGCCGGGAACCTTCCGGGCGATTCCGCTTGACGTGTCCGATCAGCATCCCGAGGTCATTTTCTTTGATCACTAAGCGGGGGCTGGCTGTCGCGAGCGTTACCCTCGCGGTGGCGGTCGCAGCCCTCGCAGAAATAGCAGGTGCGCAAGAGCCTCTGCCCGCTCCCCCCGGCGCGAAGGTGATTGCGATCACCCCGCGCGCAGGCTTCTTCAATGAGCCCTCAGTTGCCATCAATTGGAGCAATCCGGAGCAAATCGCAGCGGCTTTTCAGTCGCCCGCGAAAGTCTCGTATTCGCAAGACGGCGGCTCGCACTGGCAACTCGCGGCCGGCACTTCTCCCGCGAACTACAACGTCTCGGGAGACGTCTCCCTAACCTACGATATTCGCGGCCACGCGATTCTCTGCTACATCGCTTTCGACAAGCTGGGAACTCCGCAATACTGGGCTCACAATGCCACACGAAACGGAATTTTCGTGCGACGCTCGCTCGACGGCGGAAAGACGTGGGAGCCGAACGCGGTGGCTGTGGACGAGCAGCCAACGCATCCGGACATGCCGTTCGAAGACAAGCCATACGTCGTCGCGGACAATAATTCGGCTTCCCCGTTCGCGGGCAATCTCTACGTTGGCTGGACAGAGTTCAGTCTCTCGAAATCCATCATCCGGTTTTCGCGGTCCGCGGATGGCGGCACCACCTGGTCTGCCCCTTTCGAGATCAGCACGCACGAGGGAATCCCGCGTGACGATAACGGCGCGGTGGAAGGTTTTGATGCCGTCGCAGGCCCGGACGGGACCCTTTATGCAATTTGGTCCGACGGCGATTCGATCGTGATGGCAGTATCTCGCGACGGCGGTGTCACCTTCGCCCCCTCGCGCAAGATCCTGGACACGGCAGCATCGTACTTCAAAGTGGAAAACGTCGAGCGCTCGGACGGGTTTCCGCAAATCGGGATCGATCCACGGACCGAGCGACTCTATGTGACGTGGACGGACTACAGCAACGGAGACGTCGACGCCTTCTGTTCCACTTCGCGCGACCGTGGGACAACGTGGAGCACCTCCGCACGCGTGAACAACGATCCGGTGCACAACGGCGCGGACCAGTTCTTCCAGTGGCTCGCAGTGGATCCAGCCAGCGGTGCAGCCTACGTGGTCTTCTACGATCGCCGCAACGATCCGGATGATCGCAGCGCCGTGGTCGTGTTGGCCCGCTCCACCGACGGCGGCCAGACCTTCGCCAACTATGCCTGGACGGAAACTCCCTTCGATCCGGGCGACCAGTTCATCGGAGACTATACGGCAATCGCTGCGTTCAACGACCGAGTGTATGGGGCCTGGGCTTACAAGGAATCAGTCGCCCGAAGTGAGGCGCGGAAACGTTCCGAGGATGAACGTGGAGCAGAGCCAACACGGCTGACACCGAGGTCTCGCACAACGGTGGTGGAGTTGGGCATCGCGGATTTTCGTGCTGCCCCGAGCAAGCAGCAGTAACTCGGATGCGTGACGCACCCTTGGCAGGCGAGAACTAGGACTTCCCTGCTGATTTGCCTTCGGACTTGCCTTCTGATTTGTCGCTCGACTCGTCGGCAGACTCTTTCTCCTCGAGTTGAAGGGCGGCCGAGTTAATGCAAAAGCGCAACCCCGTCGGCTTGGGCCCGTCTTCGAATACGTGGCCCAGGTGCGCATCGCAGCGGCTGCAAACAACCTCAGTGCGCGCCATTCCATGCGAGACGTCACGATTCATTTCCACGTTCTCGGCCGCAATTGGTTGCCAGTAGCTGGGCCAGCCCGACCCCGAGTGATACTTCGCGTCGGAGCTGAAAAGCGGTTGCCCACAGCAAACGCAAACGTAAGTGCCTTCCGTCTCGGTGTCCGCATACTCGCCGCTGAATGGAGGTTCGGTTCCCTTCTCGCGTGTGACGTGATACTGCTCGTCGGTCAATTGGGACTGCCACTCACGGTCGTTCTTTCGGATTTTCTCGCTCATGTGCGTAGATTACATCAAACTGAATCGCAATGGCAGGTCACCGTGCGGCAGCCTGAGCGTGCTCTTTCTTCAGCACGAAGCCCGATCTGGGTGATTCTAGGCCAATTCTCGCAGTTTCCCGGGGGTTTTCGCGCCTTGTGAAAGAAGCGGGCCGGAGAGTATAATTCCTGCACTTTAAGCAGGTATTTGGATGCGGCACCCCGCCGCCGCATCAAGCTTATCCGTGTAAACCGAAATGGGAAATGTAGCCGAATTTTCCTCACAGCAAGACCGGCGCATCTATTCGCGGCGCAGCGTCAGGTCGCTCGCCTACATCGACCTCGGTGGCGACAACGGCGGCATCGTCCTCAACATGAGCGAAGGTGGCCTGGCTCTGCATAGCGCCGTCACACTGAACCAGGTTCATCTGCCGCGCGTTCGGTTCCAATTGCCGCAGTGCCGCGACTGGATCGAGACCCGCGCGGAAATCGCGTGGACCAGTGAAACGAAAATGCAAGCGGGGATTCTGTTCATCGGCCTTCCCGACCGCGCTCGGCAACAAATTCGCGATTGGGTCTTTGCCAGCGGTGTGGGCGGGGACGCTCCTGCAGCCTCACGCCGAAGGGAGGTCGCCCGAATTCCGCCGCCGCCGGAGCTATTCATCGGCCGTACGCCCACTCGCAACACGGCAACTCGCGGTGCGGTCGCGCCCGTTCGGACCTTCACAAACAGCCCTGAAAGCTCGCCGGTTCGCCCCGCTGCGGCTATTGTTTCCGTTCGCGCTGCAAATCGTGCGCCAGAAGTCTCCCACCTTCCGACGGGAGTGCATCCCGTGCCGCTGGGAACTAGAAACGCCGGCGCCGAATTGAGTTTGCTCCTCAGCGAAACCACTCCGCCGGAATCACCAACCTCTTGGCGTAGTTGGTCAGGTTTCCTGGCCTTTCTCGCGGCGCTCGCCGCGCTTTCCTTTCTTGTGGGTTTGACGGCGGGCCGCGGCGACTTCCACCGTTTGCTGGCGAAGTTTTCCGGAGCGACAACCCAAGGCGCTGACTCGACTCCTTCTCAACCTCTCCAGCGCAGCGCTGCTGGCGTCGCCCAGGGCATCCCTGCCGCAGCCGCCATACCACCGAGTGGGCGAGTCACAATCACGTCTCGTATGTACGTTCCTGTGTCTGCCCCTACCCAGGTCGACGCGTCGAAAGTGGACCGCCTGCAGGTGGGCGCCATCGAGCGTCGAGTCGAGCCTCAATATCCGCCGGATGCTGCCAGGCAGCACATGGAAGGAACCGTTCAGCTCCATGTGACAGTCGGGGCCAGCGGCGCGGTGGACAATATCACCGTGCTGGGCGGGTCGCCCGCTTTGGTTCAGTCCGCCACAACTGCCGTTCGCCAGTGGCGCTACAAGCCGACCTTGCTGGACGGCAAGCCGATTGAAACCGAGGCGGACATCGCGGTGGTTTTCTGGTTTCCGCCGTCCTCACAGCCGGGTGATCAACAACCCAAGCAATAATCGCCCCGCCCGCGAAAAAAACACCGAAAAACGGTAAACTATCAAGCCTCCGGAGGAAGAATGCTGCGCGTAGGTCTGATTGGCTGGCGAGGGATGGTGGGAAGCGTCCTAACGCAAAGAATGCGTGAGGAGGGCGACTTCGCGCGCCTCGAACCTGTGTTTTTCTCGACGTCCAATGTGGGCGGCCCTGCTCCGAAGGAAGCCGGCGACGCCGCGCTGAAAGATGCCAGGGACTTGCGCCAACTTGCGGCGTGCAACGTTCTGATCAGTTGCCAGGGCGGCGAATACACGACGGAAGTGTACGCGCCGCTCCGCGCGAACGGCTGGAAGGGCTACTGGATCGACGCGGCCTCAACTCTGCGGATGGCCGACGACGCGGCGATCATCCTTGACCCAGTGAACAAGCATCGCATCCAGGAAGGCCTCGAGCGAGGGCTGCGCACCTACGTCGGCGGCAATTGCACCATCAGCCTGATGCTGATGGCTGTCAGCGCGCTCTTCAAGAACGGGCTCATCGAGTGGATGACTACGATGACCTATCAGGCCGCGTCCGGCGGCGGCGCGGCAAAAATGCTCGAGCTCGTGAAGCAAATGACTTGCCTCACCGATCCCTCGCGCGCCACTCCTTCCGAAAACGCCCTCGAAGTGGACCGCATGGTGATTGAAGCGCAGCGTGCCGATTCCCTGCCCAAAGCCGAGTTCGGCGCGCCGTTGGCTGGCAGCCTGATTCCCTGGATCGACAAGGAAATGCCCGGCGGCCAAACTCGCGAGGAGTGGAAAGGCATGGCCGAGACCAACAAGATTCTCGGTCTCGAGCCGCCCGTGCCCGTCGACGGAATCTGCGTTCGCGTCGGAACGATGCGTTGTCACAGCCAGGCGCTGTGCATCAAGCTGAAGAAAGACATTTCGATCGAGGAAATCGAGCAGATTCTCGCGCGCGGCAATCCCTGGGTTCGCGTCATTCCGAACAACCAGGAATCGACGCTGCATTGCCTGACGCCCACCGCCGTTTCCGGCACGCTTAATGTGCCGATCGGCCGCCTCCACAAATTGACGCTGGGACCGCAATTCCTCGGCGCGTTCACTGTCGGCGACCAATTGCTTTGGGGCGCCGCCGAACCTCTCCGCCGAATGCTCGGCATCCTCCGCGTTCATCTTGGCGCGTAGCGGTTAAGTCAAACGATGGCTACGTATCCACCCGGCCCGCTCAGTCTGCCCCTTTGGAAGTTCGGCTTCGCGGTTGTATTCTTCCGTACATGCCCTCTTCAGACCGGTCGCCCACGCCGGGACTCTTCCTGGGTCTGATCATTACGTTGGCCGCCGTGGTGGCATATTCGGTCTATATCACCTACCAAATCTCGGGCCTCAAAGCCCTGCAAAAGGATATGGCCGATCGCAACCGCAAGGATTCTCTGCAGCTTCTCCGCGTTCAGAATGATTTGAATTCGCTCGGCCTGGCCATGCGAGACATGCTCGATAACGACGAGCCGTATCCGATCGTAGCCTGGCGCGCACAATTCCAGCGAATCCGTTCCGATCTCGACGACGCTCTTCATCGCGAAGCTGAACTCGCCATCGCGCGGAGTACGCCCGAGCAAAGCCAATACCTTGCTACCAACCTGACGCAGTTCTGGGACGCCGTCGATCGCATGTTTGGCCTCGCGCAAAGCGCAAAGGACGCTGACGCGCGCGAACAAATTCGAGTTACGTTGCAGGCCCGCCAGGCCGCTCTGAGCACTGCGGTGGCGCGGCTGCTCGTTGAAAACAACGAGCGCGATGAACAGGCCAGCGCTCAGGTGGCGCAGATCTACGAAAGGGTGCAGCGGCAGGTGTATCTGTTCTTGACCGCAATCCTGATAACCATTCTCCTCACCAGCCTCTATTTGATTCGGTCAAACCGCCGCCTTTTCGCTCAACTCGCTTCCCTTTCGACTCACCGTAGCGAACTCGCGCAAAAGTTGATTGCGACCCAGGAATCCACTCTGCGATACATCTCGCGTGAGTTGCACGACGAGTTCGGCCAAATCCTCACGGCCGTTGGCTCAATGCTCGCGCGCGCCGAAAAACACGCGCCGGAGGGCTCGCCCCTTCGCGCCGAGCTGCGCGAGGTGAACGAAATCGCCCAGACCACTCTCGACAACGTGCGTACGCTCTCTCAGGCGCTGCACCCCGTGATGTTCGACGAGACCGGGTTCGAGAGCACCGTGGACTGGTATATTCGAACGACGGAAAAGCAAACCGGCATCGATATCGCATATGAAAAGTCCGGAGCGCCTTTTTCGGTCAACGGAAACTCCGGCATTCACATCTATCGCATCCTCCAGGAAGCGTTGAACAACGTTACACGCCATTCCGGCGCTCGCGAGGCCTGGGTACGCCTTCACTTTTTGGCCAACGGATTGGAGCTCGAGGTGGAAGACCACGGGAAAGGGTTGGCGGCAGCGCCCGCCGAGCGGTCGGGGATTGGCCTGGTGGCGATGCGCGAGCGCGCAGAGATCCTCGGCGGGTCGATCGATTTCTCGCGGCCCGCTCAAGGCGGCACTCTTGTCCGCCTGCGTGTGCCCCTGGAAAGACACGATTCTCATGCCGCCTAAGATTTCAGTGCTGCTGGTCGACGACCATCACCTGGTACGCCGCGGCTTCCGCCGGATGCTCGAAGACGAGCCGGACATCAACGTGGTCGGCGAAGCGAGCGACGGCGACGAAGCCATTCGACTCGCGCGCCAGCTTCGCCCGCAAGTGATCCTGATGGATTGCGCCATGCCGGGTACAAGCGGCCTCATCGCAACGAGGAAGATCCTCGCGGACTCGTCGAAGACCGCCATCCTGATGCTGAGTATGCATTCGGAAGATACGCTCGTGCGCCAGGCCCTCGACGCCGGCGCGTCCGGCTACATCTTGAAAAATGCCGTCGATCTCGAGCTCGCCGCCGCGATTCGAAAGGTCGCAGCGGGCGAGAAAGTGATCGCCCCCCAACTTTCTCGGCCCGCCGCACTGAAGGGCGAGCGGCAAGGCGCGCTGACCACTCGGGAGCTCGAAATCCTGCAACTCATCGTCGACGGCAAATCGAACAAGGAAATTGCCGATCACCTCGACCTGAGCGTCAACACCGTCTCCGTTCACCGCGCGAACATTATGGACGCGCTTGGAATCCACAAGACAGCCGAGCTTGTGGTCTATGCGATCCGCAACGGGCTGGTGAACATTTCGTGACTCGCCGTTCCGTCACCCCCCAGTTCCTGAATCGCCGGTCCTTTCTCCAGGGATTTGCTGGCGGCTTCCTGACGCTCCCCTGCTTCGGTTCGCTCGCCCCGCTCGGCGCCGGCGCTCAGCAATCTTCCGATCCAGGATTTCGTCTCGTTGAAGTAGCCGCGCAAGCCGGCATTCAGTTTCGCCACAATAGTGGCGCACACGGCGGAAAGCTCCTTCCCGAAACGCTTGGCTCTGGCTGCGCCTTTCTGGATTACGATCGCGACGGCTGGCAGGATGTGCTGCTGATCAATGGCATAAATTGGGGCGCGGACTTGCCCTCGCACAAGAGCGAGCGCACGACGCTCCGCCTTTATCGCAATAATCGCAACGGAACGTTCACGGACGTCACGCAGCGCGCCGGGCTTGACGTCCCGATGTACGGCATGGGAGTTGCCGTCGGCGATTACAACAACGACGGATTCCCCGATATTCTCGTCACGTGCGTCGGCCAGAACAAGCTCTTCAAGAATTCGGGCAAGGGTCATTTTATCGATGTCACGGATGCGAGCGGGCTCGGCGGCAGGCAGGGGTTCTGCACTTCGGCGTTGTGGTTTGATTTCGATCGAGACGGTTTGCTCGACCTGTTCGTATGCAACTATGTGAAGTGGTCCCCCGAGCGCGACGTTTTTTGCAGCCTCGACGGAAAACATAAATCGTATTGCACGCCCGAGGCCTACCGCGGCGCAACGTGCTGGCTATTCCGCAATCGCGGCAACGGCACGTTCGAGGACGTCACCGCGAAGAGCGGCATCTTCGATAGCAGCTCGAAGTCTCTGGGCGTCGCGATGTTCGACTACGATCAGGATGGCTGGCCCGACCTCTTCGTTGCCAACGATACGCAGCCCAACAAGCTCTACCGCAATCAGCGCGACGCCACATTCAAGGATGTCGCCGTCGAGGCAGGCGTCGCGTTCAGCACCGAAGGCAAAGCGCGAGCCGGCATGGGCGTCGACACGGTGGATCTCGACGGCTCAGGCTCAGCGGGAATCGCAATCACGAACTTCGATAACGAGATGGTCGGCCTTTACAAGCCTCTTGGCAAGGGCGCGTATCAGGACATCGCCGTGCAGGCGGGAGTGGGAACACCGTCGATGAACACGCTGGGATTTGGCTGTGTCTTCTTCGACGCCAATCTAGACGGCCTCCCTGACCTTGCGGTCGCAAACGGTCACATCGACGAAACCGTCCGCAATATTCGCGGCAATGTCGGTTACGCGCAGGCCCCTCAGCTTTTCCTCAATACCGGCCACGACTCGTTCCGCGACGTCGCCGCGGAGATCGGCGGGGACTTCAGCCAGCCGAGGGTCGGGCGGGGATTGTGCTACGGCGACTTCGACCGCGACGGCGACCTCGATCTTCTGATGACTACGAACAACGGTCCCGCTTTCCTTTTCCGCAACGACCAAAGCTCGGGCAACAAGAGCATTCGGTTCCGGCTCGTCGGCACGAAGTCGAATCGCGACGCAATCGGAGCCACCGTGCGAATCTTCGCCAACGGGACGAGTCAGTCTCGCATGGTGAAAACCGGATCGAGCTATCTCTCGCAATCGAAATTGCCGGTTACGTTTGGCCTCGGTAAACAGGGCGCGATCGAGCGCGTCGTGATCGAATGGCCCAGCGGCAGGACCGAAGATTACAAAAACCTCGCCGCCGGCCGGGCTTACGAGTGCGTCGAAGCAAAGGGAATCACGCCGCAGCCTGCATTCTGAGCCGTCCGGCGGCTCCAGCATCTTTGCAGTATGGCGAATCCCGCGCTTACTGCTACAGTTCGCGTGTAATAAAATTGAAAGGAGCACCTCATGATGCGCTATTTCCAAACAGCTCTTCTGCTCGCGCTCGCGTTCTGCATTCTTGCCACCGCTAAGGCTCAATCGGCTGCTTCCGCCGGCTCCTCAGAAGGTAAGGACGCCGTTCTCAAAGCCACCGACATCACAACCAAACTCTTCCCGGCGGAAGTCTTCTATCAAGGGAAGACAGCTCCAGCGGAACTCCGCAATACGGGCGGTGTCCATTTCGCCGACGGCGCCTATTTTCTGGTAGGCCTCGTCGACACCGCAGGCTATTCAACGAGCGTAAGAGAAAAATATCAGGCCTATTTGCTCACTGAAGCGCCTGTGGAGTTCGGGGGTCAACTCCTGAAGGCTGGCGCGTACGGTGCTGGATTCGTCGGCGGAAACTTCGTGATCACCGACCTGGGAGCGCACGACCTGTTCCAGGTTCCGGCGAAGCACGACGCGGATATGAAGCGGCCGATACCCCTGCAGGTGACCGCGGACACTTCTGCCGGAACCTATCGGCTGTATCGCGGACGCGACTACGTGGAATTCCGTCGCGCTCAATGACCCGTTTGACCCTAAACGACGCTCCATCCGCCGGATAGTATTTTTGCAGTATTGCTATGTTTTCCGGATGCGCTTAAAGTCCGCTTCATAACGTACAGCTCAGCAGCGTCGGCACACGCTCTGGGCCCCCCAAACCCGTAAAAGTGGCACCCAAACAGAAAGCTCCCAGGCCAGACCACAGAATCTGGCCTGGGAGTTAGTATTTATGCCCGGATCGCCATCAATGGCCACCTGCACGCGGCCAAAAAGGAGCCAAATGAGACTTACCTCTGTAATCGCCAGAATCGCCCTCGTCGTCGCGCTCGCGGCCTGCGTTCTTGGTGCAGCAGCCACCCAGCCAGCCACAACCACCGTGAAGGGCTACGTCATCGATTCAGCTTGCGCCTTCACCAAGGGTCTCGCGAAGCCCATCAGCAAGGAATGCGCGGTTTCCTGCGCCAAGTCCGGCTCGCAACTCGTAATCCTGGCGGATACCGGGGTCATCTACTGGCCCATTTCCGACGCAATGCCGGCCATCGGACAGAACGAGAAGCTGCTTCCGTTCGCCGCCGATAAAGTCACGGTCACAGGTAAGGTGTTCGTCCGTGGCGGCTCCCACGCCATCGTCATTGACAAAATCGAGCCCGCCGCGGCAGCAAAGTAGCAGCGCGTTGCAGTCCCCGCGTCGCCAGGACACGCCTACAAAACGCCTCTAGTATTTTCCTGCTATTGCGGAAGGGTTGATTCCTGCCTAAAGTCGCGCGATTCGTTGCCCTCAGTCCCGGCTGGGTCTGCAGGGAGGCGAAAAGAGTGGCACAAACTGTTCTCGACGTCGGCAGGGGTGGTCGAACGGGCGAGAGCCAATCCAGGAGAGAAGAATTGCGCCAGATAAGGGGCTTGGTGTGCAAATTCTCGTGTCTACTCGTGGTCACAGCCGGCGTAGTTTCGGCTCAGGTTCCAACGAGCACGATCAACGGCATCGTCAAGGATCCAAAAGACGCTCTGATTGTCGGAGCCCGCGTGGTGGCAACCAGCACTAGGAGTGGAATCTCCCGCGAAACCCTAACCAATGCCGATGGCGCGTATGTTCTCGCCGATCTCCCGGCCGGCTCCTATACGGTCCGAATCTCAGCGGAAGGGTTCGCTGCGGCCGAGTTCACGGACGTGATGCTGGAGGCGGGACGCGCAACGACTCTTGACGCGAAGCTCCAGGTCGCTTCGGTGGGCACGACGGTGAACGTCAACGAGGTTGCCACGAACGCGGTTGAGCTAGCCCAGTCCATGATTCAAGGCGCGGTTACGTCGACGACGATCGAAGACATCCCGCTCAACGGAAGAAATTTCCTCGAGCTCGCCTATCTCGTGCCTGGCAACCGTCCGGCTCCGCAATTCGATCCCACAAAATCCAATACCCTGGAAGTAAGTTCTGCCGGCGGATTCGGTCGCGGCGGAAACATCACGGTCGACGGCGGAGACAACAACGACGAAGTAGTGGGCGGAACGCTCGCGAATTTCCCGGAAGACTCGGTCCAGGAGTTTCAGATCGCCACTGGGCGCTTCACCGCGGAAGTAGGACGCTCCGGCAACAGCATCATCAACGTCGTCACAAAATCCGGATCGAACGACTATCACGGCTCAGCCTTCATCTTCGAGCGCAATCGCCACCTGCAGGGACTCCCGGCTACTTTTGACCGCGACCTCCCGACGCCGCCCTTCGATCGCGAGCAATTTGGCGGTTCGGTCGGCGGGCCGATCGTAAAGAACAAAGCCTGGTGGTTCGCATCGGTAGAATATCGAAACCAGAATGCGTCCATCCAAACCGGGACCCGCGATTTCACTGACGACCAGATTTTGAATACAGCCGCGCCGGCGCCTCTGCGTGACGCTCTGTTCTCCACCCGCGTCGACGACCAGCTCGCTTCGAATAACAGCCTGATGGTTCGATATTCATTCAACCGATCGACGGACATCGCCGCGGCGTCTCCGGCGCAAGCCATTCCGCTCATCACGTCGGCGGAGCGGCAGGATTCGTTGAATCGGTTCAGCTCACTTGTAGCCAGTCTGACGACCACGGTTTCAGCGACGCAGGTAAACAGCGCCTCGTTTCACTTCGATACCTTCTTCAACAACATCCCACCGTTTCCGCAGGACGCGCCGACTACCGATCCGAACTTGAACCTCACGAACGAATTGCTGTTTCCGGGCATCGCGGACGGCGCGAACTTCAATTCCCCCCAGGCGACGCACCTGAACCGCTACCAGTTTCGAGACGAGTATTCCTGGACTCTAGGCAAGCATTCGCTGCGGATCGGCGGGGAGTTCCAGAATTACGGCGCCTTTGGTCTCATCAATGTTTTCGGTAGCGGCACCGTTATTCTCACGCAGGACTTCGGGTTCCAGGACCTCGACGGGGACGGCGTCGTCAACGACCTCGACATTCCGATTGCAGTTGCGATCAAGAGCAGCGCACCCGTGGTTCCCGTCCCGATTCCGCATGTGGGCGACAACTATGTGGCGGGCTATGTTCAGGACGATTGGCGCGTGCGCCCGAACCTCACTCTGAATCTCGGTCTGCGATGGGAATATGACTCCGACCTCACCGGCACCGACAGCGCTTCTGGTCCTTGCCCGAACCTCACCTCGCAGCCCACCAGCCCGTGCGTCTGGCTCGCGAACGTGATCAATCTGAAGCACTCCCCAGACAAAAAGGATTTCGGTCCGCGAGTGGGATTCGCTTACGATCCCTTCGGAAAAGGAAAAACCGTAATCCGCGGAGGCTATGGCATCTATTACGATCGGCTCATTCTCGAAGTCATGGGCGAGCAGCGCGTTCAGGATGATCGCGCGTTGACCGTGACGCAGTACGGCGGTTCCTTCTGCACGTTTCCCGGCGACCCGAAACCTCCGAGTCTCGGCGCTTGCTTTGCTCCGGGTGGAGCATATGCCGTCGGAAGTCCCACGCTGGCAAACCCCTTTAGTGGCCCCAGCCAAACCGGCGGCGTCGGCATCGAGGCGGTGGCTCCCTACTCGCACCATCCACTGTTTCAGCAGTTTTCACTCGGCGTTCAGCAGCAACTCGGAAGCAATTGGCTGCTATCGGCCGACGGCCTGCACGTGTTCGGGCAGCGGCAGATCATCGGGCAGTTGCTTCGCAACACCACTTCCACCTCGCCGGACATAACCTGCCCCGGCAACAACGTGCCCTGCACGGTCACCGATCCTCTCACGGGAATATCGGACAGTGTCACCGAGCTCGGTTCGTGGGCGAAATCCTGGTACGACGGCCTGATCGTCAGCGTCCAGCACCGTCCCACCCGAGTTGGCCCGTTCACCTACTTCTACAACATCAGCTACACCCTCTCGAAAACGCTCGACTATTCCGACGACGATCAGCTTGCGAACAACAACGTAGATGAGCAGGTGGACCTGGTGGAAGGAATCAGCGACTTGCGTTTGGAGAAGGGCTACGCGGCTACGGATGAACGCCATCGGTTGACTCTCTACGGCGAAGTGCAGATGCCGTGGGGCTTCTCTCTTGCGCCCATTTATACCTTTGGCTCCGGCGTACCCGCTGATACCTATCTCCCCGAAATCAATTCGCGCCTCCCAATTCTTTCGCGCAATGCCATCGGTCGCGAGATAAACAACAGTGACCAGCTCAACCAGGTCATCGACGATTGGAATGCTCTGCCTGCATGCCCCACCGCATTTCCGTGCCACGCCGGTTCGGTTCTCGAGCACGTTCCGGCCGGCATCAACTTCTTCAGCCCCTTCAGCTCGCTCGATATGCGCTTGACGAAGGACTTCCGCTTCGGCGACAGGATGAAGTTGTCACTGGTCGGCGAGGGCTTTAATATCTTCAACGCGACGAACGTGCGCGGGTCGACGAACGCCAATTTCTCCGGCCGATTTACTGACCTCTCGCCCACTTCCGGTCCGACGAGTTTCTACTCGGCCGTAAGCACGGCGGGAGGCTTCTTCGGATCGGGCGGTGCCAGGGCGTTTCAATTCGCCTTACGCTTCGCTTTCTGACCATGAGTGTGGAGCAAGCAACTGTCTTGGCCGCCCCGGTCCCAACCACAGAACTGCGGCGTCAGTTGGGCTTGGGCTCGGCCACCGCCGCCGTCATCGGCGAAATTATCGGCATCGGGATTTTTCTCACGCCCGCGGGGATGGCCAAGTCGCTCGACTCTCCCTTTTGGCTTCTTGCCGTGTGGCTTCTGGTGGGAGCGATGACCCTCACTGGCGCTCTCTGCTACGGAGAGTTGGCAGGCCGCTTTCCCCGCCCCGGTGGCTCCTACGTCTACCTGCAAGAAACCTTCGGCCCCCGCGTCGCTTTTCTCTACGGCTGGATGTGCATGCTGGTGCTCGACCCCGGAGTCACGGCAGCCCTCGCCGTTGGCGGAGGCAGCTATGCCGCCTACATTTTTCATTGGACTCCTACCGTCACCAAACTCGCCGCAGTCGCTACCATCCTCGTTCTTTGCTTGGCGAACGTCTTCAGCACTCTGCTCGGCGCCGGTGTCCTTCGATGGATCACAGGTCTCAAGCTCGGCGTCCTCGCCCTGCTGATAATCTGGCCCCTCACGTTTCGCTTGGGCTCGTGGTCGAATTTCGTGCCATTTGTTGCGCAACGGCCCGGCGCTCTGCCGCTCTTGCCCGCGCTCGGCGGCGCCATGGTGGCGGCGTTCTATTCGTTCGGTGGCTGGTGGGACGTGAGCGAAATCCAGGGCGAGGTCCGTGACCCGGCGCGAACTCTGCCGCGCGCGATGGTTCTCGGCGTGTTGACCGTGACGGCTGTCTTCATCCTGATCAGTGCCGTTTTTCTGTATCTGGTTCCGCTCTCCAAAGTGACGTCGGGCGAAACCTTCGTCGCCCAGGCGGGAGAAGCGCTCTTCGGCGCCGCTGGCGGAATCGTGCTTTCCGCCATTGTTGTGCTCTGCGTGCTCGGCAGCCTCGCGGCGATGATTATTTCTTCGCCCCGCGTTTATTACGCGATGGCGCGAGACCGCTTGTTTCTTCCGGCGATCGCGCGCCCACATCCCAGATTCGGCACGCCTGCGGGCGCCATCGCCATCCTTGGAGTTCTCGCGTCCGTCCTCGTGCTGGTCGGGACCTTCGAACAAATCATCGCCTACTTCTTTTTTGTCGCCGTTGTGTTTCTCGGCTTTACGATTGCTGGATTATTCGTGGTGCGGCATCGCGGCTCGGGAGCTGATTCCGTGTTCAAGACGCCGGGTTACCCCGTGACGCCTCTCGTGTTTCTGTCGCTCACCGCGGTGCTGCTCGTTCTGCTGGCCGCTCGCAACCCGCGCGAGGCGCTTGTCGGAAGCATCGTCGTTTTGGCGGGCGTGCCGGTCTACAGCCTATTCCGTCGCAAGATCGCGTAAGCTGAAAGCTCAAGGAGGCTGCCTCAATGGCTGGCAACAACGACAACGGGCCGCGCGAGCCTGAAAAGTCCACCGAACCAGCGCCCGAAATCGCGGCCACAAAGATTCGCGTCACCGAAGATCACCAGGCCACCGGTGACACGGCCGCGGCCTATGATTTCTGGCGCAAGGGCTCCGGACGCCATCAGGTCCCAGGAATCATCAAGTGCTTCGGCGCGCGCCCTGATTTCCTGCGCCAAGTAGTCGAATTCTCGAACACCGTGCATTTCTCCGAGGGCCATCTCACTCGGCGTCACAAAGAGATGATTGCGAGTTACGTCTCGTTCTTGAATCGGTGCCCGTATTGACTCGACAGCCACGCTTACTTCCTGCGTGTTCAGGGAGCACCCGACCAATGCGTTTCGGCGATTCTCGAAGGTAAGCTCGATGAAGCAGGACTAACGCCCGCCGAGCGTGCGCTGCTCGATTATGCCGAGCTGATCACGAAAGCTGCTGCCCAATCCACCGCATCCGACGTCCAAAAGCTGCGCGACGCAGGCTGGAGTGAAGATCAGATCGCCGAAGCCGTATACGTCATCGCGATGTTCGCGTTTTTCAATCGCGTGGCGGACGCCTTTGGTGTCCCGTCGCAGAATTACCTTCTCACCGGTCGCATGACTCCTTGACGCATACCCGCCGATCCGCGCGAACCGGGCTAGCCAGGCTGGCGGATTAGCATGTCGAGCGCTTTATTTCTTTACTAGAATATCGATTTTCTATAACATTCAAGCCACTCCCGCTGCTGCGGGGCGGCGGAATATCTTCACGCAACACTGGTTCTTCGGGAGGCCGGGTGAGACGATCTTCTATCGTGCGCATTAGTCTGCTTACGCTTTTCTTTCTGCTGGCTCCTCCGGCGTGGAGTGATGGCATCCCCAAGGCTGCGTGGAAGCGGCCGATCGGCGAGCCCCTGGCGAATCCCGGCACTCGGAAACCGGCTCTGGACGCGGACCACATCGACGACGGCTTCTGGCAGGGCGCTCCGGTAGGCGGCTTAGGCGCAGGCACATTCTCGCAAACCTATCGCGGCGACTTCGCTCGCTGGCACATCAAAGCGGGCGTCCACAAGTATCAGCCGATTTACGCGAACAGTTTTGCGATGTTCCAGCAATCCGAAGGCGATCCCGAAGGCACCGCCAAAGTTCTCGTCGCTGGTCACCCGCAAGATGGCCACCTCAGCAGTTGGAGTTGGGACTATCCTGTTGGCGCGGGCGATTACTACGCGCTCTATCCGAAATCCTGGTTCGACTATCGCTGGGACAAGTTTCCCGCGCACGTTTACGTCGAGCAGTTTTCCCCTATTCTCCCCGACAATTATCGCGAGTCCAGCTATCCCGTTGCCGTCTACCGTTGGCATGCGGACAATCCCACGAATCGCGCTGTGACGGTGTCGGTCCTCCTCTCGTGGACCAACATGGGAGGATGGTTCCGGACGTTTTCGCACGATTTCAAAGGCGGCATCAACAACGAGAACCACAATCGCTTCGAGACCGCGCCTCTCGGCAAAGCCGGCGCGATGAAGGGAATCGTTTTCGACCGAAACCGTCTCGCCGGCTCGGTGAACGAATGGGACGGCCAGTTTGCAATCGCAACGATCGAGTCGCCCGGTGTAGAAGTCAGCTATCAGACCACGTTCCAGCCCGACGGTGACGGACGCAACGTTTGGGAGCCTTTCGCAAAGAGCGGCCGCCTCGCAAACAGCAACGAGCAATGGACCAGCACTGACGAGCCACTCGCGGGCGCGATTGCGGTTCGCTTCACGCTGAAGCCGGGCGAGAGTCGCGTGATTCCCATCGTGATCTCGTGGGACTTCCCCGTCGTCGAGTTTGGCGCTGGGCGCGATTGGTACCGGCATTACACGGATTTCTACGGCACTAGTGGCAAGAGCGCATGGGCGATCGCCAGGGACGGCCTGCTCCATTCCTCCGCGTGGAGCAACGCTATCGACTCCTGGCAGGCCCAATACATCAATGACGAAAGCAAGCCGCTCTGGTATCGGGGGGCGCTCTTCAACGAGCTCTACACCGTCGCCGACACCGGCTCCTTCTGGGGCCGTCCCGTGGGCGCTCCAAAAACCACTCCCGCCAGTTTCGCGTTCATGGAGTGCTACGACTACCCCTACTACGGCACCCTCGACGTGCGTTTCTACGGCTCGATGCCCCTCGTCAAATTCTGGCCCGACCTCGACAAGCAAGAGTTGCGCCAGTTCGCCGACACGATACCGAAAGACATGCCCGAAAAGGGGATGTGGAACTGGAAGTCGCAGCAGTTGAATGACCCGGCCTTGAAAGTGCGCAAGAAAAAGGGAGCGACGCCGCACGATTTGGGAACGCCAGACTCAGACCCGTTCTACCTCGTCAACCAGTTTGGCTGGCAGGACACGAACGGCTGGAAGGACTTGAATTCGAAATTTGTTTTGATGGTCTACCGCGATTTTGTCCTCACCGGCAGCACGGATAAGGATTTCTTGCGCTACACATGGCCCGCCGTGAAAGAGTCGATCGAATACCTTCGTCAATTCGACCACGGCACAGGCGTGCCCGAAAACGACGGTTATCCCGATCAAACATATGACACGTGGTTGGTCAAAGGAGTCAGCGCCTACTCCGGCGGGTTGTGGCTCGCCGCGTTGCGAGCAGGAGAGGAAATGGGCCGCGCTCTTGGCGATCCCGCTGCGGTCACTCAGTATCACGATATGTTTTCCAAGGCCCAACACAGCTACATTCAGAGCCTTTGGAATGGCGAGTATTTCCGCTACGACACGGTCAGCGAATATCGCGACAGCATCCAGTCCGATCAGCTCGCGGGACAGTGGTACGCGAACATGACCGGCCTTGGCGACCTGGTTCCGCGCGAGATGCGCCTCAAGGCTCTCCGCAAAGTGTTCGACTTCAACGTAATGAAGCTCTCGAACGGCGAGATGGGCGCCTTAAATGGAATCGCAGCCGATGGTTCGCTCATTCTCACGAACGAGCAGGTGCACGAGGTCTGGACCGGCACCACGTACGGCCTGGCTGCCTTGATGCTCAGCGAAGGAATGAAGGACGAAGCCTACAAGACGGCGCAAGGCATCTATCGTGTCACCTACGAAACGAAGGGCTACTGGTTCCGCACGCCGGAAGCTTGGGACGAGACCGGCAACTATCGCGCGTCGATGTACATGCGGCCCGCCGCTATCTGGGCGATGGAAATGCTCGCACCCCCTGCCTTGCACACGGCGAAGGCATCGAAAACTACCTCGGCCGGCACCGCCGCAAAACCAGCTAAGTAGCCATTCGCCGCGGTATCAGCAGCAGCAGTCCAAGCATCACGAAACACGCGGCCACCGGCACAAGCAATCCCGCTTGCAGGCTGCCAGCGCGCGTTGAGACGAACCCGACCACCCACGGCACCACCGCGCCGCCCATCCCTGCCAGCGCGAACATCAAGCTCCCAATTCTGCGCGCGCGCTCGCCAAAGTGCTTCGCCATCCAAGTCACCAGCACCGGATAAATCGCTGCAAATCCCAAGCCTGTGACGCCCACGCAAGCCGCCACGCCCCAGAACGTTGATACCTCGATCAACGCTCCGCTGCCCGCAAGTCCCATCGTTAAGCCGATCGTGACCAACAGCCTTTCGCGTTTGCGCAGAGGAATCACGGGCACCACCGCGCGTCCCGTGAGCAACCCGCCCCAGAAAAACATCGGCGCAAGCGCCCAAAGATTGTTCGGCGACGATCCCATTCGCTTCGCCAGCGCCGCCGCCCAGCCCCCGACGGAATCCTCCGCGCCCACGTACAGGAAGAAAAGCGCGCCCAACACAATCACCGTGACTTTGCCCGTCGATCCTTCCGCAGCTTCTGCCACTTCTTGCTTCCGCGTCTGCGGCTCGAGATCCACCGCGCAAAGAATCACCGCGGCGATCAAAGCGAGGCCCGCCACGGAGTAGAGAAAAACGGGAATGGCGGTTTTAGCCTGGGCGATCAGCACAAGCGGCGAGCACGCAATAGCTCCCACGCCCCAGGTCAAATTGAGGATGCTGAGCGCGGCCACTCTCCGCGTGCCCGCCACCTCCGCCACCCACAGATTCGAAGCGGGCAGCACCAATCCCAGCCCAAACCCTAGTAGCGAGGTCGCGACGAGTCCCCCAATCTGCCCGCCGGAATTTAGCCCCGCCACTCCCAGCGAAATCGCCGCATATCCCGCCGCGAGCGTCGCCTTGTATCCCCACTTGGGAATCAGGGCGCCGAGCGAAACCACGCCGATCATCGACGTCCCGAATTGGCAGACGAAGAAAAGCCCCGCCCGCGCGTCGCTAAGCGACCACCTGCCAATCAGGATCGGCAGAATCGGACCCAGCACCGTAGTCACCACTCCAGCCATCACGAACGCCGCAAAAATAGCGACGCTGGCCGCCCGCTTCTGCGAAATTTCCTCGACGCCAACAGAAGTTAATCCCATGGCGGAGGAGTCTATCAGGTCTGCGTCACGTCTACCGCGTCCCTTGGCCTTCTGGGGGCGTCACGTAGCGGCTGACGTTCGCCTTCGGGGCATTCGTTCACTCTGGAGAGGACGCTGATTTCGTCGTGAGCTTCTTTGTGTAGTCGGCTTGCTGCTTGGTTTGGATGGCGAGAGAGATGCCGCGCTCTTTTTCGGCTTCCACCGTGCGGCCGAGCTTCGCCAGCGCGGTGCCGAGCTGGTAGTGAGCTTCTGCGTAGTCGGGATCGATCTGAATAGCCTTGCGAAGCGGACCCAGCGCTTTCGCAGGCTCGCCCAATTTGATCTCGGCCTTGCCGGCGCCGAAGAGCGCTTCCTTGTAATTGGGATTTGCTGCGATGGCTGCCTGAAACAGTGTAAGCGCCGCGGCTGGGTCGTCGCGGCGTAGCGCAATCTGCCCGAGCAGGCAGTTCGAAACCGCGTCCGCCGGGAAGCGCTTCAGTTCCTCGCGAAATTCGGCCTCGGCTTGGTCAACCTGGTCCCCCTTCCAATACAGCAAGCCAAGCCCCGAATGGACGCTGGGAAAATCGGGGTTCGCGCGCTCCGCGGCCTGGTACTCCTCCAGCGCCTTCTGCACCTGAAACGTCTTGTCGTACGCCGTTCCCATCATCACGTGAGCCTCGGCCGAATTCGGGTCGATCGCCATAATTCGCCCAAAGACGTCAGTGACGCCCTTGTAGTTTGCCCCGCGCAAGTACGCTTGCCCCAGCATGTACAGCGTCGGCAGATCGGAAGGTTGTAGCCGATTCGCACGTTCGAGGTAATTGGCGGCCTCTCCGTAGCGGTCAAGCCCGAAAAGGCTGAGACCAGCCAAATCCGCTGCCTGGAAATCCGAAGGATCGCGCCTGCTCAGCGCTTCGAAAAGCGGCACCGCCGAGCCGTATTTCTGCAGTTTGAAATAAGCGAGCGCGAGATTCCGCGTGGTCGTCGCGTCGCCGGGCTTGACGGCTAGGGCGCGGCGGTAGAACGGAATCGCGTCGGCCACCTTGCCTTGCTTCACCAGCGAAATCGCCAGGTTATTCAGAATCTCGATGGAGTTGGGAGCAAAAGATAGAGCTCGGCGGAAGGCTTCCTCCGCGGCTTGGTTGTCGCCAGACTCAAGCGCGCCGGATCCTTGCGCGCGTAGCTCCGCTACTTTACTGTTCGTGGGCGCTTGCTGAGCTGCGCCCGCCTGCGTCGCAGGAAATGCCGCAGCCGACGCAGTCGCCAACATCAACGCCAGCAAAGTTTGCCGTGCTGCCTTGCGAGCTTTCACGAAGGAATTCTACACCCACGCGTGTCCGGAGCACGGGCTCCGTCTGGAAACGCAGAACTCCAACGAGCTGGCTGCCGCCAGCGATTCCGAAAAAAACAAGGGGCGCTCTCACGAGCGCCCCTTGAAAGCATTGTTCCGAAACGCGTCGGTTAGAAGTTGAGCTTCAGCCCGAACTGGATGATGCGCGGATCGTGATCGCCATTCAGTTGCCCAAACGTTGCATCATCCTTGAAGTTGTCGAAGGAATTGAACGACACATGATTGAACGCGTTGAAGAATTCCGCCCGAAACTGCAACCGCAAGCGCTCCCCGATCTGGGTGTTCTTGATCAGCGAGATGTCCCAGTTGTTCAGGCCGGGACCGCCGCAAACTCCACGACCTGAAGTGCCGAAGTGGCCGATCGCATCCGTGAACGCCGCCGTGTTGATGTATTGCGCCACAGTCTTGGGGCCGCCGCAACTCGAACCAGCCGCTCGGTCTGGCCGAGGTGTAACCACGCTCGGGTCGATACCGATGCCGCCGGGGTAAGTGTTCGGACTTCCCGGGGCCCAATCAAACGAATTGAAAGGATCCAAAGACTGGTAAATCGTGGTCGGGAAGCCGGTCTCGAAGCTGGAGATGCCGGATACTTCCCATCCGCCGAGAACGTGACCCACGATGCCCTCCTGGGAACGATAGAACGGCAGCTCATACACGTAGTTGATCACCAGGACCTGCGGCAGGCTGAAGTCAGCCGGGCCATAGTCGCCTCGAAAGTTGTATGTGTCATATGGGGCGCTACTGCGGTCTGAAGGATTGTTCGTAAGGGTCTTGGCCCACGTGTAGGCCACGCCGAAGCTAAGCCCTCGGCTGACTTGCCGGTTTGCTGATATCTGGAGAGAGTTGTAATTGGAGTGAAACAGTGGCGTGATATTTTCGATAGGACCGTATCCCAGAAATGGACGTAGCGCGTTTTCATTTGCCGTTGGATCTGCCACGCGAACGTTTAGCGGCACTTGGTTCAAGTCAAGTCTACCGAGCAAGTGGTTCGCGCTGTTTCCCACATAAGCCACCTCGACACGGGTATTACGGAAAATCTCACGCTGTACCGACACGCTCCATTGCCGGATGTACGGTATCTGAAACGCCGGCGTTCCCGTCGCATGCAAGCCGGCAGGCCCCAGCGGAGTCGCAAAGCCGCCAGCCGCCGGGTTATCGAAAATATCAGTTGCGTTGCTCGGATTCGCTGTGGCTGAGCCGACGAACGGCGGATTGGCAAACGAATTCTGTTCTTCAATGCCGTTCAGCGTGCGGTCGTAGTAGACACCGAATCCGCCGCGAAGCGCCGTCTTACCATCCCCAAAGATGTCCCACGCAAAACCGATGCGAGGCGCAAAGGTGTGATAAGTGGGATTCACGCGCAGACCGTAGGGTGAACACGTAGGACCGTAAGGCGGTACCGGAGGTTCGAAATACGTATTCGGATTGCATGCGTTTTGGGCAATGATGATCCCGTTCGAGTAGTTCCCCGGATTTACGGCCTGCCCGGCTACGAAGTTCCCCGTGGAAGGATCGATCAACGGCGCGTTCGCTGGGTTATAGGCCAACGGCGAGAAGTTATCGAGAATCTGGGCGTCATCTTCGGGCGACGCAAAGAAGGCGTAGCGAAGGCCGAGGTTGACCGTGAAATTGTGTCGGATCTTCCAGTCGTCCTGAACGTACGCCTCGATGTTCGGGAAATGCAGGTTCGGGATGATGTCCCGGCTGGCCTGGGAGAACCCGTTGGCGAAGCCGAGCAGGAAATTGGCGAATGCCGGATTTTGATACTGAGGCCCAAACGAGAAACTGCCGTTGGTGCCGTTCACGGCATTTTCCGTTTTCCTCATGGCCTGGAAGTTCATTCCGGTGCGAATCGTGTGGCTGCCGTGCGTGATCGAAAGGTTGTCGTACACGCTTTTATCGATGTTGCGCTCGAAGTAGGGCGAAACGGGAATACCGACGCCTTGAACACCGCTGATAGATATACCTGGAACGCGGTGGTAGGGATCGGTAAACGGAAATCCGCTTTCATTGATGGCGCTCAGGAAAGCGGGGTTGGTAATCGCGCCGGTGATTTTGCTGGTGATAGCTCCCCATGTGTCGCCAAAGGCCACTTCATTGATGATTGACGGCGTGAGCTGCATCGTCACGTGGGCTACCAGGTTACGCCCGGGCGCGTTTGTGGACGTGTCGGAAATGCCCGGAAGCCCCCCTCCTGCGAATAGGCCACCGGGCTCTTGCGTCGGAACCTTGTCCTGCATGTAGCGGCCGAAAACCTGAACCTTGCTGGTGAGCTTTTGGTCCAAGCGGATGATTTCCTGCCGGTAATCGTCCGCGGCGCTCACGGAAAATGTGTAGTTCTCGGTTAGCGCACTCGGATTGATGGCACTATTGGGAGTAAATTTCATGTAAACGTTCTGAAGATAAGCCACGGCGTTCGCGCTGAAGCATGTTGGATTAATTTTAGTACCCGCAGCGTTGATGCATCCCGCCGGTGCAGACGCGGGATTTAAAGTCGCGATCCCCGTAAAGTCTCCCGTCAACTCCTGCGGGTTCGGAATCGCCAAAATGTTGGTGCTAGGCGTTCGCGTCCTGCGAAATTCCTCCGAAAAGAAAAAGAAAGTCTTGGTTTTCTCCGTATTGTAGTGGTTCGGAACAAATACCGGACCGCCGACGGTGTACCCAAAGTCGTTGTACCGGAACGCCGGCCTGGGGTTTCCGGCGCCCTTATTGAAGTACTCGTTGGCATCGAGAACGTTGTTGCGGAAGAATTCATAAGCGTCGCCGTGGAAATCCTTGGTGCCCGATTTTGTGGCAACGTTCACCTGTCCGCCGCCGCTGCGTCCGTATTGCGCGTCATAGGTGCTTCGCTCGAGCGTAAATTCGTCCAGCGCATCGACGCTTGGCACATTCAACAGCGTCTGGTTCGAACCGCTGTCGTTGATGTCCGCGCCGTCCACAGTCCAGTTATTGGCCGAAACTCGGGCCCCGTTCACCGAAACGCTATCTGTATTCGTGATGCCGAACGCAACCTGATCAGGGAGACCGGAAGCCACACCTGGTTGAAGCGTCACGAGCTGCTCGAAGTTCCGGTTGTTCAATTGGAGCTCGCGAATCTGGTTTCCAGTGATCGTCGTACTTTGCGCGCCCGAAGATGTTTCCACGGGAATCGTCGTTGCCGTCACCGTGACCGTCTCCGATACCTGGCCGAGGTCGAGTTTGATGTCCAGCGTGCGCTGCTCCCCGATGTGCAAAACGACGCCGCTCGCGACGTAGGCCTTAAATCCATTCGCCTTCACGGTCACCGTATAGGGACCGGGAGGCAATTCGCTCGCTGCATAATCGCCGTTCGTGCCCGTTTTCACCGTGACCACGTCAGCGTTCGTATCGTTGTTGTGGATTGTGATCGCCGCGCCCTGCACCACGGCGCCACTCGAATCAGTAACGCTGCCGGTCAGCAAAGCTGTAATGTTTTGGCTGAAGCAAACAGATGCCACGAAAAGAGCGCACAACAACACGACGAACCACTTCATTCGACCACCTGGCATAACGATTCCCCCCTTTTGTCCGCGCAAAGCCACCCCGGATGCACGAAATGGACGCCCAATTTACAGGATACCGAGCCCCTCACCTCTGGCAATGGCGAACTCCGCTGCGAACTGGCAGCGACTTCGCTTCACAAGAATCTCGTAGAGAATTCCTGCGAGAGGCTGCTATACCCCTTACCCTCCCTGCTTGGCAATGAGCTATATAGCTGATGTTTTCTCTTGTCAAGAGAAAACTGTAATTGTATAAAGGCGGAAGTCGGAAAGGGCCCGAAACTCTATAGCACGTGCACAGCTTCCCAGGAAACGCTCTATAGCAGCTTCTACCTTTGGAATATGGGGTAACATGCCCCGTCGGGCGCATTCCCCTCGAGCGGCAGGTCGAACGGCTAGCGCGGAGCACTGATGACCACGAACCACCGGAACGGGCAACCGGCTTATCGCCGGATACAGAATGTGATCCGCAAACGCATCGAATCAGGGAAGTTGCGCCCCGGTGATCTCGTCGATTCCGAGCGTGAACTTGCCAAAATTCACAAGGTCAGCCTCATGACCGCCCGCCACGCGCTCGCGGATCTCGCCCGGGAGGGCGTCGTCGAGCGCAGGCATGGTGCTGGCACCTTCGTGGCGCCGCCGAAAATTCATTTCAATAAGCTAATGAGTTACACCGAGCAGATGGCCAGCCGTGGGCTCTCCGCACGTTCGAAGATCATTCGCATCACCAGCGTCCACAGCGAAGCCGAAATCGCTGCGCGCCTTTCGCTTCCCCCAACGAACCCGCTTACGGTTGTCGAACGCGTTCGCCAGGCTGCCGACGAGCCTTTTGCCCTCGAAACCTGCTATCTCTCGGCGATCGAGTTTCCCGATTTGGCGGGAGCTGCCCTCGAACGCGGCTCCTTGTTCGCCACGCTTGAGCGCGATTACGGCGTCACATTGGCGTACGCCGACGAAGAAATCGACGCTACCGATGCTGACCAGCGAACGGCCGAGCTCCTGTCAATTGCCCGTAATTCCCCGATGCTTCGCATTCGCCAATTGATTTATTCCACTAAGGGCACGCCCACGATTTACGTTGTAGGCCTGTACCGCTCCGGAAGGCACACGCTCGTCATTCGCCGCTTCCGCTAAGCCTCACGTCGCCAGAACTTCGGCCACCCGAAAGAAGCGCCGAAGGAAAAATCAGCCGCAGGCCCTTCGCCGCACGCGCTCCGGCCCAAGCGCCGTAGGCCTGCCCACCTTGGCGGGCGCGACATAAGTTAGCCCCGCGCGTGACCGCTCGCTGCGCGGTATATAAAATAAAATATCTCCAGCGCCATCGGCGCGACACTTGCTAGCCCACATTTCCGCAGTACTGGTTCTTGACTTTCGCAAGTTACTATAATATAAACACCCATTCCTTAAAATAAGAATAATCAATTCTGTGCCCGGACGTTTCGGGCCGCGTTGGACGTGTGTCTTAGCCAAGAACCGTCCAAAGGAGCAACGCAAGGTGAAGGCGAACAAAAAGCCAATCGGTACACTTTGCAAACGGAAATCGCCGCAAGTCACACAAAACAAAGCACCGGCGGTCGGTTCAATCGGTACACTTTCGGCGGTTCCAAGGGGCGTTTCGTCCGCTTTTCCTCACGTCTCATCCCTCGTCCCTCGTTTCAAAAGCTGCGCGCGCGACAGGCAAAGCGCCGCCGCTCCCACCATCGCCGATTCCCCCCCGTATTTCGCTCCCACAATCGGGATCTCCCGCCAGCGCGGATTGATAGCCCAAGTGTCGAGCGCCTCCCGAATCTGCCCCACGTACGACATCATCAGCGGGCCGATTCCGCCGCCAATCACGATCACGTCCGGCTCCAGCAGTTCGATGATGTTGCCGAGCCAGATCGCCAGGTGCTCGGCGGCTTCCTTCAGAATCTCCGCCGCGAATTTATCGCCCCGCGCCGCCGCTTTGCTGACGATCTCGCACGTCACCGCCTCGATCTTTCCGTCGGCCAGCTCGAGTGTCTCGGACTTCTTCGGGCCGCCTTCCAACAGCCGCTGCTGCGCGCGGCGCCCGATCGCGGTTCCCGACGCAAACGCCTCGATGCATCCGCGTTTCCCGCAACCGCACAGAGGGCCGCGAAAGTCGATTGTCATGTGGCCGCCCTCGCCCGCGGCTCCGGTGCGGCCCAGGTAAATCCGATGGTCAATCACAATGCCTGCGCCAATTCCAGTCCCGAGCGTCGCATAAAACACGTTCCTATATCCCGCGCCCGCTCCCCACACGGCTTCGGCCAGCGCCGCCACGTTTCCGTCGTTGCCGATGCGCGTTCGCAGCCCGTAGCGTTTTGCGATTTCGCGGGCGAGAGGAAAATTGCGCCAGCAGGGAATATTCGTGGCGCTCAGAACTGCGCCCTTATCCGCATCCACCCAACCCGGAACGCTGACCCCGATCGCGCGAGCCGCGCTCGCTCGCTTATCGCGCAGAAGAAGGTCGATCGCCGCAAACACCGCGCGCACGCCTTCTTCGGCGCTCCGGCGCGGCACCATTCGTGTCCGCGAACGCGCCAGAACTTCGCCGCTGGAATTTACGAGCCCCGCCGCAACCTTCGTGCCGCCTACGTCTACGCCCAGAAACAGATTCTTCGTGGATTTGCCGCGCGAGGTCATGACGGTTGTAACCCGAGTTACCGAATCAGATTTGCCGGCTGCGTCGCGGCCGTTCGGAAAGAGAAAAACTATATGGCGCCGCTCGCGTCAGGTTCTCTACTGCGGCTTAATTCGCGGGACATCTGCCACGCGCACACGATCGCGACGACCACCAATATCGTGCCGATTGTCCAGTGTTCCAGCAGCAGCTTGCCCACGCCAAACAACGCGGCATACACCATCACGCAACCGAGGACCCAGCACCACAAATTGTGCGCCAGATCGTGCGTCTGCGGCACATCCGGAGCGAGCGCCGCCACGCGCTCCCACCCCGTAATTTGCGGCCGCACCTTGCGATAGAAAGAGACGAGGACGCTGTCGGGCTCCGGCTTCGTCAGCCACGTCACCAGAATCCACGCGAGCGACGTCAGCAGCGTCGTCGTCAGCGTCGCTTTCGCGAACAACACGCTCGCCGATCCCGAAAACAGCTCGGGACGGCTCAGAATAGTTTGCCAGAGGGCGTTCGAATGAATCGCGATGGTCGAGAGCAGCGCGATAATCATCGCCGTAATTTCGCTCCAGGCGTTGATGCGCCACCAGTACCAGCGCAGCAG
>Ga0073928_10001105_pt1 | contig 53859 bp, 46 predicted proteins | sample PaiPotPPA55metaG_FD_76969 | JGI IMG/M metagenome (GOLD analysis project Ga0073928, IMG submission 76969) | Iron sulfur acid spring bacterial and archeal communities from Banff, Canada, to study Microbial Dark Matter (Phase II) - Paint Pots PPA... ... | reverse complement strand
CCGTGTCCAAAAACAGCACGTCGATCCCCGGCACCGCAGCCTGACCCAGATGCACCAGATGCGTATCGGCCATCGACGACGCCAACACCAAACCCGAACCGAACATCTCCCCGGCCCAAGCCAATGCCTGGGAAGCCGCTTCCACCGCGGGCAGCCCGGCGAAACGCTCGTCCGCCTCGTCCGCCAAAGCGCGCAGTTCGGTCTCGGTGCTTTCAGTACGTGAGATGAGAGTCGCCATCAGTTGGACACCGTCCGTGCGCCGGAGCTCGCGCTCAGGCTGCTAAGGCCGACGAAGTTGAGCTTGAAGACGCGGGCGCAGGCTCGGCACAGCCACACGCCGTGGCTGGCTTCCGGCTTGTCCTCGGACAGCACCTCGGGGCGCAGGTCCTCGTCGCCGCAGTACGGGCAGTACTGCGGTGCAGCTCTTTCGCTCACGGCGAATCCTCTTCCGGATAGGGCGGGTTGGGCCTGGCCTGGGCCGGAAAGAAAGAAGGGTCCCGGCCGACGCGGAGCCCGGCCCGCGGTTCGCCTTCGACGAGCAGTGGATCCGGCTCGGCGTGAAGGCTCGACTGTGCGGCGGGGGACGGGGTCAGCGAAGGGGGAGACAGACCGCGCTGGACACGCGCTTGAGGTCGACGTGCAGCCGACCTACGAGGGCGATTCCAGAGCGGGACATGATTCGAGAGTGCCATCCAGAACCGTCTGCGTCCAGCGCGTCCCGACATGCGGACGCCGCCGTGAGACGCGTGACACATCCGTGATCCGCGGTCGCGGGCTACCCCGCCGACCGCGCGAACCGGTCGATCTGCCCGAGCTGCCAGGCGGACTCGGGCCAGCCGCGCGCACCCCGCGCACGCTGCACCGCGTCGAGCCAGGGCACGATGTCCTGCGGGCGGTGTCCCCGGGCCGCGAGTACGGAGGCGATCACGGTGCCGGTCCGGCCGACGCCGGCGTGACAGTGCACGACGACGCCGTGGCCCTGGTCGAGCAGCTCGCATACCGCCGACACGGCGGCCGCGACCTCCGCTTCCTCGCGCACTCGATCAGCCGGAAGCAGCCCGCCGGCCAGGTCGTGCAGCTCGAAGGTGCGCAACTCGAGCGGGGCCGGATCGTAGTCCTGCCGTCCGATGAGCGAGACGACGGTGTCGAGGCCGAGAGCCGCGAGTCGGCCGAAGTCGTGGTCGGCGACCGGCAGGGCCATCCCGGCCAGCCTGCAGTCCTCGGCGCGCTGCGCCCACCAGAGCCAGGGCCGCGCCTCTCGCGGGATCTCCTGCACCGGCGCGAGCTCGATCTTCGGCATGAACCGAGCCTAACCGGACGACCCGCCGGGAGACGGGTTCTGCGGGTTCAGCTGTGGCCCGGCCAGACGATTCGCGCGAGCGTGTAGATCAGCAGCCCGGCCAACGCGCCGACGACCGTGCCGTTGATCCGGATGAACTGCAGGTCCCGACCCACCTGCAGCTCGAACTTGCGGGAGGTCTCCGCGGCATCCCAGGAATCGACGGTGTCGCTGATCAGCGACGTGATCTCCTTGCTGTACCCGGAGACGATGTACACGGCCGCGTTCTCGACCCAGCCGTCCACCTTGGCCCGCAGTTGCGGCTCGCGGGTGAGCCTCAGCCCGAAGCGGGCCACGCCGTCGCGCACCCGGCCCCGCAACTGCCCCCCCTCGTCGTCGAGACCGGAGATGAGCAGCGAACGCAGGGCCTGCCAGACCGAGCCGACCACGCGCTGTATCTCGGGATGTTCGAGCAGGCCCGTCTTGAGGCGTTCGGCCTGCGCCATCATGTCCGGGTCGGTGCGCAGGTCGCGCGCGAAGTCGGCGAGGAACGCGTCGATCCCCCGACGCGCGGCGTGGTCGGGCTCGTCGCGTACCGCCTCGGCCATCCGCACCAGGTCCCGGTGGATCCTGCGGGAGAGGCGTTCGTCGATGAAGCGCGGCGTCCAGCCAGGCGCCTCGCTCTCGACCGCCCGTTCGATCGCCTCCGGGTGTTCCGTCAACCAGGCCGCCGCCCGGCGCGCCAGCAGGTCGATCAGTGGACGGTGGCCGCCCTGCGCGGTGAACCGTTCGAGGAGCGCGCCGGCCGGCGGCCCGAGCGGCTGCGCGGCCAGCCAGCGGTTGACCGCGCCGCCGAGCACGTCCTGCACTTCGTCGTCGCGGAGCACCGCGAGCACGGCCCGGGTCAGGCCGGCCGCCTCCCTGGCGACCCGGTCGGCGTGTTCCGGGTCCGCCAGCCAGGCACCGGCCCTGGCCGAGAGGCCGACCGCGCGCAGCCGGGTGCGGACCACGTCCGGGGACAGGAAGTTCTCCCCGACGAAGTCGCTGAGCGAGCGCCCGAGCGCGGCCTTGCGCTTCGGGATGATCGCGGTGTGCGGAATGGGCAGGCCGAGCGGGTGGCGGAACAGGGCGGTGACCGCGAACCAGTCGGCCAGCGCGCCGACCATCGCCGCCTCGGCCGCGGCGCCCAGGTAGCCGGCCCAGCCCGCGCCGTGCTGCTGCTGCCAGCGGGCGACGGCGTACACACCGGCGGCGAACAGCAGCATGCCGGTCGCCGCGGTCTTCATCCGCCGCAGTCCGCGTCGCCGAGCCAGGTCGGCAGGGGCAAGTTCTCGCACCAGTCTCATATACCTCATCTGGGCGTCGGACGGCCCCGACCGCGCCGACTCAGGCCGCCGGCGGAAGGGCCGGCGGTGCCTCCGCAGGTCTCTGATCAGAGCCTTTCGATGATGGTGACGTTCGCCTGGCCGCCGCCCTCGCACATCGTCTGCAGGCCGTAGCGGCCGCCGGTGCGCTCGAGTTCGTGCAGCAGCGTCGTCATCAGCCGGGAGCCGGTCGCGCCGATCGGATGGCCGAGGGCGATCGCGCCGCCGTTGACGTTCACCTTGTCCGGGTCGCAGCCGGTCTCGCGCAGCCAGGCCAGCACCACGCAGGCGAAGGCCTCGTTGATCTCGACCAGGTCGATGTCCCCGATGTCCAGGCCGCTCTTGCGCAGGGCGTGCGCGGTGGCCGGGATCGGCGCCGTCAGCATCAGGATCGGGTCGTCGCCGCGCACCGACAGGTGGTGCACCCGGGCCCGCGGCGTCAGGCCGTGCTCGCGCACCGCCCGCTCGGAGGCGATCAGCAGGGCCGCCGCGCCGTCATTGGTCGGGGAGGAGACGGCGGCGGTCAGTCGGCCCCCGTCCACCAGCGTCTTGAGCTGCGCCATCTGCTCGAGGCTGGTGCCGCGGCGTGGCCCCTCGTCGACGGCGAAGCCCTCGTACGGCGCGATCTCGCGCTCGAAACGCCCCTCGTCGATCGCGTCGAGGGCCCGTGAGTGCGAACGCAGCGCCCACTGCTCCATCTCCTCGCGGGAGATGTCCCACCGCTCGGCGATCAGTTCGGCGCCGTGGAACTGGCTGACCGGCTGCGTGCCGTAGCGCGCGACCCAGCCCTTCGAGCCGTGGAACGGCCCGTCGGTGAGGCCGAGCGACTCGACCGCCTTCGAACCGGAGAACCACAGCGGGATCTGCGACATGTTCTGCACACCGCCGGCGACCACCAGATCCGCGGTGCCCGACATCACCGCCTGCGCGGCGAAGTGCACGGCCTGCTGGGACGAGCCGCACTGCCGGTCGATCGTCACGCCGGGGACGTGCTCGGGCAGCCCGGCCGTCAGCCAGGCGGTGCGCGCGATGTCCGTGCTCTGCGGCCCGACCGTGTCGATGCAGCCGAAGACGACGTCCTCCACCGCCCCCGGGTCCACGCCGGTGCGCTCCATCAGCGCGCTCAGCGCGTGCGCGCCCAGATCCGCGGGATGCACCGAGCTCAGCGCCCCGCCCCGTTTGCCGACCGGCGTCCGGACCGCCTCGACGATGTACGCCTCACTCGTCTCGCTCATGGGAGCCAGCGTACTGCGCCGCGGCGGATTTGTTACCGGTCGGTAGGCAGGGAGGTCGTGCAGAGCCCGGCGCGAGCCGTCACCGCGTCAGGCCAGCTCGGCCTCGGCGGCACGGACCGTCCACGCCGCGAAGGACTCGCCCTCTTCGCGTCCGGCCTCGTAGTTGCGCAGTACCCGCTCCACGTAGTCCGGCAGGTCGGTCGCGGTCACCTTCAGCCCGCGGACCTTGCGGCCGAAGGACCCCGAGTCGTCCAGGTCGGCGCCGAGGTGGCCGCCGAGGTGCACCTGGAAGCCCTCCACCTGCTCGCCCGCCGAGTCCCGGACGAGCTGGCCCTTGAGGCCGATGTCCGCGGTCTGGATCCGGGCGCAGGAGTTCGGGCAGCCGTTGACGTTGATGGTGATCGGCGTGTCGAAGTCGGGCAGCCGCTTCTCCAGCTCGTCGATCGTCGCCGAGGCGAGCGCCTTGGTCTCGACGATCGCGAGCTTGCAGAACTCGATGCCGGTGCAGGCCATGGTGTGCCGGCGGAAGACGCTCGGGCGCACCTGCAGGTCCAGCGCGGCCAGCGCCTCCACCAGCGGCTCGACCTGCTCCTGCGGCACGTCGAGGATCAGCATCTTCTGGTCGGTCGTGGTGCTCACCCGGTCCGAGCCCGCGGCCTGCGCCGCGTCCGCGACCTTCGCGAGCGTCGCCCCGTCGATGCGGCCCACGCGCGGAGCGAAGCCGACGTAGAACTTCCCGTCCTGCTGCTCGTGCACGCCGATGTGATCGCGCTCGGCGGGCGGCACGAACGCGGGAGCCGGGCCGTCGAGCAGCGGCCGCTTGAGGTACTCGGTCTCCAGCACCTCGCGGAAGCGCTGCGGACCCCAGTCGGCCATCAGGAACTTGAGCCGGGCGCGGGTGCGCAGCCGGCGGTAGCCGTAGTCGCGGAAGATGCCGGCCACCCCGGCCCACACCTCGGGCACCTCGTCCAGCGGAATGAACGCGCCGAGCCGCTTGGCGAACTGCGGGTTGGTGGACAGGCCGCCGCCGACCCAGATGTCGAAGCCGGGGCCGTGCTCGGGGTGCACCACGCCGACGAAGGAGATGTCGTTGACCTCGTGCACCACGTCCTGCAGGCCGGAGATCGCGGTCTTGAACTTGCGCGGCAGGTTGGAGAACTCCTTGGCGCCGATGAAGCGCTCCTGGATCTGCTCGATCGCCGGGGTGGCGTCGATGAGCTCGTCCTTGGCCACGCCGGCGACCGGCGAGCCGAGAATGACGCGCGGGACGTCGCCGCACGCTTCGGCGGTGCTCAGGCCGACGCCCTCGAGGATCCGCCAGATCTCCGGCACGTCCTCGATGCGGACCCAGTGCAGCTGGATGTTCTGCCGGTCGGTGATGTCGGCCGTGCCGCGCGCGAAGGTGCTCGAGACGGTCGCGACGGCGCGCAGCTGGGCCAGCGTCAGCCGGCCGCCGTCGATGCGCACCCGCATCATGAAGTACTCGTCGTCCAGGTCCTCCGGCTCGAGGACCGCGGTCTTGCCGCCGTCGATCCCGGGGCGGCGCTGGGTGTAGAGGCCCCACCAGCGCATCCGGCCGCGCAGGTCGGCGCCGTCGATCGAGTCGAAGCCGCGCACCGAGTAGATGTTCTCGATCCGCGCTCGCACGTTGAGGCCGTCGTCGTCCTTCTTGAACTGCTCGGCCGCGTTGAGCGGGGTGAAGTGCCCCTTGGCCCACTGCCCCTCGCCCCGGTGCCGACGGATCTGGTGCCGCTTCACCTCCCCGTCGCCGGCGGCGGACGCCGCAGGCGCGGCGGCCCGGCCCTCGGGCGCGGGCGTGGCGGAGGGACGCGACTCTATCGTCGTCATTAGGGGTCCTTCGACGGGAGGAGCTTGCGGCGGTCTAGCAAGAAAGCGGGGAGCGGGCGCGGGCCTCGCGGGCGGCCCACCGCCGCCCGGCCCTGATCAGGTCACGCCCGACAGATCGCGCTGGCCGTCCGGCGGAGGTCCACATGCCGGCGCGAGACCAGCGCGAGCCGGCGTCCTGGCACCCGTGCGGGAGCCGCGCCGCGCGCAGCGATCTGGTCGGCTGTGGACATGGACATAGGCCCAGACTCGCACCGTACCGGGGCGGCCGTCCAGCCGATCCCAGCATCCGGACCGGAAATGAGACGGGGCCCGCGACTCGCGGACCTCCCGGCTACGACACCGCCAGCGTCCCCAGCGTCACGTCCACGGTCGCCGTAGAGCCGTCGGCCTTGATGATGCCGACCGGGACCTGCTGGCCCGGCCTGAGCGTCGCGAGCTGCGTGGAGAGCTGCGCCATCGTGGTCACGGTCACCTTGTTCAGCGAGGTGATGACGTCGCCGGCGACGATGCCGGCGTTCGCCGCCGCGCCGCCGGAGGGGGCTTCGACCACGCCGACGCCGATCGGCTTCACGTTGGTGTCGGTCACGGTGCGGCCGGTGATGCCCAGCGAGGCGATGCCCGAGTTGGTGACCTTCCCGTCGGTCACGATCTGGTCCGCGATGCTCTTCGCGGTGTCCGAGGCGATGGCGAAGCCGATCCCCGGGTGGGCGCCGCCGAGCGTCTGGTCGACCGCCGCGAGGGTGGGGATGCCGATCACCGCGCCGGTGAGGTCGACCAGTGCGCCGCCGCTGTTGCCCGAGTTGATGGCCGCCGAGGTCTGGATCATGTCGGTCAGGGTGGCGGCCGGCGTGGTCGAGGTCCCCGGCTCGGTCACGCTGCGGCCGGTGGCCGAGATGATGCCGTCGGAGGCCGAGCTGGACAGGCCGATCGGGTTGCCCATGGCCAGCACGATCTGGCCGACCTGCGCCTTCGAGGAGTCCGCGAACGTGGCGGCCTTCAGGCCCGAGGGCGGGTTGTCCAGCTTGATCACCGCGAGGTCGCCCTGCGGAAATGTATTGACGACCTTCGCCGGGAACGTCTTGCTCTCGGTGGAGAGCGTCACCGTGTAGCTGGTGGCGCCCGCGATCACGTGGTCGTTGGTGACGATGTCGCCCTTGGTGTCCAGCACGATGCCCGAACCGAGACCGGTGTCCGTGGTGATCTCCACCACCGACGGCATCACCGAGGAGACGACGTTCTCGTACGTGGACTGCAGGTCCGCGGCGCCGGAGGAGATCGAGGCGGTGGAGGAGGACCCCGAACCGCTCCCGCCGCCGGACGAGGTGCAGCCGCCGAGCCCGACCAGTCCCGCCGCGAGCACGGCCGCAGCCGCCCCGCGGGCCACGCCTAGCCTGCGCATCGTGGACCACCATCCCGTTCGGCTGTCGGATCGCCTGAGTCGCTTCAGCGCTCGAATTCCAGGAGATCCCGACGGTTCGTCAGCCGCACGCCCGGTGAGCCGATAGTGGCAAAAACGGGTGCTCCCGTCGCTTCCGTGGGTGGTTGGCCAGGCGTGGAGCATGGCCGGAGGGTTGACGGGGTTGGGCGCCGAGGAGTTCCGAATCCGCCGCGACGAGCGCCGCCGCCGTCCGCACCCTCGGCCCGCGGTTCCGGCGGTGATGGGAAATCGGCGATGTCAGTCGGACTCGGACACCACCAGCACGGCCTCGAGGCGCCGGGGTCCGTGCACGCCCTCGACCCGGTCGAGTTCGATGTCGCTGGTGGCCGAGGGACCGGCGATCCAGGTCTGCGGACGGACCGGGTCCAGTTTCGGCATGGCCTCGGGGACGGAGGCGACGACCTGCTCCGGGCAGCGGATGACGCAGATGTGGTGGTCGGGGATGAGGGTCAGGACGCGTCGACCCTGGCCGGGGCCCGCGTCGAGGACGATGGTGCCGGTTTCGGCGATGGCCAGGGCGCAACCGGTGATCACGGAATCGGTCCGGTCGAGGGCCTCGGGGGAGAGCGGCGGCGTGTCGGTGGTCACGGCGACGCCGGCCGCACGGGCGGTGGTGAGCCATTCCTCGGGCAGATCGTTCGGGACGGCGACGCCGGTGGAACCGTGCTCGGCGAGCAGGCGTGCGATCACGCCCGGGAGCTCGGCGGGGGAGGTCCGGTGGACATGCGCACGGTAGTCGGCGAGGTTCTCGGCGAGCAGGTCGACCAGACCGGTGCTGACGTGCGCGGCGAGGTAGTCGCGGGCGATGGGCGGCTCGTCGCCGAAGGTGACTGCCGGTGTGCCGGTGGAGGGGTCGGTCGCGTCTCCGTCTCCGCCTCCGTTCGCGGCGCCAGGTGCCGCGCCGGGCGTAGCGCCTGTCGGCGCGTCAGTCAGGGCGGTGCGGATGGCGGCGAGGATCGTCTCGCGCGCGCTGGTGCTCACTTGTGCGTCTCCTTCCACCACTGCCGGAAGGTCCGCTTCGGCATTTCGGGCAGGTCTCGGGTGTCGGTCCAGGCTTTGGCAATGGGTAGCGGCAGACTGCGCGGCTGCAGTTTCCGGGTGCGGACGGCGGCCTGCTGGGCGGCGCCGTACACGGCGGGATGGCTCATCGCCCAGGTCGCGGCCTTCATGGCGGCGTGCTCGGCGCGATGGCCCGGCTGTTCGGCGACCTGGGCGCGCAGATGGACCAGCACCTCAGGGATGTCGATGGCGACCGGGCACACCTCGTAGCAGGCCCCGCACAGGCTCGAGGCGTAGGGCAGCGAGGCTTCGAGCTCGCCCTGGATGCCGCCGAGCTGCGGCGTGAGGATCGCGCCGATCGGCCCCGGGTACGGCGAGCCGTACGCGTGCCCGCCGGCCCGCTCGTAGACCGGGCAGACGTTCAGGCAGGCCGAGCAACGGATGCAGCGCAACGCCTGCCGCCCGACCTCGTCGGCGAGCGTCCGGGTGCGGCCGTTGTCCAGCAGCACGAGGTGGAACTCCCGCGGTCCGTCGCCGTCGGTGACGCCGGTCCACATCGTCGTGTACGGATTCATCCGTTCCGCGGTGGACGAGCGCGGCAGCAGTTGCAGGAAGACCTCGAGGTCGCGCCACGTCGGCACGATCTTCTCGATGCCGACGACGGAGATGAGCGTCTCCGGCAGGGTCAGGCACATCCGGCCGTTGCCCTCGGATTCGAGCACGACGATCGTGCCGGTCTCGGCGACCATGAAGTTGCCCCCGGAGACGGCGACCTTCGCACGCAGGAACTTCTCCCGCAGGTGCAGGCGCGCGGCCTCGGCGAGCGCGGTCGGCTCGTCGGTCAAGTCGTCCGGCGCCGCCCGGCCCCAGGCGGCCATCTCGCGGGCGAAGATGTCCCGGATCTCGCCGCGGTTCTTGTGGATCGCCGGGACCAGGATGTGCGAGGGCAGATCCTTGCCGAGCTGCACGATCAGCTCGGCCAGGTCGGTCTCGTACGCGGTGATGCCCTCGGCCGCGAGCGCCTCGTTGAGCCCGATCTCCTGGGTGGCCATCGACTTGACCTTGACCACCTCGCGCTCGCCGGTGGCGTGCACGAGGTCCGCCACGATCCGGTTGGCCTCGTCCGCGTTCCTGGCCCAGTGCACGACTCCGCCCGCGCCGACGACCTTCTCCTCGAGTTCGATCAGGTACTTGTCGAGGTGCTGCAGCGTGTGGTCCTTGATCTGCTTGCCGGCCTCACGCAGCTGCGCCCAGTCGTCGAGCTCCTCCACCGCGCGCGCCCGCTTGTCCCTGATCGTGTGCGTGGCGCGGGTGAGGTTCGCGCGCATCTGCGCGTCCTTGGTGGACGCCTTGGCGGCCTCGGGGAACGCGGGCATGCCGAGGTACGTGCCAGTCATACCAGTACCTCATCTCGAGTGCTGGCCAGGATCTCGGCGAGGTGGATCGTCCGGATCGGCGAGTTCTGGTGCGTCGCGGTGCCGCCCAGGTGCATCAGGCACGAGTTGTCCGCCGCCGCCAGGAATCGGGCTCCGGACTCGACCGCGTGGGCGATCTTGTCGGCGCCCATCGCCGCGGAGACGTCCGGGTTCTTCACCGCGAACGTGCCGCCGAACCCGCAACACTCCTGGGCACCGGGCAGTTCGACCAACTCGAGACCCGCCACCGCGCGCAGCAGCCGAAGCGGGCGATCCCCGACCCGGAGCAGCCGACTCGAGTGACAGGTCGGATGATAGGCCACCGGATACGGGAAATAGGCCCCTACATCCTCGACCTTGAGCACGTCGACGAGAAACTCCGTCAGCTCGTAGACCGGCGGCGGCGCCCCGGTCCCGGTCAGCCGCGGATGGACGTCCCGGATGAACGCGCCGCACGAGCCCGACGGCACGACGACCGCCGCGCAGTCGCCGAAGTCCCGAGCGAACTTCTCCGCAAGCACTCCGGCCTGCGCCGGATACCCGGTGTTGTACTGCATCTGTCCGCAGCAGGTCTGCGCCTTGGGGAACTCGACCTCTACGCCTAGTCGTTCGAGCAGCCGGACCGTCGCGATCCCGGTGCCCGGAAAGAGCAGATCGTTGACACATGTCACGAATAAGGCAATGCGCATCGCGGCTCGAATCATCGGAGGTCTGTGCGGGGGCGCTTGCGATGCTACTGCGCGCCTCCGGCCGAATGCCAGGGGCCCGGCGGCCGCGGTTCCGCGGCGGCCGGCGCAGCGCTCACGTGTGGTCGGGGGCCGTCAGTTCGCCGGTGGCTGACTTTCCGGCGCCGGTGGTGCGGCGCAGGAAGCCGGCGATGAGCTCCAGTTCGGCCTCGGTGTAGTCGGCGCAGATCTGCTCGACGGCGACGTTCATTCCCGCGTAGTGGCCCAGCAGTTCGCCGCTGCGGTCCCGGAGCGCGCGGAGGCTGACCGCACGGCGGTCGTCGGGGTCGCGGTCGCGAGCGATCCAGCCGCCTTTCTGGAGCCGGTCGAGGATGCCGGTCAGTGTCGCCGGGTGCAGACCGGCCAGTCGGGCCAGGGCGGAGGGGCTGAGCGGGCCGTGCCGCCAGATCAGGTCAAGGCAGTCCAGATCGGTGTCCTTGAGCTCGAGCTTCGCGCTCACCTGGTGGTTGAGCAGGGACAACTGGATGGCCAGTGCCCTCAGTTCCGCCCTGATCGCGCCGGCCTGGCGGCGTTTGCGCCGGGTGTGATCGCCCTCACTCGATTGTACGAGTTCCATATGATATCTTTCTCATGTAGTACGGACTGCGTATCTCTATGGTACGCGAAGAGCCTCTCGAGGAGGACCCCTTCATGATCGTGATCACTGGAGCCACCGGCAGTGTCGGCCGTGAGGCGACTCGGCTGCTGCTGGCCGCCGGACACAAGGTCACCGCCGTGACCCGTGACCCGTCCGCCGCCGAACTGCCCGAGGGCGCGACGGTGGCCGAGGGCGACCCCTCCCGGCCGCGGAGCCTGGCCGCCGTGTGGGCAGGCGTCGAGGGGGTGCTGCTCTCCCCGCGCGCCGTCGGGGACGCGGCCGCCGAACTCCTGGCGGCCGCCGCCGAGCACGGCGCACGCCGGGTCGTCGTCCTGTCCGCGTCAACCGTGCAGTACCCGGCCGGAGAGCCGCGCTTCGCCCAGGCCTTCAAGGCGGCCGAAGACACCGCCCGGGCCTCCGGCCTGGCCTGGACCCTCCTGCGGTGCGCCGACTTCGCCGCCAACGCACTGGCCTGGGCACCGCAGATCCGTGCCACCGGCAAGGTCAGGGGCGCCTACCCCGATGCCGCCACCTCGCCGATCCACCAGCGCGACATCGCCGAAGTCGCCGCACTCGCGCTGACCGATCCCGAGCACGCAGGATGCTCCTACGTACTGACCGGCCCCCAGTCACTGACCCAACAGGACAAGGCCGCGGCCATCGGCGAGGCCATCGACTCGCCGGTGTCCTTCGTCGAGGTGGCCCCCGAACAGGTCCGGGCCGCGATGCTCACCCAGGGACTGCCCGCCGATGTCCCCGACCGGCTGCTCGGCTCGCTCGCCGACTACGCCCGCCGGCCCGGACCCACCACCGAGACAGTCCAGAAGCTGCTCGGACGGCCCGCCCTCTCCTTCGAAACTTGGGCGGCCGAGAACGCCGCCGCCTTCCAGGACTGAATCCTCTGATCCCAAAGGACTGCGAGTCATCATGGCCATCACCGGGCACCCGCTCAAGACGCACATCGACTTCACCCTCATGTACGTCACCCACGACGCCTTCCGCCGCGATCTCGTCCGGCTGCGCGAGGCCGTTGACGGCGGCCGTACCGACACCCCGAGGTTCCAGGCCGGCTGGAGCAACTTCAAGCGCCAACTCGAGGTCCATCACACGGTCGAGGACGCCGCGCTCTGGCCGCGCGTCGCCGCGGCCGTGTCCGAGGCCACCCGTCCCGACGACGCCGCGCTGCTGCGCGAGATGGAGGCCGAGCACGCCCGCCTCGACCCGCTGCTCGACGCGGCCGACGACGCCATCCGCGAGCACGGCCCCGACCTGGCCCAGCGGATCGCCGAGCTCGCCGCCGCCCTCAACGCCCACACGGCCCACGAGGAGGAGGAGGCGCTCCCGCTCATCCAGGAGGTCCTCACCCCCAAGGACTGGGACGCCTTCCGGCGGGCGATGGCCCGCCGTCAGGGACCGTCCGGAGCCGCCGCCTACGTCCCGTGGATCCTCGACGGCGCCACGGCCGACCAGCGCCGCCGTTTTCTGGCCGCGATGCCCGCACCCGTCAAGGTCATCAACGGTCTGCTATGGGAGCGGCGTTACCGGAGACGCCACCGCTGAGTCCGGCAGCACCCGGCGGACGGCGGTGACCGGCATCATGTTCCATTCGGCGTACTGGATCCGCTGGCCGGTCGTGGGGGCCTGGATGACCAGGCCGTTGCCCACGTACATGGCCACGTGCGCGCCGTTCAGGTAGAAGACTAGGTCGCCCGGCCGCAGGTCGTCGAGCTGGGCCGGTACCGGCCGGCCCGTCGCCAGCTGGTCCCACGTCACCCGCGGCAGCGCGACGCCCGCCGCCGCCCACGCCGCCTGCACCAGGCCGGAGCAGTCGTAGCTCGGGTCGCCGGTGCCTCCCCACTCGTACCAGAGGCCCAGCTTGGACTCGGCGAAGTCGATCGCGAGCGCCGCGCGCCCGGTAGCCCTCGGCACGGCCGCGATCTGGTCGGCGGTGGGTACGCCCGTGTCGTCCAGGGCCCACCGCTGACCCGCCGTCAGCTGGCCGAGGAGCTGCTGCGCCTGCTGGTATTCGGCGAGGATCCGGCCCCTGGCCGCCGCGGCCTGCTGCTCGTCCTGGACCTGCTCGGCGAGGAGGGTGTCGGCCTCGGCCCGGAACTGCGCGAGCTGTTGCTGCTGGGCGAGCACCGACCTCAGCTCGATGCTCTCGCCGCGGCCGACGGCGTTCAGGCTCACGGCGCGCTGAAGGAACTGCTCCGGCTGCTGGGCGAACAGCAGCTGCATCGTGGGATCCACGCCGCCGCCCCGGTACTGTGCCTCGGCCAGCCGACCCAGCGATCCGTAGTACTGATCCACCTGCTGCTGCAGCATCGAGGTCTGGTCCTGGATGCTGCTCACCCGCTGCTGTAGCAGCGCGAGGCCCGTGGTGGCCTGGTCGTACTGCTGGGTGGCCGTCTCCGCCTGCGCCCGCAGCGACTGCACCTCGACTCCCACCGAGACCGCCGTCGCCGCCTGGGCCGCGGACGGCATCCAGGCCGCGGCCACGCCCACCGCGGCCGCCCCCGAGGTCAGCGTGCACACTCCGCGCACACAACCAGCGCGGGGAAGACGGCTGGTCCGTCTGTGAGACACCATTTCCGGCACACTCCAGGGGGGTGGACGCTCTTCGCTGCCCGGCCGAGGGACGGGCAGTGCAACTGCCCGGCCGTCTGAAGGCACGGTCGCCACCCTACGCTCCGGGTGACCGTCCGAGCTCGGAGGGTGACGGCCGTTTTACCGGATCTTTACGGGGCTGACGCCGTTTCGGTGCCACTTGCCCGTTTTCGGCGAATCCGTTCGGGGTACTGCGGGCCCGTGGCGCGGCCCGACTGGCCGAAACGGCCGGGTTCGGCTAAATAAATTCAGCGACAGCCGAGCGGCGGCCGCCTAGAATCTTCGATTCAGTGAGACAAACCGTACGCTCAACCCATGAGCGGATATTTGACAACCCGCTCCCCAGCGAATCAGCACCACGGAGGCATCCATGTCGGCACACGCGGTTTCCACGGCAGACCCCGCGCCTACCCCCGTGCCGCCCTGCCGCCCGCGGCGATCCAGGCTCCCGATGGTGAATGCCGGCGACCGCGCCGGCCGGCAAGGCCGCGACGTGCCCCCCGGCGAGCCGGGCGACGGGCTCGGCTGGAGCGAACCCGAACTGGCCGAGCTGGCCCGCATCGCGCCCGGGCTGCTGCCCGGCCGGATAATGACCTGCGACCCGGTCGGCGCCCTTGTGCTGACCGAACTCGGCGCCACCGCCGCCACCTACTGCGCCTCGCTGCTCCTCGCGGCGGCCCGCGCCCGCTCGGCCGGCCGGCTCTGGCCCAAGCCCGGCGACCGGGTCGCGGTGCGCCGCTGGCCGGACGGACCGGTCACCGTCGAAGGCGTCGTCGCCTGAGCGCGACCCGCAGAGCGCGGCGCCCGATGCCGCGCCGGACCGGCCGGACAGAGCGTGATCCCTAGCGAGTCAAAGCGCGCCGCCGCCCCCGCTCGGCCGCTGCGCGCTTCTTCCCCCCGATTCAACTCATCCGACTATTTGTTCGTGACGTAGCTGCCCCAGGCCGCCCGCGCGCCCGAATCGCCCACCTGCACCACCCGGACCAGGCAGATCGCGCTGGCCCCGATCGCCAGGGCGGCGACGACGACCATGGCGGCATGGTGGTCGGCGTAGCCCATCTTCTCGGCCACGACCAGCGCGACGGCCATCACCGCGACCGCCGCCACGAAATAGACCAGCGTGCTGCCCAGCGCCTTGTGCTGGGCAGCCGGGCTGTTCGCGTAGTTGAAGTTGTGGTTGTACAGCTGGTCGCCGGCGAGCTGGGTGAGATACGTCACCGGCACCATCACGACGGCGATGCCCACCGTCCAGTACCCGAACCTGCGTCGCCAGGCCGGCCGTATCGCGATGGCCAGCGTCGCCAGGCAGGCCAACGGGATACCGACCACCGTGAGGTGGATGATCAAAATGTGCGTGGGGAGTCCGAACACGGTGTATGGCAACGGGGGCTTCCTCAACGTGGCGTCATGGGTCAGTTAACTACGGCCAACAACGTACGCCCCCGCCCCTCGGTTCAAACTGCCACGGTTCCTCCACTGCGCCAGTAATAGCCCTCGGCACGTGACAGCAGGCCGGAGTCGATCAGATAGCGGCGCAGCGCCGCGTAATCCGCGTGCAGCCCCTGCAGTACGCCGTTTACCTCAGCCTCCGGGTAGCGCACGCCCGGCTCGAAGGACTGCGCGATCTCCTCGAGCACGATCCGCCGCTTGGCGGCCTTCTCCGGCAGGTGGGCGAGCCTGCCGTCGCGGAAGCTGCTCAGCAGTACGGCGAGCCTGGCCGGGTCGTCCGTGGTGAAGGCCTTCGCCGCGGCCTCGTCACGCCGCCGGCTCAGCTCGCGCAGGCTGGTGCGCAGGATCTCCGGCGTGGCCCGGTACCGCTCGGACGGCTGCCCAGGCGACTGCGGTTGCTCATGCGCCTGTGCCTGCTCATGCGCCTGTGCCTGCGCCTGCTCCGGCATGGCCAGGCCGATCGCGGTCAGGTTCGCCAGCGCCCGTCTGGCCTCGGCCGGGCTCGCGCCCGCGGCCTCGGCCGCCTGCTCCACCGACAGCCCGTCACCGGGGGTCGAGAGTACGAGCGCTGAGAAGATACGGAGCTTCGCCGTGTCGGCGAGTACCGCGACCAGCTGTCGCGGGTCCGGAATCCGCTCCGCCGGATCCTTGTGATCGTCTTCTGCCATGTTTGCGCAGCCTAGTTGACGCCCCGTCGCCGGAAAAGAGGTTTCCGCCCGGCTCAGCGGCTCAGGCCACCGCCAGTTCGCCGTGCAGCGGCAGCTCGCGTGAGGAGGAGCCGGCCCGCACCAGGAACACCCCGCCGGGCTGGGCCCAGCGCCGGTCCACCGGGTCCCAGTGCGCGAAGGCCCGGGCCGGCAGGGTCAGCCGGATCCTGGTGCGCTCGCCCGGATCCGCCACGGCGCGGCCGAAGGCGGCGAGCGCGCTGACCCCGTCCACCGGCCTGGTCAGGTAGATCTGGACGGTCTCCGAACCCGGCCTCGTGCCCACGTTGCGTACCGTGACGCCCAGTTCCACATCGGCGCCCGCGTGCACCGGACCCATTGGCAGCTGCAGATCCTCGTACTCCCACTCGGTGTAGCCGAGGCCGTGGCCGAAGGGGTAGAGCGGGTCGATGCCGGTTCGCGCGTACGCCCGGTACCCGACACTCAGGCCCTCCGAGTACGTCAGGGCACCGTCGCGCGGCTTGGCCAGGCCCACCGGCACCGACGGCTCGGTCCGCGGGATGCTCACCGGCATGCGTCCGGTCGGCTCCTGGCGGCCGGTCAGCACGTCCGCGAGTGCGTGGCCGAACTCCTGGCCGGGGAACCACACCTGCAGGATCGCGCCGACCCGCTCCGCCCACGGCATCAGCACCGGCATGCCGCTGTTGACCACGACCACGGTGCGCGGGCAGACGGCCGCGACCTCCTCGACGAGCGCGTCCTGCCGGCCGGGCAGGGCCAGGGTGCTGCGGTCGTAGCCCTCGCTCTCCTCGCCCCGCACCACGCCGACGACCACCACGGCCACGTCCGCCTGCGCGGCCGCCGCCAGTGCCTCGCCGAACAGTTCGGGGGCGGTGCGCAGCCGGGTCGCGGCGAGTCGGAAGCGGACGAATCCGGGTTCGTAGTCGCCCGGAATCCCGGTGGCGGTGACCAGTACCCGCTCCCCGGCCGACAGCTCCCGCTCGCATCCGGTCTCGAAGGGCTGCGAGAAGACCTCCATGACGTCGGCCGGCGGCGGCGCGATCGCCTCGGCGGACGTCTCGCCGTCCAGATCGAGGCGCAGGCTGCCGACCCCGGCCACGGCGAAGCGGTACGCGCCCTCCGCCGGCGCCGTGTACGACGTGGTCAGCACGAGCTTGCGGGCCCGCTCAGCCACCCCCGGCGGCAGCGGGTCCCAGAAGGTGAGCTCCGAGTTAGGCCGGATCCCGGCGTGCACGAGGTTCCCGTCCTCGTCGAAGATCTCCAGCCGGGCGCCGGGCCCGCCGTCCAGCGGGTTCGCCGTGCAGTCCGGATCAGGGCTCGAGGTCCGGTAGCTGTGTGCGCAGCCCTCGGCCAGGGTGATCTCCGTCTGCGGGCCCAGCGCCTCGCGAAGCCCGTCGATCGGACTCACCGCGACGGCCGGCCCGACCTCGGCGCTGCCCGCACCCTGATACACCGGATATACGGCGTTCGGGCCGATCAGAGCCAGCCCCCTGATGCTTCCCGACGGCGGGAGCGGCAGGGTGCCGGTCACGTTGCGCAGCAAGGTGAACGAGCGTGCCGCCGCGTGACGGACCACGCTTCGCTCGGCATGCGGCCCCGGCCTGCGTACCTCAAGCGGCGGGTTGCCGGGCGAGCCGAGAGCTCCACAGAGCTCTGCCATCCTCAGCAGTCGCGCCACCTTGTCGTCGATCAATGATTCGGGTACCTGCCCGGCCAACACCGCGTCCACCAAGGCCTGGCCCCAAGGGCCGTCCGGGCCCGGCATCACCAGATCGAGGCCGGCTAACGCCGTTGCGACCGTCGAGCGCGCGGCGGACCAGTCGGAGAAGACCACGCCCTGGAAGCCCCACTCCTGCTTCAGCACCCGGTCGAGCAGCAGTTCGTGCTCTGTCATAGACGTACCGTTGACGCGGTTGTACCCGGCCATCACCGCCGCGCAGTTCGCCTCCGTCACACAGGCCTCGAAGGGTGCCAGGTAGACCTCGCGCAGCGTCGTCTCGTCCGCGCGGACGTCCACGGTCCACCGTTCGACCTCTGAGTCATTGCCCACGAAGTGCTTCGCCACCGCGGCCACGCCCTGGCTCTGCACGCCGCGTACGTACGCCGCCGCGATCCGCGCCGCGAGCACCGGATCCTCGCCGAAGCACTCGAATCCGCGGCCGCCGTAGGGCGTGCGCGCCAGGTTCACCGTCGGGGCCAGCAGCACGTCGATCCCCTTGGCCCGCGCCTCCCGGCCGAGTTCGGCCGCAAGCCCTTCGACGAGCGCGGCATCCCAGGTCGCGGCGAGCGCGATCGGCGCGGGGAAGCTGGTGGACCGGTCGTGCGGGTCCATGCTGGTGCCGCGCACCCCGGCGGGGCCGTCCGAGGTGCGCAGGGCGCGCAGCCCGATCCGCGGCAGGCCGCGCAAGGTGAACGCGTCCGCCCCCGTCAGCAGGTCGATCTTCTCCGACAGGGTCAGGTCTTCCACACCGTGCTCCTCAAGTCCCGTCCGCCCCGGTAGGGTCAGCCGTGCCACTCTCCGCTCCTCCGGCTCCGCCTGTGCCTTCGCGCGGATCGGCAGGGGCACGGCCCGGCCGCCGCCCGACAGGCGGGTGCGGGCGACGGACGGACCGGGCTCCGTTCGGCGGGGCATGAGTCAGCGGCGCGTCGACGGACGTGGCCGGCTCTCAGCACCCTGGTTCCTTGACCGCATGGCCCTCGGCTCCGCCCGTCTCGTCGCGAATCTGTGCGAACCCTTCGATAGCACCCCGAGTAAGCGATTTCGTAAGCGCTTACTCGGGGGCGTCGGAGGAGAAGCTACCGCCCGGCGGCGGTTCGGACAAGCCTTGCCGGGCAAGAAAATCCCCCGGATCCGCGCGGGATCCGGGGGATCATGTCCGGCCAGCGGCTATCGCCGCGACGGCCCCTGTCCGGTCTAGGCGGGCCGGCGGGACTGGATGAAACGGAAGCGTCCGGCCACGAAGGCGTGATCCGCGTACGTGGCGTTGGCCGCCGGGTTGGCCCCGGTGCCGTGGTAGTCGGAGAACGCCGCGGACTGGTTGACGTAGATCGGCCCGGTCAGGTTGATCGACAGGTTGGCCCCCGCCTCCCAGGTCGCCTCCTCGGCCGCGGTCAGCACCGCCTCGTCGGTCGAGTACACCGCGGCGGTCAGCGCGCCGTGCGCCTTGACCGAGTCCCGGTAGATCGAGATCGAGTCCTGCGTCGAACCCGTGGTGATCAGGAAGGAGATCGGGCCGAACCACTCGTGCGTGTACACCTCGTCGTCCGCGGCGTCCACGGCCGCGATCAGCGGGGTGCGCACGGTGGCGTCCGGGAACTCGGCGTGGGCCACCGCGCGGGAGGCGAGCAGGGTCTTGCCCACGTTCGCCGCCCGATCGAGCCGCTCCAGGATGAAGGGGTTGACGACGGCGCCGAGGATGGCCGTGGCCCGCGCGTCGTCGCCGAGCAGCTTCTCCACGGCCGCGGCCAGGTCGGCGCCGAACTCCTCCGGCGCCTTCACCTCGTCTCCGACCTTGATCCCGTCGCGCGGCACCAGGATGTTCTGCGGCGACGTGCACATCTGCGCGGTGTAGAGCGAGAGCGAGAAGGCGAGGTGGCCCAGCGCGGCCGGGTACTCCTCCGGGCGGAAGGAGTCGACGATGATGGTGTTGATGCCGGCCTTCTCGGTGTACACCAGGGCCTGGCGGGCGTTCGCCTCGAGCCAGTCCCCGAACTCGTTCGAGCCGGTGAAGTCGATGATCTTCACATCGGGCCGCAGCGCCAGGGTCTTGGCCAGGCCCTCGTCCGGCGCCTCCGGCGCGAGCGCGACGAGATCGGCGGAGAAGCCGGCCTCGGCCAGCACCTCGCGGGCGACCTGCACGGTCAGCGCGAGCGGGGCGATCGCGTGCGGGTGCGGCTTGACCAGCACTGCGTTGCCGGTGACCAGCGAGGCGAAAAGGCCCGGATAGCCGTTCCAGGTCGGGAAGGTGTTGCAGCCGACGACGAGGGCGATCCCGCGCGGCGCGGCCACCCACTTCTTGGCCAGCCGGACCGGCTCGCCGCGGCCGACCGGCTTCTCCCACAGCGCGCGGTCCGGGTGCGCGGTGAGCGCGGAGTAGCCGTAGGCCACCGCCTCGAGGCCGCGGTCCTGCGCGTTCGGCCCGGCCGCCTGGAAGGCCATCATGAAGGCCTGCCCGGTGGTGTGCATGGCGGCGTAGGCCATGTCGTGGGTACGGGCGTTCAGGCGGGTGAGGATCTCGATGCACACGGCCGCGCGCGCCTCGCCTCCGGCGTCCCGCCAGGCCGCGATCCCCGCCTGCATCGCGGGCAGCAGGACGTCCGGGTCCACGTGCTCGTAGGAGTATCCGAGGTCGAAGCCGTAGGGGGAGACCTCCGCGCCGACCGTCGTCCCGTCCGCGCCGGTCTGGCCGAGCGTCCAGGTCTGCCCGCGCCGGGCCTCGAAGCGCTCCTTGGCCTGCTCCCCGGCCTCGGCCGGGTACGCCTTGAGGCTCTCGGGGAAGTGGGTGTAGTACTCGCGCGACCGGATCGCGCCGAGGGCCGCGTCCAGGGTCGGGCGATGCCGGGCGATGAGTTCGGCGACTGTGGCGGTCATCAGGGGGCTCCTCACGCGAAGGATCTGCGATAGCGGTCCAGCGGTTCGGCCGTCTCGGCCTTCCCGGGCCAGACTAACCGACCGTTCGGTAGGATCGAAGGGGACAGGTCACAACCGAAGCTGTCGGCACCGACGAGAGGCACCCACCAGTGGTAAGGCGTGAGGACCGGCACTCCCCAGAATCGCTGCTCGCCGTGGCCGTCGACGTGTTCAACATCCGCGGCTACGACGGCACCTCGATGGAGGATCTGGCCAAGGCCGCCGGGATCACGAAGTCCTCGATCTACCACCACGTGGCGGGCAAGGAAGAGCTGTTGCGCCTCGCCGTCACCCGCGCCCTCGACGGGCTGTTCGGGGTGCTCGAGGAACCGGGCGCGACCGAGGGCGCAGCGGTGGACCGCTTCGCGTACGTCATCCGACGCACCTGCCTCGAACTCGTCGAGAACCTGCCCTACGTGACGCTGCTGCTGCGGGTCCGCGGCAACACCGCAGCCGAGCGGGAGGCGTTGGACCGGCGACGCCAGTTCGACCACCGCGTCGCCGACCTCGCGGCCGCCGCCATCGCGGCCGGTGACTTGCGGGCCGATCTCGACCCGCGGCTGACCGCACGGCTGGTCTTCGGCCTGGTCAACTCGGTGGTCGAGTGGTACCGGCCGGAGGGGCCCGAGTCGGGTCAGGCCGTCGCCGACGCACTGTCCTCACTGGTGCTGACCGGTCTGCGCCCGCGCTGACGCGGTTCCCGCACTTACCCGCTTCCCGCACTGACCGTGCGGCGCCCGCGGGCGCCGCACAGCCGTCGGCTTACTTCGACGCCATCTGCAGGTTGCCGCTCTCGACCGGGATGCACTCGTTGCTCGAGTTCGAGGCGAAGGACTCGTGCGAGTCGGCCGGCGCGGTCGCGGCCCCGCTCGTGCTCACCGCTGCGGTGGTCGAGCTCGACGAGCCGCTGGAGCCGGAGCCGGAACCCGAGAGCGTCGTGCCGGAGGTGAAGTCGGTCCCGATGAAGACGCTCACGCCCCGGAAGCTCGTGGTCGACTGCACCTGCGAGGTCGGGATCTTCAGCGACGTGGCCACGGCGTCGGCGTCGGCCTGCGTCACCTCGTTCGCGTCGTAGTAGACCAGGCTGGCGGCGACCGCGTTCGCGTTCCCGGCCGAGACGGTGTCGGTGAAGCCGTTCGACTTGAGCGCCGTCACGATCGTGGTCGCGCGCCCGGCCACCCCGTCCGCGTTGTAGACGTTCACCGGGACCTGCGACTTGGTCACGTTCGACGCCGCGGAGGTGCTGGCGGCCGGCGTCGGTGTCGGCGACGCGGCCTTCGCGGTGGTCTTCGTGCTCGACGACGAGGAGTTGCTGGTGAACGACGTGTCGTTCTGGATGGCCTTGAAGACCGCGGGCGCGGCCGAGGACATGATGACCCGGTTGTTGTTGTTCGGGTCGTACTCCCACGGCATCGTGAGCATCGTGATCGAGTTGGTGGGCACCTTGTTCAGGCTCTCCACCAGGCCTTCGAGGTTCGAAAGGCCGGCGTAGTTGTCGCTGACCGTGGTCGCCTTCGCCGCCGCCTGGCCTATGTTGAGCAGAGTGCTGATGCTGGTGAAGTTCAGGTTCTTGCGCAGCGTCGCGATCAGCTGGGACAGGAAGTAGTGCGTCGCCTGCTCGCGGCCGAGGTCCGAGCCGTCGAAGAAGGAGTCGCGGGTGCGCAGGAACTCCAGCGCCTGATTGCCGGAGATGGTGCTGGTTCCGGCGGCCAGCTTCAGGCCCGAGTTCTTGTCGTTCACCGCCGACGTGACGCACACCGGCACGCCGCCGAGCGCGCTCGACATCGTCACGATGCCGCCGAAGTCGAACATGATGTAGCCGGTGAGCGTGATGCCGGTCAGCGCGTGCACCGCGGCCACCTGGCACTCCGGGCCGTCCTGCAACGCGGAGTTGATCTGCTGCGAGCTGCTGTTGCCGGTGAGCGACACGGTGCCGTTGCTCACGCTGCAGTTCGGCAGCGTGGCCACGGTGTCGCGCGGGATGGACAGGATCGTCGCGTTCGTCCGCTCAGCCGAGACGTGCAGAATCATCTCCGAGTCGGCGTTGGCGCCGGTTCCGCAGTCCCCGCCCAGCTTGCAGTCGGCCGCGGTGCTCCGCGTGTCCGAGCCGATGAGCAGGATGTTCTGGGCGTAGTTTCCGTACGGATCGGCCGGCAACGCGGCCTGGGTCATGCCGTTCGGCTCGAGCGCGGTGTGCTTAATCGAGCCGACGGTCGTCTCATAGGCGTAGACCACGAAGCCGCCGGCCGCGAGCAGCACGAGGCACAGGCCGAGCGCGGTCCACTTCGTGGCCTGCTTCGCGCGCGAGCGCGGCTTGCCGACGGCGGCCTGCTGCTTGGCCCAGGCGCGCTGCGCCCGGCCGTGCGGGTCGATCTCGTCGAGGTCGAGGTCGTCGTTGACGTGTCCGGGAACCCCGGGGCCGGTCTGCGACGCAGCGGTCTGCCGACCGGGACCCCGGCCCGCGCCGGCCCTGCGGCGGGCCCGGGGCCCGGGATCCGGATCGTCCCAGGGCTCGGCCGGGGAGTTGGCGCCGGCCGTCCACACGTCGCCGGGCGGCTGGTCCTCGGGCTGCGGCCGGCCGTACGGCGTGCCGCGGTCCGGGTACGGCGGACGGCCGCCCTGCTGCGGCCGACGCGGCGGCGGGGCCTGGCCGTAACCCTGACCTTGGCCGTAACCCTGGCCCTGGCCGTAGCCCTGCCCTTGCCCCGGCCCGTAACCGGGGCCCTGCGGGGCCTGTCCCTGCTGGCCCTGGCCGGGCCGCGGCGCCGGGGGCCGCGGCCCGCGGGGTGGGGGCGGCGGCGGCGGGGCCTGCGGAGCCGAGTAGGGGTCGTACCGGGGCTCGTTGGAGCCCGGGTACCAGTTCCCGCCATCACTCATCCGGGACCGACTCCCTCTCTAGGCCAACGCGATCCGCTCGATCATATAGACCGCTCATCTGCTTTCCCCGACTTCAATCCTGGCCCAATCGGTTGCAGTTACGGCGACGGGAGTGTCCCCGGTTCGCTACATCCAGAGTGCTGATGCCACTGAATGTCAAGATAAGACGCGATATATGCGCCAACTCGGTCGAAGCGGTGGGAAGGGGGACGCGGTGGACCAGGACGTCGGCGCGTTCGTGCTGATGACCCTCATCGTCGTGCTCGCCCCGTTGCTCGCCCCGGTGCTCGCCGACCGGTTCGCGCCCTGGCTGCTCGGCCTGTTCGGTGCGACCCAGCTGCCCATGGTCGTCGCGATCACCACGATCGGCGTACAGAACGGAGAGTTGGCGGCGGGTACCGCGGCGGCCCGTCAGCCGCGCGCGGAGGCCTGGTGAGCCGACGCCTGCACGGCCGGCATGTCCACACTCTGGACAAGCGACCGCGGGCGCGGCCAGACTGGGAGGGCAACCTACCGAACCTTCGGTCGGTACGGTAGGACGCGTCGGCCGAAACCCCGGTCGACCGCCGGACCCCCGCCGCAACAGCCGATGGAGACCCCATGACGCTGCTGGACCACCCTGCCCGCCTCCCCGAGGGCGCCGCAGGCCCTGCCGCGCGCCTCGCGAGCTGGGACAGCCAGCCCCTGCGCTACCTGGACGAGCACGGCGCGCCCGTGGAGGGCGGTCTGCGTCCCGACCCCGAGACCCTCGCCCCGGACGCGCTGTTGCGCGGTTACCGGGCGCTGCGGTTCGCCCGCGCCTTCGACACCGAGGCGACGCACCTGGTGATGCAGGGCAGGCTGGCGGTCTACCCGTCCTGCCGCGGCCAGGAGGCCTGCGAGGTCGCCGCCGTGCAGGCGCTGACCGCCGAGGACTGGCTGCTGCCGACGTACCGGGACTCCGCGGCCCTGGTGCTGCGCGGGATCCCGGCCGTGGACGCGCTGACCCTGCTGCGCGGCTCCTGGCACTGCGGCTACGACCCCAAGCAGTGGCGGACGATGCCGCAGTGCACGCCGTTGGCCACCCAGGGACCGCACGCGGTGGGCCTCGGCCTGGCGGCCAAGCTGGCCGGCGACTCCGCGGTGGCGCTGTGCTTCTTCGGCGACGGCGCCACCAGCGAAGGCGACTTCCACGAGGCCTGCAACAGCGCCGCCGTGTATCAGGCCCCTGTGGTGTTCCTGGTGCAGAACAACCAGTACGCGATCTCGGTGCCGCTGCACAAGCAGACGCACGCGATGAACCTCTCGGACAAGGCGGTCGGCTACGGGCTGCCCGGAGTCCGCGTCGACGGAAACGACCTGATCGCGCTGAACGCCGTGCTGCGTGAGGCGGTCCAGCGGGCGAGGCAAGGCGGCGGGCCGACGCTGATCGAGGCGGTGACCTACCGGATGCAGGCGCACACCAACGCCGACGACGCGGCCCGCTACCGGCAGGCGGCGGAGGTCGAGTACTGGCTGGCCCGCGACCCGATCGACCGACTGGCCAAGTACCTGACCGCGCTCGGGGCGCTGGACGCGACGGTGGAGGCCGAGATCGACGAGGAATGCGCGGCGTACTGCGCGGAGATGCGCGCCCAATTCGCCGAGGAGCCGGAGTACCGGCCGGACGAGATGTTCGAGCACGTATTCGCCGAGCCGACGCCGCAACTGCGCGCGCAGCGCGACCTGGTGCGGGCAGAGCAGGGACAGGGACAGGGACACAGCGAGGGAGAAGGACGATGACCCCGACGCAGACGGCGCGAGTGGCGCAGGCCTCGGCGGCGGGCGTCGTCGCCCCGCCCGCGACGTCGATGACGATGGCCAAGGCGATCAACTCCGCCCTGGCCGACGCGATGGCCCAGGACGACAAGGTGGTCGTCTTCGGCGAGGACGTCGGCGCGCTCGGCGGCGTGTTCCGGGTGACGGACGGCCTGACGGCGAAGTTCGGCGAAGAACGTTGCTTCGACACCCCGTTGGCCGAGGCCTCGATCATGGGCACCGCGATCGGCATGGCGGTCTACGGCTTCAAGCCGGTCGTCGAGATGCAGTTCGACGCGTTCGCCTACCCGGCCTTCGAGCAGGTGATCAGCCACCTCGCGAAGATGCGCAACCGCACCAGGGGCGCCGTGCCGCTGCCGGTGGTCGTGCGAATCCCCTACGGCGGCGGCATCGGCGGCGTGGAGCACCACAGCGACAGTTCGGAGACGTACTTCGCGCACACCCCCGGGCTGCACGTGCTCACCCCGGCGACGGTCGAGGACGCGTACAGCATGCTGCGCGAGGCGATCGACTCGCCGGACCCGGTGATCTTCTTCGAGCCCAAGAGGCTGTACTGGAGCAAGGCCGAAGTCGCGCTGCCGGCGAAGACAGGACGGATCGGCACGGCGGCAGTCCGGCGCGAGGGCAGCGACGTCACCCTGGTCTGCTACGGCCAGACCGTGCCGGTGTGCCTCGCGGCGGCTGAGCAGGCGAAGCAGGAGGGACGGGACCTCGAGGTGCTCGACCTCAGGAGCCTGGTGCCGCTGGACGAGGAGGCGATCGTCCGGAGCGTGGCCAAGACCGGCAGGGCGGTGGTCGTGCACGAGAGCACCGGCTTCGCCGGCTTCGGCGCCGAGATCGCGGCCAAGATCGCGGAGCGCTGCTTCTACCGCCTCGAGGCCCCGGTGACCCGGGTCGCCGGCCTGGACATCCCCTATCCGCCGCCGAAATACGAGCACTGGCACCTCCCCGACGCCGACCGCGTCCTCGACGCCGTCGACCGCACGATGGCCGCCGGCTGACCGGAGGAAGCGATGAGCAGCGCCGATTCAAGGCCGCTGGGCGACTCAGAATATTGTCGCCAGCCATCAGCGCGGCCTGGTTCACGCGGCGGACTGCGTCCAGACCTTTTCACAAGAGCGCCAAAGAGTGATCTACATGGTCTAGCGTGTCGGCGTGTCCGCGCAACGTCGGTGTACGTCGTCCTGCGGCTACGGCAGCGCCCGCACCATCCTGCGGCAGACATAGACCCGCTCGTACTCTCGCCGGACCTGCTCCTCCAATTCCCGCGAGGCGTGCGCGAACACGCTCACCGGGGTGAAGGGCTTGCGCGGCTCGACCAGGCGAGCGGACTCTGCCTTGCCGTAGCCGGAGTAGACGTGCAGGTACGTGTACTCCTCAACGAACCCTGCACTGGCGTACCAGCCCAGAGCTGACGCGTCCTCGCGGGTCCACGCGTCGAGCGTCCGCGCCGGCCCACCCGCCAATCGCGCTCGGGCCTCCAGCAGCAGACGCGTGGCGAGGCCGCGGCCTCGGTGGTCCGGGTGCACGCACACGTTCTCGATCGTTGCCAGGTCTCCGCGCACTGCGACGTCGAGCATGGCGACCACGCGACCGTCGTCGACGGCGACCAGTTCCACCACCTCGTCCGCGTCGTCTTCAATGGGCTTACTCGCGTATACGGAGTCGAAGTAGCACGTGTCGACGAAGACGACCGCTCGGCAGCGCAGCCACTCGACCTCGTCAGTCGGCCGGTAGTCACGGATCTGCGCGGCGTCGATGTGCGCCTTCGCATCCGCGAGACCCTTCTCGTTCTCGGACGGGTCTGCGATGCCGGTCAGATTCCCCTCGGCGATGCGCCACGCGAAGTACCAGGCTTGCGATGCCCAGCGCCAGCCGACCATGGCGTCCAACGTACGCTCGGCCTCCGCAGCTGAGAGCGCGCCCTCGTCGAGGTATGCGCCGACCAGGCCCTGAGCACGCTCGACGCCGCCGGCGTAGACCACGGCCGATGCCAGATCGAACACGCGCGGGCCGATCAAGTGGGCGCCCCAATCGATCAGGCCGCACGTCCCGGTGGCCGCGTCGTACAGGAACGCGTCGGCGGCCGGGTCGCCGTGCAGCGGGCCCCAAGTCAGGCTCGTCACGCCGAGCTCGTTCACGGCCGCACGAGCGCGCTCGATCGCGGGTCGGATCCATGGGCGGATCAGCAGGTGAAGCGCCGCAGCGTTCACGGGCGGCTCGATTCGCTGCTGTGCGGGCACGGTGCCGAGTGCGAGATGGGCGCGGGCCAATGTGCGGCCGATCAGCTCTTGGCCACCGGGGGCATCCCGATCCACAGGGACGCCGTCGACCCATTCGAGCAGGGCGAGCGACCGGTCGCCGATCAGCGCGGTGGGCGCATTGTCGAGCGTCGGAACCGGCGCTCCCGCCGGGATTCCGGCCGCCGAAAGTCGCTCAGCGGCGGCTAAGCCGTTCGCGAAACGTTGGGCGTACTTGCGCGCGGACACGGACTTCGCCAGCAGACGCCGCCCGTCGGCGTGCACGACCCAAGTCAGCGAGCTCATGCCGCCCGGGTGCTCAACAACCTTGGCCTCGACAAGACCCCAGTGCGAGGCGAGCGCGTCCGTTACGGACAAGGTGGATGAATCGATATCAGACATGCGTGATCACTCCAAATCTATCCAGGTCATGGGAAATACCGGCACTCCGCGGGCGCGTAATAGACGCGGAGCACCGACCGGGATAGGGAGATTCAACGCACATCTGCATGATAGGAGCGGATCTCGCGGGCGGGCAACGCATTTGCCGACCTCGATCGACCCGGCCGGCACCTGCGACTTGTTGACAAGCTGCTGCTTTGGCACACTGCATCAACACAGCAGCAAGGGTGGGAACAATGAAGCGCAAGCAGCCCGAAGACGTCGCATGGGCCGCGGACACGGTGGGCGTAGTCACGTTCCGGATGACGGTCCTACAGCGGGTTATGTCGGCATCCAGTCTAAGCATCGGCTATCTTCTGGCCTGGGTCGCGCTCCGGATCGCGGGCGAGCCAACCAGTCTTGACATGGAACTTCACATGCTGGGGGGCGGGCTCCTCGGCGGGCTTACCGTCATGTTCACGCCGCCCACCTTCAGCATCACCCTCAGCCCGCATATGGCACAGGTGCGCAACGCGAGGCGGCGCACGATCTACTGGTCCGACGTGCAGGCGATCCGGATCGAGAAGAAGCGCCTCGGCAACCGGGCAATCGTGATCTACGAGGCGAACGGACGGCAGACCCGGTTGCGTGCACCGGTGACCGGTTTCCTCCTCTGGGATCGCCGATTCGACGAGAAGTTCCACGTCATAGGCCAATGGTGGCTCGACTTCCGGGGGCCTGAGTGGAAGCCCGGGTTCGAACCTTGGTCCCCTCGATCCATTCAGAAGGCTGCGCGCCGCAACGCCGGAAGTATCCGATGAAGCACGGCTACACCAACGACACCACCGCTGACGCCGATGACGCCGCGACGACGGTGGACAAGACCTACCAGGGTCCTGACGCCGGTCTCCGACTCGCGCGCGAGCTCGAGATGCTCACCACGTTGCACGAGCGACTCCCGGTACCCCCGGTCATCGCGACCCACGGGACCACGCTTACCCTCGGCTTCGTGGCCGGCGCGCACGGTCAAGACCTGATCGACGGGGGCCACGCCGCCGAAGTTCTCCAGTCGTGCGGCACGCTGCTGCGTCGCCTCCACGACCTCGACCCTGTCCTGCTCGGTTTTGACGAACACGCTGCGGGCCAAGTGCTGGTGCACGGCGACTTCGGGCCCAACAACATCCTGATCGATCCCGAAAGCTTCGCGGTGACCGCACTGCTGGATTGGGAGTTCGCCCATCTCGGCGACGCGATCGAAGATCTGGCCTGGTGCGAATGGATCGTACGCACTCACCACCCGGACCACGTCGACGCGCTCGCCGCCTTCTTCGACGCTTACGGCGGACACGCCCCCGACTGGCCGCAGCGTCAGGCCGCGATGGTCGCCAGATGCCTGGAGCTGCGGAGCTTCTGCGAGCGCTGGGAACCCGACAGCCGCGGTATCCAGCAATGGACGGACCGCGCCCACGCCACGGCGGCTTGGCGGGAATAGTCGCCTTCCCCCTTTGTCAGTGCTTGAAGTAGTGGCCTTCTTCGATATCCGCGATGAGCGTGGGCTCCTTCGGCAGCCAGCCGAAGCGCTCCCGCGTCTGCGCACTCGATGCCGGGTTGTCGATGCCGACCAGCGGCGCGAGGAAGCCGAAGTGCTGGTCTGCTTGCTCGGTCGTCAGGCTGACGGCCGGCAGCCCGAGTTGGCGGCCGATGGCCTCGGCGATGTCGCGGAACGGCACACCCTCCTCGGCCACCGCATGCAGCGCGGTGCCGGCCGGCGCGGATTCCACGGCCAGCCGGAATAGCGTCGCCGCGTCGAGGCGGTGCACTGCGGGCCAGCGGTTCGAACCGTCGCCGACGAAGGCGGATATCCCCTTGTCCTGGGCGATGCCTATCAGGATCGAGATGAATCCGCGTGCGTCCCCGTAGCCGTGCACTGTGGGAGCCAGGCGCACCGAGGAGGAGCGCACGCCGCGCTCGGCAAGGGCGAGGACGGCGGTTTCCGCCCGGAGCCGCAGCGCAGTGACCGGATTGGCCGCGTTCGGGGTCTCCTCGGTGAGCAGGCGCCCCGGTGTACGCCCGATGACCCCGGACGTCACCACGAAGCTTTTGCCAGTACCTTCCAATTGCGCGCCGATCGCCTCGACCGCGTTGAGTTCGACCTGCGCGCGTGCGGCCGGGTCGGTGGTTTCGGAGATGTGTTTGTTCGCGGCGTAGATCACGCCGTCCGAAGCCGCGGCCGCTGTACGCAGGCTGTCTATGTCGTCGATGTCACCGCGGTGCACTTCGACGCCGATCCTCGTCAATGCCGCGGCGGAGGCGTCGGATCGGGCGAGACCAGTCACCGCATGCCCCTCATCGAGCAACGCGTGCACGACGGCCGATCCGATGTACCCGGTTGCTCCTGCGACGAAAATGCGCATGCGGCAGATCCCTTAGTTGGGTTTATCGGGCCCAGGGCGGGAAGGCCGCGAGCTCACTTCTCAACCGTAGGAACCGGAGCCGCATCGTGTCCAAGGCCTGTTTCGCACCAGGCGATACTGATTGGGCATCACCTCTGGCGGCGAGGGTAGGCGCCTGCGCGGGCGGCGGCTGCGGCAGCCGCGGCGGCGCGGTCGGCAGCGGCTTGGTCGAGCGGGTCGCCGCTGGCCAGCATCCGGTAGTAGAGAGGGGCCGAGACAGCGCGGACGACCTCGTCGGGGTCGGTGTCCTCGGGCAGTTCGCCTCGCTCGATCGCCTGGGTCACGCAGGGCGCCCATTCGCCGATGCGGGCCTGGTAGAAGCGGTGCAGTGCCTCGGCGGTCGACGAGTCGTAGGTAGCGGCCGCGATCACCGCTCTGAACAAGGCGCCTTGCCGCGGATCTGACAGCGTCTGCTGCACGAGGCGGGCGTTGGCCCGCAGGTCGCCGAGGAGCGAGCCGGTGTCGGCGCGCGGCTGCGAGGACTCGGCCATCTCGGTCAGCAGGTCGGCGACCAGCGCGGTGACCGTTCCCCAGCGACGGTAGACGGTGGTCCGGCCGACGTCTGCGCGGCGTGCGACGTCGCCGAGGTCGAGTTGGGCCAGGCCGTGTTCGACGAGCGCGTCGCCGGCCGCGCGCAGCACCGATTCCCGCACCCGCGCCGTACGCCCGCCGGGACGGACCGTCCCGGGGTCCGCAGGCTCAGCATCCATAACGGGACTCCAGTTCCATTAGAGCGTCGAAGGTGATAACTTGAATCATCTTAACGGAACCATTGGCCCATTAAGGGTCGGCTGCGACGAGAGGACCAACCATGGAATACCGTCAGTTGGGTGCATCGGGGCTCAAGGTCCCGGCCCTGAGCTTCGGCACCGGCACCTTCGGCGGCCAGGGACCGCTCTTCGAAGCCTGGGGCACCACGGACACGTCGCAGGCACGTCGGCTGCTGGACATCTGCCTGGATGCCGGGGTCACCATGTTCGACTCCGCCGACGTCTATTCGAACGGCGCCTCGGAGCAGGTGCTCGGCGAGGCCGTCAAGGGACGCCGGGACCAGGTGATCCTGTCCACCAAGGCGAGCCTGCCGATCGGGGACGGGCCCGGTGACGCCGGCTCCTCACGCTCACACCTTGTGCGGGCGGTCGAGGACGCGTTGCGGCGCCTCGGCACCGACTACATCGACCTCTTCCAGTTGCATGCCTTCGACGCCGGGACGCCGATCGAAGAGGTGCTTGGCACGCTCGAGGACCTGGTCCGCGCCGGGAAGATCCGCTATGTCGGCGTTTCCAACTTCTCCGGCTGGCAGTTGATGAAGTCACTCGCGATAGCCGAGAAGTACGGCCGTCCGCGGTACGTCGCGCACCAGGTCTACTACTCGCTGGTCGGCCGCGACTATGAATGGGAGCTGATGCCGCTCGGCCGCGACCAGGGCGTCGGCGCGGTGGTCTGGAGCCCGCTCGGCTGGGGACGGCTCACCGGCCGGATCCGCCGCGGGCAGCCGCTGCCGGCGGACAGCAGGCTGCACAAGACCGCTGATTTCGGGCCGCCGGTCGAGGACGAGCAGCTCTACCGGGTGGTCGACGTCCTCGACGAGCTCGCCGCCGAGCTCGACCGGACCGTCCCGCAGATCGCGATCAACTGGCTGTTGCAGCGACCGACCGTGTCCTCCGTCATCATCGGCGCTCGCGACGAGGCCCAACTCCGGCAGAACCTGGGTGCCGTGGGCTGGAACCTGACGCCCGAACAGGTGGCCCGCCTCGACGCGGCGAGCAGCCGGACGGCGCCCTACCCATACTATCCCTACCAGCGGCAGGAAGGCTTCGCCCGACTCAACCCGTCGATCGTCGGCTGAGCCCGGCCGCCCCCATCCGTAAGGCTCACCCGCAGAGCGATCAGGCAGGACGCAGCGTCAGCGGGTCGTCGGGGTGCTCGGCGTTGTAAATATCCGTGCACTCGTCGTGGCGGGGGAAGGTGTCCGTGGAGGCCCAAGTCGCGCCCTGCTTCTCGAGTTCGACGGGGAAGCCGCACAGAGCCTGGCGTTCGCCGCTGTCGCTCTCCATCTCCACCACGTGCCATTCGTCATCGTTGAGTGGCACCGAGCCGTATGACCAGCGATAACGCTGAGCGTTCTCCATGTGGCAAGTATGGCAAGTGCCGTCAGGCGCCGCTACCGGAGCGGAGCGGGCCGAGCGCGCGAACCGGGACGCCCGGATCCGACGACGAGTAGATGCGGGCGAAGGCGTCCCAGACAGGCGTGCTCCGCTCTCGCTCGAGCGGCGCGGACAGCTCGAACTCCGCGCCGGGGACCTCCTCGATCCAGGCGTGCATCGACTGGTCACGACCCTGATTGCCGGGTCCCCGATATCCGCGACTCTGACGCAGCTGCCGGGCAAGCAGTTCTTCCACCCGCGCCGAGGCCAGATACCAGGTCTTCCCGACCTGCCAGGCCCGCACCAGCAGCCGCTCGCCGCGCATGGTCTCGCCAGGGGTGCGGAGGATGACGTAGCGCAGGCCGTCGAGCGGGCGCGCCCGGTTCCACAGCTGCTCGAACTGGCCGACCGCGTAGACGCCGAGCTCCGAGTGGCGTTCCGTCTCCAGTTGCGAGGTCATCGAGGACCTGCGTCGGTACGGCAGGAAGCCCACCAATACCCGGTCGTCCGTCTGGTGCACGCTGATCTCGGGCAGCTGGTCGTAAAGGCGCACCCGCAGCCGCTCCGGCTCGATGCCGCGGGACGGCAGCTGCGCCGCGAGGAATCTCAGCCTTTGGATGTTGCGCTCCACCATCTGGTCGAAGTGCTGGTCGCGGATCTCCTTCGCCCGCTCCCGCGCTGCCGAGGTGGTGGGGGCGAGCAGCAGGATCCTGATGGTCGCGCCGCGCCCCAGCGCCTCGAGCGCCGCGCGCACGAAGGCCTCCGCGCCCGCCTCGTCGCCGTCCTGGCCGATCAGTATCGAGCTCGTGTCCAGGATCCGCACGCTGCGCTCCGCCCGCGCGATGCGCTGCAGGAGCTGGTCGACCGGCAGCCGGCCGAAGTCCAGGGTGCGGCCCCGTGGCGCAGGCTGGCTCTCCGACGGCCACATCTGGTAGAAGTTCGGGCCCCGCCGCCTCTCCCCGGTGTACTTGAGCTCGTGCAGCTCGAACAACTGGCGGTAGAGCGTCGAGTCCGACGGCACGAGTTCGGCCTCGTGCTCCGCCTCGTCCTGCTCGCCGAGCCAGAAATGCTGGTCCGGCTTGTCCGCCAGGATCGAGTCGATTCGGTTCGAGACGTAGTACGTGGTGCCGCCCTGCTCGAGGTAGCGCACCCACATCGGCTCGGTGCCGCCGGTCGCCGAGAGCCGGATCGGGGCCAGCCGCCGCACCGGACGCGCGTCCTCCCACAGCTCGTCGAACTTCTCCAGGATCTGGATCCCGGTCAGCGAACCCGCGTTGATCTCCAGCTGCGGCGCCTCGTGCGCGAACTGGTAGGCGGGCAGCATCGCGAACAGCAGCGTGTCATCCCGCTGATACAGCGTGAACGGTGCCGTCACCGTGTACAGCCGCAGCTCGAAGGTGCCGAATCCGACGCCCGATCCAGCGCCCTGGCCCTGCGGCCGGCCGATCACGGCCAGTTCCGCCGACGACGGCTCGCCCTGCGGCCCGGAAAGCCGAGGCCCGGACAGCTGCGGCCGGCCCAGCGCCCGGGACTGGGTCTGCGTCCCTGTCCCAGTCTGTGCCCGCGTCTGCGCCTGCGACTGAGCCGCCGGACTGAGGAAGAAGCCGGTGTCCTCGCTGTCCCGCGGGGCGGGCATCGTCTGCCACGCGCCCAAGCGGTACAGCTCCCGCGCCAGCTGCTGCTCCATGATGCCGAGCGAGGAGATGTTGTGGTGGATCTGGGCGTCGATGGACTGCCCCGGGTACACCTGGTCCAGCTGCTCCTGACGCAACCGTGACGCGTCCGTCGCCGGGCTCATCAGCAGAACCTTGACGTTGACGCCGCGCAGCACCGCGTCCTGCAGGCCCGGCAGCGCCTTGGGGCCGTGCACGTTGTCGAAGAGGCCGGAGAAGGTGTCGAGCACCCGGATCTCCCGCTCCGCCTGCCCTATCCGACGCACGAACAGCCGGAAGTCGAGGTGCGCGTGCTGCCGGATCTGCATCGCGGCGCGGGAGACGATCGGGTCGATCGCCACCAGGATCGCCGCGCCGCCGATCATGTCCCCGGCCGCGTTCAGCCACAGGTTCGCCCAGATCCCCTGCGGGAAGCCGAATCCCTGCGCCAGCAGCATCAGCACCAGGATCAGCACGCCCATCGCGCCGACGCCGGCCACCCGCGGCCTGCTGCGGAACAGGCGGCCGAGGCGGCGCGTCCAGCCGAACGGTTCCACGGGTCGTCCCCTCCAGCGTAAGTCTCCAGGATCTTCGGGACTTCCCGCCAAGGATGCCCTGAAACCGCTCAGCCCTGCTCGGCCTCCGGTACCCGCGGGTACTGCTCGTCCGCGCCGTCGGCAGCCGCGGGCCTGGTCACCAGCCGCCTATCGTCGCTGGTCAGGCATCGACCATCGGCGATCTCGAATTCCCAGCCGTGCAAGGCGCAGGTGAGCACGCCGTCCTTGACTGTACCGAAACGAGTGAGGTCGGCCTTCAGGTGCGGGCAGTGCCGCTGGATCACGTGCCCGTCGGCCAACGCGTAGTCCTCGACGCCGGTGGATTCGGCGTAGTAGCCCTCGACGAAGGTCATGTGCTCGACGGACAGCGACTTGAAGAATGAGTACACGTACTCGTTGAACGGGCCCTTGCGCGAGGCCTGGAAACGGCAGGAGAGGAACAGTTCGTTCACCCAGTCCGGCGTCCGCTCGCGCACCAGCTTCTCGATCAGCGGCCGCTTGGCCCGGAACGAGTAGCGCACCTCCTCGTCGGCATATGACCGGATCTTGCACTCGAGGAAGTCGAACACGATCTCCTCGTCCGGGCCGCCGTCCACCGCCGCGACCTGAAGCAGGATTCTGCCGTTGAGGCCGGCGCAGGTGTAGTCGGCGGTCTCCATCAGCGGCTGCACCCAGTCCTGCAGTTGGCCGACGAGGTCGGAGCGGTCCTGCGGCAGCGCGCGCAGGATCTCGTCGATGACCGGCTGCACCTTCTTCTTGTAGTCGGTCAGGTAGCCGCGCCGGTCGTCCCGGATCCGGGTCACCTCGCGCTCCGGGATCTGCTCGACCTCGGCCGCGCCGTCCGCGGTGAGCTCCACCGTGGTGCCGGTCAGGAAAAGATGCGCCTTCTCGAAGCCCTGCTCCCGCAGGTAGTCGAGGAAGACGAACTGGTCCGGGAAGACGTTCGCCTCGTCCCGGTCGAAGTCGTTGAACTCCCACAGCTCGTCGTCCAGGAAGCAGGGCGGGCCGGCGAACGGGAAGACGTGCGCGGCCTGGTACTGCTCGATGTACTTCAGCGCGCGGGCCATGCCGTTGCGCCGCTTGCGGGTGCCGACGGTCTGCTTCATCCGCTCGGGGAAGTCGTAGACCATCGGGTACCAGATCGCGCCGGAGTACTGCAGGAAGTGCCCGTGCAGCGGCCCGAACTCCTCGATCGGCCCGGCCGCGACCGGCCGCGAGTCGTTCTGGTTGTAGATGCGCACCTCGCCGTCGTCCAGGGCGACGCCCGAGTCCCCGAGCGGTCCGTCGGTCGGCGAGACCAGCGCGTTGATCAGCACGCGCAGGCCGGAGTCCAGCGTGACCGCCTGGTTGTTGCGGGTCTGCACGAAGTGCTTGAAGCCCAGGTCCTCGAGGTTCTCGCGCAGGTCGGGCACAGAGTAGTCGGGCAGCAGGACGGTCGCGTCCTTGTTCATGTGCCGGGACAGCCAGTCCGGGTCGAAGTGGTCCCGGTGCAGGTGCGACACGTAGAGGTAGTCGGCCGCGCCGACCTTCGCCGCGTCGATCCCGGTGTTGTCCGGGAAGGGCACCCAGGAGCCGAAATATGCGGGCGTGAACCAGGGGTCGCACACGATGGACCCGGCGGCCGACTCGACGAACAGCCCGGCGTGGCCGATCGATGTGATACGCACTGCTCACTCCTCGTAGTGGAACGGACGACGCTCGGTGGCGCCCGGCCCGGGACGCTCGGGTCCCAACTTATCGCGGACCGGGGCACTCCTTTCGTCACAAGCGTGCGAACCGGTACGGTTTCGGCCAGCACCCGATCGCGATTCCACGGCGATCCACGGCCTGGGGAGGAAGGCACGGCGCCGATGCAGACGGATCAGGCAGACGGGCGAGCGGCACCCGCCGGCCTCGGCGTGCTCGTCGGAGCGCGGGCGGACGGCGATCCGGCGGCCTGCGCGGAACTGGCCCGGCTGGCGGACCGGCTCGGCTACCGCGAGATCATGATCGGCGAGGCGACCGGGTACGACGCCTTCGCGTTCGCCGTCTCACTCGGCCGGGGCCCGGCGAGGCTCTGCCTCGGCCCGCTGCCCGCGGCCGTGCGCGACCCGGTCACCACGGCCCGCGGCGTGGCCACGGTGGCGGCGCTGACCGGCCGGACCACCGGCGTGGCCCTCGCGGCCTCCACGTCCACGGTGGTGGAGGAGTGGCACGGCCGCTCCAGGTCCGACGCGGTGACCATCGTCGCCGAGTCGGCGCAGGCGCTGCACGGGATGCTCGCGGGGGACCGGGTGGACTACTCCGGGGTGCTGGTGCGCACCCGCGGCTTCGAGAGCGCCCTGCCGCCCTCGCGCGGCGAACTGTCCGTGCTGGCGTTCGGCGCGGAGCTCACCGAGGTCGCGGCCGCGCGCGCGGACCGGCTGATCCTGCCGATCGGCACGGTCGAGCACGTCTCCCGGCTGCGCGCCCGGGTGCAGGCGGCGGCCGAGCGGATAGGCCGGGAGAAGTCGCCGAAGATAGCCCTGTGGCTGCCGGTGGCCGTCGAGCCGGACGCCGAGGGGCGGCGCACGATGCTCCGGGACCTGGTGCCCTACCTCCGTTCGGCGGGCTTCAGCGGGATGTTCAGTGAGGCCGGTTTCGGTGAGGTGGTCCGGCTGGCCCGCTCCGGAGCGCACGTGCGCTCGGTGGTCGCGGCCGCGCCGCCGGAGCTGTTGAACTCGGTGGCGGCGGTGGGGGACGTCGCGGCCGTGCGTGCGCTACTCGGCGAGTTCCGGGCGGTCGGCGTGGACGACGTGATCCTGGTGCCGGACCGTCCGGAGACTCTCGAGGCCTTGGCCGCGGCCTAGCTACTCGGCACTCCTTGACTCCGCTCCCTGACTTCTTGATTCCTTGGTTCCTTGATTCCTTGGTTCCTTGACTCCTGGACAGCAGGATCAGGAGCCGTCGTCCGGCGGGCTGTACGGCGTGGTCGGGATGCCGGTCGCGGTCGAGCCCGGCGGCCGGTGGCCGTTGGTCGAGCCGTGCGCCTCCTGCCTCGGCACCTTGTACGGCCTCGAATACGGTTTGTGCGAGCCGGGATCCTGCGCCGAATAGGGCTGTGACGGATACCCGTCGTGCGCGCCGAGTTCGTCCACCGCGGTGCCCGTCGCCGCACGCTTGGGCCGGCTGTGCGTCGTCGTGTGCACCTGCCGCTGCCGTGCCCGCTCCAGCGCCTCGGCCCGGGCGCCACGGCGGATCGCGAGCACGGTCAGGGTGAGCACCAGCACCCCTGCCCCCACCGCCCCACCACCGAGGATCAGTCCCGTCGTCGCCGTGTTACTCAGTGCGCCGTCCACTGTCGCCGCAACCACGCCCGCTTCCACCACGCCGTCGTCCACCCCTTTCCCGCCCTCGCGCGGTCCGCGCGCATCTGATCACGGTTCCGTACCTGCTAGAAGGTTTGCCCGGCCCGGCCTTGGACAATCCCCGTCGCCCGTTCGTTCCCTCCGGCGGGCGGCCTGGGCCCGGGCGGCTTAGTTTCGGATCATGCAAGTGGATCCACCCGACTCCGGCGCAATCGCCGAACTGCCCGGACTCGACATGCCGCGTCCGCTGGTCCTCGTCGTCTACGACGAGGCGGTGGCCCGCGACGACCTCGTCGAACATCTGCGCGGACATCTCGGAATGCGCTACCGGGTGCTGGCCGCCGCCGGGGTGCGCGAGGCCTCCGACGCGCTCGCCCACGCCATCGGCCTCGGCACCCCGCTCGGCCTCGTGATCAGCCTGCTGCGGCTGCCGGACGGCAGCGCGATCGAGCTGTTCGGGCACGTCAAGGCGGCCTCGCCGACGACGCGGCGGATACTGCTCGCCCGGTCGGAGGACACCGAGGCGACCCTGCAGGCGATCACCCAGTCGCAGGTGGACCGCTATCTGATGCTGCCCGCCGAACCCTGGTCGGAGCGGTTGTTCCCGATGATCGACGACCTGCTCGGCGAGTGGGGCGCACAGCACGGCGAGTCGCAGATCGGGGTGACGGTGCTCGGCCACCGCTACTCCGCGACGGCGTACCTGGTCAAGGACTACCTCTCGCGCAGCCTGGTGCCCTTCACCTGGTTCGACCTGTCCGACGACCCGCAGGCGCACGCCCTGGCCCGCGACCTGAACCTGCCCACCCCCGCCCCCACCACGGTCCTGCTCGACGACGGCCGGGCGCTGCACGACCCGTCCATCGCGCAGTTGGCCGAGGCGCTCGGGCTGACCGAGCCGGCCACCCTGGACCGCTACGACCTCGCCATCGTCGGCGGCGGTCCGGCCGGACTCTCCGCGGCTGTCGCGGCGGCCTGCGACGGCCTGACCGTCGTGGTGATCGAGGACGACTGTCCGGGCGGCCAGGCCGCGGGCAACGTGACCGTGGACCACTACCTGGGCTATCCGGCCGGGCTGACCGGCGCCGACTTCGCGCACCGGGCGTTGGCCCAGGCCAAGGGGCTCGGCGTGCAGTGGTGCAGCGCGAAGGTGGCGACCGCGCTGATGCCGCTGCGCGGCGCGCACCGGATCCTGCTCGACGACGGCTCGGTCGTCGTCGGCCGCTCGGTGCTCATCGCCACCGGCATGACCTGGCGGCGGCTCGAGGCACCCGGCGCCGACACGCTCGTTAACTCAGGGGTCTACTACGGCTACTCCAAGCCGGAGACCAGGCAGGTGCAGGGCGAGGACGTGGTCGTCGCGGGCTCCGGCGACGTGGCCGTCACCGCGGCGCTCGACTTCGCCCGTTACGCGCGCTCCGTCGTGCTCGTGGTGCGCGATGCGTCGCTGGCCGACGCGACGGTACGGCGCGACCTCGCCGAGCGTGCCAAGGCCGAGGAGCGCATCCGTGTGGTGTGCAACAGCGAGGTCGCCGAAGTACGCGGCTACGTGCAGTTGGAGAAGGTGGTGATACTGCACGTGCCCACCGGCACCACCGAGGTCCTGCCCGTCTCGGCCCTCTACGCGCTGACCGGAACCGTCCCCTTCACCGACTGGCTGCGTGACGTGGTGGCGCAGGACGAGTTCGGCTTCCTGCTTACCGACGTGGAAGTCCTCCGGCGCCCGGAATCGCAGCCGATGCCCTGGCCCGAGGAGCGTCCCCCGCTGCTCATGGAGACCTCGGTGCCCGGCGTTTTCGCGGCCGGCGACGTGCGCGCGGGATCGGTCAAACGGATCAGCTCGGCCATCGGGCAGGGCTCGGTGGCTGTCGCCGGAGTCGGCCGGTACCTGGCGTCCCTGTCGCCCGCAGACTGAGCGCTTCGCGCCTCGCTTCCATCCCTCGCCCCTATCCGCCGCTTCACCGTGCCCCTATCCGCCGCTACGCCGCGTCTCTATCCGCTGTTTCTCCATGCGAGCGAGCGTGGTGGCAAAGTCCTGAGGAGTACCATCCTGCGGGAACGGTGCACGAAAAGGAGGGGTTCGATGCGCGCGCCCGTGGGCGGGTCGACGGATCTGGCGGAGCCCGGATTCGAGACGTGGCCGGACAGCACCGTCCACGTGGAGTGGGGCGCGACCGGAGCCGAGCTGGCGGCCGCCCGCGGCGACGTGATCATCGTCGTCGACGTCTTCTCCTTCTCGACGACGCTGTCCATGGCCGTGGCCCGCGACTTCACCTGCCTCGTCTACAGTCGCGCGGAGATCGAGGATCTCGGCGGGCCCGCCAAGGCCGCCATCCGCCTGAACGCCAAGCCGCTCGGCGGGCGCGGGGAACCGGTACCCGGCCGGGTCACGCTCGCGGCCGTCAGCCTGCTGACCGCCGAACCCGGCCAGCGCGTGGTCTTCACCTCTCTCAGCGGCGCCACCGTGGTCGGCGCGGCGGCTAAAGCCCCTGCGTTACTCGTCGGCGGCCCGCGCAACGCCACGGCCTGCGCCCGGGTCGCGGCCCGGCTGCTCAGCACGACGCGGGCGGGCCGGATCACGGTCGTGGCCTGCGGAGAACGCTGGAGCTCGGCCGAACCCGGCATGGCCGGGACCCGGCCGTCGGTGGAGGACTGGGCCGGCGCCGGGGTGATCTGCTCGCACCTGGCAGAGCTCGGCTATTCGCTCTCGGCGGAGGCCCGTCTTGCGTCCGCCATGTGGCTCTCCGAGACAGTGCTCGAAGACCTCGCCGAATGCGTCTCCGCCCGGGAGCTGCGCGCGGGCGGGTACGGCGCCGACGTGGAGCTCGCCCTCCAGGCCGACACGGACGACAAGGTGCCGGTGCGGATGACGGGGGAGCAGACCGGGCGGGTGTTCGTGGGCGTGGAGGCGCCCGGTCCGGAATCGCGAGAAAAGCCGTAATAGCCGCACTGTGTATCCAGGGCTGGTCAAAGCTTTGCTCTCTTCCGCGGTAGACCCTTGGCAAGGCGGCGTTGAGGTTCTCATAATCAACCTCAGCCCACTTATCCGAGGGAGGGAACAGCATGATCAGTGCTCGCAGAACCTGGTGCGCGCTCGCCGCTACCGCGGCGTTGGCCGTCACCGGGATCGCCGCGGCGCCGGCCGAAGCCGCCACGGCCGCCACCGCGCACAACAAGCTGCTCAACTACGTGCTCGCCTACGGGCAGGACGACCAGCCGGACTCCGCCACGCTCTCAGCTCTCTGCCAGTCCTATGTCGGTGACACACACGTCTACCAGCCCATCGCACCGAACGTGGACGCGATTCACGGAGACACCGTCGTCGGGGTGGGCAGCCAGACCGGTTGCTACGCCGCACAGAACGAGACCACGGTCGTCGTCAATCCGCAGAACCCGGAGAACCTGGTGGCCGGGTCCAACGACTACCGCAACTTCAACAGCCGGGAGCAGCGCAACGACTCCTCCGGCTGGGCCTACACCTCGTTCAACGGCGGCCGCACCTGGAAGAACGTCGTACTACCCGGCCTGACGTACCAGACCGGCGCGACCGGAGCGCTGTCCGACATGGACTCGGCCGGCGACCCGGTGCTCGCCTTCGGTCCGCACAACACCGTCTACTACTCGAACATCGTCTTCTCCCGGCTCAACGGCGGATCCGGCATCGCCGTCTCGGTCTCCCACGACGGTGGTCTGACCTGGGGCGCGCCCAGCGTCGTGCAGCTCGACGGGGTGCTGCCGGACGGCACCGCCACGCCGACGAACTACTTCAACGACAAGGAATGGATCACCGTCGACCAGCGCACCGGCCAGGTGTACCTGACCTGGACGCGCTTCACCTACGACTCCTCGGGCAACTACCTGGAGTCGCCGATCTACCTGAAGACCTCTGACAACCAGGCCCGCAGCTGGTCGACCGGCTACCGCGTCTCCCCGACGACGACCGCATTCTCCGGCGGCCTGACCGCGTTCTCTCAGGGCTCGAACCCGAAGGTCACCGCGAACGGAACCCTGTACGTGGCCTACGAAGGCGAGATATGCGCGACCCTCGCCTGCTCGGACCCGACCGACCACGATGAGACGGTGGTCGCGGTCTCGCACGACCATGGCAAGACCTGGACCAACGAGTTGGTTGGCCAGAACTACGACTATCCGTACAACGCGGATGTCGCCAACGAAACACTGACCGGCGAGAACTTCCGGATCAACTCCTACCCGCAGCTGACGGTGGACCCGGTCACCCAGCACCTCTACGTGACCTGGTCGGACGACCGGTACGGCCAGTACACCTCGGCCGGCGTCTCGGTGAAGACGGACGGCACGGCACTGATCTCCAGCTCGCCCGACGGCGTGCACTGGAGCGGGGTCGCGTCCGCCGAGCCCGGCGGCGACGTGTTCTTCCCGGCGGTGGCCGCCTTCGCCGGCAAGGTCGTGGTCAGCTACTACACCCGGTCCTACGACCCGACCGGCATCAACCTCGACTATGCGTACACGACGATCGGCTGGGACGGCCGGTACTCGCCGCAGCACCGGATCACCACCCAGTCGGCGGACCCGCAGGGCCAGTTCGTGGGTACCGGCCTGGTCAGCGGAAATGTGCTGCAGGGTGAGTTCATCGGCGACTACTCGGCCGCCGTCATCGGCTTCGACGGCGTGCTGCACCCGGTGTGGACCGACTTCCGGGGCGACCCGGGCGTCGACACCCCGCATCAGACCGTGGACACGCAGGCGATCCGGATCTGGTAGCACCAGTCCGGCACCTTCGGTGATTGCTTGACCGGGATCCCGGCGCGCTCGCGCCGGGATCCCGTTCTGAAACAGGTCTCGCAGGACTCTCGGTCTCTCAGTCGGCCTGACAGGGAGATGAGACCGAGGTGCGCGGGCCGGCGAAGTCCGGGATCGGCCGCGGGTCGTCGACCGGCGCGTACCGGCCGTCCACGAGCTCGTACTCCCACGCCGGGCCGTTGCTCAGCAGCGTGCGGAGCGCGGCCAGCAGCCGGTCCACGTCCGCCGAGCTCGAGCCGACGCCGAAGGACGCCCGGATCGCGCCGTCCCCGCCGAGACCGAGCCGGCCGATCAGCGGATGTGCGCAGAACCGGCCGTCGCGCACGCCGATCCCGTGCTCCGCGGAGAGATACGCCGCGACCCAGCCCGCGTGATAGCCCGCGACCGTGAACGACACGACGCCGATCGCTTCGACCTCTGCATCGTCCTCGGGCCAGATCCGCAGTACCTCGACCTCGGGCAGCCGCGCCAGGCCGGCCAACAGCCGACGGCGCAACGCGTCCTCGTGCCCGGCCAACGTGGCGCCGCCCACGCTAGCCAGCGCCTCGCAGGCCCGCGCGAGCGCCGCGGCGCCCAGCACGTTCGGGGTGCCGCCCTCGTGTCGCGCCGGGGCCGCAGCCCAGTCCGTCTCGTCCACCGCGACCTCGCGCACCGCACCGCCGCCGGCCAGGTACGCGGGCGCCTCGTCCAGCCAGTCGCGCCGGCCCACCAGCGCGCCGGCGCCGTACGGGGCGTAGAGCTTGTGGCCGGACAGCGCCAGGTAGTCGACCCCTGACTCCGTCAGCGAGACCCGGCGGTGCGGGGCGAGCTGCGCGGCGTCCACCGCGATCCGCGCGCCGTGCCGGTGCGCGATCCGGGCCAGTTCGGCGATCGGCAGCAGCTGGCCGGTCACGTTCGAGGCGCCGGTCACCGCGAGCAGCGCGGCGGGCGTCGCGGCCAGCGCGGCCTCGACGTCGGCCAGCGTCTCGCGCAGCGTCGGCGCGGCCTGCACGACCTCGTCGCCGCGCTGCTGCCAGGGCAGCAGGTTGGCGTGGTGCTCGATGTCCAGGTAGAGCACCCGGCCGCCGGCCGGCACGCAGTGCGCCAGCAGGTTGAGCGCGTCCGTGGTGTTGCGGGTGAAGACGACCACGTCGTCCTCCCGGGCCCCGAGGAAGCGGCCGACGCAGGCGCGCGAGTTCTCCAGCAGGGCGGTCGAGACCTGAGAGGCGAAGCCCGCGCCCCGGTGCACCGAGGCGTAGTACGGCAGCGCGGTCGCGAGGTGCTCGGCGACCACGCGCAGGGCGGGCGCGGAGGCGGCGTAGTCCAGGTTCGCGTAGGGCACGGAAGCCCCGTTGACCAGCGGCACCGGCAGTCCGGCGCCCACCACCGGAAGCAGCGAATCAGTGCACTCGGTCGGAGCGGTGACAGTCATGCTCTCGGTCATAGCTGTAAACCCCTGATCGGGTCCAGGGATACGAGATGACCGCCCGTCGGCCGCAACGGCGTACCGAGTGCCGTACCGGCGCGTATGTGTCACCGCGAATCCGCGCTTGCCGTGCGCCTGCCGCACGGCCCGGTCCTCACCCGGGGCACCCCATCGCGGACGAAGGGTTGCCGGCCAGCGAGCCGGGGCTTGTCGCTGGCGCTCATGACCTTGTTCGGCAAGCTAGCACACCGGCTCGCCGCCTCGCACCCGCTGTCCGTTTTGTGGACGCCATTCGGAAGTTACCATCGATGGGGATCCGGCGAGGGTCCGACACGCGGTCCGATACAACGACCTTATTAACTGGCATTAACTGGTAATAACCGGCGTCGGCAGGCAGTCGGACGAGCGCACGACAGGGAGCGCCATGGAGATACGACCGTTCCTCGGCGCCGACGCCGCCGAGGACGAGCTGCGGCAGTGGTACGAGCTGAACGCCGAGAACAGCGGTTCGGTCTTCCCCGGCTTCCCGGTCCTGAGCTATCGGAGCTTCGCCCTCGCCGCGCGCGAGCCGGAGGATCACCTCGGTCCGCGCGGGGTGTGGGCCGCCTGGGAGGGGCGGCGGCTGCTCGGCATCGCGACGCTCGCCCACCCGCGTGACGATGAGCGGGCCCCGGCCTTCCCCAAGCTGATCGTCATACCGGGGGAGCGCCGGCGCGGCGTGGGCACCGCGCTGCTCCGGGCGCTCATCGCGGACGTCCGCGCGCAGGGTCGGGTGAGCCTGCGGAACGAGCAGGTCAGGATCGGCGGCGCCGGAGCAGCGTGGGCCGAGGCGGTCGGCTTCGCCGAGGTGAACCGCAACACCTGGCAGATGCTGCAGGTCCAGGACGTAGACCCGGAAGCCTGGAACGTGCCGGTGCCCGCCGGCTTCCGGCTCGAGCAATGGGCCGATGCGGCTCCGGAGGAACTGGTGAGCTCCTTCGCCGAGGCGCGCAACGCCATCCTGGACGCGCCGTCCGCCGACCCGGCCGACGAACGTCGGGAGTGGACGGTCGAGCGGGTCAGGGCGGACGAGGCCGAAGTGCGCGCCACGGACGACGACTACCGCTTCGTGGTGGCCGTGCACGAGGAGACCGGCGCCGTCGTCGCGCTGACGGGGATGGTCCTGACCCCCGGCCGCACGGACCTGTGCTGGCAGCGGGACACCGCCGTCGTCGGGCGGTTTCGCGGCCTCGGGCTCGGGCGGAGCGTGAAGGCCGCGATGATGCGCGAGCTGCTCGCCGACTTCCCCGCTCTGCAACGGGTGATCACGTCCACGGCCACGCAGAACGCCGCCATGATCCGGGTCAACGAGCAAGTCGGCTACCTGCCCTACGCCGAGATCGGCACATTCGAGGCCACGATCGACGACATCGAGGCAGCGCTTGCCGGGCACTCGCAAGAAGAGAGCATCCCCGGACAGCGTCACGCCGCCGAGGATGCTCCCTCCCTGATCTGAATCAGCTGGCCGCTACGCGGCCTTGACGGCCTTCGCCAGTTCCGCGCCGAAGATCGACTCGTCGCCCTCCACCGCGATCACCAGGTCCGCCGGGCGCAGCACCGCGCGCACCGCCGCGTTCACCTCGTCCAGCGTGACCTCGAGAAGTCGAGCGTGCTCTACGGTGACGAAGTCGCCCGGCAGGTCGTGCCGCACCATCTCGATCAGCCGCTCGCCGACCGCGCCCGGGCTCTGCAGCCCGATCGGGGTGGCGCCGGCCAGGTACGACCGGGTCTGCTCCAGTTCGAGCTCGGTGGCGCCGCCTTCGACGAACTCGCGGATGATCCGCAGCGTGTCGGCCACGGCCGGCGCCGTCGAGTCCGTCCGCACCTCGGCGCTCATCGAGTAAAGGCCCTGCGGACGGCCCAGGTCGAAGGTGCTGTGCGCGCCGTAGGTGTAGCCCTTGACCTCGCGCAGCTCGTGATTGAGCCGGGAGCTGAAGGAGCCGCCGAGAATCGTGCTGGCCATCCGCAGCGCTACCGGGTCGACCCCGATCTCGGCCAACCCGGTGCGGGTGGGCGCCGGGTGCCCGATCTGCAGCGTGGACTGTACGGCACCCGGCCGGTCCGCGATCACCAGCCTGGTCCGCTCGGCCAGCGGGGCGTCGGCGTCCGGGGTGGGCAGGCCGACGCCCTCGACGTCGCCGAACACGGTGGCCGCGAGGGCGTCGAGGTCGACGAGGTCCAGGTCCGCGGCCACCAGCAGAACGCCGGGACTGCGCAGCCACTGGGCGTGGAACGCACGCACCGCCGCGCCGTCCAGCGCCGCGGTGCTGTCCGGGGTGCCTCCGGCCAGGCGGCCGTAGCGGGTCTGCTCGCCGTAGAGCGCGCCGCGCAGGGCCTGCTGAGCACGTAGGCCGGGCCGCGCGAACTGCTCCCGCTTGGCGGAGGCGAGGTCGCTCAGGAAGCGGCGGGTGTCGGTGTCCCGGAAGGCGGGCCGGCGCACCGCCTCGGCCAGCAGTTCGCTGCCCGCGGCGGCCAGCGCCGTCGGCAGATTGATGGTGACCTTCGTGCTCTGCCAGCCGCTGTCCGCACCCCAGCGTCCGCCGAGGGACTCGACGGCGGCGCCGAACTCGTCGGCCGTGTAGTTCTCCGTGCCCTCGTCGAGCAGGCCGGAGGTCGCGCGGGACAGGCCGTCGAGCGGCTCCGCGCCGGCCGCCGCCGCGGGCTCGGCCAGCGCGCCGCCGCCGAGCATCAGGCCGAGCCAGGCCAGCGGCTGCCCGGGCAGGTGCGCCGCGACGACCTCGCCGCCGAGCAGCGGATACCTGCGGACCTCGGGGAAGACATAGGGCCGCTGCGGCGCCGGCGCCGGGCGCGCGGCCAGTCGGGGTGACGTCACGTCAGTTCCCTTCGATGATGGGGGCGGTCGGGGCGAGGATCACGTCGGTTCCCTGGGTCATCGGGCCGCCTCCGCTTCCGCCGCCTCCGCCGCGCCTGCCGCGTCTGCCCTCTCCGACGTCTCCGCTTCGGCCACCCGGTATTCCAGGGTGATCCGGTTGCCGGGCGTGAAGATCCGCTCCGCGGCCGCGCGCACGTCCTCGGCGGTCACCGCCATGAACTCCGGCAGCCGGTCGCGCACCCGGGCGGCGTCGCCGAACAGCACCGCGTGCCGGCCGAGCTGGTCCGCCCGCGCCCCCACCGGGGAGAGCTCGCGCGCCCAGTCCGCCGCCAGCATCGAGCGCGCCCGGTCGAGCTCCGCCTCGGTGGGCGGCAGCGTCGCGGCCTGCTCGCAGACCTCGAAGTACGCCGCCGCCAGCTCGGCCGGGTCCACGCCGGGGCGCGGCGTGGCCATGCCGCTCAGCAGCGACTCGTGCCAGGCCAGCTGCCAGGCGTCCAGGTAGCCGCCCTCGGCCTGCGCCAGCTCCCGGCGGGTGACCAGTTCGGTGAACAGCCGTGCGCCGCGCCCGCGCCCGAGCACCACGGCCAGCACCTCCTCGGCCGCCGAGCCCGGCAGCCCGAAGCGGGTGGCCCGGAAGGCGAAGAAGAACCGCGGCAACGGCACCGGCTCGGTGACCACCTCGTGGATCGGCCCGTCGAGGCCGAGCGGCAGCGGCGCCACCTCGGCGAGCGCCGGCCGCGGCCGCGGCTCGAGTCCGCCGAAGTACTCCGCTACCAGCTTGCGCACCTGCGCCGCGTCCGCGTCGCCCACCACGGTGAGCACCGCGTTGTCCGGCGAATAGTAGGACTCGTAGAAACTCGTGAAGTCGGACTGCTCGGCCCCGTCGAGCTCGGCCATCGAGCCGATCGTCGAGTGGTGGTACGGGTGCCCCTCCGGGTACGCCAGGGTCAGCATGATCTCGAACCAGCGGCCGTACGGCACGTTGTCGTACCGCTGACGGCGCTCGTTCTTCACCACCTCGCGCTGGTTGTCCAGGTTCTCCTGGGTGAGCGCGAGGCTGCCCATCCGGTCCGCCTCGAGCCACAGCGCGGTCGGCAGCGCGGCGCTCGGCACGGTCTGGTAGTAGTTCGTCCGGTCCGAGCTGGTGGTCGCGTTGATCGCGCCGCCGCCGACCTCCTGCAGGACACTGAAATGCTCGGTCTTGCCGACCTGCGCGGAGCCCTGGAACATCAGGTGTTCGAAGAGGTGCGCGAAGCCGTGCTTGCCGGCCGGCTCGTGCCGTGAGCCCACGTTGTACCAGAGGTTGACTCCCGCGATCGGCGAGGTGCGGTCCTCGCAGACCACCACCCGCAGTCCGTTGTCCAGGGAGAACTGCTCCACCGGCCAGCGGAACCCGCCGTCCGCGGCGGCATCGGTCGACTGCTCGGCCACACGCCCCTCCTTCAAGGTCAAGGCTCGAAGACACTCGTACGCTTTATCTCGGCGCTCCCGCACCCGCGGGGGATCTGCCCTGACGCCCAACATACATGCCGAAGACCACACTGGACGCGTGCCGGACGGGCCGCACCGAGGCATCAGCAGGGGTCGAGAGCGGGCCGACGACGGGCCGGGAACGGACAGCGGGACACGCTTGGGAAAAGGTCGGGAATTTCCCAGCTTGGCCAAAGGTTGAAGGTACATTCTGCGATCTGGAACCCCGTGGCTCGACCGCGGGCTCGGGGATTGCCGAACCGCGGCGCCGGGGATCACAGATGGTGGCGGGCCCCGCGGGTCCGGGGCCGAGAACAAGGAGCGTTTGCCATGCGGATCGATCTCGGAGCGGCGAGGATCGTGCCCCGCTGGGTCGTCGCGTTCTTCCTGGGCGGCTCCCTGGTGCTCATCCCGTGGATCGTGCTGATGTTCACCGTGCCGTCGGTGGCGAACGTGCCCAAGCACTGGGAACTGGTCTGGGGAGGCTTCGACTGCTTCCTGGTGCTCGGCTTCGGCGTCACCGCGTTCCGGCTGATCACCCGCTCGCCACGTGGCGCGGTCACCGCCGCGATGACCGGCACCATGCTGCTGATCGACGCCTGGTTCGACGTGCTCACCACGCACCGCGGCGGTCAGATCGTCTCGATCCTGATGGCCGTGTTCGCCGAGATCCCGTGCGCGATGATCTGCTTCGCCGTCTCCCGCCGCATCGTGCGGCTGTTCGAGCAGGCGAAGGACTACCTGGCCGAGGCCGGCTTCCAGGTACACGCCGGACGCCTGGTGCCGCCGGCCGGATTCCCGGGCGAGTACCGAGAGCACGGCCACAGTGACATCGTTGCCGCCGCCGCCCGGCCCGTCGCCCAAGGCGTGCACGGTAAGCGCAGTGAGCACAGCGAGTCCGGTGATCTTTCCGCCCCGGTGACCGCCCCGGCCGCCGTCTCAGCCGTGGTGACCGCCATGCCCACCCGACCCGTGGCTCCGGCCGCGTCGTTCGCCCCGCCCGCCAGCTTGCCGCACGCGTCAGGGCCCGGGTCCGCGCGCCGCGATGCGGTGGCGATCCCGGGCCCCGAGATGACGAGCAGGCTCGCGAGCTAGTCGGCAACCGGCCGGTCGGCCGGTCTAACCACTCCAGCCAGCCGACGATCCAGCAGGTCCAGCCGACCCAGCCAGTCCCAGCCGATCAGAACGCGGTCTTGGCGCCCCAGTAGGCCAGCAGCGGCTCTTCGCCGAGCAGCTCCACGCCGGGCGCCGAGCCCGGAATCCGGTGGTTGATCCACAGCGCGAGGTCCCGGGCCGTGCCGCGTACCGCGGCGGCGCCCTTGACGTGCGCGTGCGACCAGCGGAAGCCGTTCGGCTCCAGCGTGATCAGCCACTCGCCGGGCAGGTCGGCCCCGTCGAGGTCGGTGGCGTGCAGGTGGATCGTCTCGCCGTCTCCGTGCAGCTCACGCACTGCCCGGCGGAAGCGTGCCATGTACGGCAGGTTGTCCAGGAACTCGTCCACGTTGTCCACCGCCACGGCCGGGTCGAGCTCGCCCGCCTCGCCGAGCACGGCCAGCTCCACGTCCACGCGGTGGATCGCCGTCTCGTGCAACTGGCGCCGCAGCCAGAAGCGCGCGTGCTGGTCCGCGCCCCAGGCGTAGCACGGCGCGTCCGGATCCACCCTGCCCAGCGCGTCGACCAGCGCCGCGCCGCCCTCGGCGAACCAGTCGGCCTTGGCGGCCCAGTCGGCGGGCTCGCCCGCTTCCTCGGTGGTCAGCTCGATCCGCTCCTGCGGCAGCCGCGTGACGAGCGCGGTGGCCCAGCGGTGGATCTGGCCGAGATGTCCGACCACCTCGGCCAGGGTCCAATCCGGGCAGGACGGCACCGCCCCGGCCGGATCCGCGTCGGCGATCAGCGCCCCGACGCGGCTGACATCGGCCTTGATCAGGTCGAGGACGCGCGGGGATTGCAGGGAATGGCAGGCGGGCGACGGAGCGAGGGTGGGCACCGGTCGGACTCCTTCACAAGTGACGGCGCCGTGCGCGGGTACGCGGAAACGGCTGTTGGCGGACGTACTGGCTTCGGCGGAGGCGTTCTCGCACAACGCCCCGGCCCAGAGGGGATGACTAAAAGGCGGTATCGCTGGATTCTGCCCCGATCCGGGCTTGGCCATGCGTTCCAAGGCTGGGTTGATGCAGGGTTGATTCAGCATGCCCGGTCTCCGGGTACGGCGCCACGTGAGATAGATCATGCGCGCTGACGGAACGCCACGGCGGCGCCGAGTAGAGTTGAAATCCGAGAGAAGATCCGCCTGAAAATATGATCAGCACTTGGTTATCGAGATGATCGGCATCATCGCGATAACCGGCGAAGATCGGTCGAATCGACTGAGGAGTCGGGCTTGAGCTGGGGACTGGCGGGCGCGTTCGTCGCCTGCCTCTGTTACGGCGTGGCCACCGTCTTCCAGGCCATGGGCGCCCGTCGCGTCGAAGGCTCCGAAGGCGTGGATCCGCGGCTGCTCATGCGCGTCCTCGGGTCGCTGCCCTTCCTGCTCGGCACCGCGATGGACGGCTTCGGCCTGATCTTCAACCTCTACGCGCTGCGCCAGCTGCCGCTGTTCGAGGTGCAGGGCATCGTCAACACGAACCTGGCGGTGACCGCCGTCGCGGCCGGCCTGCTGCTGCACATCCGGCTGACCCGCAACGACAAGATCGCCGTGGCCGCGGTCGTCTTCGGGCTCATCCTGCTGGGCATCGCGGCGGGGCCCGAGGGCACCGGCTCCTTCTCACTCGCCGGGCGGTGGGCGCTGCTCGGCGTCTCGCTGCTGCTCGCGGTGACGGCGCTGGTGCTCGGCAATGTGTATAAGAGCGCGCATCCGGCGTTGCTCGGCACGATCGCCGGGTTCCTGTTCGGCGTCTTCGGTATCGCGGTGCGCGTCCTGCCCTCGTTGGAACCGGCCAAGCTGGTGACCGACCCCGCCACGTACGCCGCGCTGATCGCCTCGATCACCGGCTTCCTGTTCTTCACCACGGCCCTGCAGCGGGGCTCGGTCAACGCGACCGCGGCGGCCCTCGTCGTCGGGGAGACGGCCGTGCCCGCGCTGATCGGCCTGACGCTGCTCGGCGACAGCGCGCGCCCCGGCTACGGGCTAGTCGGCATCTTCGGCTTCCTGCTCGCCGTCGGCGGAGCATTGGCCCTGGCCCGGTTCGCCGAAATACCGGCTCCCCCCGGGGATGGCGACGACGAGCACCACGACGACGCCGAGTCCCACCACGTGGCCTCGGCGTGATGGCAGCCCACTGAGCCGCTGAGCTCAGTCCTTTGATGCCGTTTCGCGCGGCCCGCTCATGTCGCTCACACCGCTCGCATCACTCAGGCCGCTCGGGCTGTCCGCGTCGATGTCCGCGTCCGCATCCGAATCCGCATCGAGGTCGACGTCACGGGCATCGGCCACGTCGCCACCGTCGCGCCCGTTGCGAGAGTCGGCTCCGTGCACCACACCGTTTGCCGCGGCCGTCCCGTTTCCCTGGTTCGGCTCCTGCTCCGCAGTAGCCAGCTCCTCGCGCGTCTCCTCGTCTCGCTCCCGCTGCTTGCGCTTCCTCAGCACGATGACAGCCACGATCGCGAGGACGATCGCGCCGAGCAGCGCATAGCTGACCACCGAGGTGTAGTGCTCCACGCGCTGCCAGGCCGAGCCGGCCAGGTAGCCAAGCAGCGTGAACCCGGTCGCCCAGGTGATGCCGCCGATCGCGTTCCACAGCAGGAACGTCGGATACCGCATCCCGCTCGTTCCACACAGTCCGGGCACCAGGGCCCGCAGCACCGAGACCCAGCGGCCGGCGAACACGGCGCGACCGCCGAGCCGGTTGATCGACTCCTTGCCCTGGACCACGTGCTCCGGCTTGATCAGCCGCTTCGGGACTCGCTTGAGCAGCGAGTCGCCCCAGCGCTCGCCGACCCAGAAGCCGATCGAGTCGCCGATGATCGCGCCGAGGATCGCCGCGGCGAGGATCCCGGCGAAGGAGACCCGGTGCTCGTACGCGAGGAAGCCGCCGACCACGACCGCCGTCTCGCCCGGGATGATGAAGCCGAGGAATACCGAGGACTCCAGCGCCGGCAGCGCGAACACCAGCAGGATCGCGGACCAGCCGCTGAAGATCAGCAGGTGATTGATGATCGTGTTGAGCATGTCACGCCCCCGCGTCGTCCACGTCGTCGCCCAGGTAGGCGAGCAGCGCCTCGTGCAGCTGACCGTTCGAGGTCATGCCGGAGCCGGCGGCCGGGGACGGGTTGCCGTCGACAGCGCTGAACCGGCCCCCCGCCTCGGTCACGATCACGGCGGGCGCGGCCACGTCCCACAGCGAGAGCTCAGGCTCCGCGGCGATGTCCACCGCCCCCTCCGCCACCAGCATGTGCGACCAGAAGTCGCCGTATGCGCGGGTACGCCAGCAGGCCCGGGAGAGCGCGAGGAAGCCGTCCAGCTTCCCGTACTCCTCCCACGAGATCACCGAGGAGTACGCGAACGATGCGTCCTTGAGCTCCTTGACCTGCGACACGCGCAGCCGGGAGGCCTGCGAGAGCGAGCGCCCGGTGTAGGCGCCGCCGCCGGTCGAGGCCCACCAGCGGCGGCCGAGCGCGGGTGCGGAGACGACGCCGACGACCGGCTTGCCGTCCTCCATCAACGCGATCAACGTGGCCCAGACGGGTACGCCGCGTACGTAGTTCTTGGTGCCGTCGATCGGGTCGACGATCCAGGTGCGCCGCCCGTCCGAGCGCCCGGCGACGGAGCCGAACTCCTCGCCGAGCATCGCGTCCCGCGGCCGCGACCGGCTGAGCGCGGTGCGCAGCATTTCCTCCACGGCCCGGTCGGCGTCGCTCACCGGAGTCAGGTCCGGCTTCGTCTCCACCTTGAGGTCCAGGGCCTTGAACCGCTGCATGGTGAGCGAATCGGCCTGATCCGCCAAGACGTGCGCCAGCCGAAGGTCATCGTCGTATCCCGTCACAGGTCCAACGTACCGGCTGCCGGGTCCGGCCGTGCGTGCGTGCCTGGCCGGACACGTGCGGCCGGTACCCGGACCCCGGCGCCGCTACGACCCCGTCCCCGGCTGGACCGCCTCGATCTGCATGGTCACCACGTTCCCCCGGCAGCCGGTGGTGTTGTACGCGATGTACAGCAGGTTGCTGTCGTTCGGCGGGTAGACCTGCAGGTACGTGGTGGCCGCCGGCTGGCAGGTGCTCGACGGGTAGTTGCCCGCGTCCCCTATCTGCAGCACGGCGTACGCGTGGCCGCCCGGCTGCAGGGTGACCTTGACCGGATTGACCTGCGGGTTGCGCCCGGCCGGCTGCCCGATCTGCTGAACCGGGTTCCCTCCGCCCAGCGACACGCCGGGGTAGCCGTCCAGGGTGCACGGCTTGGTGTCCAGGTTCTTGAAGACGATGTCGAAGTACACCGACCCGGCAGCGCCCTGACTCGTGCCGACGCTGCCGCCGAGGTAGCGGGTCAGGCAGGTGGCCGGGCTGCTGCCGCCGTTGCCGCCTGCGCCGCCGGACGAGGCCGTCGAGGTCGTTCCGGAACCGGACCCGGACCCGGAGGTCGCGGTCGAGCCGGTCCCCGTGCCGCCGGTGTTCGTCCCGCCGGTTCCGCCGGT
>Ga0073928_10001101_pt1 | contig 53976 bp, 45 predicted proteins | sample PaiPotPPA55metaG_FD_76969 | JGI IMG/M metagenome (GOLD analysis project Ga0073928, IMG submission 76969) | Iron sulfur acid spring bacterial and archeal communities from Banff, Canada, to study Microbial Dark Matter (Phase II) - Paint Pots PPA... ... | reverse complement strand
TCCCAAAAATGTTCCCACTTGCCCTATATTATAGAGGGCGATGTTTTTCGTCCGACTTGCTTGGCTCGCTCACCGCAGAGGACGCCGGGGAACGCGGAGGTTCAGGACTGACCTCCGCGATTCCCCGCGCCCTCCGCGGTGAGCCATGACATTTCCGCGGATTCGCGAGACGCCGAGCGAGACTCCGGGGCGGCGTCTCACGCTCTGTCAGGATGGGCCGATCTGTAAGAGGCCGCCGGCGGAAGAGTTACGACGCAATTATATGGGGCAGCATGATACGAATGAGACGAAACTCGCGCAGGACGCCGGTCTCAATCCGAGATCCTGGGTGCGAATTCTTCATCTGTGCCCACAACCCGTCCCGATCACGGGCGAGACGCCCGTGCCACGAGGCCGGCTGGCTTGGCGGGCGACGATCCGGCGGCGCAGACGAGGAAGCTGATGATGGTCCCGATCGGCATCCACCAGGTACTCGCCAGGCGCCAGTGGCGGCGGAATAGAAAGGAAGACCAACGATCCATGGCAGCGGGTTGGAGGAGGGTGAAAACCAGGACGCCGGTCAGGAGCGCAGCCACGACCGATGTGGCGTTTCCCCGGCGCGTGAGCAGCGCGGTGAGGAATACGCCGAGCATTCCGGTATAGGCGAAGGACATCACGCCCAGGGCGAAATCGATCAGCGTGCGATCCTGGCCGCCATAGAGCCAGGTACAGACGATCGCGAACAACACCATTGCAACGCCCATGAGGGCCACGGCCACTTTTGGCACGTCACTTCCCGCCGGCGCGCTATCGACGTGGCCGAGCCGCCCGCGAAGGGGCAGGTAGATATCGGAGATGGCGCTCGAGGCCAGTGCGTTGATCGCCGAGTCCATCGATCCCTGGGCAATGGCGAAGAACCCCGCGATCGCGATGCCCGAGATGACGGTGGGCAGCTCGCTGAGCAGGAAGCTCGGATACACGTTGGCCGGGGCCGGCGCGTAGTTGGGTGCGTTCGGACCCATCACGTCCGGCCGCTGGTAGAAGACGTACAGCAATAGCCCGATCAGCATGAACCCCGCGACGACCACGACGCCGATGATCTGCGAATAGACCACGGAGAGGGCCCCTTTCAGCGGCGACCTGGAAATGAGAAACCGCTGGGCGAAGTCCTGGTCGACTCCGAGGGACGCGGTCGTGAGGAAGGTGTTTCCCAGGATGGCGGCCCACAGCGTGAACGGGGCGTTGGGATCGGTCGAGAAGTCGAACAGGAGCAGCTTGCTGTGGCCGTGCGGGCCGGTGTTGGGATCTGAAAGGACGTGGAAGATTTCCGCGGGCGTGCGGTGAATGCGGTGGAGCAGCAGCCCGACGGTGAGGACCGCGGCCCCCACCACGATGAAGAACTGGATGACGTCGGTCCAGACGACGGTGCGGATGCCGCCCAGAGTGGTATAGAAGGTCCCGATCAGCCCGATGAGACAGACAGCCAGGATGAGTTGTCCTTTGCTGGCGACGAAATCCGTCTGCCCGCGTCGGGCGAACAGCAGGAGGCACAGGGGCATCGCCGCGATGAACAGCCGAGCGCCGGAAGCGAGCATCCTGCCGGCAAGAAACATGACGCTGACGGCAACCCGCGCCCCCTCGCCGTAGCGGCGCGCCAGGTACCCGTAGATCGTCACGGTGCCGGCCCGATACAGCGGCGGGATGAAGAGCGTGCACACCACCAGCACGGCCAGGAAGTTGCCGAGCGTGAAGCTGAGGTAACTCAGGTCGCCGCGGTACGACTGCTCGGGCGCGCCGACGAACGTCGCGGCCGACAGCGTCGTCGCGACGATCGAGATGGAGACGGCCCACGTCGGCAGCGACCGTCCGCCCAGGAAATAGTCCTTGGTATCCTGCCGCCGGCGGGAGGTGAGCACGCCGATGCAGATCATCAGCGCGAAGTACCCCGCCACGACGCCCCAATCGAGCGGACCGAAAACTGCAAGGACGGGCATCGGCGCCTTCCGTGGCATGGGCCACCAGCCCATGTATCTCTCTTGCATGTGCAAATTCACGGGCTGGTAGCCCGTGCCACAGGGAGACCTACTCATCGGTAGATCAAGTATTTCTCGCGGACCCGCTTGAAGTCTTGCAGCGGTTTCTGCCAGGACGCGGGCAGCTTCGGCGGATCGTCTGAGCTCATGAGCAGCTTGGCGGTCTGGGCGTTGCGGAGGAGCTTGTTGACCGGCTCGATCTGAAACGCGTCGCCGAACAGATGTTTGAGCGACCAGGCGATCGTAAGACCGGACCGCACCGGCTCGACGGTCGTGCGGTCGAGCACCTCGATATAGCACCCCTGGCATTCCTTGCCGGCGAACTTGCTGGAGGCGGGGGTGAACGCGATCGGCACGAAGCGCAGTCCCGGCAGGTCGGCCGCGTTCAACGCGCGGCTGAGCTTGCGGCCGTCTATCCATGGCGCGCCGAACGTCTCGAAAGGCTGGTCCGTGCCCCTCCCGACCGACAGATTGCACGCCTCCAACAACCCGATGCCCGGATACAGCAGCGCCTGGTTAGGGTTGCGCATGTTCGGCGAGGGGTTGACCCACATCCGGCCGGTATCGTCCCACCACATCGAGCGGCGCCAACCCTCCATCGGGACGACAGCCAGATCGCAATGGATGTGTCGCTCCTCGTTGAACATCCGCGCCAGCTCGCCGTGCGTCATGCCGTGGGAGACGGGGATGGGGGCGAACGCGGTGAAGCCGAGGTCGTTCTCATCGGCCAGCGGTCCGTCGACGATCAGCCCCGTAATCGGATTCGGGCGGTCCAGCACGAAAATCGGGACGTTGTGCTCCGCCGCGGCCTCCATGCACAGCCCCAATGTCGTCGTATACGTGTAATAGCGGGCGCCGACGTCCTGAATGTCATAGACGATGGCGTCAACGTCCTTGAGCATTTCAGCCGTCGGTCTCTCCCGCGATCCGTAGAGGCTGTAGACCTTCAAACCGGTCTTGGGGTCGATGGCGTCGGACACCTTCTGATCCACCAGGCCGTACAGCCCGTGTTCCGGTGAGAAGAGTTTGACGAGTCGCACCGTCTTGGCGGCTGCCAGGACGTCGATCGTCCGGTTGCCCGCGGCATCCAGGCCGGTGTGGTTGGTCACCAGCACCACGCGCTTGCCGGCGAGCGGAGCGAACTGCTGCCGCTCGAGCACGTCGATGCCGCACAGGATCGGGTCGCCCGGCGCGCGCTTCCCCAATAGTGATTCGGCCACCACGGTTGCAACGTCGTGCCGAAGCGCAAGCACGTTGCCTTTGCCGTTGGGATGGACGGAGTTGGTCAGGAGGATCACGTAGCAATCGTTGAGCGGATCGACCCAGAACATGGTTCCGGTGAATCCGGTGTGGCCGAACGTGGTGCCGGGCTGGAACCGCTCGCCCCGGCAGCCGGAGTATGGAGTATCGATATCGAACACATACGACCTGCACCCGCTCCCGTCCGGCAGCCGCATCGGCTCTGTCATTCGACGGACCGTCGATTCCTTGAGAATGCGCTTTCCGTCGAGCCGGCCGCAATGCAGAAGCATCCGGCAGAAGCGCGACAAGTCGTCGGCGGTGCTGAACAGCCCGGCGTGGCCTGCCACGCCATCCAGCGCGAAGGCCCGCGGGTCGTGTACCTCGCCGATCATCCAATGGCCGTTGCGCTGCTCCGTCAGGGCGCAGCGGCCGCGCCAGTCCGGCGGCGGGCGGAAGCGCGTCTGCGGCATTCCCAGTGGCTCGAAAATCTCCTCCCGCGCGAACTGGTCGAGCGGCCGGCCGCTGACTTCCTGCACCAGCCTCCCGAGGACGATGTAGCCGACGTCGGAATATGCAAACCGCGTCCCCGGCACGGATTCGGGCTTGAGGGCGTAAATCCGCTTCCGCGCCTCGGCGGGGCCGCGATCGTAGTCGGAGATGTCGTCATCCGGAACGAGGCCGCCACGGTGGAGCAGAAGCTGCTCGATGGTGATGTCCTGCTTGCCGTTCCGGCCGAACTCGGGGATGTACTTGGCGACTTTGTCGTGAACGTCCAGCTTGCCGCGCTCGGCCAGAATCATGACAGACATCGCCGTCGCAACCGGCTTGGTGAGCGAGGCCATGTCGAAGATGGTGTCGACGCTCATCGGCGCCCTTGTCGGCTCCAGCGCCCGATTCCCATACGCCTTGCAATAGACCACCTCGTCCCCCCGACCGACCAGCAGCACCGCTCCCGGGCACTTGCCCGCGGCGATCGCCTCCTCGATCAGCTTGTCGGCGCCTTCGAGGACCTGCGAGTCCACCCGCTCGCCGTCGCGGGCAGTAGCGACGCCGAGTTGGGCCAGACCCGGACGCGGCGGCATCGCCGCTAGCAACAGCACGAGCCCGATCCGCCACACGATTTTTCTGTTCCGTCGCAAGCTTTAAGATGGAACATATGTCCAATCCGTTGGCCCAGCAAGCTATCGAGGCGGCGATGCAGCACCATCGCGCCGGCAGGCTGCGCGAGGCGGAGGCGCTCTATCGAGAGGCGTTGGCGCGCGACGCGGACAATGCCCGGGTCTTGTTCCTCCTGGGACTCCTGACCGCTCAGAGCGGCAGGCGTGACGAGGCGTGTCAATTCCTCACCCGATGCGTGCAGCTCAATCCGGATGACGCCGCCGCTCAGACGAACCTTGGCACCACTTTGCACGCCTTGGGCCGGGAACAGGAGGCGATGGAGCATTTCCGGCGGGCGGTGGCGCTGCAACCGAACGCCGCCGAGGCGCATTACAACATGGGCATGGCGCAACGGGAGCGGGGTCAAGCCGAGGCCGCCGCGCAGTCCTTGCGCAAAGCGGTCGATCTCAAACCGGAGTTGGCGCCGGCGTGGAATAGTCTAGGCAACGCGCTGCGCGAGTTGGGCCGGCTGGATGAGGCGGTGAGTTGCTACGAGTCGGCGCTGCGGCTGCGCCCGACGCACGCCGTCACGCTCCACAACCTCGGGCTGACATACCGCGGGCTGATGCGGCTGAACGAAGCCATGCGCAGCTTCGACGCCGCTCTCGCGTCCGATCCGAACCATCATGAGTGCCGCGTCTCCCGCGCGGTGACGCTGCTGCAGCGCGGCGATTTCGAACGCGGCTGGCGCGAGTACGAAGCGCGCTGGGAAGTGAAGCGGGCGTTCACGAAGCGAGAGTATCCCCAACCCCCATGGGATGGGCAGGACCTGGGCGGACGGACAATCCTGCTTTACGGCGAGCAGGGCTTTGGCGATGCGATCCAGTTTGCCCGCTACGCGCCGCTGCTGGCGTCTCAGGGAGCGCGGGTGGTCCTCGAATGCCGCCCTGAGCTTACGACCCTATTCGAAAGCCTCAGCGGAGTGGCACAAGTCGTCTCAACCGGCGACCCTCTCCCCCACTTCGACACCCACCGGCCGCTGATGAGCCTTCCGATGGTCTGCGGCACGAGACTCGAGACGATTCCGTGCGAGACGCCGTACTTGCATGCCGAGCCGCAGAGAGTGCGACAATGGGAACAGAAGCGTTCCGGCGACGGGCTGCGAGTCGGATTGGCCTGGGCCGGAGCCGCAGGAAACCTAAACGACCGGGAACGTTCGATGGCGCTGGTGCGGTTTGCCCCACTGGCTCAAGTGCCGGGCGTTCGATTTTACAGCCTGCAAAAAGGCCCGGCAGCCGTCGAGGCGGCAGCGCCGCCAGCGGGAATGCACCTGACCGACATCAGCGCGGACCTGCGCGAGTTTGCCGACACCGCCGCCGCCATCGAGAACCTGGACCTGGTCATCTGCGTGGACACGGCCGTCGGCCATCTGGCCGGCGCGCTCGGAAAGCCGGTGTGGGTGCCGCTGGCCTTCTCCCCTGACTGGCGGTGGATGCTCGACCGGTCGGACACGCCTTGGTACTCGACAATGCGACTGTTCCGGCAACAGCGCCCGGGTGACTGGCAGACGGTGATGCAGCGAGTCAGCGAGGAATTGCGCCGATTCACTCCCACTTCGGCTTCTCAACCGTAAGGCGAGGGGAAGAGTAGTCGCTATCCCGCGGTGGCCGTTTCGCGCTTCGGCTTTGGCCTGCGGGGGTTGAGCGCCCGCTCCAGATTTCGCATGGCTTGGCGGAGGCGCTGCTCGTTTTCGACCAGGGCGATCCGCACGTATCCTTCGCCGTGCTCGCCGAAGGCCCGGCCGGGGGCGAGGGCCACCTCGGCTTCGTCCATCATGCGCAGGCAAAAGTCGATCGTGCCCTGGCCTTTGAGGTGTTCGTCCTTGATCCTTGCCCAGACGAACATGCTGGCGCGGGGTTTCTCGTAGGTCCAACCGAGCTTATCGAGACCGTGGCAGACTTCGTCGCGGCGCTCCTGATAGAACTTTGCCTGCTCCTGAGGCGTCTGCGTACACTCGCGCATGGCGATCACGCTGGCGATCTGGATCGGCGCGAAGTTGCCGTAGTCGTAGTATCCCTTGATGGTGGCCAGGGCCTTGACCATGTCGGCATTTCCCGAGCAGAACCCCATTCGCCAGCCAGCCATGTTATAGCTCTTGCTCATGGTGGTGAACTCGACGCCGAGTTCCTTGGCCCCATGGGCCGCCAGGAAACTGGGGGCCTGATATCCGTCGAAGCAGATTTCGCCATAGGCGAAATCGCTGATGATCATGACCCCATATTTGCGGCAGAGGCGGATCGCGCGGTCCCAGAACTCCGGCTCGACCGTCATCGTCGTGGGGTTGTGCGGATAGTTCAGGATCAGGAGCTTGGGGGTCGGATAAAGGCCCTCGATGGTGCGCTCGATGCGGTCGAGGAACGCCTGGTCATTGCCCAGCGGCACGCGGATGACATTCGCCCCGGCCAGTGCGACGGCATAGATGTGGATGGGAAACGCGGGGTCGCCGACGACCGCGGTATCGCCGGGCCCCAGCAACGCCAGGCACAAGTGGCTGAAGCCCTCCTTGCTGCCGATGGTTGCAATGATCTCGGTCTCGGGGTCGAGATCGACGCCGTACTTCCGCTTGTATTTCAGCGCCACTTCCTTGCGCAGGCCGGCGATCCCGTTGCTGACGCTGTAGCGGTGGTTGCGCGGGTCCAGCGCCGCCTCGCGAAGCTTCTCGACCACGCATTCGGGAGTGGGATCGGTCGGATTGCCCATCCCCAGGTCGATGATGTCGACGCCGGCGACCCGCTTCTCGTATTTCATCTTGTTGATGCGGCCGAACAAATACGGCGGCAGCCGCTGAATGCGGGCGGAGACGTCGATTTTCAGGGGAGGGTTGGCCATGGGAGGTTTTTGGATTGTAGGCGGGCCCGCGTCATGCCGGTCAGGATGCGACAGTTAGATTGCAAATTGCAAATTGCAAATTGCAAAAATCAAATTGCGAAGAGGTGGGACGACCCTCCTCAATTTGCATTTTGCAATTTGCAATCTACTGACCCCACGATGACTCCGCCTAAGGCTGCGTTGCCGGCGCCGTGCTGGTAGCCGGCTGAGTCGCGGCGGGTTGCAGCAGGCGCTCCTTTTTCCATTGCTCGTCCATTTTCTGGCGATCGCGGATGGCGGCGGCCTGCTGGGCCTGGAAGTCCTCGAACTGCTTCTTGAGCAGCGGGTCTTCAATCCGCATCGACTCCACCGCCCGGCGGCCCAGGTTCCCGTCGAGCTGCTGCATCAAGTTTTGGGTCAACCGGTCGTACATGCTCCGCCGCAGAGCATCTTTCACGTTCTCGAACTTCACCGCCTTGGGCGGGAACTTCTGCTCGAGTTTCAGGATGTAAAAATGCCCGCCGAGGCTCAGCGTGTCCGACATCTGCGCTGGTTGCAGGGAGAACGCAAGCTGCTTGAACGACTCGGGCAATCCCGGGGTCTGGCGGCTGAATGGGATCATCTCCCCCTTCATGGCGGCGCCGCGGGCGTTGCGGCTCATCCGCTGAGCCACGTCCCCGAAGTCTTCCCCCGCCGCCAGCCGGCGCCGCGCCTCGGCCACTTCGTTCTGGTTATCGAGTTGAATGTACCGCACCCGCGCCGTCTCTCCGTACTCGACGCCGAACTCCTTTTCCACCATCTCGTCGGTGACCTTCCCCTGCAGCATCCGATCGGCCTCCTTGCGCAGACAGGCGTTGATCTCCAACTTCAGGTCGAACTCGGTGCGGCTGAAGTTCTTCTCCTGAAGGTACTGAGTCAGGAGTTGCTCGCGATCGGTTCGGATCTGTTCGCGGAGCTTGCGGGCACGATCGGCCGGCCCCTTGCGCTCGGCCTCGTCGAGCTGGTCCTGCTCCTTCTGGTCGGCCTCCTTGAACATCTTCTCGAGCGTCAGCTCACGCTCGACCCGCACGTCCTCGGGCGAGACCGCCAGATGGTCGGCGCGGGCGTCCTGCCTGGCCAGCTCGAGTTGCGCGAGGCCCACCAGAATCTGAAGCCCGTGGGCCTCGATCAGCGGACGCATCAGTTGGCCCATGGTGATCGGCTCGCCGTTGGCACGGGCGATGATCCGCTCGTCAGGCGACGCGGCGTGGCCGAGAGGGGCGGCGACCGTCGCTCCCGCGGTCGCGCCGGCCGGCGCAGGCGGAGGCGTGACGGCCAAGTTCTGAACGGTTGCCGTCTTCTGCGGTGGCGGCTGCCCGCCGCACCCGGCCAGCACCGCCGCCGTCCCCATTAACATCACGCCAAACGCTCGCTTCAAGGGGATTACTCCTGAATGAAGTACAACGCGGCCAGTATCCGGGCGCGGATAAAAGTGTCAAGCTACCACCCCGCCGGCGGCCGGAACCGGGCCACGAAGATCTGCGTCGTGTGGTCCGGCGCTCTTTTGCTCGTCCACATCAGGTACTTCCCGTCGGGGGAAAAGACGGGGAGGATGTCTGCCCCATCCGTATAGGTAATGCGGATGTTGTGCGAGCCGTCATCGCGCATCACATACAACTCATAGTTCTGGTGCCCGTGGCGGCTGGTGGCGTAAATGATGTGCCGCCCGTCCGGGTGCCAGTACGGGCCCCAGTTGACGTTGTTGTCGTCGGTGATCTGGTGCTCGGCCTTCAGGCCGGTGATGTTGCCCTGGTCGTCAAAAGCCAGGTCGCCGACGAAAATCTGGAGCAGGTCGTTGTGTTTGCGGTCGCTGCGATAGACGACCCGCTTGCCGTCGGGGGAGAAGAAGGGGCCGCCGTCGTAACCCGGTTTATCGGTGAGGCGGACGACGTGAGAGCCGTCAGGATGCATTACATAGATGTCGCCGTCCCCTGTGCGCAGGGAGCAGAAGACGATCCACTTGCCGTCCAGAGAGTAGGCGCCCTCGGCATCGTAGACGTTGTTGTCGGTGACCGGGTGCGTGGCCAGGTTGACAAACCCGCCCGGCTTCACGCCCGCGACCTTCGCCTGCCAATCGTCGGCGCGGAAGATCTCCATGCCATGGGGGAAGGCCCATCGGTAGCTGTGGCCGCTCCGTTGGTACCCTCCCGACGGCTCGCCCGGGTTTTCCTTGCCCGCCGTCGAGGCGAAAATGAGCGAACGGTTGTCGGGAGAGAAGAAGCCGCATGTGTTGCGGGACGGCTCGGGGCTGATGTGGATCGGCTCGTCGGCCCGACTGATGACGCCGTCCTTGTACTGAAGCCGCGCCAGGTACATCTGGTATTGCTGCTGACCTCGCGGGACGGCTTCAAAGATGATCCATTTCATGTCAGGGGAGAAGTACGCTTCGCCGGCGCGCTCGAACCGGCGGGTTAGTTGCACGATATCGGAGAGCGTGTCGGCCTCGGAACTCGTCCGCGCGTCAGCCGCGGTTGGGGCTGATGAAGGATTGGCCGGTTCCGATTGCGCCAAGGACGCAACGGCCACGGACAGGCACGCCGCCAGTATCAGGAAGGGTGGGTTCATTTGTGTCTCACAAAGTGCCCTGATTCTACGGCAGGAGGGCCGGCCTGTGCTCACGCATCGACAACTCGTATGATGCTGGTATTCGTGGGGCCTCTGACAGAGATTGGGAGCGTCGAACTCTCGGCTGTTACCAAAGCGCGTAGCATGGACGCCAACATGGGGCTGGATCGGAAGCTGCAAGAACGCCTGGAGCAGGCGCTGGCGGTGGTCGACGAACACGGGACCACCGGCCCGCGGCTGGTGGACGACGCCGTGCGCCTGTGGCGGCGGGCGCAGCGATTCATCGCGCTGAATCTCGTTGCCGAGGGCGTCGACGTGGACGCACTGGAGTTGGCCTGTTACGCGGTGCAGCTTCCGATGCGCCGCGGGCGCGTTCTGCCGAAGGGCCGGGCCCCAAGGGCGACGCTCCGGGAGCGCGCCGAAGAAGCCGCCGAATTGCTGCTGAACGTCGCGCCCGATGGCGACGAGCAGCTCCTGGACCGTGCCACGCGCGTCCTGCATGAGATGCCGCACCGCTCTCCGATGCTGGACGAGGCCCGGCTGCTGGCCGATGCCGTCAGCCTCGACGATTTTGGGCTGATCGGGCTGATCGGGCTGACCGTACAATTGGTCAAACAGGGGGACGGGGTGCTGCAAGTGGCCGATGGAATGCAGAAGCGCGATCAATACGGGTACTGGGAGGCGCGACTGAAGGACGGGTTTCATTTCGAGCCGGTGCGGCAGATCGCCCGCCGCCGGCTAGCCGCTGCCCGGCAGGCCGCCACGCTGCTGCTGGCGGAGCTGCGGGAAGACACCGTGTAGAAGTTTGCCGATTTGCGATTGCCGATTGCCGATTTGAAAGCCGCGATATCACATGCTGGGCCGGCCGACGCCAAGGTGCTGCTCCGTGCGGCGTGGGTGGCGCCGATGGACCGGCCGGCGATCCGGGAGGGCGGGGTCGTCTTCACGGCTGGGACGATCCTGGATGTCGGCGAGGCCCGATCGCTCCAGGCACGGCATCCCGATGCGATAGTGATCGACCGCCCTCGCTGCACCATTCTCCCCGGGCTGGTGAACGCTCATGTACATCTGGAACTGAGCGGCTTGCCGCCGAAACCGCGCCCGCGGCGGTTTGCAGACTGGCTTTGGGACCTCGTTCCGACAGGCCCGCTCGATGAGCAAGCGGCGCGGCAATCCGTCACCCGCTCCCTGACGATCGGCATCGAGCAGTGCCTCCGGTTCGGCGTCACCTGCGTCGGGAATATCACCGCGCATCGTTCCCTTACCCGCTCGTTCCTGGCCGGGGGACCGCTGCGCGTGGTCAGCTATGGCGAAGTGCGGGCAATGGCGCAGCGGCGGGGATTGCTCAAAGAGCGGATCGCTGACGCCGTCGACCCAACGAACGTTTCTGATTGCCTGCGGATCGGCCTGTCGCCTCACGCGCCCTATTCGGTGGAACCGCATGGCTACCGGCGCTGCCTCGCCGAGGCCCGCACTCGCGGGCTTCCGCTGGCCACTCACCTGGCCGAGACGGACGACGAGGCCCCGTTTCTCGCGGATCATACCGGGCCGTTTCGCGAACTTTGGGACCGGCTCGGCGCGTGGGACGACGATGTACCCACCTTCTCGGGCGGACCGATCCGCTTCGCCCACACCATCGGTTTGCTCGACTATCCCACGCTGTTGGCCCACGTGAACCATTGCGACGACGCGGAGATGGACCTGCTGGCGGCCGCGGAGGCAAGCGTCGTCTATTGCCCGCGGACGCACGCTTTCTTCGGCCGTCCCCCTCACCGATGGCGAGAGATGCTGGCCCGCGGCATCAATGTCGCCGTCGGCACCGACAGTTGCGCCAGCTCACCCGACCTGAACCTCGTCGACGACCTTCGCGTTCTTCGGCGCCTCGCGCCAGAACTCCCGGCCGCTCGGTTGTGGGAGATGGCGACGGTCCGCTCGGCCCGGGCGATCCAGATGGACCGGCTCGTCGGCACGCTCGCGCCGGGAAAAGCGACCGATCTCGTCTTGTTCCCCGCCGCGGGAAATGATCCGCTGGCCGAGATTCTCGACCAAGACAAATCGCCGGCGGAGCTCTGGATCGGCGGAACGCCAGCAGGGTAAACTTGTACCCCTACTGCCGCCCAGGAGTTATTATGACAGATGACATTAAAGCGACGAAAGATTTGATCGGTGAGACCGAATACATTGAGCTGCGGCCGTTGCTGGTGAAGGAGCACCTGCTGCGCCTGTTCAACAACCAGATCCAGCGGGATTACGTGGTGGCGGACTTTGCGACGATGGACGGGAACGTGGTTGTGAAGCTCAGGCGACGTACACCGGCCAAGTAAGAGGCTGTTTCACAGCCTCCAGGCATGCTCCCGTGGTAAATTCGGGGACGACGACGTGTCACTTCTGCAAACGCCGCGAGCGCCCGCGTCGGTGATCCGACTTGACTCGCCTCTCCCGGTCTGGCGGCGGCCGATCGTGACCTGTGCGGTGCTGGCGGCGGTCTTCTTCGCGGCCGTCGCGCCGACGTTGCTGTGGTCCGAATTCACCGGGGGGATGGAAAACTTCAATCTCGAAACCGCCTTGGAGATGACGCGCGACGGGCATTGGCTGATACCGACCCTTGACGGGGACGTGCGGACCAGGAAGCCGCCGCTGGCAGAGTGGATCACCGCGCTGGGAATACGCAGTTCGCAGTCGCTGGCGTGGGGGGCGCGGTGGCCGAGCCTGCTGTGCGCGGCGCTGACCCTTGCGGCGATTTACGAACTCGGCCGGCTGGCGGGCGGGCCGCCGCTGGGATTCGCGTCGATGTGCGTCGGCGGCAGCACGTATCTGTTCCTCAAGTTCGCCCGCGAGGCTTCCTACGACACGCAGCTCACGCTGTGGGTGACGCTTGCCAACGTCTGTCTGGCCTGGGCGATCCTGCGCGGGCGGTGGTGGCTGGGGTGTGGCGGAGCGGGCGCGGCGCTCGGGTTGGCCTTGATGACCAAAGGCCCGCCGGCGATTCTGGAGACGGTCATCCCGCCGGTCGTGCTTGTGGCGTTTGAGACCGCGCTGGTCGCCGCCGGCAAGCGATCGGACCGACGTCGCGGCTGTAACCCTATTCTTGCGCAGGTACCCCGACAGGTGTCCGCCGGCGCAGTCATACTGGGCGTTTTGCTGGCCCTCGCAATCGCGTTGCCCTGGACGCTCTACGTGATGGTGAAGCAGCCCGGGCGAATGGCCGAGTGGTACAACGAGGTGTCCTTGGGGACGGAGGCGAGGTTCGAGCAGCGCATCGGCGTCTATTTTACCTATTTCGCGTTTCTGCTGTGGGTGGTGCCCTGGACGATCTGGTTTCTGGCCGGACTTCGGCGGGTGCTCGTGGGGGATGAAAGGCAACCGACTGAGGATCCCAAGTCAAGAATCGCCTTGCGGCTGATGGCCGCGTGGGTGCTCCTTCCGCTGCTGGTCATGTGGTTCTTCCCGGAACGGCGAGAGCGTTATGTGCTGCCGCTAATCGGACCGACGGCGGTACTCTGCGGGTGGGGGCTGCTCAGGTACCTGTCTTCTGGGCTGGCGCGGCAACCGGGCGGGCCGTCTGGCCCGCGATGGCCACTGGCGGTCCACTGGGCGACAGTCGCCGCGATCGGGCTGGGATTGCCGATCCTCGGTGCGGCGGACTTGAACCGGTTCCGAACGGCCGAAGGCCGCCCCTGGTTCTCGCCCGCGCTGGCCGCGGGGATCGCGACTTTGGTCATGCTTGTCCTGATGGCGTCCGTGCGGTGGAAGCGGCCCGGCATCGCCGGGATTGCGGGGGGAACATTTGCGATCATGCTGATTGCGCAGGCGTCGTTTACCTACGGCTACTCCCGCGCTCCCGGGGGCATCAGCGAATCGAAGCGACTAGTCGATTCCGTTCTGCGGCGGTACCCTGACGCCGTCGTATACAATGCCAATAACCGCCCGCGCCGGCGCGACTTGCCGCTGGAGATGACCATTTACCTGAATCGCGTCGTGCCCCGGGCCGAGCACCCGGAGACGCTACAGCCGGACGACCGGCCGCAAATCATTATCTTTCCCGAAGGGGCACGGACCGCACCGATCGGCTTCAAGCTCCTCACCCGCCAGTATATCAAGGAAGAGTGGTGGGACGCGTACGTGCTCCCCGCGGTACAATGACGCGGTCGCAGATTCGGTCGTGCCTTCCATGGTCCTTCAGGCGATGCAGCCCGCTCAGATGAAGCCAGCCAGGGAGCCGTTGAACCACGCGCGCCACGAAGCGATGCTCCGCGCCTGCCGGTTGCTGCTGCTGGGGGTAGTTCTTCTCGGGGCCATCTGCCGAATCGTGCAGTTCGCCTGGCGGACGTCGTTGTGGCATGATGAGGCGCTGGTCACGCTGAACGTGATGCATCGGGGGTATGGCGAGCTGACCAGGCCGCTCGATTACGGCCAACTGGCAGCGCCGGCATTCCTGTGGGGCGAACGGTGGATGCTGCTGCACCTGGGGTTCGGGGAGTATCAGATTCGACTGATTTCACTGCTGTGCGGCATCGGGTCGGTGGCGCTGTTCGGGTGGCTGGCGTGGCGGTTGTTTCCCGCGCCGGCGGCCGTCTGCGTCGCGGCCCTCTTTGCCGTCTGCGACAAGCTGATCTGGCATTCGGCGGAAGTGAAGCCGTACGCCAGTGATGTCCTTTCCGCAGTGCTGCTGCTGTTCCTGGCGATCGGGCTGCGTCACCCCCTTTCGTTCGCCCTTCGCGTCATCGTGCTGTCGGCAGTCTGTTCGGTCCTGCTCTGGTTCTCGTTGACGGCGGTGTTCGTGTTCGCGGGGCTTAGCCTGATGCTGCTGCCGCGGGTGTGGCGGCAGGCCCGGACGCCGGGACTGCTCATCGCGCTGGCCGCCAGTCTCCTGCCCGTCGCCTCTTTCCTGTGCCTCTATCGCCTGACGATACAAGGGCACGACACGTACCTGGATCAATACTGGGCCGGGGACTTTGCCGACTGGTCCAGGGCTTGGCTGCTGCCGTGGTGGATCGCCAGGGAGATCTACAGCCTCTGCGATCACCCCTACCGCTCGCTCGGCTGGATCGTGCTTCCGATGGCGGTCCTGGGGGCCGTCTTCCTCTACCGGTCGGACCGCCGCGGCGCCATGTGGGCGGGCGTGGGGCCGATCGGCTTCTGTCTGCTTGCGGCGCTGGCCGACAAGTACCCGTTTACCGGCGACCGGGTCACGCTCTTTCTCGCGCCGTGCCTGTTTCTTCTGGTCGGCGGCGGATTGGGAGCCATCTATCTGCGGCCCGCCTTTCGTCACTTCTGGTTCCTTCCGGCGGTGCCGATGCTGGTCGTCGGCATCGCGACGGCCAGCGACCACCTCATCCATCCGCACGCCCGCTCGGCAATGCGCGAGATCGCCCAGTATGTTCGGGCCCATCGCCAACCCGGCGAAGCGATCTGCCTGGTCGGAGAACCGAATCACAAGGGAGGCCATTTCACGTCCGGCCGAAACCTGGAGCTGGTGTGCTATTGGCCCGACGTTCCCGGTCCACTGTACGGCTATCCGCCGCGGTACCCGCCGCTCGAAGAGATCTCCGACGTGAGCCAGCCGCGGTTCTGGATCGTCTTCGCGGCGCTTCCCGAACATGCAGACAAGTACATGAAACGGACGCTTGACGAGGCAGATCGCATCGCGGCGCGGGTCGACAGCAAACAAGTTCCCGGCGGCGGGGCTTACCTGTTCGAGAAACGACAACGTTAGGATAGTATCCGGTTCGATGCCCGCCGCCGTTCATGACATTCTCGCCCCCAGCGGCGCCATCGCCAGGCGGCTGGGGGCGCGATACGAGTTTCGGCCGCAGCAACTGGAGATGGCCGCCGCCGTCGAGCGCGCGCTTGTCGAAGGCCATCACCTGCTGGTTGAAGCGGGCACTGGCGTCGGCAAATCGTTCGCGTACCTGCTCCCCGCCATCGACTACGCCGTCCGGCGCAAAAAACGCGTCGTCATCTCCACCCATACCATCGCGCTCCAGGAGCAGCTCATCGAGAAAGACATCCCGCTCCTCCAGGCGGTATATGGGGACGAATTTACCGCCGTGCTGGTCAAGGGCCGCGGGAATTACCTGTGCAAGCGCCGCCTCGAGCAAACTCGCCAGCGGCAGACGTTGCTGTTCGAGGACCGGCGCCAGCTCGAATCGCTTTGGACGGTGGAAGAGTGGTCGCAGCAGACGACGGACGGCTCGCTGGCCGACCTGCCCGCCGTCCCCGACCCGGCGGTGTGGGACCGGGTCAGGGCCGAGCAAGGCAACTGCATGGGAAAGAAGTGCCGCTTTTATGACGAGTGTTTCTGGCAGGCCGCCAAGCGGCGCATGCAGACGGGCACCATCCTCGTCGTCAACCACGCCCTGTTCTTCTCCGACCTGGCGCTGCGAATGGCGGGCATAAACTATTTGCCCAAATACGATGCCGTCATTCTAGACGAGGCCCACACGGTCGAAGACGTGGCCGGCAGGCACTTCGGCATCGACGTGAGCGAGACCGGGGTGCGCTACCAGCTTCGCATGCTCTACGACCCCAAGCGGGGACGCGGCATGCTCAGCACGCACGGGTCGTGCGCCAATGACGCGATCCGGGACGTGGTCGAGCTTCATCAGTTGGCCGACCGGTTTTTCGATAACTGCGCCGCCTGGCATGCCGCTCACGGTCGCGGCAATGGCCGCATCCGCGAACCCAACATCGTCGAGGACCTCCTCACCCCCAAGCTCCGCGACTTGGCGCTGCACCTCAAAGCCATGCTTCCCAAGCTGTTGCAGGAGGAGGAGATCACCGAGCTGAGCGCCACGGCCGAGAAAATATCGCTCATGGCCCACGGCCTGCACTCGCTGGTGAGCCAGGCAATCGGAGATACCGTCTACTGGATGGAGGCGCCCGCCGCCCCAACCCGGCGGCTGTCCCTCCACGCCGCCCCTATTCACGTCGCTCAGGGATTGCGCTCCCACCTGTTCGACAAGGTGCAGAGCGTGGTGATGACCAGCGCGACCTTATGCACGGCGCGGGTACCGAAGACGGATGATCGTTCGCACGGGCGAGACGCCCCTGCCACGACGAATGCGGCTTCACGTGGCACGGGCGTCTCGCCCGTGCGGGAGGAGGTGAGCGCCGCAGCACCCGATCCCTTCCAATACATCAAAACCCGCCTCGGCGTAATCGATGCAGAGACCTTGGCCGTCGGGTCGCCGTTTGATTATGCCAAGCAGGCGACGCTGTATCTCGAGACCGACCTGCCGGAGCCGAATGACGTCCTGCGATTCCTGCCGGCCGCATGCGCGAAAATCGTGACCTACCTCAATAAGACCCGCGGCGGGGCCTTCGTGCTGTTTACCAGCTATCGCATGTTGATCGACGCGGCCAATCGGCTCCAGTCCACTCTGGACGAGCTGGGATACCCGCTTCTCGTCCAGGGCCAAAATGCGCCGCGAAAGGTATTGCTGGAGCGGTTCCGGTCATTGGATAACGCGGTCCTGTTCGGGACCAGCAGTTTCTGGCAGGGGATCGACGTGCAAGGCCAGAAGCTGCGGAACGTGATCATCGTCAAGCTCCCCTTTGCCGTGCCGGATGAGCCGGTGGTGGAGGCCCGGCTCGACGCCGTCCGCGTTGCCGGAGGCAACCCTTTCCTCGAGTACTCCGTCCCCGAAGCCATCATCAAGCTCAAACAAGGCTTCGGCCGATTGATCCGCAGCAAGACCGACACCGGCATCGTTGTCATCCTCGACAGTCGAATCAAAACCAAGCACTACGGCCGTCTCTTTCTGAACGCGCTGCCGGAGTGCGGGAGTGGAATGGCGGATTGCTGATTTGATCCGATCAGCGATCCGCCAATCAGCAATGGAGCGGGCATGTGGGGCAACGTGCAAGGATGGGTAATTTCCGGCGTGATGCTGCTGGCGACGGCAGGAGTGCTGTACGTCATGTCGATGCCCGCCCAGGAGTCCCAGGCGCTGGGATTGGTGAAGGGGGCCTACCAGCCAATCGCCCTGCCGGCCGACCCGTCAATTGTGAACGTCCTGCCGGGAAGCGACGACTGCAACGCCGGTGAGCTGTATCGTCAGGCGATCGAGGTCTACGAAAACGATCCGAAGCCCTACGAAAGCGGCGCCACCAGCCAATCGCCGAGTCTCCCCGCGGTCAAGCTCATTCTCCAGGCGGCGGATTGCTCGCGAATGCACCTGTTCGATGTCAACGTGAGACGGCTCATCAATTATGACGATCGCAAGCCCTGGATCGAAGCGCTTTCGGCGGTCGGGCAGGCAGTGACCAACGCCGGCCTGGAACTCCGCGACGACCGCCCGGCTGACGCTGCGAGGTACTATCGGGCCGCTTTCCTGTTGGGTGAGCGGCTGTACAACGAGCGGGTCGCATGGCCGGAACTGAACCAGGGGCTGAGCGTCATGGCCGCGGCCGCCGAAGGGTTGGGCGGACTCGCCAAAAAAGCCGGGGACGCCGCGCGGGCCGAGCAACTGGCCAAGTTCGCCCGGCAGACCGACGACTACAGGAACCAGCTCCAGTTGGAGATCGCCTCGCCGCTCGGCAATCCGATAGAGAGCTATTCGTCGAAGTTCGCCGGCGACGTCTTTGCCGTCGCGCGAAACCCCGACGCCCCGCCCGTCTGGCGGGTGGAAGCCATCTTGCACCTTGGCCGTTACCGCTGGAACGTGCGGCCCGAGCGGTCAGCCGACCAGGAGTGGGCCCGGAAGGAATTGAAAGCGATGGAATCCAGTCCCGACCCCAGGAACAACGAGCCGGCCATTCGCACCGCCATTCAGGCCGCCGAGAACCTCACCCTCGAGCAACAGCAGAAGACCGGCAGCGGGTCTTAGGATGCGGCTAAAGGAAAAATCCATCATCGTTACCGGCAGCACCACGGGCATCGGGGAAGCGATGGCCCGGCGGTTCGTGGCCGAGGGGGCGCGCGTGCTCGTGCACGGGCTGGAACGGGAGCTGGGAGAGGCGGTGGTGAAGGAGGTGGGCCCGGCCCGCGCGGAGCTGCACGTGGATGACCTGGCCGATCCGGGGACGCCTCAGCGAATCGTGGACGCCGCCGTGAGCGCGTTCGGCCGGATCGACGCCATCGTGAATAACGCCGCGTGGATCGTCCGCAGCAACATCGAAACGACGGATGCGGCGCTGTTCGATCGGTGCATGGCCGTCAATGTCCGCGCGCCGGTGCTGCTGATCAGGGCCGCTTTATCTTATCTAAGGCAGTCACAGGGGTGCGTATTGAACATCGGGTCGATCAACGGGTACTGCGGCGAGTCGAACCAACTCGCCTACAGCATCTCAAAGGGCGCACTGATGACGCTATCGCGCAATTTGGCCGACGCGCTGGGAAAGGACAGGGTGCGCGTCAATCATCTGAATTTGGGGTGGGTGCTTTCGCCCAACGAATATAAGTTGAAGGTTTCGGAAGGGCTGCCGGCCGACTGGCCCGAGCACCCCCCGGCGGCGTTCGCGCCGTCGGGCCGGATCATGTTGCCCCAGGAGATTGCGACGGCCGCCGTCTACTGGGTCAGCGACGAGAGCCGGCCGATCTCGGGTACTGTTTGCGAGCTGGAACAATATCCGGTGATCGGGCGGAACCCGCTCAAGGAATCCTGACTCGCCAAGGTGATCCATGCCCAAGCTTGCTGCGTTTCCGAAGGCCCAGTTGGACGACCTGTGCCTTCCGGAGCGGACGATGTCTCTGAAGCAGTGGGTGGCGCTCGCCTCCCCGCTCGACATGGACGGACTGGAAATGTACAGCGGCATCCGCGACCTTCAGGACGCCAAGCGTTGGCCGGAAGCGCGGCGGGTCATCGAGGACCACGGACTGACGATGCCCATGATGTGCTGCTCGCCCGACTTCACTCACCCAGACCGCGCCTTCCGGCAAAAGCAGATTGACCTGGAAAGAAGCTGGATCGACATGACGGCTGCGCTCGGCGGGCAATACTGCCGCGTGCTGTCGGGGCAGCGGCGGCCGCAGGTCGGCCGCGAAGAGGGGATCGCCTATGCCGCCGAGTGCATCGAGGCGTGCCTCCCGCATGCCGGGGCCTGCCACGTCACGCTCATCCTGGAGAATCACTACAAGGACAACTATTGGACCTATCCCGAGTTCGCCCAGAAGATGGACGTGTTCTGTGAACTCGTGGACCGGATTCACTCGCCGCATTTCGGCGTCAACTACGACCCGAGCAACACGATCCTTGCCGGCGAGGACCCGCTGGAACTGCTTCGGCGGGTGAAGAACCGCGTCGTCACCATGCACGCCAGTGACCGCTACCTGGCCGAGGGGACGATCGAGGACCTGCGCCGGGAGGAGGACTCAGTTGGCTACGCCAAGCGACTTCGGCACGGCGAGATTGGCAAGGGCCTCAACGACTACGACGCCATCTTCCGCGAGTTGTTGCGCGTGGGCTTTGATGGCTGGATCAGCATCGAAGATGGCGTCGAGGGAATGGACCAACTCGAACGCAGCGCCCAGTTCCTGCGAACCAAAATGCGGAAGTACTGGCCGGATTGATCGTCACAGCCTCTTATCGGACCGGGTTTAAAGGTTTTGTCGTCGGCTGTCCGACACACCTTTCATGGTTTCACAAAGCACGTCATCGGCCGGCGTTCAGCCGGGCCGGCCGGAAATTCATATATGGATGTCCAGTGATGAGGCGGCCGCCGCCCTGGGCGCCTCCGAGCAGTCCATCACCCGCAAGATCGACCAGGGCAACCTGGAAATGCGCGTGGCCGACGATGGCACGCGGCAGGTGTTGGTCGCGCTGCCGCAACGGCAGCGGATTCAGGTCCGCCGCCGGGCGACCCCCTCTTCGTCGAGCCGCGCGGCGTGGGGATCGGCGGTGGCGGTCATGCTCGCCGCTTCGGCCGCCGGGGCCCTGGTCACCCGAGCCATGATTACCGCCCGCGAGCAACTTCAGAGCATGTCCGCGCGGGTGGACCGGATGTCAGACGCGGCCGAGGCGCTGGGCGCCGAGCGGGACCGCCTGCACCACGAGGTGGTTGATGCCCGTCAGACCGCCGCACGCGCCGAAGGTGAGCTGGCCGTCGAGCGCAAGGTCGAAGACACACTCCTGACCGCCGCACTGGCGGTCCGGGGGGCGCAGCCCGGTCCCACCGTGGCCAACGGGGCAGAGTAACGGCAGACGGTGAAGATCCAATGACCCGCCCCACCCTGCTCTTGGCGAACTTACCTGCCTCGTATTACCGGCCGCTGAGCGCGCCTCAAGGTCGGCCGGCCCCCAGACGAGGCAATGGGATGGGACCGCGCCGCCGCGCCGAGGCGGGATCGGAGACGGTCCGTCCCGGAGGAGCATCGACTTGTTTCGCGGCATGGGACAACCCGGCACGGCCGTTTCCCCCGCCGATCTCCTCTTTGACGCGCCGAAGACCCTCGACGCCCTCCGCTACCACATCACCGAGATCCGTCACGTCCGAGATTTCGTCGGTTCCGACGCCGTTCTCCAGCGATTGCAAGAACGCAACGTCGTCCTGCGGATTTCCAAGGAGCAGTGGCGGCGGAAGAGGAACATCGCCCGATTGCTTTGGCTACTCGACCAGAGTGGCACGTCTTACCAGGTGAACCGGCAAAATGTCGCGACTCTCGGCAACGCGCAACCCGCTCGTTGAAATGGCTCCGAGTCTGGAACTCACGGCATTCGGATGGAAATCTTCTTGACACGCCTGCAAGCGACCGTTATTCTGGGCAAAGACGGTGAGGAGAGACGCGTCGGCGTTGAGTCCAATTCGAGTCTGACCACTTATCTGTCGTAAGCTCCACTCGGCCCCTCTCCCGCCGGCTGTTGTTGCACGTCGTATCGGGATTTGTATATCTTGGGTTTTCGTTGCCCTCGGGCCGTCCGCGCGCGAGCTGTGTTCGCGGAAACCGGCGCAGGACGGCTTGGCAACACATCTTTGTTTGGAGGAGCGACAATGTCACTTCGCAAGAGCATTCGTTCGGCTCGTGTTTCTGCTGGCGCCAACTCACCATTGAGCCGCACCCGAAAACGGGAGTCGGCTCGGCTCTTGGATTTCACCGTCCAGTCGACGATTGAGACGCTGGAAGGGCGCGTCCTGCTCGCCGCCACGCCACTGAAGCTCGGCGTGAACTTCGCCTCCGACCGAAACGACGCCGCCGGCAACCCCTCGACGCTCGCCGCGACGGATAGCGCCGGGGTGGTGCCCATCAAGTTCTGGAACAATGAGACCGGTGCCACCGCCACGGCCACCGGGCTGACCGACAGCACTGGCGCCGCAAGTCCCGTGGGAATCAGTTGGCAGGCCAACGGCGAATGGGACGCGGCCACGCAGGAGAACATGACCGACCAGTTCCCCGCCGGTCCCGACAACGAATTGATGGACGGTTATCTGGACGCCTTCGGGGGGACCGCCGTTGCCACTACTGCCAACTTGACCTTGACCACGCCCGGGCCACTTGACGGCAACGGCGTCCTGCTCACCGGGTTGTCGGCCAGCCAAGCCTACGACGTCTACGTTTACTCGCTGCAAGCCGTCATCGGGCGCAACTCCAACGTCAGCGTGATCGGCGCCAATACCGGCACCCAGCCGATCACCACAGTCGCCCAGATGACCAGTTACGTGGCTGGCGCAAGCGGAGATTACCTGCTGTTCTCCGCGGTCCAGCCGTCCCCGACCGGCGACATCCTCATTGAGGGCGACGGCGCCACTTTCCGCACCCCGTTCCAAGGCGTCGAGATCGTGCAGTCCGTCACGCAGACCAGTGCCCCCGCCACCCCGACCGGCGTGACGGCCACGCTCGATGCCAACGGCACGAGCGTAGACGTGAGTTGGACTGAGAATGCCGGCGACCTGGCCAGTAACAACGACGACGGGTTCCTCGTTCAGCGGGCGACTTCGGCCACCGGCCCGTTCACGACGATTGCCAACGTCCAGCCAGCCGCCAGCGGAAACAACACCTACAACGACGCGACGATTGCCGGCGGCGTGTCGTACTGGTACCAGATCATCGCCTACAACCACTTTAACGGGCGCAGCCAGTCGTCCCCGAGCAGCCCCGCGGCCGGCCCGGTGAAGATTCCCGTGACCAGCGCGATAAACGACATCGGCGTGAACTTCGGCGCCGACCGCGTCGATACCACCGTTACGCCCAACGCTCCTTTCAAGCTGGCGGCGACCGACACCGCCGGCGTTGTTCCCATCTCCAACTGGAACAACGCCTCGGGTGGCAACGGGTCCATCAACGTGTTGAATGACCAAACCGCCGCGATCACCTCAGTTGGAGTGAGCTGGAAGAGCAACGGCACCTGGGACGCGGCAACGCAGGAAGACATGCCCGACAAGCTTACGGGTGCGGATCGCACCCTGATGGCCGGTTACCTGGATAACGCGGGCGGCACCTTCTCGGCGACCGCCAATGCCCTGACCACCGGGACGCTTGACGGGAACGGCGTACTACTCACCGGGCTCCCGGCCGGACAGGCCTACGACGTCTACGTTTATTCCCTGGCCAGCGTGATTGGTCGCGGCGGCGCCATCACGGTAACCGGGTTCGCGCCACTGTCAGCCACCGACATCGGCGCCGTCAGCACCACTTACGTTGCCGGACAGGACTATGTCAAGTTCGCCGGCATGGCTCCCCTCAACGGGGACTTGCTGATCACCCCCGACGGCACCAGCTTCCGCGTTCCCATCGAAGGCGTGGAGCTCGTGCCGGTCGCCTCGGCCAGCCACGCCCCTGCCGCCCCCACCAACTTGACCGCCGCCGCCAGCGGCGCGTCCGTGAACATCGGGTGGACCGACAACGCCGACAATGAAGGCGGGTACGTCGTGCTCCGCGGCACCAGTCCCACCGGGCCATTCACCCAAGTCGGGAACACTGGCCCGATCAGCGGGACCGGCGGGACCGGCGCCTTCACTGACCAGGACAGCATCAACAACAACGCTCTCCAGATCGGACATACCTACTACTACGAGGTCGAGGCGTGGAACTCGTTCAAGGGCGGGACGTTCGTCCCCGCCGGCCCGGCCAGCGTGACCTTCGGCACCCCTGGCCCCGGCGCTGAAATGCACATCTACGCCCAGGGCTTCTGGAGCGGCGACCCCAAGTTTAACGTAATCGTCCCCACAATCGACTTCAATTGGGGCAATGGCCAGCCTGACCCATCCATCCAGAACTTCAGTAACGCGGATGTTTTCACCGGCAAGGTTAAGGCCGAGCAGACCGGCGCCTACACCTTCTTCACCAACACCGACGACGACGGATTCCTGTGGGTCAACGGCGTGCTGGTCAGCGAAGACGCCGGCGGGCACGGGCAGCGCGACGCCACGGACGTGTTCCCCATCAACCTTACCGCCGGTCAGTCCTACGACTACGTGTTCATGCAAAGCAATGGTGGCGGCGGCGCTGGCGCCCACCTGGAGTGGATCGCTCCGGGAAACGCCACTGGTACTCCCACCCTCGTGCCGGGCACGGACCTCAGTTCGCTGAGCGACCAGCCGGCGGCGCCGACCGGCCTGGCCGTCTCCGGGACCACAAGCCCCAACCAGGTGAGCTTCACCTACACATCCGGGAGCACCGCGACCAATCCCGCCAACAATGCAGTCGTGTTCTACCTGTTGCAGCGCCGGGTCACGGGGAGCGGCGCGCCATGGGTCACCATCAGTCGCTCCGACTCGGGTGTCACCCACGTCAACGACGCCAGCCCGTCGGCCGGCACCAGTTACGACTACCGCGTGGTGGCGTGGAACTTTGATACCACCAACCTCGACGCCAACGCCAGCAACACCGTCACCGTCGCCGTCCCGGCCCAGACCACCACCGAGACGCCTGGGGCCGAGGCCCACTTCTACAACGCCGACGCGGCCACTTCGACTCTGGGACAGGATTTCCACAACTTCGCCACCGCCGGAACGCTGCAACCAGTGGAGTTCCAGACCCTCACCACGATCGACAATGCCGGCGCCGATCCTTCGCCCGACATGACCCAGGCGACGGATCCGGTCAGCAAAGTGGCCGGCCCCAATTTCATCCACCGCGAGGAGTTCGCCTCGATCTTCACTGGCAAGATCCTCACCGACGCCGCTGGCAAGTACACGTTCGTCACCAACACCGACGACGACGGGTACCTCTTGGTCAACGACCAATTAGTCAGTTCCGACCCGGGCGGCCACGGCCAACAGGACGCCACCAAACTCTCGCCCATCACGCTGGCGGCCCACACCGCCTATAACTTTGTGTTTATCCACCAGCAGATCACCGGCGGGTGGGGGTTCCACCTCTCGTGGATCGAGCCGGGCCAGACGACCTCGTCGATCATCCCGGCTGCGACCACGACGACCGGCGGGTTGGAACAGCTCAGCGACGTTCCCCACCAGCAGTCCATCGACGCCAGCGGCAACGTCACCGATACCGCGACCGGGTCGGCGGCGGGCGCCCTCGCACTGTCGGCCGGCAAGCTCACATGGACCGATCAGTCCTTCAGCGAACTCTGGTTTGAGGTGCAGCGGAGCACCGACGGCGGCACCACCTGGTCCGACATCGGCAACGCCGGCATGGACCAGACCAGCTTCACTGACCCCAGCCCCGTCGCCGGATCGCTGTACCGTGTCCGCGGCGACAACTTCGACGGGGCCGGGCCTTTCAGCAACACCGTTGGTGGCGGCGGGGCCAATGACACCATCACCGGCACCGCCGGCAACGACGCCATCACTCTCAAGAAAGACGCCGACGGCACCGACATCGACTGGACGCTCAACGGCGGCCCGGTCAACAAGGTCGCCATCAACGACCCCAACGGCCTGACCATCAACGGCAATGGCGGCACCGACACCATCACGCTGGACAACTCCAACGGCGACCCCACGCCCAATCTGCTGAAGCTCAACCAGACGGGCGCCGGGTCCAAGTTCATCCTGATCGGCCTGTCGCAGCCGGCCGCCGGGCACAAGATCGACATCGAGAACAGTACCGTCCAGATCAACTACTCCGGCTCGACCATCCTGCCGGCGGTGCAGTCGGCGCTCACGGGCGGGTCGATCTTCAGCTCGACCTTGGCGAGCAACGCCAAGTTCGCCATCGCCGACGACGACTCGGCTGACCCGCTCAATAGCGGTCAGCCGGCCAATACCATCCTGCTGAAACCGGCGATCATCGGCAACGCCACGCTCAGCGGGAAAGTCGGGTTCAACGACTTCGTCCAGTTGGCCCGCAACTATGGCAAGAGCAACGCCGACTGGGCGATGGGCGACTTCAATTACGATGGAAAGGTGGACTTCGGCGACCTGGTCGCCCTGGCCCGCAACTACAACCAGGTAGGCCCGGCCGCCACCGCGGCTACCGCCTCGTTAGCCGCGACTCTCCAAGTTGATAGCAGCCTGGCGGACAGTCAAGGCAAGAAGAAGTCGTCGCACCGAAGACACTAGCTTCGGCACGCCGCAATCGGCGAACCGCGCCCGCCGCCCGGTTCGCCGATCGCGACGACGACTCCTCCAGAGCGGGCCCGCCTTCCGCAGCAACCGGGCGGGCTCGCCGTTTTTATTTTCTGGGGGGTGTATGGGATGCCGCCCTGTTCGGGCCTCCGACCGCCGACTACGTTCGAGCGAGCTTCCGCTTGCCGGCGGGGCTGGCTCGGTCCAGGCCTTTCATCGCCTTGGCGGCCCGGTCGGCGTCCTGCTTGGTATCGAAACCGAGGTAAGCGACGAAGTTCTTCCCGCAGGTCATCGCCGAAAGTCCGCGCATGTTGATGCCGGCATCGGCGATGGCCGCAGCGAGAGCCGCGCCGAAGCCCGGCTTGTCAGGCCCTTCCACCCGCAGCGTCGCCAGGTCCTCGGCGTGCTTCAGGCCGACGGACGCGGCGGCGGCCTGGGGCTTCTTCCCCTTGACCGGCGTCAGGAACACGACGCCGGCGCGGAACTTGTCCGCCTGCCGGCGGGCGATCGCGCAATCGAGGCTCGCCCCCGCCTCCGCCATCGCCGACAACACCCCTGCCAACCCGCCCGGCTCATCGGCGATCTCGACCGCCCACACGTCCACCTTCGCGACCTTCAGTGCCATGGGACCTCCTGTTGGAAATGTGACCTGGCGGCAGTATACCGCGCCTTCGGAACACTCGGCAGCACGTGAAACGTGAAGACGTGAAACGTGCGGTGCAGCGTTAGAGCGACGTCTGCTAACGGCCCGCCAGAATCGCGCCAAGTGCCGCCAGAAAGAGGGTGACATTGCGGCGGGTGGCGCTGGCGCCCATGAGGCCGATGCGCCAGGCCTTGCCCTTGAATTCGCCCAGTCCGCCGCCGATCTCGATGTCGTATTCATCGAGCAGCCGCCGGCGGACGGTCAGGTCGTCGATTCCGTCCGGGATTTTGACGGCGTTGAGCATCGGCAGGTGGTGGCCTTCCTGGCCGATGTATTCGATCCCAAGCTCGCGCAGGCCCGGCCGAAGCAACTCATGTGCGGCGCGGTGCCGCTCAAACCGTTTTTCCAGGCCCTCCTCCAGCACCGCCGTCAGCGCCTCGTGCAGGGCGAAAATCATGTTGATCGGCGCCGTGTGGTGGTAGAACCGCTCCTGCCCCCAATATTGGCGGACCATGTTCAAGTCTAAATACCAGCTTTGGACCTTGGCTTTGCGGGCCTGCATCGCGTCGACGGCGCGAGGCGAGAGCGTCACGGGCGCGAGGCCCGGCGGGCAGGAGAGGCATTTCTGCGTGGCGCTGTAGGCGGCGTCGACGCCCCAGGCGTCGACCTCGACCGAAATCCCGCCGAGACTCGTCACGCAGTCGATCAGGAACAGTGCGCCGCTCTCGTGGGCCGCGGCGCCGAGACGGTCAACCGGCTGGCGGGTTCCGGTAGAGGTTTCGGCGTGAACGATAGCCACCAACTTCGGCTTGAGCTTGCGAATGGAGTCGATCACCCGGTCCTGCTCGATGCTCTGGCCCCAGGCGGCGTCCACGGTGTGGACCTGTGCGCCGCATCGGCGGGCGACGTCGGTCATACGGCCGCCGAAGACGCCGTTGACGCCGATCAGGACGCGGTCCCCGGGCTCGACCAGATTGACGAAGACCGTTTCCATGCCCGCCGAGCCGGTGCCGCTGACGGCCAGCGTCAGCTCGTTTTGCGTGCGGAAGACCTGCCGCAGCATCGAGCGAACCTCGTCCATCATCCGCAGGAAGACGGGGTCCAGGTGACCGATGGTGGGCAGCGCCATCGCCTGCAACACGCGCGGCGGAACGTCACTGGGTCCCGGGCCGAGAAGGACGCGCTGGGGGATGCGGATCGGGTCGCTCATGCGGGCAATGTACCACAACTACCTGGAAGCGCGACCGCTTGGTGCGAAGTAGATCTCATAGCTGTGGCCGGCTTGCAGGCCGCCCGTGGCGACCGGGTTGCCGTCGACGGTGACCTGATTTGCGGCCGGATCGACGCTCAGGTCCTGCTCGGCGCTGAGGGCGCCTTGGTAGACGAAGTGCTTGCCGGTGCGGTCGTAGACCCAGACGCCGCCGGGCTGTGGGGCGGTGCAACCCGGGTGATCGCCCTGCGAACAGAGCTGCGCGTCGCCTGGGACGCCCAGGGGCTTCCCGCCGCACCCGAGAAGCAGGACGACCAGGAGGATTGCCGAAATGGAGGGTATGGCGAGTCTCTTGAGCGCGATCATTGCAAGGCTCCGAGGATGCTACTGCACTTTCGGCTCCCCTTCGATTTCGACGACGACCACCGTGGCGCGCGGGTCGGGAGCGATGGCGGGAAGCTTGAGCGTGACGCCGTTCACGACGGCGTCGGCCTGAACGGCCTGCGCTTGGTCGGCCAGCATGTAAGCCGACGTGACCTTGTTCTTGAGCCCCGGCAGCAGAAGCGATCGCTCCCGGGGCCAGTTAAAAATGTGAATGTAGAGCTTGCCGGGCCTGGCGGTGCTGAGCCACGGCTCGTTGGGCGCCTTGGCGCGGCTCTCCTGCGGAAATGGGCCGGCGCTGGTGCCATAGATCGCCTGGCCGTTGGTCTTGAGCCAATCGCCCATGTTGATCAGACGGTCCTGCATGATGACGGGGATGCGGCCATCGGCGGTCGGACCGATGTCCAGCAGCAGGTTGCCCCCCTGCGAAGCCATCTTCACCAGCAGGTGGACCAGCTCGCGGGCGGAGCGGTAGTCGTCGTAGTTTTCGTTGCGATTGTACCCGTAACTGGAGCCCATGCCGCGATTTTCCTCCCAGGGATGGGAGGGACCGGGCTTGAACTCGGTGTAGCCGCCGTATTCCGTGGTGTAGTAGCCGCCGTGCTTGCCGCGGGTGTCCTTTCCCCAGCGGTCGTTGATGATCAGGTCTTCCCCGCACCCGCTGTCGTTGTAGAGCCAGGCCAGAAGCTGCGGGGCCTTCCACTCCTCGGCCGTGTGCTCCCATTCGCCGTCGGCGAAGATGATCGACGGCTTGTACTTGCTCACCACGTCCTTGAACTGCGGGAAGAAGTGCTCGTCGCGGAACCGGGCAAAGTCGCGCTGGTACAGCGGGTTGAACCACTCGTAGAGCGAGTAGTAAAAGCCCATCTTGAGCCCCTTTGACCGGACGGCGTTGGCGAGATCGCCCAGGAGGTCGCGCCTGGGGCCGACGTCGACGCTGTTCCACAACGTGCCCCAGTCCCGGTTGGCTTCCTGGCTGTGCCAGAGACAGAACCCCTCGTGGTGCTTGCTGGTCAGCACGACGTACTTCGCTCCCGAGCGCTGGAACACGTCGGCCCATTGATCGGGGTCCCACATTTCTGCCTTGAATCGCGGCGCGAAGTCCTGATATGGGAAGCCGTCGCCGTAAACCCGCCGGTGGAATTGCCATGTCGGGCCGTTGTGGTCCTGCATGTCGTGCCAGTACCACTCGGCGTATTTGTCCTTGGGCCCCCACGCCGGAACCGAGTAGACGCCCCAATGGATGAAGATGCCGAACTTGGCATCCTTGAACCACTGCGGCGCCGGGCGGGAATCCAGTGAGTCCCAATTAGGGGTGTAATGGTCGGCACCCTGTGCGCTCACGGCAATCCCTCCCACCGCCTTGAGGATCAATGACAGACACAGTCCGGCAGAATTGCGCATATTTCCACGCTGGCCAGTACGTGACAGGAAGATTAGACGGGAACGAGCGCGATCACAAGTTGCGGGGGATCGGCACGCCTATTGCAGGGAGACGAGTGTACAAGCGAAATGGAGGTCGACCATGCAACGTCGGGAGATTCCGAGCGACAAGTGGGTCCCGTTCTTAAATGCGCTGAGCAAGCGCCACCAGGGGGACCACGTGACGATCGAATTACTTGGTCGCGAGGTTGGCGATCAACACGCGGCGCAGAACCAGTCGCTGCTGGGCATCACCGTTGACCCGCCCACCGGCGCCTGCAAGATCGAGGTGATGGTGGGGGATCCGAGTCCGGTCAATATCTCCCACGAGATCGCCCATCCGATCCACGTCCGCCTGGCGAAGTCCGACGATGGGCGCGACGCCGCCCTGGAGATCGAATGCGACGGCGGGCCGAGCACACTGGTGCGATTTATGCCCGTCGAGCAGATGCCGCCTTCGATGGGCCAGTCCGTCTGACAGCGTAGGCTCTGTCTCAGAACCTAATGGCCCCGCAATGGGCCGGAAAAGCTGCGTGAAAGTTGTCGCATTTGCTGCATGGGAATACATGTAATACCATTGCAACGTTCCGCCGCGGCGGCACTTGCGCGTTTTGACCGCCGGCAAAATCGTGCGACAAGCATCCGTCTGTCGCAATCATCCGTTTCCCGTTCTGGCGAGCTGCGGAGTGGGGCGCAAACGCGCGCGACACGGTCGATTGTGTTGTATTTGTCGCGCATATCTTCGGTCGCGGTGGATCAGTAAGTTGATGTGATTAGGGAGGTTAAAAACATATCAACTTAGATTCATACTGCGCGACAGCGTGCGAATCCGCCCGATTCTACTCCTCCAGGCAACCCGAACTGTATCCTAACCCATTAGAGCCGCGGCCGGGCAAATTTATTCCGGCTCCCCCCGGAGATTTTTATCCCTTGGGGCGACCGCGCAATGTGCGTCAAAGCGAGTCGGCCGCAGACGCCCGAAGGCCGGCGGGTTTTGGCGCCGGCGACGCGAAGCAGTTTCGCATCCGCCCCGCGCCGCGGACCAAGAGCGCAGCACGTGCTCGGCGTCGGCCGGGGCTGCGGTTGCTGTATCGGCCCATGAACATTTGGTAAAAACCTTGGCGGGCTAGTGCAATGACCGCCGAACAGAAAGTCCGCCAGATAATCGACCGGCTGCTGACCGAGAGCGGCTGGATCGTGCAGGATCGCGCCGCCATGAACATCGCCGCCGGTCTTGGTGTAGCCGTGCGCGAATTCCCGCTGCAATCCGGCCCCGTCGATTACCTGCTCTACGCGGATGGAAAGGTCATCGGCGTCGTGGAGGCCAAGCCGCAAGGCCGCACGCTCACCGGCGTCGAAATCCAATCCGCCAAGTACACCAGCGGTCTGCCTGACAACCTCCCGCACTACCGCCTGCCCCTGCCGTTCGCCTACGAATCGACCGGCACCGAAACGCAATTCACCAACAGCCTTGAACCCGACTTCCGCAGCCGCCCCGTGTTCGCCTTCCACCGCCCCGAAGAACTGCTGCGGCTGGTGAACCTCGACAGCCAGGTGCGCCAGAAGCTCCGTCACATGCCGCCACTGGATACTACTCGGCTCTGGGGTGTGCAGGTGCAGGCCATCCAAAACCTCGAAGAGTCACTGGCCGACAATCGCCCCCGCGCCCTGATCCAGATGGCGACCGGGGCGGGCAAGACCTTCACCGCCTGCAACTTCTGCTACCGGCTGGTCAAGTTCGCCCATGCCCGGCGCATCCTGTTCCTGGTGGACCGCACGAATCTCGGCCGCCAGACGCTCAACGAATTCCAGCAATTCGTCAGCCCCCACAACAGCTACAAGTTCACCGAAGAATTCACCGTCCAACACCTGCGCAAGAACGCCATCGACCCCGCCGCCAAGGTAGTCGTCACCACGATCCAGCGGCTCTACTCGATGCTCAAGGGGGAAGAAGAATTCGATGACGCCAACGAAGAAACGTCGGCCTACGAAGCGGCGCTGGCGCTGCGAAAAGAGCCGATGCCGGTCGTCTACAACGCCGCCCTGGCCGTTGAAACGTTCGACTTCATCGTTGTCGATGAGTGCCACCGATCCATCTACAATATCTGGCGCGACGTGCTGCTCTACTTCGACGCCTCTCTGATCGGCCTTACCGCCACGCCCACCAAGCAGACCATCGGGTTTTTCAATGGCAATCTGGTCCAGCAGTACACGCACGAAAGGGCGGTCGCCGATGGCGTGAACGTCGGCTACGATGTGTACCGGATCGAAACCCAAGTCACGAAGGACGGCGCGAGGCTCGCCAAAGAGCCGGGCCTGTTCGTCCCGCGCCGCGACCGCCGCACCCGTGCCCGCCGGCTGGCCGAACTGGACGATGACCTGACCTACACCGCAAACCAGCTTGACCGGGACGTGGTGAACCCGAACCTGATGCGGCTGGTCATCCGCACCTTGCGCGACAGGCTCTTTACTGAAATCTTTCCCGGCCGTACTGAGGTGCCCAAGACGCTGGTGTTCGCCAAGACCGACCTGCACGCTGACGACCTGACCCGGATCATTCGCGAGGAATTCGGCAAGGGAAACGACTTCTGCCAGAAGATCACCAGCAAGACCACCGGCCGCAAGCCCGAAGATTTGCTCAACGAATTCCGCAACAGCTACAACCCGCGCATTGCCGTCACGGTAGACATGATCGCCACCGGGACCGACGTGAAGCCGCTGGAATGCCTGCTGTTCATGCGGAACATTTCGTCGGCGTCCTACTTCGAGCAGATGAAGGGCCGGGGCTGCCGGGTCGTCAAGGCCGACGATCTGCGCAAGGTCACGCCCGATGCCCGGTTCAAGGATCGGTTTGTCATCGTGGATGCCGTTGGCGTCTGCGAAAGCGATAAGACCACCAGCAAGCCGCTGGACCGCAAGCCCAGCGTCGCGCTCGACAAGCTGCTGAACACGATCGCCGCCGGCGCGGTGGACGCCGATCTGGTTTCCACGCTGGCGTCCCGACTGGCCCGCTTAGAGCAGGAACTCGGCCCGGAACAGCAACAGCAGATCGCCAGCGAATCGGGGGTCGTCAACGGGCTGGTGGGCCTCAGCGAGAAACTGCTGACCAGCATCGAATCCGATGCCGTGGCCCGCCGCGCCGCAACCAAATTCAACCTGCCCGCCCGCCAGGAACCCAGCGAGCAGCAGTTGGACGCGGCCGAACACGAGGCGATGCAGGAGGCGGTCAGGCCGTTCCACAACCCCCGGCTGCGAGATGCAATCCTCAAGGCCAAGGCCGCCGCCGAACAGGTGATGGATGAAGTCACCCCGGACACGCTGTTGCGGGCCGGGTTCGATGCCGCCGCCAAAGAGAAAGCCCGCTCACTGGTCAGCGATTTCCAGAAGTTCATCGAGGAAAACAAAAACGAGATCGAAGCCCTGCGGTTGCTCTACGGCAAGCCGTACAAGGCCGGGCTGCGCTACCGCCAGGTCCGCGAGCTGGCGGTTAAGCTCAACGTCCCGCCGTTCTACGTGGACCCCAGGGAGCCGCAGACGGTCGGGCGGCTGTGGAACGCCTATGAGGCCGTCGAGCCGGACAAGGTAAAGGGCAAAGGGGGCCGGAGTCTGGTAGACTTGATCGCCCTGGTGCGGCACGCCATCCAGCCGCACGAGCCGCTTGTTCCCGTGGGCACGGCGGTCGATGAGCGCTACCGCCAGTGGCTCGCGGAGAAGGAGAAATCAGGCATGACCTTCACGCCGGACCAGCGGCAGTGGCTCGATGCCATCAAGGACCACATCGCCAAAAGCCCGGCGATCGAGCAGGACGACTTTGAGGGCGTGCCGTTCAGCCAGCTGGGCGGGCTGGGGCGCGCCGCCGAGGTGTTCGGGGATCGGCTGGCGGTCATCCTTGGCGAGTTGAACGAGAGGCTGGCGGCATAAACGAGATGCAGGGACCTGCGAGAATCGCGGAAGTATCCCCCCTCGTCCGCCACGCGCTGAACTGACAGCCGCTTGGCGGGATAATAGAATGGATTGAGAGGAATCGCATGGAATGGCAGGCACACATCACGGCTGACCCGGCGGTCCTGACCGGCAAGCCGGTCATCAAAGGCACGCGGATCTCGGTCGAGCTGGTCTTGGAATCCTTGGAGCGGGGCTGGACCATCGACGACATCCTCGCCCAGTACCCCCATCTGCCCCGACAGGGCGTCGTCGCCTGCATCGAGTACGCCCGCGACCTGGTGAAGTCGGAAACGGTCAGCGCCTTGCGGACTTGAGGCATGAAGCTGCTGGCCGACGAGAACTTTCCCGCTCCGGTCATCGCCGAATTACGCCAGCGCGGGCACGACGTGCTGGCGGTGGCCGAAAAAATGCCCGGATCTTCCGATGCCCGCGTACTGGCTGCGGCCATCGAAGGACGGCGTCTACTGCTCACGCTCGACCGGGATTACGGCGATCTGATCTTCCACCACGGCCATCCGGCCCCGCCGGGCGCGGTCCTCTTCCGCCTCGCCGGCCGGCGCCCAGACGACGACAACCGGCGCATCCTCGAAATCCTCCACCGCACCGACCAATGGACGGGGCGCTTCACGACGGTCACCGATACGCTGATTCGGTCCAGGAGGTTCCCGAAGCCGAGCGGGGATCCAAAAGCATGAACGAGCAACGGCGCAATAACGGGGATGGGCTGCCGAAGGGATGGGCGGAAGCGCAGCTAAAGGAGCTGGCAAGGCCGCGCGCCGAAAGAGTTTCTCCCGCTGCCACGCCGGGGTTTAGGTTCATCGGACTTGAGCACGTGGAAGCGCGGACGATGAGGCTACTGGACACGGTGCCGGCAAATCAGATGAAAAGTTCGGCGGCGCAGTTCCGGGCTGGCGACGTACTGTACGGTCGCCTGCGGCCCTATCTGAACAAGGTGGTCCGGCCCGACTTCGATGGTTTGTCGTCGGCTGAATTCATCGTGTTTCCGGACACGCCGCAACTGCGCAGCTCGTTCCTGCAATACCGCCTGAATGCTGCGGACTTTGTGAGTTTCGCCAGCCACTTGAACGAAGGCGATCGTCCCAGGGTTGATTTTGACCAAATCGGCAACTTCACGATCCACTTGCCGCCAGAGCCAGAGCAGCGCCGCATAATCGCCAAGATTGAAGAACTGTTCTCCGACCTCGATGCCGGCATGGCGGCGCTGGAGCGGGTGCGGCTGAACCTCAATCGCTACCGCGCCGCCGTCCTGAAAGCCGCCGTCGAAGGCCGGCTCACGGAAAAGTGGCGGCAGGAGCACCCGCCCGCCGAACCGGCAAGCAAGCTGCTGGAACGCATCCTCATCGAGCGGCGGAAGAAATGGGAGCAGGACCAGCTTGCCAAGTACACCGCCGCCGGCAAATTGCCGCCGAAGAACTGGCGGGAGGCATATCAGGAGCCGGCTGCGCCCGACACCGCGAATCTGCCCGACCTGCCCGTGGGGTGGTGCTGGGCGACCGCAGCACAGCTTGCCGATGCGACGCGGGATATTACGTACGGTGTCATTAAGCTGGGCGCTGACGTAACTGATGGGGTGCCGACTCTCCGAACCAGCGACGTGCGACATCTGCGGCTTGATCTTCGGAATGTGAAACGTGTCGGACCAGAGATAGCCTCCGAGTATTCGAGAACGCTGTTGAGAGGGGGCGAAGTGGTGGTCGCGGTGCGCGGTACGCTTGGAGGCGTCGTATACGTGCCGCCGGAATGCGCGGGCTACAACATCTCTCGCGAAGTGGCGATGCTCGCTCCGCTGGATTCCTTTAAGATCGGGAAATTCGTCGCCTACGCAATTGGATCAGAGCCATTGCAGCATTGGCTGCTCAGGCGGACACGCGGGATTGCTTACACGGGCATCAACATCGAAACGTTGACGACCGCGCGATCTGGCGTTTCCTGCCGGAGCTGAAGGGGCGCTTAGCGGGCCTCCAGCCGAACGACATACCCCTTCATGCCGATCCTCTTTGATCGTGGGCGAGTGGCCCCGGACAATCTTCCGCGAAACCCGTGCCTCGCGCAATTCCGGGGCAACGGGCCACTAGGCTCTGTCTCAAAACCTAACGGCCCCGCGACGACTCGATTTTCGCCCTCAATCAAGGAGCGAGTCCGAAGCGATTCAAGTCGTCCGAATCGTTGAGGGCGAGCGACGACGAGTGAGGGCGAAAAGCGAGTCGCCTTCGGTGGGCCGGAAAAGGCCCTGCTGCTTCGTCATCACTCCTCCCCGACTCGTACGGGTTGAGTCGCGTCGTCGTTCTTCCTCGCATCAGGGCCTTTTCCGGCCTATCGCGGGGACATTAGGTTTTGAGACAGAGCCTAGTTGCGGGAGGTCCGCCGGTGGCTCTATCATCGCGTCGGTCGGGCAAGGGTATAAATGCAGGCGGGCGCTGAACGCAGATCAATCCGGCAGACGTTCGATGATCTCCGTGCGCGCGGGACCATCGGCCTGCTGCCCTTTCTGCCAGCGGGATATCCCGATCTCCAAACCACTGTCGCGTGCCTCGGGGCATTGGAGGCGTCGGGAGCGAACGTCATCGAAATCGGCTTTCCTTTTTCCGATCCGATCGCGGATGGTCCGGTCATCCAGGAAGCATTCACCGCGGCCCTGGCGAAGAAGATAAAGGTGTCCGACGTATTCGCGGCGGTGTCGTCGGCGCGCCCGAAGCTATCGCTGCCGCTGGCGGCCATGGTCAGCTATAGCATCGTCTTCCGATATGGCGTGGAGAGGTTTTCGCGGGACGCGAAAGCCGCGGGATTTGACGGCTTGATCCTGCCCGACCTCCCGCCCCCCGAGGCGCAGGGGATTTGTCAAACGGTCCGCGCAACCGGCCTGGAAACGGTCCTGCTGGTGGCGCCGACGACCAGCCGCGAGAGACGCAAACAGATCACACAGCTCAGCAGCGGGTTCGTTTATTACCTGTCGATTTCCGGCATCACCGGCGAGCGCGACCGGCTCCCGCCTGACCTGGCGGCCAACGTGCGCGAGTTGCGCGACCTGACTGACCGCCCGGTCTGCGTCGGCTTCGGCATCCACAAGTCGCGTCACCTCGCACAACTCGCAGGAATTGCCGACGGCGCAATCGTCGGCTCCGCCTACGTGCGGCGTCTCCAGCAACATCTCACCGCCGGACCACCGTCGATCAGCCAGATCGTCGGCCAGTACACCCGCGAGTTGCTGAGCGAAGTTCGTCACGCATAACATTCGTGGCCGAGTCGGCTTATGTGCGAAAGCCGGAGGGGCGATGGCGGAGCGTTATCGGACGTTCCGGACGCCGCCCGAAGCCGGCGCTTCTAAAATTCCTTCTTGCATTCTAACCGTCGCGGGATTGCCGTGTCCGATGGTATGGAACCGAGCGCGAGCGATCCCGTCGAGGCTTCTTCCGCTGCCGCGCCCTCGGATGGGCAACTGGTCGGGCGGGCGATGGCGGGCGAACGGCGGGCGTTCGACGACTTGGTACGTCGATATCAGCGCCAGGCCGTGGCGGTGTCCTACCGGCTGCTGGGCAACAGCCACGACGCCTTGGAGATCACGCAGGACGCGTTTCTAAAGGCTTACGGGAGCCTCTCGACGCTGCAAAAGCGCGAGGCGTTCGGCGGCTGGCTGATGCGGATCGTATCGAACCTGTCGCTGAATTACCGGCGGAGCCGCAAGACGCGCAGCCAGTTGCCGCTGGACGACCTGCTGGGCCCTACCGACGCGCAGCAGACCGAATTGGCGGGCGGCGGCAGCGACTGGATGGCGGCCGGCTCCGATCCGGTCCAACGGCTGCAAGGCAAGGAGCTGGGCGAGCGGTTGCAGCAGGCGCTCCTGCAACTGCCGGAAAAGCAGCGCCTGGCGATCGTGCTGTTCACGATCGAGCAGATGCCGCAGAAGCAGGTGGCCGAGACGCTTCAGTGCAGCGTCGAGGCGGTAAAGTGGCACGTGTTCCAGGGCAGGAAAAAGCTCAGGGAGCTGCTGAAAGAGCTGTTGTGAAGAAGTTCGACGAACAGATCGAGTTCGCGATCAGCCAGTACCTCGACGGCACGCTGACAGAAGATCGGCGGGCGGAGGTTGAGGGGCTGCTGGCCGATGATGCGCATCTGCGCGGGGTGCTCGAGGAGCATCGCAGTTTGACCGAGTTGCTGCGGTCGGATCGCGTTCCCGAGGTGCGCTGGGAGGGCCTGTCGAAGTCCATCTCGTCCGCGATGGACCTGGAACTGGAGGAGCGGACCCGGCGAGCGTCATGGTGGATCCGGCTGCGCGGTCCGATGAGCCTCGCCGCCGCGGCGTCGGTCATCCTGGTCGCCGGGATTTCGCTGCGTTACCTGCTCGGTCCCAGACCCACGCCGACGCCAAACCCGATCGTTACCCCGCCACAGGTTAACTCGCTCATCGTCCAAGGCCCGCAGGAGGACCGGCCCGAAGGCCGGCAGGTGGCCGAGATCTCCATCGGCCCCGGCGGAAGCTATGCGAAGGAATCGGGACTGGCGCCCTACATGGACGAGATCGACGCTCGCCCCGCCCGCGTCCTGATGGCCAGCGGCATCGCCCCCGAACAACCGGCGACGGCATTTCCGTTCTAAAGGTTACTGCGCAATCGTGCACGGTTCTGGCTGGCGTGGACGAATCGCGGATGCCGATCCGCTCGGCTAGAGTCTGTCGGCGTAATGCGCGATGAATTGCGGGACGGGATAGTGCTTCATCAGGAACTCGCGGAGCTGCTGCCGCTCCGCGACCAGGAAATACACGGGCTCGTCGATGGCCTTGGTGGCGAAGTTTACCGACCGGACCAGGCTCTCGGCGTCAGTCGCCATGCTGATGGAGTCGCGCTCCCGATGCAGGGGCAGCAGGTGGAATTGCCATGCCTGACGGCGGCTCAGCAGCCGCAGGCAATCGGCGTCGATCTGCTGCTGTTCGAGGTCGATCACGCCCGCCAGGCGCAGATATTGCTCGACCCAGGCGTCTTCGACGGCCTTGGGGTCGATTGCGAACAGCCGCTCGGCGAGGTCGCCGAACGGGCGGTGGGACAGCTTCTGGACCTGCAGGATCTGCTTGACCTGCTCCCGGGTCAGCACACCCTGCTCGACCAATAATTCGCCGATCTGAATCCCTGCCAAGGCTCCCTCCGGGTAGTCTCTCCACAGGCAGTATCGGTCAGAAGGGGAGGGAGCTTGGATGTGCTAATCCCCCGGCTCCAGAATTGCCATGAACGCCTCCTGCGGGATGTCCACCGAGCCGACCCGTTTCATGCGTTTCTTGCCTTCTTTTTGCTTTTCCAGGAGTTTGCGCTTGCGGGTGATGTCGCCGCCGTAGCACTTGGCGGTGACGTTCTTGCCGACGGATTTGATGGTCTCGCGGGCGATGATCTTGCCGCCGATGGCGGCCTGGAGCGGGATCTCGAAAAGGTGGCGGTCGATTTCTTCCTTCAGGCGAACCAGCAGCCGCCGGCCGCGCTGCTCGGCGTGGCTGCGGTGGACGATCACCGACAGCGCGTCGACCCGCTCGCCGTTCACCAGCACGTCGAGCTTGACCAGATCGCCGATCCGGAAGCCCAGCAGGTCGTAGTCCATCGTCCCGTAGCCGCGGGTGGCGCTTTTCAGGCGGTCGTAGAAATCGTAGATCACCTCGGCGAGCGGCATCTCGTAAACGAGGATCACGCGGCTGGTACCGATGTACTCCGTCTTTTTGTAAACGCCCCGCCGGTCCTCGCACAGCTTCATCAGCGCGCCGACGCCGTCGGCCGGGAGAATCAGGTTCATCAGGATGTACGGCTCGCGGATCTCCTCGACCAGCGTGGGATTGGGCAACTCGCTGGGGGCATCGATCCGCTTCACGGTCCCGTCGGTCAGCTTGATCTCGTACGTCACGGTCGGCGCCGTTTGGACGACCTCGATGTTGAATTCGCGCTCCAGCCGCTCCTGGATAATCTCCATGTGCAGCAGCCCGAGGAACCCGCAGCGGAAGCCGAACCCCAGCGCGTCGGATGACTCGGGAGTGAAGGAAAAGCTCGAGTCGTTGAGCTGAAGGCGGTCCATGGCGTCGCGCAGCTCTTCGTACTGCGTCTTGCCGCCGGGATAGAAATCGCAGAAGACCATCTGCTGGATCGGGCGGTAACCGGGCAACGGTTCCGAGGCCGGAGTCTGCGCGTCGGTGATCGTGTCGCCGATCCGCACATCGTGCAGGTCCTTGATGGCGGCGACGACGAAACCGACCTCGCCGGTGCCGATCCGGTCCACCTGCGTGGGCCAGGGCATCAGCTTGCCCAGATCGGTCACCTGGTATTGGCGGCTGGCGCCCATCAACAGGATCTTCTGTCCCTTCTTCAGTTCCCCGTCCACCACGCGGACATAGGCGATCACGCCTCGATAGTCGTCATAGATGCTGTCGAAGATCAAAGCCCGCGCCGGCAGGTCCGGCTTGCCCCTGGGCGGCGGGAGTTGCTCGCAGAGCTTGCCGATTAGGTCGTCGATCCCCTCGCCGGTCTTGGCCGATACGAGGATGGCATCCTCGGCGCTGAACCCGAGCACCTGCTCGATCTCCTCGGCGACTTCCACCGGCCTGGCGCTGGGAAGGTCGATCTTGTTGATGACGGGAATAATCTCAAGTCCCGCGTCGAGGGCCGCGTAGGCGTTGGCGACCGTCTGGGCCTGCACTCCCTGCGTCGCGTCCACCACTAAGATCGCCCCCTCGCAGGCCTGGAGTGCTTTCTGGACTTCGTAATGGAAGTCGACATGGCCCGGCGTGTCGATGAAGTTGAGCATGAACGGCTCGCCCTTGTGCTCGTGAAAAACCGTCACTGCCGACGCCTTGATGGTGATCCCGCGCTCCCGCTCCAGGTCCATGTCGTCGAGAATCTGCTCCTTGAACTCGCGCTCGGTAATAGCCCCGGCCCGCATCAGCAGCCGGTCGGACAGCGTGCTCTTGCCGTGGTCGATGTGGGCGACGATCGAGAAGTTCCGAATCTGCATCGTGCTGTCGGTAACGAGTTCTACATCGCCGGAGAGCCTGGATTGTATGCCGCCGGCGGATCATGACCAACATTGTGGCTGAGGCCCCGACGGTACCGTCGCCGCCGCCTTCTTCCTTGCCCGCCACTTCCACCACATTAATCGGACGACGGCATCCGATGGCAAACGGCTCGGGAAGCGATCGTGCTTCTAAGTCGCGCGATCAACCCCCAACCTCGAGGAATCTGCGATTGCTGACGCGCCGGCTCCGCTCGGTCCAGACGGCCCCTCCGGCGCCGACCTTCCGGCGGCTTCCGCCAAGCGGACGGTGGACGGCGCCACATCCGGGTCCGACTACCTCAGGGGCAGGTATAGGATGCTGTTCAGGATTTCCTGGGGCTCGTAGACCTTCGCCACAAGTTCCAAGTCCTCGACGCACTGGCCGATGGTGATGCCGAGTTGGTGGGCGTAGATGACGCCCGCGAAGCCGCGGCCGGCAAGCTGCCGGGCGGTTGCTTCGGAAATCAGACCGGGGTCGTGACTGAAAAGGACGCGGCCCAACGCCGTCGCCCGGTCAAGCGGTTGCGCGTCGGGAAGTCGCCGTGCTCCGTCATCCTGCGCCATCAGCACTTCGACGCCCCGACGGCGCAAGCCTTGCGTGATCTCAATGCGGACGTTGACGTCCATATAGAGCCGGAGGCTCACTTCGTGCGCCGTTCGCTCGAGCGCTGGTGGAGGCGCTGCGAGAGTTGCTCACGCGATGGGCCGGGCTGGGCATGGCCGCGCAGTTCTTCGATGCTGCGCCGGTCGCATTCGATCTGTAAATCCAACTCAGCTTTGTGCTCGTAATAGTAGGCGAGGGCCGAATGAATCTGGGCCATGGTGAGTGGAGGGAACTGCCGGGCCATCTCTTCGGGTGTGGAGCCGTTAGCCATCTTGTCCAGCACGAGGTCGGTAACCTTCATGCGTGTGCCGGCGATTCGGGCGACGCCCTTCTCATCCACCTCGATTCGTCCGTCCAGGGCGGTAGTCATAGCTCAAAGTATAGCCGAAAAGTAAACAGACGCGCCGAAAAAGCACCCCGCGACGGCCACAGCGGGCGTTGGCCCTTCGTTCAACAGCGCCAGTGCCGCCTTCCGTCGAGCGTACTACGCGGACATGGATGCGATGGCGCCGGCTCAGAGGATGGAGCTATTGTATTTCGCGCAGCCGCGGGTTGGGCGGCGGGAGGCGTTCGCGGAAGCCTTCGCCGTCGCCGTGGGACTGCCGACGCCCGCGTTCGCGGGCCGGTTTTCTGCGGGTTTTCCTTGCTCGATTGCGTATGTTGGAGATATAATTCGCAAGCAGACAGAGGCAGGTTAATGAAGTTCATCCTGAGCGTACTCCCGGAGCACGTCGTCATTGGTTATCCCGCGCCGAAAACGTTTGACGTGTCAAACTGGGACATCATTCGGCCGGGCCAATGCGCATTCGAATTACCCTACGAGCAATTACGCGCGTTGGGCTCTGGGACTTACGAATTCGGCGACACATCTGAGGAGCGGAGGGTAACATCGCCGCGACGCATTTCCTTGTCTGAGTTTTCGCGGACTGAGATGCATACCCGGAGATTTCGTTGAAGGCATATCTCATAATAACTGGCATCGTCTTTGGTCTGGTCACTTTGGCACACGTCTGGAAGGCCTTCGCGGAAGGCCCGCAGTTGGCAAAGAATCCGCTGTTCATTTTGCTCACTCTTCTTGCCGCCGCACTGTCTTCCTGGGCTTGGTGGTTGCTCAAACGCTCCTCGCGCTCGCGTTGACGCCCGGCGGGTGCAGACGACCGCAAGCGCCTCTGAACGAGCGCTACGTTATCGCGGCCGTGATTCGGCGGATTTGGGCGCGGCGAGGACCTGGCCGGCATCCAGGAGTCGGTGCTGCAACGACTGGACGTTCACGTCCTGAACGCTGGTCTTCCGTTCCAGCGCCAGACATGCCGCCGTAGCCGCGGATTGGCCGAGCTGCATGAAGACCGGCTCCATCCGCACCGAGCCGTAGGCGATGTGGCTGGCCGACAGACAGACGGGAACAAGCAGGTTCTCGCACTCATCCGCCTTGGGAGCGATGGCCATATAGCTGATCGGGTATGGACCGGCGGGCGGGGCCTGCACGTCGCCCTCGTTGCGCACCACGCCGTGCTGCACGACCCGCTGGCAATTATGCGAGTCCATGTTGTACGACGCCAGGCCGATCGAGTCGTCCACCGTCCGTTTGTGCTCGCAGACGGCTTGCGTGATGACGTAGGAGGAGACCATTCGGCGTGCCTCGCGCACATAGAGCTGGTGAGGCCAGCCGCCCGTATCGGCGAATTCGTCTTTGCACAGGCCCCATGCGGCCATCTCCTGTCGCAGATTTCGCGGGATGCGCGGGTCGGTGGCCAGGAAATGGAGCAGGCCCTGCGTGTAACGCAGGTGCGCATGCCAGATCTTTCTCCGCAGATCGTAATCGCCGTCGGGGTATCGCCAGCTTTCGCCGATGAAATCCGTCGAGACGGCCCCGTTGTTGTTGATGTCGGTCTTTTCGTTGGGGACGGCGTCGATCTTAAGCGGCAACGCGATCGACCCCGATTTGCCGGCCGCGACCAGCGCGTCAAGATAGCGGGCGAGGAGTTCAAAGGTGCTCGGCTCGTAGCCGCCGACCGGCGCAATTGGAATGCGACTGGATCGTCGGCGGGTCAGACACAGGCGAAAGTTGTAGGCTTGGACGCGATGGTCGCGGTCGCCCGGCGCGCCGCCGTCACCCGGCTGGATCAGCGGCAGCAGCCCGCTGCTCGGGTCGCCCGCCTTCAGGTATGGATCTACCGCGACCGGGAACTGGTGCTTGGGCGTGTGATCGCGAATACCGTTGAGGAGTTCGCCGTACTTCGAAATGCTCTCGCGGCCGACGGTGTAGGAGACCTTCGCGCCCGCCATGAGGTCTCCCTCGTAGCCAGCGTCGATGTAAATCGCCGCCTCGACGGTAACGTGCTCCCGCAGGTGCGTTGACGGCCCCGGGGCGTTGAATTCATCGGACGGGACGTGAGCGAGCAAAATGCGCTTGATGCGGCCGCTTTCCTTCTCAACCTCGGCCAGCCGGTGTTCGAGGAGCACCTTGACATTCGCCTCTACGAGCCACTGTTTGAACACCTGTTCGGCGACGTGAGGCTCGAAGAGCCAGGCCTCGTCTGCGTGGTAGTGCTTTCCGACGCGGCGATAGAACTCGCGGCTCAATCCGCCAACGGCCGGCTTCTTGCCGAAGTCGGTAAACCCGAGCCCGCCGCTGGTCATCCCGCCCAGGTGCCGGCCCGGCTCGACCAGCAGGACCGACCGCCCGGCCTTGGCGGCGGTCACCGCCGCGACGACGCCCGCGGACGTCCCGCCATAGATGCACAGGTCCGGACTCATGACAACTCGGCGGTATGCACCAGGCTCGGTTGGAAAACTATTGAGGCCGCTCGGAGAAGAAGACCTGGTAATTGTCGCGATCGTTGGTCACGTGATCGAGATCAACCCGTTCTTTGTCGATCGTCGCCAGGCCCGAGGCCGGCTCGAAGACGAACTGTTGCCCGGCGGCGAGCGGCCCCTGGAAAAGGAACTGATCCGCGTCGGGATCGTAAAGAACGAGCGTGCCGGCCTGCTTTGCCTTGAACGACAACTGTTTGTTCCTCCCCTCGGCAACGAGCGGCACGTTGTCGGCCGCGGGGCCGCTGATTGCGGGCCGGCCGCTGGTGTAATTGGGAATGGTCTCAGCGGGCTGGCAGCCGGCCGCAACGCACACCAGACACTGCAGCGAGATCGACACAAAGTGGCGCGCAAAACGCATGGAGGCTCCTTGCCCGGCCAGTTTAGGGGCGTCGAGTGAATGCGGCAAACCTGGATGAAGTCGGGTAACTGTTCCGGATGGTCGATACCCAGATGGGAACGCGGATTGTTTGACAAAGCGTCCGAGAAAAGCGAACCTGAGGAGTCATTCCTTTTTGCCCGGAGCCCAATGTGAACGCCCTCGTGATGATCGTTGCGCTGTTGCCGCTGTTACCCTCCAAACCGGCCCACACAACCGGCGATGCGTCCGGCGTGGCGACGACCCAACGCTCGGAAGCGACGACTCAGCCGTCGGAGCGGGGGCCGACCATATCGGTACACCGCGGCACGCTCACGACCGCGGTTGACGCGCAGGGTTATTTCGAGCCGGTCGACCCGCTGGATGTCCGGCTCCGTCCCAAAGCGTATGCCGGCGAGCTGTCGATCGCGTCGCTGGTGGCCAACGGGTCCGCGGTGAAGAAGGGAGTCGCCATCCTCCGGCTTGACACGACGACGATCGATAAGCAGATCGCCGCCCTGGAGGGCGAGGACGCGGCGTCCCACGCGAGCCTGACCAGGGCCGAGGCCGACGCCAAGCTCGCGGAGGAAAAGGACGCCCTGGCCCTTCGCATGCAGTCCGACGCCGCCAAGCGCGCCCAGGAGGAAATCAAGTGGTTTGAAAATGTAGATGGCCCCAATGAGTTGGGCAGCGTCGACCTGGAAATGAAGTACATCCGTTCCATCGTCGAGGACCAGGAGGACGAGCTGAACGAATTGAAGAAGATGTACAAAGACGACGACCTCACCAACGATACGAAGGACATCGTGGTGAAGCGCGCCGTCCGGCGGCTGGAGATGGCCAGGCAGGAACTCAAGATGCAGGGGGAGCAGACCGAGAAGCTCAAGACCTTTATTTACCCCGCCCAAAAGCAGCGCGTGTATGACACCGCCAAGCAGGTGGATGAGCAGTTGCAATCGCTCAAGAGCGCTCAGGCACAGACGAAGGTGCTGCGCGAGACCGGGCTGAAGGCGGCGCGGGCCGCCACCGACGCGACCGACCAGAGGCTGGCCGATCTGAAGGCCGATCGGGAGAAATTCACGGTCGGCGCCCCGGCGGACGGCATTGTCCTCTACGGGCAGTTCGCCGGCGGCGGGTTCAATCCGGTCGACCCGCGGATGCTCCGAGTCGGCGAGCACGTCCCGCCGCAACAGATCCTCATGACCTTCTATTCGCCGGGCAAGCTTCGCCTCCACCTCGACCTCCCGGAGCAGAAATTCTTTGCCATTCATCCCGGGCTGACGGCGACGCTGACGCCTTCGGTATTCCCGGACCAGAAGCTCGAAGGCAAGTGCGACGCCTGCCCGGCCGGGCCGGTCAACATGCAGCAGGGGCCGCTCTACCCGCTGACGGTTTCCTGTCCGGACGCCGACCCCAAGCTCGTGCCCGGCATGCGTGCCAACTTCCACGCCGACGCCCCCGAGGCCGAGAACGCGTTGCTCGTCCCCAACTCCGCGATCGCCGATTCATATGTCTGGCTAAAGACCGACGACGGTCCCGAGAAGCGTCACGTGGTCGTCGGCAAATCGGAAGGCAAGCAGACCGAGATCAAGCAGGGCCTGAACGAAGGCGACGAAATCTTCGTCGAGACGCACAAATGAGTTGTTCACCGCGAAGACGCAAAGACGCTCAGCGCCGGCTTGGTCCGCAATCTAAGGGAGTATCCGTCGAGTTCTGCAGCTTCCCTTCGTGGACACCAACACTGTTCTTTTTACCGCCAACACCAACTTCTCCCCCGGCGCGCCGAGGGCAACGCGAAAGGAATCCCGTCGGCGCGCGAAGAGTCCGCGGGATACTGGGAGGCGTCTTGGCCGTTCTGGTCGCGAGCGCCGTGCCGGCGTTCGCACATGGGGCTCAAACCACCAGCCCGATTCATTACGGCAAGGAGCAGATCGACAAGTCGGTCGCGCGCGGGGTGGAGTTCCTCGTGAAAGACCAGCAGCCCGACGGCTCGTGGGGCACCGGCCGCGAGACCCACGGCACCGAAGTCTACTCGATGGTGCCGGGATCGCTGGATTCTTTCCGCATTGCCACCAGCGCCCTGTGCGTCATGGCCCTGCGTCAGGGCGAGGAAAAGGCGGCCCACGACAGGGGGCTCGAATATCTGCTGGCCGTCCGCGACGCCAGGCGGGATGTGGGCGACCTTCTCTACAATACATGGGCGCACATTTTTCTGCTCCAGGCCCTGGCCGAGGAGATGCCCTCGAATCATGACCCGCGGATCAGGGACGTGGCTCAACGCGAGATCCAGGACCTGGTGCGCTATGCCACCTACACCGGCGGGTGGAACTACTATGATTTTCAGGGCAGGTACACCGACGAGCACGTGAACACGCAGCACCCCACGTCAGGGCCGACGAGCTTTGGCACCGCCGCCGGGCTGGTGGCGCTATACGAGGCTAAACGGGCGGGCCTCCACGTGCCTGAAAAACTGACCGAGCAGGCCCTTCGCCGACTGAAAGAGATGCGCCTTCCGAGCGGCACCTACCTGTACGGAGCGGATTTCAAGTACTACCCACGGCTGGACGCCAACCAGCCCCGTGGCGCCGTCGGGCGCGTCCAGCCCGCCAACTATGCGCTGGCGCTGTGGGGCTGGGACAAACTCGACAAGCAGAAAATGAGGCAGGGACTGGACCTGTTCGTGAAGGACCACGCCTTTCTCGACATGGGCCGCAAGCGCCCGATTCCCCACGAGTCCTGGTATCAGACCGCCGGCTATTACTATTACTTCGATCACTACTACGCGAGCCGCCTCTTCGAGCTCCTGGACAAATCCGACAAGGCCAAGTACGCCCCTTCCGTCATCGCCGGCGTCCTGCCGCACCAGGAGCCCGACGGCTCGTGGTGGGACTTCCCGATGTGGGACTTCCACAAACCCTACGGCACCGCATTCGCGATCATGACGCTGCTCAACTGCCAGCAGTGATCCCTCGCGTCCATGACTGGTCGTGGCACGGCCGAGTCAACCGTGCCACCAGTGATGCCTCGCCACAAGCGAGCGTCACACCCGACCGAATTCATCTTCAAATTTTTCCCTTGACAAGTCAGACGACTTGTCTGATATTTACGCCCGGTTGGCTGCGAGGGCCGTTTTTCGGCCCGGTTGCTGGAGTGAGCATGCCGGCGCGAAGCCAGGACATCAGCGACGGGGAATTGGCGATCATCCAGGAACTCTGGGACCGCGGGCCGGCGAGCATCCGACAGCTCACCGGCGCCCTCTACCCCGACCGCGGACCCGCTCACTACGCCACGGTCCAGAGACAGCTCGATCGCCTCGAGGCCAAGGGGTTCGTCACCCGCGACCGAAGCCAGCACGTCCACGTCTTCGCGCCGACCGTGAGTCGCGACGAGCTGATCGGCCGTCGTATCCGGGCGGTGGTCGACAAGCTGTGTGGCGGGTCCCTGGTGCCCCTGCTCAGCCACCTCGCCCGCGCCGGCGAGCTGAGCGAGCGGGAACGGCGCGCCTTGCGCGAGCTGATACAGCGGAGAGATCCACCCGGCCCCGACAGGACCCGGAGCAGGTGAAAGGAGCGGCCGTGGATGCGCTGCTTCGAATTGGTTTGTCAAACGCGGCGTGCGCCGCCGTGCTGGCGGTTGCCGCGTCGGTGCTGGGTCACGCCTTGCGTCGGCCCGCGGCTACGCACGCACTCTGGGTACTCGTCCTCCTGAAGCTGCTCACTCCCCCTCTATGGGTGCTCCCAGTTCTGCCGGCGCATCGCGCTTTGACGGCCGGCGGTGTGCAGGCGACGTCCGAGCCGCGCCTGCTCGAAGCCGGGGCATCGCTACCGCGCCCGCCAGGCGTCGCGCCCGCGGCCGACCAATCACCCGACTACTTGACGTGGCTGATACGCTCCGGTTGCTCCCTTTGGCTTGCAGGCTCGATCGCCTGTGCCTTCATCGCCGCGGTGCGCATGCGGCGCTTCCGACGGTTGCTTTATTTCGCTTCGATCGCGCCGGACGACGTCCAGAAACAAGCGTCGCGGCTGGCGTCTTTGCTGGGCCTGCGCCGCAGCCCCCCGGTCTGGATGCTGCCCGGGCCGGTGTGCCCGATGTTGTGGGCGGCGGGCCGTCCGCGGCTGCTACTTCCGGAAAATCTTTGTGACCGGCTCACCGATGCGCAGCGGGCCACGCTGCTTCTGCACGAGCTTGCCCACTGGAAACGCCGCGATCATTGGGTGCGGGTGATCGAACTGCTGACGACAGTTCTCCATTGGTGGAACCCGGTCGTCTGGTGGGCCCGCCACCGCCTTCGAGAGGCGGAGGAGCAGTGTTGCGATGCCTGGGTGGCATGGGCCATGCCCGCCGGCACGGAAGATTACGCGGCCGCCCTGGTGGAAGTCGTCGAATTTGCGTCGTGCTTCGATCCAGTCTTCCGGCCGATGTCGCCAGCCCTGGCAAGCGGCATCGGCCAGTTCCGCTATCTCAAACGGAGGTTAGTCATGATCCAGCAAGGAAAGAGCACCCGGACACTCGGACCGATCGGAACGATCATCGTCTGCATGGCGGCGACGCTGCTACCGCTGTCGGTGTCCCGGGCGCAAGAGAAGAACACCGCGCCCGAGCGCGCTCAAGGGGATGCCGACGAACACCGGGCTGCGGGTGCCGCCACGAGCCCCTCACCTCAAGCTAAAGTCGGCCGTGCAGTGACGGCCCAGTTGGACCGCAATCTGCCCGAAGTGAGGTTCGACGCCGTTGGTTTTGGCGACGTGATCGATTTTCTCCGCGACGTCAGCGGGTCCAACATCTTCGTGGACTGGAAGGCCCTCGAGGCCGCCGGCATCGACCGCAACTCTCCCGTCAGCGTCAGCCTGCACGGCATCAAGTTCTCCAAGGCGCTCAGTGTGATTCTCGACAGCGTCGCCGGCCGGGGGAAGGTGGGCTATACGGTAGATCACGGCGTCATCGCCATCGCCCCGCTGGACGAACCGAGCCCGGTCGTCCGGCGGACATACGACATTCGCGACCTGAGCGGCGGCAACGCCGCCCGCGGGGACAAGCTCGTTCATACCGTGCTCGACTCCATCGACCCCAAGTCCTGGGACGACAACGGCGGCAACGTCGGAACCATCAAGCGCGAGGGTGACAAGCTGATCGTCGTGCAGAACGAAGCCAACCAGAAAGCCGTCTCCAAGCTTCTGAACCACATGCGGGAGCTGCTGAAGACCGACAGCCACTAAGCCCGCGAGGCCAGCCGCCGCATCGCGTGCCATGCCGCCATCACCACGGCGGCAGCCGCGAGTGCGACGACGAAGCTCCAGATGATGATTCCAGACATTCCGACCCCGCTGATCACGTTGCAAGTGGCCCCGCCGATCATCGCGCCGATGACTCCGACGATGAGCAGGGGTCGCCCGGCCCGCCGTGCGGCAGTCAGGCAAATCGGTCCATCGGCTAGACAGAGGGATCGGCGAGAGCGTCCAACGCGCCATCATCCTACACCGGGTCGGCGTTCGCCGCCACAGAATAAAGACGCGAATATTCAGCTTCGGACATATCTCACGTTTCTGACAGCCTATGATGGAGTGGCGGACTGACGACCGAGCCAGGGCAAGCGACTCCTCCTCTCCGCGCTATCTGCCTCCCTCGCTCCTCCTGCCTGTGAGGCCAATCGTTGGCCGTCGCAGTTTTCCTGGCGAAAGCGCGATCCCATTTCGCCGCGCCGACCTGCAACACCCTTGGTGACTAATAGTGAACCAAAACATATATACTGCGAGCGCCAGTCCGGGCGCTGTTCGCAACGGAGAGATGGACGCGGTAGGTCCGCAGGCCTTTTCCGCGACTCGACCATCGCCGGCCATGGACGTTTACCTGAGCGACCCCGCGGCGGCGAAACTCGCAGGGTTCTTCGAGGCCAAAGGCCTGACCGCAATCAAGGAGGAGGACCGGCGCGAGCAGTGGTACGAGGATTGGGTCGCGTACCAGGCCGAACACGGCCTCTACGCCCAACTTCTCTGCCCTGGACAGAAATCGCCATCAGGAGGCGGGTTCGATCTGCTGAGATATGCCCGCTTCCTCGAGCTGTTCGCTTACTTCAGCCCGGCCCACGGGTACAGTCTCCAAGTCACGTTTCTGGGGCTGATTCCGATCCTGATGGGCCCCAACTCCGACTTGGCGAAGGAGGCCGTCGCGACGCTGGAGGCGGGAGGTCTGTTCGCGCTGGGTGTTTCTGAGAAGGCGCACGGCTCGGACCTGCTCGGCAACGAGTTCACCGTCACCGCAACCGGACGCGGACCCGGACAATTGGTCGCGAATGGGAGCAAATATTATATCGGGAACTGCAACCGGGCCTCGATCATTTCGATTCTGGCGCGGCGAGCGGATGGCCGCTCGGGAGGCCGTCTTCGGCGAGCCCCGTTCGTGCTGTTCGCGTTGCGCCCGAACCGATCAAAGGGGCTCCGCAACGTCCGGAAGATTCGCACCATGGGCGTGCGTGCGGGCTTCGTCGGCGAGTTTGAGCTAAAGGATCACGAGTTCCCTGAGAGTGACGTGATCGCCGAGGGCCGCGACGCGTGGGATGCCGTACTGGGCGCCGTGACTCTTGGCAAATTGTTTCTCGGGTTCGGCTCGATCGGCATTTGCGAGCACGCCCTGGCGGAGGCGACGGTCCACCTGACTGGCCGGATTCTGTACGGCAAACCCGTCATTGAGATGCCGCACATCCGCTCGACAATTGCACGAGCCTATGCCAGGCTGATGGCGATGAAGCTGTACGCGTACCGCGCGCTCGACTACGTTCACGCCGCCACCGAAGCCGACCGGCGCTACTTGCTGTTCTGCGCGGTTCAGAAGGCAAAAGTGACCACCGAGGGCGTGAAGGTGATGGAACAGCTCTCGGACTGCATGGGCGCCAAGGGGTTTGAGTCCGACACCTACTTCGAAATGGCCCTGCGGGACATCCAGCTCATCCCCCGCCTGGAGGGGAGCACCCATATCAACCTGGAGCTTACCGCTCAGTTCATCCCGCGATATTTCACAAGTCCCGATCCCGATCTGACCGGGCCCGACTCCATGGCCGGGGGCGAGGTCCCGCACCGAGAGAATCCTTACCTGATGAAGGCGCGGGCCGGGGGCATTAACACGATCGGTTTCCCAAAATATCTGACCGCCTACCGCGCGCTGATGTCAGTGGCAAATGTGCGCGTGTTCGTGATGCAGGTGAGGGCGTTCAGCCTCTTCGTTCGCTCCCCCTGTTCCAAGAGGGCGCTGGACGCGGGCGGCGAAACCGCCCTGGCCCTGGGGCAGTGTCAGGCGACCATCGCCTACGCCCAACTCATCGCTGAGAATTCGCTGCGTCTGGGCGTCCCCCATCAACTGATCTCCGCGATGTTTGACCTGCTCGTGACCGACTTGAGCTTCTCGGCCTTGATGCTTGCAGGCTCTCCGAACCTGGACGCGGTCGGCAAGGTCTTGATCCGCCGATTGATGGTCCCGGCCCGAACCACGCTGGCGGATTGGAACGTCGTGTCGGAGCGCCTCGCGGCGTTCGGCGACACTCCGCTACCAGAAGCCGTCGCAACTCACTGACGATCGCTCTCCCGCAGCTTCGCGAACATCTCGCGTAACGTGGCTTCGATCCGTTGCACGATCTGCTCATCCTTCAAGTCCGACAGCTCCATGGGCGGGCCATACACAAGGCGGATGTTGCTCGGCCTGAACAACTTCTTCCACAGTGGCCATGCCTGGAACGAGCCGTCGATTACTACGGGGACGGCCGGCACCCTGGCCCTGCGCAGGACCAGACCCACCCCCCTCTGGACCGGCAGCAGATCACCGTGATCGGTTCGCGAGCCTTCCGGAAAAATGGCCAGCGCTCGCCCTTCCTTCAGGCGGGCAATGGTCTGTTTCACCGCACCCACGTCGCCGGACCCCTGCCGCACCGGAAAGGCGTTGAGCCATCGGAGCAGCCGGGCAAAATAGCGGTTTTCGAACAGTTCCGCCTTGGCCACATAGCTCAGCGGCCGGTTGAGCCGCACGCCAATCAACATCGGGTCGAGATAGCTCTGATGGTTGCAGACGAGGAGCACTCCCCCTCGCCGCGGCACGTATCGCACCCCGTAGACCTTCAGGTCAAACCAGCAGGTCGTGAAGATACGGCAGAGGGTCTGTGCCAGCTTCCATAAGGTCGATGGAGTGTTCCCGACCCCCGACGGCTCCGCCCGCGCGGCGATCCGATTGCTTACCGGCGTCGCGCCGCCCGAGATTCCACGCGAGGCCGAAAAGTTCCATCGCTTGAGTGACACGGTAACTTCGATCGAACTGCCATCAACGAAGGCCGTGAGACGCCGCCCCGACCGGCGGCATACGGATCCTTATGGTTTGGTGTCATGAGCTACCCGAGGCTTCCAGGAGCGTTTAACCCGATCAGCAGCGCGGATGGAAGCGCGAACCGTCGCGGACTCGGCGTCCGCCTCTCTCGCGAAGACGCTGGTCTCGCCGCGGACTTGACCCCTTCGCTCGGCGGGCCCGGCAGCGCTGTCGAGGACGCCTCTGGAGGCTGCTGTGAGGCGCAGGTACTCGTCTACGCACGAGGTCAACTCTCGGACGTCCCACCGCGATCCGATTGGTTGGCCGCCTCTCACGATGCCAACGTCGCCATTGCTGTACTCCACCAGGCAGATCGCACGGGACGGGTCCTTGTTGTCGGCGAATATGGTTTTTGCGGGCTCTGCTGGCCGCATACGACCTCCTGTCAGCGGATCGGCTGCACTCCAAAGCAGGCCGATACCGTAGTGTTTGCTGTACTGGTTGCACGGAATACCAGCCGGAGTTCCGCGGCCCCACCCGATCGCTCACATATCCTTGCCGTTTTTTCACAACGTGCTACAATGCAGGGTGAAGGGCTCAAGTCCAAAAGAAGCCTTCATGCCAGAATCCAAGAGGATCGGCATCTTCCTGCATCCCGTTCGGACGTACTGCCGCCGCGTGCTGCGCGGCATTACGGCGGTGGGCGCTCAAGCGCGCTGGGAATGGGTTCTTGTCGCGGCCGACGCAAACCCTCTTCTGGACACGCTCTCTGAAGGATTCCTCCACGGGGTGATCGGGCATTTCGCCGACGAGGCACTGATGGAGCAGGTGGTGCAGGCGAAGGTGCCGTCCGTCGATATCTCGCCGATGGGCGCAGCAGCGGACCTGCCCCGAGTGACGACGGACGATTTGGGGGTGGGACGGTTAGCGGCGGCGCACCTTCTCTCGTTGGGGCTCCCTCACTTTGGGTTCTTCGGTACGCGGCGCGACTACTACTCGCTTCTGCGCGAGCAGGGATTCAGGCAGGCCGTTGAAGCCACCGGACTG